>Ga0101943_1002294_pt1 | contig 12374 bp, 14 predicted proteins | sample DewCreD2012metaG_5_FD_75244 | JGI IMG/M metagenome (GOLD analysis project Ga0101943, IMG submission 75244) | Hot spring sediment bacterial and archeal communities from British Columbia, Canada, to study Microbial Dark Matter (Phase II) - Dewar... ... | reverse complement strand
CCCCCCTTACGGCGCTGGAGCGGGTGATCACCGACCTCAAGGACCCGGGCCTCGAGGTCGGTGATCACCCGCTCCAGCGCCGTAAGGGGGGCCACGTAGGCGGGGGCGCGCTTCCCCCACTTGCTGGCGTCGGCCAGGAGCACGGTCCTCCGGCTCACCTCCATGGCCTTCCGCTTGATTGCCGCCTCCTCGAAGGTGTGGTTGGTGATGCCCTCAAGGTCAAAGGCGTCCGCCCCCAGGAAGAAGAGGTCGGCCCGCACCTGTGCTAGTGCCTCCTCCGCCCAGGGGCCCACCAGGCTGTAGAACCCGTTCCTCACCCGCCCGCCCACAGAAAGGACCTCCGTCTCCCCCTGGGCCAGGGCCTGGGCCACGGGAAGGTCCAAGGCCACCGCCCGGAGGGGCCTCCCCGCCAAGAGCCGGGCCAGGGCCAGGGCCGTGGTCCCCGAGTCCAGGACCACCGTGGCCCCGTCGGGCACCAGGGCCGCCGCCCTTTGGGCGATGGCCTCCTTGGCCCTCTGGTTCCGCTGGAGCTTCTCGGCGTAGGGGGGCTCGGCCTCGGGGAGGAGGGCTCCCCCGTGCTCCCGGCGCAGGAGCCCCCGGTGGGCAAGGAGGGCCAGGTCGCGGCGCACCGTGGCCTCGGAAACCCCGAGGCGCTCGGCCAGCTCCCGGGTACCTAGGGCCCCGTGGTGGCGGAGCAGGGCCAGGAGCCGTTGGCGGCGTTGCGCGGCTATGGGCATGTTCCTGCTTGAATGTAAGCGAACCTGCGTAATTCTGTCAAGACCTGGGCGCCCCCCGCCCACCGGGGGCGGGTCCGGAAGGGCTCGGCCCCGCTGCCCTACTTGGGGCCCCGAGGCATCTTTGCGGCCAAAGGGAATGCCTGGTACCGGGAGCTTCCCCCTCGCCGCACCGCCCAGGCCTTATCCCAGCCGCATTTGGCAGCGCCAGGGGCCGAACGGGGTGCAGGGGCCTTGACATTTTACTGACCGGATGGTTAAATCGGAGGAGAAGGGGGTGAGGTGAAAATGGCCCTTACGGAGGAGGCCCTTCTTGAAAGGATCCGGTCCGGAAAGCTCGTCGAGGGCCCCGAGTACGCCACCGAGCGGTACCTCGAGGGGCTTAAGCGCACCCTTATCGTTTCCGCCGACACCGAGCTGATTAGCGCTCCTGCCTACTTTCGGGCGGCCCAGGATGCGCCCAACATCAACGCTTACATCTCCGCTACGGGCATCATCCAGGACGAGTTGGGACACGCTCACATTGCCTACCGGCTCCTTCGGGACTTGGGGGTGGACACCGACGCCTTGGTGTTTGAGCGGGAACCCAAGGAGTTTAAACACCCCTACGCCTTCGATGTGCCCTTGGAAACCTGGACGGAGCTGGTGGTGGCCAACGCATTCTATGACCGGGCAGGCTTTGTCCTCCTCGGGGACGTTTACCGGCACACCAGTTACGCCCCTTGGAAGCGGGCCCTTGTGAAGGTGGACCGCGAAGAAAACTTCCACCTCCGCCATGGGGAGCGCTGGATGGAGATCCTCGCCCAGGATCCGGACAAAAAGAAAGAGCTCCAGCGCGCTGTGGACTGGATGTTTGTCCTGACGTTAGAGTGGTTCGGGCTTCCGGATAGCCTAAAGCGCCACACAGACCAGATCGCCTACGGATTGAAGGGCTTGACCAACGACCAGCTTCGTCAAGAGTGGATGAAGACGGCCGTGCCTTTGTGCGAACGGCTGGGGCTCCGGGTTCCCGCCCACTACGAACCCGATCTGGGGCAGTACGTCATCGATGTCCCCTTCCCGGCGGAATTCGACGCCGAGAAGAAGCAGTGGCTCTTTGAGAAGGGGCCCATTACTTGGGATCAGGTCCTCGCTCGGTGGAAGGCTCGTGGCCCCGCAAACGAAGAGTTAGTGAAGGCCATCCAGCGTGGGTACGAGCGCATCCGCAAGGCCTTAAAAGCTTGAAGGAGAGAGGGCTCATGGAAGCGAAACTAATGGAAGCTTTGTGCGAAGTGCTGGATCCCGAATACCCCGTAAGCGTGGTGGATCTAGGGCTTGTGCGAGGTGTGGCTTACGAGGAGGGCAAGGCTAAGGTTCGCCTGACCTTTACCAGCCTGGGCTGCCCCTGCACCGAGATCATCAAGGAAGACATCCGTAACCGCTTGCTTCAAGTAGAAGGTGTCCAGGACGTGGAGATCGAAGAGGTGTTTGAACCCTGGAGCGCTGAGGACATTTCTCCTAAGGGGCGCTTGATTCTCTTGCAACTGGGGGTCACGTGATGGGGCCGGGAGAGTACTACGAAGTTTTCGCCCGCTACGAACCCGATGAGCCCCTACGGCACATTGGAACCGTGCGGGCCCGTCATCCAAAGGATGCAGAGGTCTTCGCCTACACCCTTTACGACGAGTGGAAGTGGAGGGAGATGCTGGTTGTTCCTAGAAGGGAGCTGGTATGGCTCAAGAAGCCGGAGTAAGTTATATGGTCTTTGCCCGCAAGGAGTATGCCGAACCCTTACGTTTTCAGGGAACGTGGGAAGGTCCAAACGACCCGGAAGCCGTTTTCCAGCAGTTTGGCCGGGAGTGGATAGAGATGGTACTGATTCCTCAGAGTGCGGTGCGGTGGGTGATTCGCGCCAAAAACAAGGAGGGTATCCATGTCTAACTGGCAAGAGAACGACCGGGCGCTTGCGGCCTTGGTCAACTTGGTGGTGGTGCTGGCAGACAACAAGTACTTTTTGGGGCGCCGCATCTCCGAGTGGGCTGTAGGGGCTCCGGGCCTCGAGGAGGCCGTGGCTTCCAGCGCCTTGGCGCAGGAGGAGCTCGGCCATGCGCGGGTCCTGTACCCTCTATTGGAAGAACTCCCTTTCCCTGAGCGGCCCGTTCCGCTGGAGCGGGAGGGCGACCGTAAGCGCCGCTACGCCGTAAGCTTCCTGGACAAACCGTGGGAAACATGGGCCGAAGCGGTAGCCGCCATGCTTATGGTGGATACCGCTCTCACCACCATGTTGGAGCACCTTACGTCTTCCGTGTGGGAGCCCTTAGCCCGCAGGGCTTCCCGTATCCTCCAGGAGGAAGTCTTCCACCTAGAGTTCGCCGAAGGGCGCGTGCGGGAGCTGGCCGCCCTTCCCGGGGTGCGGGACGAGCTGGAGGGACACCTAAAGGCCTTCTTACCGGAAATGCTCCTTTGGTTCGGGCCTTTAGGAGAAGAGGGGGTTGCGGCTCTTGTGGATGAAGGCCTGATTCGGGGAAGCAACGAGGATTGGCGCCAGGCCTACTTGGGGCGGCTCGTTCCCCTCTTCCTCGAGGAGGGCCTTCGCGTCCTCCCTTACCCCTCCTGGGACGTGGCCCGCCGACACTACGACTACGGTGACTTGCCATGGAGCGCATGGAACAAGCTGCAAAGAAGGCTCGAGGCAGCCTCACCGGTGAGGTAGCCTGTCCCTGGTGTGGCTCCACCCGGGTGGAGCGCCTGGGGGATTTCGGACCCCAACTCATGGGGGAACCCTACCTTTGCCTAGACTGCCGAAGCCCTTTCGAGCGCATACGAAAGCGGGGAGAGGGTGGCCAAGGTACGCGCTAACCTCGAGGAGGGGATCTTTTACCTTGGGCTCAACCGCCCAGAGGCCCGGAACGCCCTGGACCATGAGATGGTTGCGGACCTCATCGCCTACCTGGAGGAGGCCAGCGTAGACCCGCAAGTCAAGGGAATCGTCCTCACGGGTACCGGCCAGGCCTTCTGTGCCGGGGCCGACCTTTCCCGGTTTCAAGAGGAGGTAGACCCTAGGCGCTTTCGCTGGGAAAGCCATCGCCTCTCCTACCTGGTGCAGCTCTTGGAGCTCGTGGAGAAACCTGTGGTGGCCGCGGTGAACGGCTTGGCCACGGGCCTGGGGCTCGCCCTGGTGCTGGCGTCGGACCTGCGGGTAGCTTCCACGGAGGCTCGCTTTCTGTTCCGGGAGGGGCGCATCGGCCTCCTTCCCGGTCACGGGGGGATCGCACGCCTGGTACGGTATCTTGGCCTAGGCCGCGCTCGGGACTTGCTCTTGGGCGGAGAGGAGCTGGATGCAGCCAAGGCCCTGGCCTTCGGTTTGGTAACCGAGGTGGCGGCACCAGAGGCCCTTCTGGAGACTGCAAGGCGGCGGCTGCAAAAGGCCCTAGAGCGGGCTCCCCTCTCCTACGGCCTGGTCAAGCGGTTGTTGGTTCTGGCTACCAGCGTGGATTTGGAAAGCGCCCTCTTTGTGGAAGCCCTCGGGCAGAGCCAGCTGGCCGGCAGCGAGGATCATCGGGAGGGCCTTAAGGCCTTGCAGGAAAGGCGAAAGCCGGTTTTTCGGGGGCGGTAATGGCTTTTTTGGTGGCTTTTGAGGGCAAGGAGCCCCAGGTTCACCCCACGGCCTTCTTGGCTCCCACCGCCACGCTGATCGGAGACGTGGTGGTAGAGGAGGGGGCAAGCGTGTGGTTCGGAGCCGTGCTGCGGGCCGACTTCGACCGGATCATTGTGGGCCCTGGAAGTTGCGTCCAGGACAACGCCGTGATCCACACGGCGGAGGGGCTTCCTACGTTGATCGGGCCTTCTGTGACCGTAGCCCACCTGGCCTACCTGGAAGGCTGCACGGTGGAAGAAGGGGCCCTAATAGGGGTGGGAGCCCTGGTCCTCCAACGTGCCCGGATAGGTCCTAGGGCCGTGGTGGCCGCAGGCAGCGTGGTGCTGGAGGGCATGGCGGTTCCGCCAGAAACCCTGGTGGCGGGCGTACCAGCCCGGCCCAAGAAAACGCTCTCGGGCAGCAGCGCGACCTGGGCGGAAATCGCCGCCCGGGAGTACCAGGCCCTCAGCCGCCGGTACCTGAAACATACCCGTTTACAAGGGAGCGAAGATATCTGAGGATGGCTTCCTCGCATAGGTGCTTGTAGAGAGGGTGAAGTTCACGCCACTCCCGCTCCTGCAACCACTGAATAAATAGGCCATCGATCAAGGCCCTAAGCACCTTGGCGTCCTGCATCGGATCGGAAGAGCGGAATATACCGGCCTTCACGCCGTGCTGGATGACGTCAGCGTACGTTTCCTCCTCAATCCGCCGTGCCTCCTCCGCCAGCGCGGCGAAAGCCGGATCCCGCGCCACGGACCCCACCAGGTCCAGGAAGGTAAGGTAAAAGGTGCGGTTGGCCTCTGGTCCGATGAAGATGGCATCCACCATGGCCCTCACCCGGTCCTCCGGGGTGGCAGAGCGCTCTACAGAGGCCCGGATGCGCTCCGCCACCCGGGAAAGCACCCAACGCCAGGTGGCAAGCAAGAGTCTGTCCTTGCTGTGGAAGTAGTACAGGACAACCCCTTTGCTGACGTTGAGGTGATCGGCCACGTCCTGGAGGGAGAACCGGGAGAGCCCTTTTTCGGCGAGAACCTGGTAGGTAGCCCGAATGAGTTGGACATGCTTAGGGGTGATCCGGGTTTCCTTGTCGGGAATGCGGGGCCTACCCATCGTGTATCAGGTTATTACCGCCCCTTAAAGTTGGGTTGTCGCTTTTCCAGGAACGCACGTACTCCCTCCCGTCCGTCCTCGCTATAGAAGAGGACTTCCACAAGCTCGCGCTCCAAGCGCAAAGCGTCCTCCAGGGGGCGATCCAATCCTTCGTACACGGCCCGCTTGATGTGCGCGATGGCCAGGCCCGCTCCTCGAGCCAAGGCCTCGGCGAAACGCAAGGTTTCCTGGGCCAAGGCATCGCAGTCGGGGTAAAGCCGCTCCACGATCCCCAAGCGGTGGGCCTCCTCCGGGGTCAGGGTCTGGCCGGAAACCATCAGCTCCAGCGCTTTTCCCCAGCCGACCAACCGGGGAAGCCTCTGGGTGCCGCCGGTCCCTGGCAAAAGCCCCAAGGTGACCTCGGGCAAACCGAGGCGGTACTCTCCCTGCGCGGCGAACCTTAGGTCACAGGCCAGGGCGATTTCTAACCCTCCCCCCAGGGCGTGGCCCGCGATCTCGGCAATAAAAATCTTTGGAATCTGGGCGAGGCTGTTGAACACTTCATGGGCGCGCCGCACCATGGCCATGTTGACGTCGGGGGGATTCTCCGCGAAGGCCTTGACGTCCGCTCCACCCGAGAAGAAGCGCTCCAGGGCGCTCCGAACAACGACCACCCTGACTTCCGGATCGTTCGCTGCCTGGTCAATACCCCTGGCGAAGGCATCGATAAAGTCCCGATTGTAGCTGTTGGCCGGGGGCCGGTTCAGGGTCAGAAAGCCCACCCCATCCTTTTTGCTGAACTCCACCATGATCCATTCCTCCCCTATTCCAAGTCGCCCACTACTACCGACTTGGTTTCAAAGTAGTAGTCCAAGGCTTCGATGCCGTGCTCCTTCCCGTATCCGCTCTGTTTCACCCCACCGAAGGGCAGCTCGTCGTAACCGTAGTGGATCTGGTTCACCCAGGTCATGCCGGCCTCGATCTCCTGAGCCGCCTTGTGAATCCACTTGACGTTGTAAGTCCAGATGGAGGATCCGAGTCCGTAGATGGAGTCGTTGGCCAAGCGGATGGCCTCATCGATATCCTTTACCTTCCAGACCGGAAGAAGGGGCCCAAAGGTTTCCTCCCGGACCACCCGGCTGTCGTGGGCGGGTTCGGCCACCACCGTGGGCATGAAGAAGAATCCCTTATCCCGTCCTTCGGGAACCTTGCCCCCGTAAAGGAGCTTCCCCCCCCGGCTCAGCGCGTCCTGAAGCTGAGCCTGAACCTCCTCCCGCTGGGTCGCGGTGTGCAGAGGGCCTAAGCGAATCTTAGGCCGCTCGGCTTTGACCCACCCCTCGCCAGGCTCATACCGAGCCACGCCCGCAAGGAGCTTCTCTATAAAGGCGTCGTAGACCTCCTCGAACACGTAAACACGCTTGGCGGCCAAACAGGCCTGGCCAGCGTTCCAGAAACGACCGATGAGCACGCCCCGCACGGCCTTGTCCAGATCGGCGTCGGCACAGATGATCACGGGATCCGAACCCCCAAGCTCCAGGGTGACCCGCTTAAAGTGTGGCACGGAAAGCTCCAGGATGCGCCTCCCCGTAGCGGTTTGACCGGTGAAGGCCACCCTCCGCACATCCGGGTGGGCCACCAAGGCCTCGCCCACGGTGCGGCCTGGGCCGGTGACGATGTTCAGGACCCCTGGGGGGAACCCCGCCTCGTTGAGGTAGCCCAACACCTTGATGGCGGCCAGGGGGGTGGTGCTGGCGGGCTTGACCACCACGGTGTTGCCAGCCACCAAGGCGGGACCGATCTTCGTTCCCATAAGGGTTAGGGGAAAGTTCCACGGGACAATGGCCGCTGCCACTCCAATGGGGCGCTTGATGACAAGCCCGTAAGAGGGACCGAAGCGCGAAGGCAAGGGCTGGTATCCCCCGCGGATCTTGGTGGCCAAGTCCGCATAGTAAGTAAGGCCGTGTAAAAGGTGGTCGAATTCCCCTTGCGCCTCGTGGAGAGGCTTGCCCTGCTCTAAGGTGAGCGTTTCAACAATTTCCTCGCGGTGGGCCTTAAGGAGGTCCACTCCCTTGCGCAGAAGCTCTCCCCGCTCCTCGAAGTCCTTCCTCGCCCAACCCGGGAAGGCTTCGCGGGCAGCCCTCACGGCCTCTTCCACGTCCTCCGGCCCCCCTAAGGGAACGTGATCCACCACCTCCTCAGTGGCCGGGTTGAACACGGGATAGGTGGCACCGGAACGGGCCTTCCTCCATTCTCCCCCGACGAGCATCTCCGCCATGGTCTACCTCCGCTGGCCAAAAGTTTATTTGACCGGTTAGGAAAAGTCAAGCTGTTGCCCAAATGAAGGAGGGGGTCGCGTACGCCCTTGACAATATTTATCCGACCGGTTAGACTAAACCCGACCGGGGACAAAGGTCCCTTCCGGAAGAGGAGGGAGGTATGCGCTACACCAGGCGGCGGTTTTTGAAGCAGTCCTTGGCTGTAGGCGTGGGCTTGGCCATGGGGGTACGGGGTCAACGGGAGGCCCTGCGGATCGGGGTTGTCCTGCCCTATTCGGGGGTCTATGCCCAGCTGGGCCAAGACATCACCGATGGCATGCTTCTCTACCTCGATGAGGTGAAAAACCAGGCCGGGGGTCGACCCGTCCAGCTGGTACGAGAGGACGAAACGGCGGATCCTTCGGTGGCCCTGCGCAAAGTCACGAAGCTGGTGGAGCAGGACCGGGTGGACCTTCTCACCGGGTTGGTGAGCACCGCCTCGGCTTATGCGGTCCGGGACTATGTTCACAACAGCCGGAACGTCCTCATCGTGAGCAACGCCGGGGGCAACGCTCTCACCCGGGAGCGGAAGAGCCCGTACATCTTCCGCACCTCCTTTACCAGCTGGCAGGTGAGCTTCCCCCTGGGCCGGTGGATGGCGGAGCGGCTGACCAAGCGGGTAGCCGTGGTGGCCGCAGACTACGCCTTCGGCCGGGAGAGCGTCGCCGCCTTCAAGGAGAGCTTCCTGGCTGCCGGAGGGCAGGTCGTCCAGGAGACGTACACTCCTCTGGGAAGCACGGATTTTAGCGCTGCCCTCACGCGCCTCCTCCAGGCGCGTCCCGGCGCCGTTTTCGCCTTCCTTGCGGGTAGCGACGCCGCCATATTCCTTCGCCAATACGCCCAGTTCGGCTTGAAAGATTCTATCCGCCTCGCCACGACGGGTTTCACCGTGGAAGAGGACGTCATCCGCGCCGTTGGCCAGGCGGCTGAGGGGGCCTACAGCAGCCTCCACTGGGCCGTGCGCCTCGCCCTTCCCGAAAACCAGCGCTTCGTACAAGCCTTCCGGAAGCGGTTCGGGCGCACGCCGAGCGTCTATGCAATGCAGGGGTACGATACGGCGCGCGTCATCGTGGAAGCAGTCAACGCCCTCCAAGGGGACCTCTCCAGCAAGGACAAACTGGTGGAGGCCTTGGAGGGGGTTCGTTTCCGGGGTCCCCGCGGGCTCTTTGAGTTCGATACGAAGACGCACCAAGTGATCCAAAACATCTACGTTCGCCAGGTCCAGAATATCGGGAACGAGCTGGCCAACGCGGTGGTGGCCGACCTGGGTAGGGTTCGCGACCCTGGCTAAGCGATGGAATTTTACCTCTTCGTACTCCTCAACGGGCTTGCCTACGCTGCCCTGCTTTTCCTCCTGGCGGCAGGGCTCTCCCTGGTATACGGGGTGGGTCGGGTGCTGCATCTGGCCCACGGGGGGTTCTTCATGCTCGGAGGGTACATGGGATACTCCCTGTATCAGTGGGCAGGGAACTTTTGGCTGGCCCTGGCCCTGGCCCCTCTCCTAGCCCTAGCCGTAGGACTTATCACCGAACGCCTCGTGCGGATCGTCTACGGGCCGGACAGGGCACTGGAACAGGTGCTCTTCACCTTTGGACTGGCGTTTGTGATCTCGGACCTCACCCGCTTCTTCTGGGGCGCCCAGGTGCTCGGCGTTCCCCCGCCTCCGGTTCTGAACCGGCCGATGGGTTTGGGGCCCGTGGTCTATCCCGCGTATCCCCTCTTCCTCATCCTGGTGGGGACGGTGGTGGCCCTAGGCCTCTGGGCCCTCATGCGGTTCACCCGCTTTGGCCTAGAGGTCCGAGCAGCCGCGGGCCACCCCAAAATGGCCGAGGCCCTGGGGGTACCCACAACGCAAGTGCTGCGGCGCACTTACCTCTTGGGGGTTGCCCTCGCGGCCCTGGGCGGGGTTCTAGCGGCTCCAAGGCTCGCTTTGGCCCCTGGGCTGGACTTCACCATGCTCATCCTCGGGCTCATCGTGGTGGTGATAGGGGGGCTGGGTAGCGTAACCGGAGCCCTTTACGGTGCCCTTCTGGTGGGACTCGCCGATAGCCTTGGCAGAACCTTCCTCCCCCAGTTTGCCTTGGCTGTCATCTTCCTGCTCATGGCCCTGGTCTTGGTTTTTCGCCCCGAAGGGCTTCTCGGAGGTCGCAGATGAGCCGGTGGTTCCCCTGGCTTCTGGCTGTCCTGGCCCTTGCTCCCCTCTTGGGAGGAGCCTATGCCCTTCGCCTGGGGACGGAGGTGGTGGCCTGGAGCTTAGCCGCTACGGCTTTGGCCTTCCTCTACAGGACCACCGGTTTGGTCTCCCTGGGGCACTCGGCGTTTTTTGGCGGAGGTGCGTACGCGGTGGCGCTTCTGGTCAGGAACATAGGGGCCTCAGCTTACCCTTTTGCGGTTTTGTCGGCGGTCCTTCTGGGGTTTGCCTTCTCTCTCCTTCTGGGTTTTCTAGGGCTTCGGAGCCACGGGATCTTCTTCCTGATGCTCACCCTGGCGTGTTCTCAAATTATGTACATTCTTGTTAAGCAAGGTTTTTCAGGAATAACGGGAGGTGACGACGGACTTCCGGGCATTCCTCGCCCCCCTGGCCTAGAGGAGCCTTGGGCCTACTACCTGGCCGGGCTTGCCCTGCTCTTAGGGGTTCTGCTCCTATACCGCGCCTTTCTTGCCTCCCCCTTGGGGCAGGTAATGGATGCACTACGGCAAAACGAGAGGCGGACAGAGGTTCTAGGCTACGACGTTCGCCGATTGAAGCTCCTGGCCTCCGGCTTGTCCGGGGCTTTGGCGGCTCTGGGCGGGGCCTACCTGGTGGGCTACCGTGGTTTTGTCCATCCTCACGATCTCTCCTGGACCACCTCTGGACTCCTCCTCGTCATGGCGGTGGTGGGCGGCATGCGGCCCCTAAGCGCAGGGGTGGTAGGCGCAACCCTCCTTATCGCCCTCGAGGCCTTCCTCAGCTCTTACACCGACCTTTGGAACCTCTTCTTGGGACTTTTCCTCATGACCGCGGCTTGGACGACCCTTAGGTCCAGGAGGGCAACCCATGTGGGCGCTTGAGCTCCGCCAGGTGTACAAGAGCTTCGGGGGGCTTTTGGCCCTCGCGGGGGTGGACCTGAAGGTCCCTCTCGGGGAACGCCGCGCCCTGGTGGGGCCCAACGGCGCAGGCAAAAGCACGCTCTTCCGGGTAGCCGGGGGCGAGAGCTGGCCTGACCGGGGAGAGGTCCTCCTTTTCGGACGGCGGGTCACGGGCCTTCCTCCCCACCGCTTGGCCCAGATGGGGCTTGCGCGGACCTTCCAGGTGGCCAGCCTGTTCCCGGAAAAGGACGTCTGGGAGCACGTGGTTCTTGCCAGCCTGGCCTTTCACCCCTTGAGCCGCCGACCCCTTCCCCGCCGCCTCGGGACCCTGGAAGACCAGGCTCTAGAGGTTTTGGAACGCGTGGGGCTTTCGCAAAGGGCCCGAACCCGGGTCGCGGCCCTCTCCTATGGGGAGCAGCGCCTGGTGGAGCTGGCCATGGCCCTGGCCCAGAAACCCCGTCTCCTGCTCTTGGACGAACCCTTGGCAGGCTTGGCTGAAGAGGAGCGGGAACGGGTGAAGGGGATTCTCCAGGCCTTGCCTAGGGAGATAACCGTTCTCCTCATCGAACACGACTTGGATTTCGCCTATGGCTTCGCTGACCGGGTCACCGTGCTCCATCAGGGCCAGGTGTTGCGGGAAGGCCTTCCTGAGGAGGTACGTCGGGATCCCCAAGTGATCGAGGTGTATGTGGGGAAAGACCAGGAAGCCGACGTGGCCTTTCCCTCTCCTTCCTCACCCCACACCGGGCCAGCGCTTCTGGAAGTGCGTGGGCTTCGGGCGGGTTATGGCCAGGGGGAGGTGCTCCGGGGGGTGGACCTCGAGGTCCGACCGGGGGAAGCAGTAGGAATCCTTGGCCGGAACGGGATGGGGAAGACCACCCTCCTTTCCGCCCTCATGGGGTTCTTGCCCGCCCAGGGGGAGATCCTCCTCGAGGGGAAAATCGTGCCCCCAGGAACCCTAGGCCGGGCCCAGGCAGGGCTGGCCCTAGTTCCCCAGGGACGCCAACCCATCCCTGGGCTCAGCGTGGAGGAGGAACTCCTCCTCGCCCTCCGTCCCGGGCGCTGGACCCTGGAGACCATCTACGAGCTCTTCCCCCGGCTGAAGGAGCGGCGCCATGCCCCTTCCACGGTGCTTTCGGGAGGGGAGCAGCAGATGCTGGCCATCGCCCGCGCCCTCCTGCGCAATCCCAAGCTGCTCTTGCTGGACGAACCTACGGAGGGCCTTAGCCCCCTTCTGGTCAAAACCATCCAGGAAGTCCTGCGTGAGCTTTCACGCCAGGGAGAAAGCCTTCTTCTAGCCGAGCAGAATGCGACCTTTGCCTTAGGTTTAGTGCAGAGAGTCTACATAATGGAAAAAGGGCAAATCGTGGAATGCACAGAGGCCGCGTACCTCCGGCGGGAACCCAAGCGATTGCGGATGTGGATGGGGTGATCTGGGATGGCGGAGATGTTCATTGGCGGCAAGGAGATGGTTTTCCCAGAGCTGGAGCGTTTCCCCGTGGTCAACCCGGCCACGGGAGAGGTGGTGGACACCGTCCCTCTGGCCAG
>Ga0101943_1002290_pt1 | contig 12390 bp, 12 predicted proteins | sample DewCreD2012metaG_5_FD_75244 | JGI IMG/M metagenome (GOLD analysis project Ga0101943, IMG submission 75244) | Hot spring sediment bacterial and archeal communities from British Columbia, Canada, to study Microbial Dark Matter (Phase II) - Dewar... ... | reverse complement strand
TCCTCGCAGGGGCAACCCTTGAGGAGTTCTAGGGCGGACCGGACCCACTCAGGGAAGCGACGGGCTGCCTGCCGGACGTAGCCCACACCCCCCGGGTAGCCGTCGTAGATGAAGATGGTGGGGCCGCTTCCCGAGGGCAGGGGCCTTGGGTAGAAGGGGTAGGAAAGGCCCCCGATGTCCTGCCTTTCGGCCAGGACGAAGAGGGGCAGGAGGCCAATCATGGCGTGCTCCAGGGCATGGATGCCCCCGGGAATCTGGTGGGGGGGGACCACCAGGGGAGGGTGGAACCAAAGGGCCTCGGTGGGGAAGGAAATCTCGGGAAGGTCCAGGGGGATTTCTTCCAGGACGCTGCCGGTGAAGAAGCGCTTTTTGGCGTAGGCCACCACCCTTTCCCTCAGCACCACCTTGCCCACCCAGACCCCGTGGCCCATGGCCTCCCCCGAGAGAACCTCCAGATCGGTTTCCACCCGGGGCTCGGTGTAATAGTCCTCGAGGGCCGGAAGAAGCCAGATCTCGCGCTTTCCGTGGTCGATGTTCCGCACCAGGTAGCTCTCCCCCCCGTGCAGGTAGACCGCCCCGGGGTGGGCCTCCCAGTAGGCCTGGCGCTCGTCCAAGTAGCCCAGGACCTCCCCCTCCGGCCCCCGCAGGGTGAAGGTGGCCCCCAGGCCCCGGAGGCTTAGGTCCCGGTGGGGGCGGCGCTTCGGGGTGTAGTAGCGGCCGTCCTTTTCCTTGAGCTCGGCCAGGGCCTCCGGGCAGAGCACCTCCTCCCGCGAAAGGGGTTTTTCCCAGGCGGCGGCATGCAGGTGCAAGGGGCAGAGGACAGGGTTTTTGGGGTCGGCCACCGCCGCCTCCGGGGGGGTCTTCAGGAGAAGCTCGGGCCGATGAAGGAAGTACTCGTCCAAGGGATCCTCCCTGGGGATGTAGACCACCAGGGCCCTTCGCCTTCCCCTGCCTGCCCGGCCTGCCCGTTGCCAGAAGGCGGACACGGAGCCCGGGTAGCCCACCAGGGCCACGGCGTCCAGCTCCCCGATGTCCACCCCCAGCTCCAGGGCGCTGGTGGAGATCAGGACCCGCACCTCCCCGGACTTCAGGGCCTCTTCCAGGCGGCGCCTTTCTTTGGCGGTGTAGCCCGCCCGATACGGGCGCACCCCGGGGTGGGTGGCGTAGCGGGCGATGAGCTCGGCGCTTTTCCTGGCGTTGGTGAAGATGAGCCCCCTTATGCCCCCTTCCGCCCAGGTCCGGGCCAGGTAGGCGGCCTCCAGGAGGGGGCTTCGCCGCCTTTCCCCCTTGGCGTCTAAGGGCTTGGGAAGAAGCACCAGAAGCTCCCGCTCCGAGCGGGCCACCTCCTCCCTTAGCTCCACAAAGGGAAGGCCGGTGAGGCCTTCTGCGTGCTCCTTGGCGTTGCCGATGGTGGCGCTGGCGGCAATCACCTGGGGGTTCGCCCCATAGTGGCGGGCCAGGCGCAATAGGCGGAAGAGGACCAGGGCCACGTGGGTCCCGAAGACCCCCCGGTAGGCGTGAAGCTCGTCCAGGACCAGGTAGCGGAGCCGGGATAGGAAGGAGGCGAACTCCCCGTGCCGGGGTAGAAGGCCAAAGTGGAGCATGTCGGGATTGCTGAGGAGGATGAGGCCCTCTTGCTTGGCCTTCCGCCTTACCTCCCCCCGGGTGTCCCCGTCGTAGGGGTAGATGCCCTTTACCCCCAGGGCCTCCGCCATGGCCTTAAGCCGCCTCAGCTGGTCATGGGCCAGGGCCTTGGTGGGAAAGAGGAGAAGGCTCGTTTCCCCTTCGAGGGCAGCCTTGAGCACCGGCGCCTGGAAGACCAGGCTTTTTCCGGCGGCGGTGGAGTAGGCCATGACCACGTTCTTCCCTTCCTCCACCAGAAGAAGGGCCTCCCTTTGGTGGGCAAAGGGCTTTAGCCCTAAAGCCTCGAGGACCCCGGCGAAGACCCCCTGGTAGGGGACGGTCTTGGGGGGGATCCGGGGAAGGAGGCGGGCGAAGACGATCCGCCCCCGGAACTCCGGGTTGGCCTCCAGCCAGTCCCGGTAGCTTTCCCATCCCCTTAGGGCCTCGGGCAGCACCCTTTCATTATGGCCTTTTCTAAAGTTCCCTGACCCAGACCTCGTGGACCACGGGGTGGCCGTGGTAGGGAGCCCAGAAGGGGCTGGCCCGCTTGGCGTAGAGGCGGAAGCCCAGGCTCTGGTAAAGCTTCCTGGCGGCGGCGTTGGCCCGGGTGGTGGATAGCTGCACGCCCCTTACCCCTTTTTCTTTGAGGCATTCCAGGAACTCGGTCAGCAGGGCCTTGCCGATTCCCCTGCCCTGGGCTTTGGGGTCCACGGCGATGTGCAGGTGGGCGGGGTAAAGCCTCTTCGGGGCCTTGGGGCCCCGGTACAGGAGGAGCCTGAGGAGGTACCGGAGGTGGGGTAGGGGCGGGCCATAGCGGCCGAGGAGGAGTTTCAGGAGGAGGAAGGGCACTCGAGGAAGGAGGTAGAGGGTAAGGGGAAGGTCCGAGCAGGCACCCAGGATGTAGCCCAGGATCTCTCCTTCCTCCTCGGCCACCCTGTTGCAGCACCCCCGCCGCAGGTAGGGGGCCACGAAGAGTTCCCCCCAAAGCTCCCGGCTGGGAAAGACCAAAGGCCCTGCCCGGCCTAGGAGGAGGGTGCCGTGGGAAAGCCGGGTGATGGCGGAGAGGTCCTTTTCCTCGGCGGGGCGGAGGACCATAGGACCACTCTAGCCCGTAAAATGCCCCTCGTGCGCCGCCTGGCCCCCTGGCAGTGGCTTCTCCTCCTTCTGGCCCTCTATCTGCTTCTGGCGGAGGCCCTTAGGCTTTGGCTCGGCCTCCTCTGGGCGGAGCGGGTGGGGCTTGTCCTTGCGGCCCTGGGGGTGTGGGCCTTCGTCAACGGGCGCTTCATCTTCGCCTACTACCACGCCCTCGCCACTTCCTTGCGGGTGCGAAGGCTACCCTTGGCCCCGGGGCCAGGGCCAGGGGAACACCTTTTGGTCCTGGCCCCCCATCCCGATGACGAGGTGCTGGCGGCGGCGGGCCTGATGCGCCGCACCCTGGAGGCAGGGGGGCGGGTGAGCGTGGTCTACCTTACCTCGGGGGATGCCTTTGACCTGGCTGCGGGAAGCCCCCTGCCCTCCAAGGAGGCCATGCGCCGCCTGGCCTTAAGGCGCATGGTGGAGGCTTGGCGGGGCCTCGAGGCCCTGGGACTTCCCCGGGATAGCGCCTATTTCCTCGGTTTCCCCGACCAGGGGCTTTTCGCCCTCTTCACCACCCACTACTACCTGCCCTACGAAAGCCCCTACACGGGGCTTAAGGCGGTGGCCTACCCTGGGTGTTACCGCCTGGGGCTTTCCTATACGGGCAAGGCTTTGGAGGCCACCCTGCTGGAGCTTCTCTCCTCCCTCAAGCCCACCCGCATCCTCCTGCCAAGCCCCCTGGATGCCCACCGGGACCACCAGGCCACGGGCTATTTCGGCATGCAGGCGGCGGCCTCCTTGGGCATGGAGGACAGGCTGGAGTACTACCTCATCCACGGAGGGTACCAGTACCCCTTGCCCAAAGGCCTCCATCCTCGGCTTCCCCTGTACCCGCCCCCCCGGGGTAGGGGGCTTCCCTGGCGGCGCTTTCCCCTCACCGAGGAGGAGGTTAGGCTAAAGGAAAAGGCCATCCGGGCCCACCGAAGCCAGATGCGCCTTCTCGGTCGGTTTCTTTTGGCCTTCGTGCGGCAGAACGAACTCTATAGCCCCCTTCCCATCCCCGCCCGGGAGGCCCTAGCCCCGGAGGAGGAGGGGTGGGCCGTCCTCGAGGGGCGGGAGGTCCTCTAGGCTTTCCAGGCCGAACACCTCCAGGAAGCGCTCCGTGGTGCCGTAGAGCTTGGGCCGGCCCGGGGCATCCTTTTCCCCCACCACCCGGATCAGGCCCCGTTCCAGGAGGCTTTCCAGCACGCCCTCCACGCTCTTCCCCCGCATGGCCTCCAGCTCCGCCCGGGCCACGGGTTGGTGGTAGGCGATGAGGGCCAGGACCTCCAGGGCCGCCTTGGAGAGGCGGGGAGGGCTCGGCTTGAGGACCCTTTCCACCGACTCCAGGGCGCTTTCGTGCACCACCAGCCGCCATCCTCCCGCCACCCGTTCCAGGGCTACCCCCAGCTCCCCGTCCCTTAGGTCCGCCTCGAGGGCCTTGAGGGTGCGGAGGAGGGTTTCCTCGGGGTGGCCCAGGGCCTTGAGCTCCTTCAGGGCCACGGGCCTGCCGGCGGCGAAGAGCACCGCAAGAAGCTCCGCCTTCAGGCTAGGCATCCTGGAGGTAGGGCAGAAGGGCTTCCTTGGGGATGGCCCCTTCCCGCAGCACCTGGCCCGTGCGCAGGTCCACCACGCTGGAGGCCAAGCCCATGGCCTCCCCCGGGAAGATGTAGTTCACGGCAAAGGCCCGGGCCTCGGCCTCCGTGCGCACCGGGGGCTCGCCGCTCCTGTTGAGGCTGGTGGCCGCGGCATACCCGCCTACCCGGTGGAGAAGCTCCCGAAGGAGGGCATGGTCCGGCATCCTCAGCCCCACGGAACCATCCCGGCTGATCCAGAGGGGGATATTTTGCCCCGGCACCACCACGGTGAGGCCCCCGGGCCAGAAGGCCTCCGCCAGGCGCAGGAACTTATCCCGTAGCTTCCCGAGGTCTGCAAGCTTAAGGGCGCTTTCCAGGTCCGCCACCAGCACCTGGAGGGGCTTTTCCTCCTCCCGTCCCTTAAGCTCGTAGATGCGCCGGCAGGCGGCCTCGTCCTCCATCCGGGCCAGCACCCCCCAGACAGTGTCCGTGGGAAAGGCCACCAGGCCCCCACGCCGAAGGGTTTCCGCTGCTTCCTGTAGCTCCTTCTGGTATACTTCTACCATGCCAGTCTACCAGTATAAGGCCCGCGACCGCCAGGGCCGCCTGGTGGAGGCCACCATCGAGGCGGAGGACCTGCGCACCGCCGCCAGGCTCCTGAGGGACCGGGGGCTTTTCGTGGCCGAGATCAAGGAGCCGGGGAGGGGCCTGCAGGCTGAGGTGCGCCTTCCTGCCCTGGAGAGGGGTCCTGGCCTGAAGGACCTGGCCATCTTCTCCCGGCAGCTGGCCACCATGCTGGGGGCGGGGCTCACGCTTTTGCAGTCCCTTTCCATCCTGGAAAGGCAGACCGAGAACAAGAAGTTCCGGGAGATCATCAAGAAGGTCCGCACCGACATCGAAGGGGGCATGGCCTTTTCCGATGCCCTGGCCAAGCACAAGCTCTTCTCCCGGCTTTACGTGAACCTGGTGCGGGCCGGGGAAACCTCGGGCGGGCTGGACGTGATCCTGGACCGCCTGGCCACCTTCCTGGAGAAGGAGCTGGAGCTCAGGGGCAAGATCCGTAGCGCCATGACCTATCCCGTGATCGTCTTCGTCTTCGCCGTGGGCGTGGCCTACTTCCTCCTCACGGGCATCGTGCCCCAGTTTGCCCAGATCCTCACGGACCTCGGCTCGGAGCTCCCCCTTCTCACCCGGTTCCTCATCGCCCTTTCCAACTTCCTGCGGGCGGCCACCTTGCCCCTGGTGCTTTTGGCGGTGGTGCTCTTCTTCGTCTACCGCTGGTACTACGGCACCTCCCAGGGGCGGAAGGTGGTGGACCGGATCAAGCTCCGCGTCCCCGTCTTCGGCAACCTCAACCGCAAGACCGCCGTGGCCCGCTTCTCCCGCACCCTGGCCCTCCTCCTTTCCAGCGGGGTGAACATCGTGGAGTCCCTGGACATCACCAAGGGGACAGCGGGCAACAGCGTGGTGGAGGAGATCGTGGACACGGCCAAGCTCAAGGTCCAGCAGGGAGAGCCTTTAAACCTCACCCTGGCCCAGCATCCCTTCGTCTTCCCCCCCATGGTGAGCTCCATGGTGGCCATCGGGGAGGAGACGGGGGCCCTGGACACCCTCCTTGCCAAGATCGCCGACTTCTACGAGCGGGAGGTGGACGAGGCGGTGGCCAGCCTCACCGCCGCCATCGAGCCCCTCATGATCATCTTCCTGGGCGTGATCGTGGGCATGATCGTGGCGGGCATGTTCCTGCCCCTCTTCAAGATCATCGGCACCCTTTCCGCGCAATAAGCCGTTCGGCCACCTCCGGGGGAACCGGCATCACGGAAAGCCGGTTCCCCTTTCGCACCAGGGGGTGGTCCTCAGGGAAGCAGGCCCTGAGCTCCTCCAGGGGAATGAGGGGCCAGGCCTCGAGGAACTCCACCTCCACCGTGTACCACCGGGGCTTTTCCCGGGTGGCCCTGGGGTCGAAGTAGGGGCTTTCTGGGTCGAACTGGGTGGGGTCGGGGAGGAGGGTGCCCACCACCCGGCAGAGGCCGGCGATGCCCGGCGGGTTGGCGTTGGAGTGATAGAAGAAGCAAAGATCCCCCACCTGCATTTGCATCAGGTAGTTCCGGGCCTGGTAGTTGCGCACCCCATCCCAGATGGCCCTTCCTTCCCGCTTAAGGTCCAGGATGCTGTACACCTCGGGTTCGGATTTCAAGAGCCAGTAGGCCATGCCTCCAAGTCTAAAGGGGCCTTTAGTGGGTACAAAGCCCTTGGCCGCCGGGCCTTAGGAGCATGGGAGTATGCGGAGCCTTGGACTGCTAGCCTTTTTTCTTTCCGCCTGCACCCTGACCCTGGAGGTGGTTTACCCGGGCCACCGGATCACGGGCTTGAGGACGCAAGAAACCTACTGCGCCGCCGGCAACACCCGGGTGGACTTCGCCTTTGACCTGGAGGGAAGGCTGGACAGAGTGGAGTTTTTCTGGGTTCCCGAGGGATTGACCCCGGACCAGGCCCGCCCTGAGGAGCGGTATGCCCTCTTTGACCCCATCCGTGCGGGACGGGTAAAGGGTTGGTTGGAGGTGACCGCCGAGGGAGAGGTGCTGGCGGTATCCCTTACCTCGCCTGGAAGCCTTTCCCTGAGGCCCCAGGGGATCATCGTGGAGCCCCTGCCCGACCGGAGGCTTTGGCTAAAGGGGTATACCGGGGGTTTGGCGGGGTCCTTCGTGCGGGCGGCCAACCGGATCCGCCCGGACTCCTCTTCCTCCTGCGACCCTGCCTGGTAGCCTTAGGGCATGGGGGTCCGGAAGTTACCCTCCCTGGCCGAGGCAGTCCGTTCCGAGCTCAGGATCCTCTTTGGGCCCAGGGTGCTTCTTTCCCGTTCGGAAAAAGGGGTTTACCGCTATGACGCCATTTTGGTGGGGCCAGAGCCCTTGGCGGTGGTCCTGCCCGAATCCCGGGAGGAGGTGCAGGCCCTGGTGCGCCTGGCCCGCAAGCATGGTCTTTCCCTGGTGGCCCGGGGTGCGGGAAGCGGTTTGAGCGGCGGGGCGGTGCCCGAGGAGGGAGCCCTCGTGGTGGCCTTCACCCGCATGACCCGCCTGGAGCTGGACCCCAGGGGCCGCACCGCCTGGGCCGAGCCCGGGGTGACCACGGCCAGGATCTCGGAGGAGGCCAGGCCCTACGGGCTTTTCTACCCCCCTGATCCCGCCTCGTGGCGCACCAGCACCCTGGGGGGAAACCTGGGGGAGAACGCCGGGGGACCCCTTTGCTTCAAGTACGGGGTCACGGGGGATTATGTGCTGGAGCTGGAGTTCGTGGATGCCTGGGGCGAGGTTCACCGCCTGGGCCGCCAGGCCTACGACCTGCCTGGCCTCCTCATCGGTTCGGAAGGAACCCTGGGCCTCATCACAGGGGTGCGGGTGCGCCTCCTTCCCTTGCCCCGGTACCGGGCCACCCTGATGGCGGCCTTCCCCGAGGTGGGTGCCCTGGCCCAGGCGGTTTCCCAGGCCATCGCCCGGGGGGCGGTGCCCGCCAGGCTGGAGTTTTTGGACCCCATCTGCGTGAACGCCGTGGAGGACTACCTGGGCATGGGCCTTCCCCGGGGGCACGCCCTCCTCCTGGCGGAAACCGATGGGGACGACCTCGAGGTGGTCCAGGAGGAGCTTTCCCTGGTGGAGGAAACCGCGGCCAGCCTTGGGGCCAGGGTGCAAAGGGCCCGGGATGAACGGGAGGCGGAGGCCCTTTGGCGGGCCAGGCGGAGCGTGAGCCCGGCCCTGGGCCGCATCCGCCCCAAGCGGGTCAATGAGGACATCGCCGTGCCGAGAAGCCATCTTCCCCAGGTGGTGCAGGAGATTTCCGCCTTGGGGGAGGCCTACGGCCTGGTGGTGGCCCAGTTCGGCCACATCGGAGATGGAAACCTGCACCCCAACATCCTCTTTGACCCGAGAAGGGAAAGCGAGGAGCGGGTGTGGGAGCTGGCCCACGAGATTGCCCGGGTGGCCCTCAGGCATGGCGGCGTCCTTTCCGGGGAGCACGGGATCGGCCTCATGAAGCGGGAGTTCATGAGGGAAGCGGTGGACGAGGCTACCCTCGAGGCCTTCCGCACGGTAAAGGCCACCCTGGATCCCGAGGGCATCCTGAATCCGGGGAAGCTCCTACCCTAGCCCGGGTTCCTTTCACAGGGTTTTAACAGGAACCGGTCTACTCTGGAAGCGTGGATAGCCGGGGCCGGTTCTTTTACCTCGCCAGCTGGGTGGGGATGGCCCTGGGCCTTTTGCTGCAAATGCGGATGTTTCCACCCCAGGGCCTGGAGGTTCTCCTCTACTGCCTTTTCATCCTCTCCGCCCTTTGGGCCCTAAGCCGGGGTCCTAAGCTGGCCCCCCGCTTCCTCCTCCATCCCCTGGGGGCGTATCTGCTTTTTGAAATGTGGCGGGTGGGGGATAGCTGGCCCTTGGCTGGGTTCTTCACCCCAGCCCTTTACCTACTGGCTGGGTTCGCCTATCCTCCTTGGTCCCTGGGCTACCTCTTGGGGGCCTTCTGGGGCGGGGTTTTTGTCTTGGCCCCCTTGGTGTGGGGCCGGAGCCTAGACTTTTGGCCCCATTTCGCCGTGGGCCAGATCGTCCTTCTTTCCCTCACCTTCCTCCTGGCTCGTTTTCGAGAGCTCCATGGCCAGATGCGCTTCTGGCGGGAGCAGGCCCTCACTTGTCCCCTCACCGGCCTGCCCAACCGGAGAGCCCTGGAGATGGCCCTGGAGCGGGAGGCAGCCCGGGTGGAGCGGGGGGAGGCACCCTTTGCCTTGGTCCTGTTGGACCTGGACGATTTCAAGCAGGTGAACGATACCTGTGGCCACCAAGAGGGGGACCGCCTTCTCAAGGAGGTGGCCCAGTACCTGGTGACCCATGTGCGCCAGGGGGACCTGGTGGGGCGTTGGGGCGGGGAGGAGTTCGCCCTTCTCCTTCCCAAGACCCCTGGAGAGGAGGCCATGCAGGTGGCGGAGAGGCTCAGGCAGGGCCTCAAGCGCCTAGGGGTAACGGGGAGCTTCGGGGTGGCGGTGTACGAGGGGGACCTGAAGGACCTATTCCAAAAAGCAGACCGAGCCCTCTACCTGGCCAAGGAGGGGGGCAAGGACCGGGTGGAGCGGGATCCTTAGGGCAGGCGGTACCCTGCCTGAGCCAGCACCTCCCGGGCCCTTTCCCGTTCCTCCCGGCTGGCGAAGCCCAAGCGGATGGCTCCGGCTTCCTCCCGGATGGTGAGGACCTCGATGTCCTTGATGTTGACCCCGGCCTCCCCCAAAGCGGTGGCAATCCGGGCGATCTGGCCGGGGCGGTCCGGCACCTGGACCACCAGGTCGTGCATCTCGGGAAGGAGGCTCCGGCGCACGATGGGGAGGCTATCCCGGGTGCGCTTGGCTTCCTCCGCCACCCGCAGAAGGGCCTCGGGTTCGTCCAAAAGCTCCTCCAGTTCCCAAAGGACCCCCCTTAGCTCCTCTATGGCTTCCTTGAGGGCTTCCTTGTTCTCCACCACCATGTCCCGGCTCATCCTGGGGGACCCCGAGGCCACCCGGGTGAGGTCGCGGAAGCCCCCGGCCGCCAAGAACATCAGGAGGTCCCGATGGGGGCTGTGGGCCACCATTTGGTTCAGGGCCACCGCCAGAAGGTAGGGCAGGTGGGAGATGCGGGCCACCAACTTGTCGTGCAGCTCCGGGGTTGTTTCCAAGGGGTAGGCCCCCAGGGCCTCCACCAGTTTCCGGATCCCCTCCTTTGCCTGGGGGCTGGTTCGTGAGGTAGGGGTTAGGACCCAGATGGCGTTTTGTAGCAGGCCGGCGTGGGCGTTCTCTACCCCAGCCCGCTCGCTTCCCGCCATGGGATGGCCCCCCAGGAAGTGGGGGAGGAGGCCTTCCAGGGTCCCCACCACCTTGGCCTTGACGCTGCCCACATCGGTCCAGAGGCTTTCCGGGCTGGCGAAGGGGGCTAGGGCTTTCCCCAACTCCACCAGGGCCCCCACAGGGGCGGCCAGGATGCCGAGCTGAAGCTCCCCTACCCAGGGTCCCAAGGCAGGATGCACCCGGTCCGCTACCCCCAGGAAAAGGGCCTTTTCCAGGGCCTCGGGATCCTGGTCGTAGGCGTGGATCTCCTCAGCCAGGAAGCGCTCCTTCAGCCCCAGGGCCACGCTCCCGCCCAGAAGCCCCACGCCAAAGATGCCCACCTTGGTAAAAAGCGGCTTCATCCCAGAACCGGTGTGGAAAGGGTCTTGCCCAGGGCCTCTACCAGTCGCCGGGCCTTGGCCATCAGCTCAGCGAACTCGTGCTCGTGGAGCTGCTGGGCCGCATCGGAGAGGGCCTTTTCGGGCTCGGGGTGGGTTTCCACGATGAGGCCGTCTGCCCCGGCGGCCAACCCCGCCAGGGCCAAGGGAATGACCCATTCCCGCCGGCCTGCAGGGTGGGAGGGATCCACCCAGACGGGAAGGTGGGTGGAACTCTTGAGCACGGGAACTGCCGCCACATCCAGGGTATAGCGGGTAGCCTTCTCAAAGGTGCGGATGCCCCGTTCCACCAGGATGACCTTCATGTTGCCTCGGGAGAGGATGTACTCCGCGCTCATCAGAAACTCTTCCAGGGTCATGCTCATGCCCCGCTTGAGGAGGACGGGCTTCCCCACCTCGCCCACCGCCTGAAGGAGGGGGAAGTTCTGGGCGTTGCGGGCCCCGATCTGCAGGACGTCGGCGTACTCCGCCACCAGTTCCACCTGGTCTGGGGATAGCACCTCGGTGACCACGGGAAGCCCGGTTTCCCGCCGGGCCTCCGCCAGGATCTTTAAGCCCTCCACCCCCAGGCCCTGGAAGGCATAGGGGCTGGTCCTGGGCTTAAAGGCCCCGCCCCGGAGCATGGCCGCCCCATGGGCCTTCACGTACCGGGCGGCCCTGAGGGTTTGCTCCCGGGACTCCACCCCGCAGGGACCCGCGGCGATGAGGACGTGGTTACCTCCCGTCTTTCCCGTGGGGAATTCCAGGATGGTGGGGAAGGGCTGGACCTCGAGGCTTGCCAGTTTGTAGGGCTTGGAGATGGGAATGACGTCCGCCACCCCGGGAAGGGCGCGGAAGTGCTCCATCAGCTCCGGGGTGGGCCCCCGGCCAATGGCCCCCACCAGGGTGGTTTCCACCCCCCGGGAAACATGAGGCCGGTACCCCACCTTCTCGATCTCCCGGATGACCTCATCCAGCTCCGCTTCCGTGTGTCCCCGCTTCATCACGATCAGCATCTTGGCCTCCTAAAAGCTTTGGGCGCCCCCTTTTTGGGGGCGCCCTCTTGCGGAAAAACCTTATGCGGACCGCAGGGCGCCCCCGGCGGGATAATAAAAGCCGAAGTAGCGCCCCAAGGTCCGCATATTGCCCCTCAGCTTAGTTAAGGTGGAAGCTCCTGTCAAGAGGATGCAGGGGCCTTGGGCCCTGGATCTGAAAGCCGTACCTCTACCCCTGTGGGATCCCTGAGGGCCATCTCCCGGCCCCAGGGGTCCAGGAGGGTGTAGCCCAGAAGCCCGGTGGCCTCTGGGGGAGCTTTCCGCCTTCCCGCCCAGATGTTGGCCCCCACGTGGTGGTGGTAGCCATCCCAGGCGAAGAAGAGGGCTCCAGGGTAGGTGCGCAAGGTGACCTCCATGCCCAGTTCCCCCGCAAAGAAGGCTTCGGCTTCCTCGAGGCTTTCCACGTGGAGGTGCAGGTGGCCAAGGTGGGTTTCGGGGTGGAGGGGGCCGGGGCTTGGAGCCTCGGAAAGAAGCCTTTCCAGGTTCAAGGGAGCGGTGAACATCAAGGGTCCTTTGGGCCACTCCCCCTCGGGCCGGTCCCGGTAGAGCTCGAGGCCATTCCCCTCCGGATCGCGGAAGTACAGGGCCTCGGATACGCCGTGGTCCGCCGCGCCCTCAAAGTGGACCGGGGCGCTTAAGTACCCTCCCCCAAGATTTTCAACTCCACACCCCCCAGGGCCTTGAGGGCCTGAACCACCGCCTCCTCAAAACTTGCACCTCCCGCATACCCCGCATAAACCTTCACTCCCTCCCCCGGGCGGCCCCAGACCCAGGGCGTGGAGCTCCCGCAGGATGACCTG
>Ga0101943_1002287_pt1 | contig 12407 bp, 11 predicted proteins | sample DewCreD2012metaG_5_FD_75244 | JGI IMG/M metagenome (GOLD analysis project Ga0101943, IMG submission 75244) | Hot spring sediment bacterial and archeal communities from British Columbia, Canada, to study Microbial Dark Matter (Phase II) - Dewar... ... | reverse complement strand
TGCGGGAATACCTGTCAGTCCTCATCCCGCTGCTCGAAGGGAAGCAGGTGCAGTTCCGGGGCGAGGAGTACCGCGTCCAGGCTCAGGTAACCGTGCCCGGGGTATCCCGCCCATCGGTGGTCATCGCTGCGCTGGGGCCGCAAATGCTGAAGCTTGCCGGGCGGCTCGCCGACGGCACGGCGACCTGGATGGGCGGCGCCCGCTATCTCCGCGACACCGCGATCCCGGCGATCCGCGCGGCAGCGGCCGAGTCCGGCCGGCCGGTGCCCCGGGTGGTCGCTGGTTTCCCGGTCGCGGTGACGGACTACCCGGACCGGGCGCGTGAGTCGGCGGCCCGCATCTTTGCGGTCTACGGGCAGCTGCCGTCCTACCGCGCCGTGCTCGATGTCGAGGGAGCGGCCGGGCCCGCGGACGTGGCCATTGTCGGCTCCGAGACGGAGGTCGAGGCCCAGCTCCGCGAGCTGGCCGATGCCGGAGTCACCGACTTCAACGCCTCGCCGTTCCCGGTCGACGGAGACCCGGGTGCCGTTGGCCGGACGGTCGAGTCCCTCGCCGCGGCCCGGCGCGGGGAGCGCGTCTGAAGCAGGGAGTTTCGCGCCGCAGCCGCGTTCGATACGCTCGAACTGCATGAACGACCACACGCTGCGCGTTCTGGAGTTCGACCGGGTCCTTGACATGCTGGCCGCCGAGGCAGCGTTCAGCATCGGCGCCGAGAAGGCTCGCGCCTTACGCCCGGCAACGACCTGGGCGCGGGCGCGCGAGCTGGCCCAGGAGACGGCGGAGATGCGTCTGCTCGACCAGCAGGGCGTCGATATCCCGTTTTCCGGTGCGCGGGACATCCGGCCGCACCTGCGCGCTGCCGCGATTGGGCAGATGCTGGAGCCAGGCGCCCTCCTCGAGTGTGCGCAGGTGCTCACGACCGCCCGCCGCGCCCGGCTCGTCCTGGAGAAGGTGCGCGACCGCGTGCCGACGCTCGCCGCGATTGGGGACCGCATCGGCGATTTCCGCAGCTTCGCCGAGCAGGTCGAGGGCGCTATCTCGCCGCGGGGCGAAGTGACCGACGCAGCCAGTGACCAGCTGGCGCTCGTACGGCGCGAGCTCCGGGCAGCTGAGGCCCGCCTCGAACAGCGGGCGCAGGCTGCGCTCGCTGATGCCCTGCGCAAGGGTGCCGCTCAGGAGGGCCTCCTCACCGAGCGGAACGGCCGGAAGGTCATCCCGGTACGGTCCGACAGCCGCTCCGCTGTCCCTGGGATTGTCCACGATGTCTCGTCGAGCGGCGCTACGCTGTTCATCGAACCGCTCTCGGTGGTGGAGGCGGGTAACGCCGTCCGGGAACTCCGGCTGGCAGAGGAGCGGGAGGTTCGCCGGGTGTTGCAACGGCTGACCGACCTGCTCGGCGCGCGGGCTGACGAAGCCCTGCGCTCGGTTGAGGCACTCGGAGACCTCGACCTGGTCCATGCAAGGGCCCGCCTCGCGCGGAAGATGGGCGCGGCCCTCCCGCCGGCCGGCGAGGTCGACCGATGGTTCGGGCCGGGAGGGTCGACGCAGCTCCGCCGCGCCCGGCATCCGCTGCTGCGCGGCAACGTGGTCCCGATCGATGTGGCAGTCGGTGAGTCACCGCAGGGGATCCTCATCACCGGCCCCAACACGGGAGGGAAGACCGTCGCCCTCAAGACCATCGGCCTGCTCACGCTCATGGCACAGGCGGGTATGGGCGTTCCGTGCGACGACGGCAGCCGGGTCCGGTTCTTCCCGCGCATCTACGCGGACATCGGCGACGAACAGTCGATCGAGCAAAGCCTCTCTACCTTCTCGTCGCATCTGCGGAACATCATCGACATCCTCGGGGATGCCGACCGCGATACCCTCGTGCTGCTCGACGAACTCGGTGCAGGCACCGACCCGGCCGAAGGAGCGGCCATCGCCCGGGCAGTCATCGAAGAACTGCTCGACCGCGGAACCACCCTCGTCGCAACAACCCATCACGGCGAGCTGAAGGTCTTCGCGCACAGCGACCCGCGGCTTGAGAACGCCTCGGTGGAATTCGACCTCGAGAAGCTCAGCCCAACCTACCACCTGGTGGTCGGCCTGCCGGGGCAGTCGAACGCCCTCGCCATCGCCCGGCGGCTCGGACTCGACGCCCGGGTGGTCGAGCGGGCCTCGCAGCAACTGGCGCCCGGCCACTTCGAGCTGGAGGGGCTGCTCGCCGAAATCCGAACCCAGCGGCGCGAGGCCGAGGCAACCCGGGCCGCAGCCGAGGCTGCGCGCGAGGAGGCCGAGCGGCTCCGCCGCGAACTCGCACTGGAGCGAGAAGCAATTGAATACGAACGCGCCGCGGTCATCGCCGAAGCAAAACGCGAGGCTGACGACACCCTCGCCCGGATGCGGCGGGAGCTCGAGCAGCTGCGGAGGCGCGCAGCGGAGCGCCAGTTCGACCCGGTGGCTGCCCAGGAGGCCCTTCGGCAGGCCGAGCGCGAACGGGAGCAGCTGGCGCGCGCGGCCGTGGCGCGGCGGGCCGCAGCTGCCTCACCCGTCATCACCCGGGAGGTCGAGCCCGGCGACCTGGTTCACGTGCGGGACATCCCGCAGCTCGGCGAGGCGCTGACCGCACCCGGGGAGGATGGCCGGCTCGAGGTGCAGTTCGGCAGCCTGCGGATGAAGGTCAGCATCGACCGGATTGACCGGATCGAGAAACCGAACCCGGCCGGCGGGCGGGTGGTTGTTCCTGCGGGTCCGCAGGTCAGCCACGAGCTCGACCTGCGCGGGCAGCGCGCTGAGGCCGCGCTGGAGCGCTTCGAGAGCTACCTCGACGCGGCGTACCGCGCGGGCCTGCCGTTCGTGCGAATCATCCACGGGAAAGGCACCGGTGCCCTTCGGGCGGCAATTCGCGAGGCCCTGGCGAAGCACCCGCTCGTTCGGAGTTACGAATCTGCGCCGGCAGCGGAAGGCGGCGATGGCGTCACCATCGCCCTGCTTGCAGGCTAGCGGCCATGGATCGCCCGCCGCTGCAATCCGGCTTCGATTTCGGCAGCGACGAGCCGGCCGCCGCGGCAGCAGCCGATGCGCCGCTGGCGGCCCGTATGCGGCCGCGGTCCCTGGACGAAGTCGCCGGGCAGGATGCCGCGGTCGGGCCGGGTTCGATGCTCCGCGAGTTGACCGGTCGCGGCAGGTTGCCGTCCGTCATCCTCTGGGGACCGCCCGGCTGCGGGAAGACGACGATTGCCCGGCTGCTGGCCAGCTCCGTCGATGCCGCATTTGTCCCGCTCTCTGCAGTGACCTCCGGTGTCGCCGACCTTCGGCGGATCATCGGCGACGCCGAGCGCGCCCGCCGCGCCGGGCGGCGGACCGTCGTCTTCATCGATGAAATTCACCGCTTCAACCGCGCGCAGCAGGATGTGGTGCTTCCGCACGTGGAAGAGGGGACCATCACGCTCATCGGTGCGACCACCGAGAACCCATCGTTCGAAGTGGTTGCCCCGCTGCTGAGCCGGGTTCGCGTCGTCCGGCTGCTGCCACTCAGCGAGGACGCCATCGGCAGCCTGGTCGACCGGGCACTCGCCGACCAGGAGCGCGGGCTCGGCAAACTCGGCCTCGCTCTCGACCCGCAAGCACGCGCGCTGCTCACGCGGAGCGTGCATGGCGATGCCCGCGCGGCGCTGACTGCGCTGGAGGTTGCCGCCGACCTCGCACTGGCGCGCGGGAGCTCGACGATTGACCCCGGGGATGTCACCGGGGCGCTGCAGGACCGGCGGCCGTACCACGACCGGCAGGGCGACGCTCACTACGACACGATCTCGGCATTCATCAAGTCGGTGCGGGGGAGCGACCCGCACGCGGCGCTCTACTGGCTGGCCCGGATGATCGAAGCTGGCGAGGACCCGCTCTTCATCGTGCGCCGCATGGTCATCCTCGCGGCAGAGGACATCGGACTGGCCGACCCGCAGGCGCTGGTCGTCGCCACCGCCTGCCAGCAGGCCGTTCACTTCGTAGGCATGCCCGAGGGCGCCATCCCGATGGCGGAATGCGCGGTCTACCTCGCCCTCGCCCCGAAGAGCAACAGCGCCTACGCCGCTCTCGGCCGGGCCCTCGAGGATGCCCGCGCGACCGCGGGCGAACCGGTCCCGCTGCACCTGCGCAATGCGGCAACGGGGCTGATGGCCGCGTTCGGCTACGGCGCGGGCTACCGGTACGACCACGACGAGCCGGGCCACGTTGCCCGCGGACAGGCGCATTTGCCCGAACGGCTCGCCGGCAGGGAGTATTACCAGCCGGGAGCAGCCGGGTGGGAGGCGACCGCGTCCGAGCGATGGCGCAACCTGCTCGCCGGGCTTCCGCACGCCGACGCACCACTCCCGGAAGGAGCAGAATCGACGCCAGATGACCGTGAAGATCGAGTTCCTGTACTCGAAAGCAACCGGGCGCAGCCCCGAAGCGGAAGAGGCGCTCCGCCTCGCGCTTGAGGCGACCGAGCCGTCCATTGAGGTGACGTACATCGAAGTCGACGGGATGGAGGATGCGCGGGCGAAGCGATTCCTCGGTTCACCATCCATCCGCGTCAACGGCATCGACGTCGAATACGGCGAACGGGAGCCGGACGAATACCAAAGCGGCACGCGCTACTACAACACGCCGCAGGGGTGGAAGCCCTACCCCCACGCGCGGCTCATCGCCAACGCAATTCTCGAAGCGCAGACGCGCGCAGGCCGGTAGCTGGTCAACCGGTATCGAAGGCTGTGGCGAGCCCATCGAGATGGCAGGCGTCGTTGTGCCGGGCGAGGACCAGCCGCCCTGTGCGGTCCCGCTCAATGACGGTCAGCGAGCAGTTGCCGACGTGAAAGACACCGCGCCGTACCGGGTCGACGCCGGTCACGATATGGCAGGCAGCGGAGACGACGCCCCCATGGGTCACCGCGACGACGTCACCGTCGAATCGCGTCAGGAAGTCGAGCGCGCGGCGCACGCGCGCCTGGAACCGGTGCCGCCCTTCCTCGCCGGGGAACTCAACGCGCCCCCTCGCCGCTGCGCCTCGAGGATGCCCGGGTACCGCTCCCGGACCTCGGCAATAGTCAGCCCGGAGGGCTCGCCGATGTCGTACTCCGCAAGCTCCGGCAGCGGAACGGCGGTGCAGCCGAGGGTCGAGCCGAGGATCTCGGCCGTCAGGCGCGCCCGGCGCTGGGGACTGGTCGCAAAGTGGACGACCTCCATGCCGGACAGCCTCGCTGCCAGGCTGCGGGCCTGCAGCTCGCCACGGGGTGTGAGGCCGTAGTCGAGCCGGCCCTGGAAAACCCGGCGCGCATTCCCCTCCGATTCGCCATGGCGAACGAGAAACAGGCGCATCGCTACTCCGTCAGCCGGCGGTAGAGCGCGGGCAGACGGCTGGGCAGCGACTCGATGTCTGCGACCACCTCGTACCCCATGTCTTCACACATGGTCTTCAGGTAGTCATGACCAGTGCGGTCGACCGTCAATGCGAAAGGTGTAATGCCCTCGCGCTTGGCCTCATTCAGGGCCTGCTTGGTGTCGTGGATGGCGTATTCCTTCTCGGTTCGGTCACGCCCGTAGCCGTGGTCCTGGGGCCGGCCATCGCTGAGCAGGAAGAGGATTTTGACCTTCGCGTCGGTCTGGAGGAGCTTGTAGGTTGCGTGGCGGATTGCCGGCCCCATGCGTGTCGAGCGAATCGGGACGACCTTGTCAAGCCGGTTCTTGATTTTCTGGTCGAGGGTCTCGTCGAAGTCCTTAATGACGAAAAATTCGACGTTATCTCGCCCGTAACCGGAGAACCCGTAAATACCGTACTGGTCGCCGATCGTCTCCAGTGCAGTCATCAGGAGAACGGTCGACTCCTTCTCAAGGTCGATGATACGCTTCGGCGGTGATGTAAGCTCCTGACGACGTTTCGATACCCACCAGCTCAGGTACTTCCGGGGGTCGTCGTAATCGTCATCGTCGAACTGCTTGTCGCGCTTGTTTATTTCCTCGTCGGTGCTGGCGGACATGTCGATGAGAAATGCGACGGCGACGTCGCGCTCAATTTTGTTGCGGCGCCAGTAGATCTTTTCTGTCGGGTTTGCGCCGGCGCGCTTTTCGACCATCCATTCGATCGCTGAGTCGAGGTCGAAGTCCTCGCCATCGGGGAGGCGCTTGATCTTCCGGAACATCTCCGGCTTCATCAGCTCGAACTGCTTTCTGGTCTGGGCGACGAGCCCGGCGTGCTCGCGCAGGGCCTTTTCGTAGAAGCCTTCGTCGCCCTCCTCGAGCTTGGCCTCTTTGACGGCGCACCAGCGTGGCTTGTAATCCTGGGCCCGGAAGTCCCACTCATCGTAGTAGTAGACAGTGACCACCGGCTTGAGCGGCTCTTCTCCCGGGCCCTCACCCGTCGACTGGTCGCTGGTCGGCTGGCCTCCCTGTTCACCCTTTTCCGAAGCCGGGGTCCCGGCCTCCTTCATTAAATTCGAGAGGAACATGCCGGTGGAGGCGTCGAGGTCGCCTTCGTCCATTGCGTTGAGGTCGATCTCGACGCTCTTCGCGAGCAGCTCGGCGAGCTGTTCCGGGGTCAGCGGCATGGTCTGCTGCTGGCCGGCCTGCCCGCCCTGGGCGTTTTCCCGGAGCTTCATCAGCAGGTCGACGAGCTCCGGCTTGAAGTCGCCCCGGAAGTCAATCTCCTGCGGGCTCTCGTACTCCTCGTCGCCCTCGCCGCTGCCGCCGAGCTGCGCCTGTGTGCCCTCTCCGCCCTCCTCCCCGGCAGCCTCCATTGGCATAGCCTGCCCGGCCTCCATCGGCTCGACGGAGTCCCAGTCAGCGGGGTCGAGATCGTCGCGAGTGTTCGGGATGGAGATAGCGATTTCGTACAGCGCAAGGGCCGCCTCCGCGGCGTCCTCCACGGTCGCCGCCGGCTGCTGCACGGCGCGGAGGATGCCCAGCGCCCGGCTCATCTCCTCGGCGCGCTCACGCGGCCAGCGAACACGGTGAAGGCCGTCGAGGCTGGCGCGGACGAGGTTCTCGACGAACGCGTTGCCGGTGGCCGTGAGGGCCGCGGTGCTCATCAGGCTCAGGCCGACGGTGTTGAAGGCCACCACGTTGCCCTCCAGGCGCACCCAACCGTCGGGGGTCGGCGGGGCGTTCTCGACCTCGATGCCCGTGGCGTTGCGGGCGATCCGGTTGTCCCGCACCAGCACCCGATCGGCGTCCTTGAGGATGAGGCCCACGCCCACGGCGGCCGACCGGCTGCCCTCGAACGTGTTCCCCTCCAGGCGCACGTCGGTGGAGTACATCACGGCCGCGCCCACGGCGTTGTCGACGAAGGTGTTGGCCACGAAGGCGTTGCGATGCGAGTACATGTAGTGGATGCCGTACCGGCAGCCGGTGACGGCGTTGTCCGCCACCAGCGTGTCCTCCGAGAATGCGAAGTAGAACCCGTCCTTGCCGCGGACGATGTGGTTGTGGCGCAGGTGCACGCCCCGGGCACGCCACAGGTAGACCGCGTGGCCACGGCGTTCCAGCGGCAGGTCGGCGGTGGCGATGGTGTTGTGTTCGATCACGGCGTCCGTGGCGCCCGCCAGGTAGAGGCCGAACAGCACGTCGTCGATGCGGTTCCCGCGTACCACCGCCCGCGGACCCTCCACGACCACCCCCGCCGCCTCGCTGCTGTACGCCAGGGCGCTGCCGCGGATCACGAAGCCCTCGAGGCGCACGTCGGGGCCGGCGACGACCACCACGTGCCCGCGCCGCCCGCCGTCGATCACCGGCCAGCCCCGTCCGCGCAGGGTCACGGGACGGGTCAGGACGAGTGGCCCCCGGTAGACGCCCGGAGGTACCTCGACCACCGCGCCGGGGGGGCGCTACGGCGACTGCCGCGGCCAGGTCGAACGTAGCCGCGCGCGCGGGCGTGGCGGCCACCGCCACCGCGGCACCGAGCAGCCCCGCCACCGCCGCGAGCGGCCGGAGGGCCGGCCTCCTCGGGCGGCCCAGGCGCACGCGCGGGCCGTAGGTGACGACCAGCGCGCTCAGTGTCAGGAACACGAGGCCCGGGCCGGGCAGCGCGGTGACGTTGAAGTTCATGACCGCCGTGGGACCCAGCACCCGCGGGGTGAACTGCGGCAGGCGGATCGCCGCATGCGGGTCCAGCGTGTGCCCGTAGACGTACAGCCGCACCTGGAGATCGGCCAGGAACACCACGGGCACCGCCCACGTGCCGACGACGACCAGCCGCCGCAGCCACTGCCAGGGCAGCACGGCGCTCGCGGCGATGCCCGCCGCCAGCAGGGCCACCGCGGGGAAGAAGAGGGCCAGCTCGGGGATGGGCGCGCCCCGGCCCTTCTCGCCCTCCTCCGCGTCGTCCTCGCCGCGGTAGAGCACGGGCTGCCGTCCGCCGGGCAGCGGGCGCATGCCGATGTAGTGGTTCAACGCGTTGATCTCGTCCACGTCTCCGCGCACGCCGCGGCCGTCGATCACCAGGCGCAGCCCCTGCGGGTACTGGGGCGCGTGCAGCCTCATGCGCCAGAGGGGCGGCAGGGCACCTGCCACCAGCAGCACCAGCGCCACACCGGCGGTGACCAGCCGCGACGCCATCGGCGTCGAGACGGCTTCCGCCGCGGGTGTCGTCACGACGTCACCTCGTGGCGGACCGCCAGGAGGTCGGTGAACGACTGCACCGGTGCCGTGAGGTGCGCCGCGCGGGCGGTGTCACGGTCGGCGTAGGCCGCCAGGCCGGACCCCATGGGGGTGCGCAGCGCGGCGGAGCGCACGTACCAGGCGCGGGGAGCCTCCAGCCAGCGCTCGCTGGGCAGATCGTGAACCCACGCCACCGCGCGCTGCGCGGCGAGCGCGTCGCCGGCGTCGCGCAGCAGGCAGCCGATGTCGTCGTAGCGCCGCGCGCGCTCCCCGACGCGCGCGGCGGCCGCGAAGCGCGGGTCGGCGATGAGCATGCCGCACGCCTGACAGCGGTCGACCCCGTAGCGGATCTCGGGCGGCCCGGCGCTGTCGGGGCGACCCAGCAGCGCCCACAGCGCCGGGGCGGCCGCGGCACCGGCGACCCCCGCCGCCGCGAGGGTCAGGAACCGTCGTCGCGTCGTCCGCATCGTCGGTCTGCAGGGGAGGAGCGCGCGGGCGCTCCTCCCCTCCGCGTGCCGTCACGTCGGCCTCCCCGACGGCGAGTGTGCCCGCCGTGGGAAGACTGCAGGCCTGGCGCGACGCGCCACGCCGTGCGCATGCTCCTCAAGGCTCGACCAGCAGCCACCCCTGCATCTCCAGGTGGAGGGCCGAGCAGAACTCGGTGCAGTAGTACGAGAACGCCCCGGGTTTGGTCGCGACGAACCGGACGGTGATCGTCTCGCCCGGGTCGATGCTCATCTGCACGTTGTACTCGGGGATGGCGAACCCGTGGGTCGCGTCCCGGATCGTCTCGGTGTTGGTGATGTGCAGGATCACCGTGTCGCCCTTCTTCACCCGCACGATGTCGGGGCGGAAGTTGCTGCGGGCCGCGGTCATCCACACCTCGACCGTGTTGCCCCGGCGCTCGAGCCGCTCCTTGCCGCGCTGGGTGGCGTGGGGGCTGCGCTGCATGGTGCGGATGTCGGTGCCTGCCGGGTAGACCGCCCAGGGCTTGAGCTTGTCGGCCTTGATGATCTGCGCGTAGTGCGGCTCGGCGTTGGGGATGGGCATGTCGTAGACGACCCGCATCTTCTGCCCGGTGAGATCCACCAGCTGGAAGTTCTGCGGGTGCAGCGGGCCCAGCACCGGGTACCGGTCGATCGACCACTTGTTGAGCGCCACCAGGTACTTCCCGTCGGGGCTCACCGTGTCGCCCTCGGTCGTGGCCAGGTGGCCGATGTTGTAGTGGACCGAGACCTTGTCCACCAGCTTGAAAGCCCGGTCGCCCGTGAAGTAGGGCTCGCCCAGGGTCCACTTGGCCACCGCGCTGTCGATGAACAGGCTGGTGTAGGCGTAGCCCTTGTCGTCGAACTGGGTGTGGAGCGGGCCGTTGCCCACGGCCACGCGCCCGGCCACCACCGCGTCGAACTTCAAGATGGGCACGCCGAACGGATCGGTGCCCTCGAAGGCCTTCTGGGCGATGGCCTGCTTGATCTTCTCGATGTCGTAGACGGTGACGTGGGGGTCGAGCTTGCCCGAGACGACGATGTACCGACCGTTGGGCGCCACGTCCACGCCGTGGGGGCTGCGGGGTTCGGGGGCGAAGTAGAGGATCCCCTCGGCCACGGCGGTCTTGAGGGGGATGACCTTGATGCCGTTGCGCATCTCGAACTTGCCGGCCCGGACGACCTCCTCGGCCTTCTTCCAGTTGATGATGTGGAGGAAGTCGAAGTCGTTCTTGGAGGCGCCGGCCTCGATGGCGGGCTTGCCCTCCATGTTGCCGCCCGTGGCCATCTCGGTGTTGTACGAGTTGATGAACCCCCACCCGTCGCTGGCCAGCTTGCCCGCGTCGGCCAGATCCTGGTTGTAGGGGGGCAGCTCGATCTGGAACGAGCGCGACAGGTCGATGCGGCCCGTCTGCTTGTCCACGGCCAGCCACGCCGACGCACCCCGGTACCGCTCCCGGTACTGCTCCAGCGGGGCGTAGCCGCCGCCCCACACCGTGGGGATCTTGCTGGAGACGTGGACGTACTCGGTGTTGGGCGTGGCGAAGACGCCGCCGTGGGAGGTCTGCATGTTGGGGATCTGCACGATCTGCTTGACCTTGAAGTCGCGCAGGTCGATCATGGCGATCCGGCCGTTGGCGCGGTCGTTGATGTAGAGCCAGCGGCCGTCGTACTCGCCGTTGGTCTCGGACAGGGCCGGGTGGTGCGTGTCGCCTCAGGTCAACCGCGGCGTGGCCCGGCCGGTGGCCTCGCCGTTGGCCGTCCCCTCGTCCAGCACCCGCTCGCCCCAGTCGGCGCCGTAGCCGAAGCCCTGCCACGGTTCGGTGGCGAACGTCCCGATGACCTTCAGCAGCCGCATGGACGGCAGGCCGATCACCAGCACCTGCCCGCCGTGCCCGCCCGAGGAGAACATGATGTACTCGTCGGCCTTGCCCGGCGGCACGAAGCTGCGGACCGCGCTGGCCACCTCGGCGGGCTGGAGCCCGCGGGCGGCGGCGATCTCGCTGGCGTCGGCGAAGGCCGCGTACCGGGCCGCGGAGCGCGCCCCGGCCAGGTACGCGCCCACGATCAGCACCGCGGCCACCACCAGCGCGATGGCTGTGGTCGTGCGTTTCATCCTCATCACCTCCTGGGAGAGTCGGCCGTGTGCGCGGCCGTGTGCGGTGCGCGGATGTTCCGGTGAGGCTCGGCGCCCCTGGCGTCCCGTGCCTCCTCCAGCCGCTGCGCGTCGGCAGCCAGGTCGGCCAGGGTCGTGCGTGCCAGCAGGGCCTCCATCTCGGTCTGCAGACGAGCCAGCGCCAGCCGCACGGGGCAGGGCTGCACGCACGGGCAGTCGTCCCACACCAGGCACCGCGCGACGGCCGTGGGGCCCTCGATGCTCTCCACGACGTCGCGCAGCGAGATCTCTCCCGGCGCGCGGGCCAGCCGCACGCCGCCGCCCGCGCCCCGCGCAGTGCGCACCACGCCGCCCCGCACCAGGGCCTGCACCACCTTGGCGGCGGCCGCCGGCGGGATGCCGCGGCGGCGGGCGATCTCGGCGGTGCGCCCCGGACCGTGGACCGCCAGGTCGAAGGCGGCCCGCAGGGCGAACTGGGCGGCGCGGCTCAGCTGCATCGGAATCCGACGAATCGGGACTGTTCGTCGCCTTCGACACTACGCGGGCCCGCGCGGCGCCACAATCGGGCGCGCGCCCGATTCTCTCAGGGCAAGACCTCGCGGGTCACGCGGTGGAGATCGGGCGCGCGCCCGATGGGCGCCGAGGGCGCAGCCCGGTACGGTGGGCGCGGGAGGTGTCGCCATGCTCTCCGAACACCGCCGCACGCTGCGCGCCGTCCGTGCCGCGTCGCTGCGCGCCCTCGACCTGCACCGCGAGATCCTGGACCGCGAGCGCCAGCGCCTGCGCCGCGAGCGGCAGCAGCTGCGCCAGGTGGCCGCGCACGCCGCCCGGGCGCACCGCCGCGCCCTGGAGGACGCGCAGACCACAGCCTGGGAGTTCCGGGACGCCTGGGAGCAGGCGAAGCGCGAAGGGCAGAAGCTCCTGCAGCTCTACGACCGGTACCTCGGGAAGAAGGGGCGGGTCGCGTAACGGGCGGCGGCGCCCTCCGCAACGCCGTTGCGGCCTCGGCCTGCGGCGGCGCTCCTCGATCCGACGGCGGAGGGGGTGCGCGCGCTGCCCCCGGCGCAGCTGGCGCTGCGCCCGGCGCAAGGGCCGATGCGCTCCGCCGCGTCACCGGGCTTCGGCCTTCTCGCTTCTCACGGTGTCGTTGCCCCGCGCAGGGGGCCGATGCGCTCCGCCGCGTCGCCGTGCGGTGC
>Ga0101943_1002286_pt1 | contig 12423 bp, 12 predicted proteins | sample DewCreD2012metaG_5_FD_75244 | JGI IMG/M metagenome (GOLD analysis project Ga0101943, IMG submission 75244) | Hot spring sediment bacterial and archeal communities from British Columbia, Canada, to study Microbial Dark Matter (Phase II) - Dewar... ... | reverse complement strand
AAGGTTTTTCCCCCCGACTGGTTCGCCTACCCCTTCCACCCTGAAGGGGTTCAGGCCCCCTCGTGGTGGGAGGCCCAGGAGGAATCGCTGCGGACCACCCGCTCGCCGGTCTCCCGCCTGGCCCGGGTGGTCATTCACCCTGATTACCGTGCCGACGGCCTGGGACAGCAGGCCGTCCGGGCCATGCTCGACTGGGTCCGGGAGCGCTGGATCCCGGAGATGCGGGTCGCCAAAGAGGCCATCGAGACCATCGCTATGATGGCCCGCTACAACCCCTTCCTGGAGAAGGTCGGCTTCGTCTACCTCTGGGACACCGCCGGCGGACGGCCCGTCCTCTACTACCCCCTCTCCGCGACCGCCGAACGGCGGATCGCCCATTTCCTGCGCCATGATCCGGTCGCCCGTGAGCACGGAGGCAAACTCTACCGCTCGCGCTTCCCCACCGTGGAGAAACTGGCCGGTCCCCTCATCCTGCGCCGGCTCACCAAGTCGTACACCAACCGCCTGACGCTCGAGCACCTCTCACCGGCCGTCCAGCAGCTGCTCGAAGCCTTCGGCGTCAAGCACCGTGTCATCCAGAAGTTCATCTTCCGCGAGGCCGAGATCGAAATCGTTCCGGGCGGCGTCCACGTCCTGCTGGGAGCCTCGGGGGCGGGCAAGACGACGCTCCTGCGGCTGCTCTACGGCGTCACCGTCGGCGTCGACCACCCGCTGTACCAGCCCGAGAGCGCCGAGGTCACGGTCCCGGAAAACGTCCGGGTCGCCGCCCTGATCGCCGGCGAGGTCGAGCCGGAATTCGGCGACCTGCCCCTGGCCGAGGCCCTCTATCAGCTCACCGGGGATGAGGGACTGGCCGTTGAGGTCCTCAACGAGACCGGGCTGGCCGACGCCGTCCTCTACCGTGCCCCCTTCCGCGAGCTCTCGACCGGCCAGAAAGAGCGGGCCAGGCTGGCGGCTCTGCTGGCCCGGCAGCCCAACCTGCTCCTGGTCGATGAGTTCGCCGCCCACCTGGACCCGCTGACCGCCGTCCGTCTGGCCCGTCGGCTGGCCCACCTGGCCCGAAGCAAAAACCTCACCCTGGTCCTGGTCACCCACCGGACCGAGGTCATCGAGGCCCTGGAGCCCGATCTCCTCTACCTGGTGGGGTACGGCACCCTCTACCGCGCCACCGAGATCCCGGAGCGGGCCTTCCGGGTCATGGAGCCCTACGCCCGCTACATCGTCGAGGGGAAGAAACGGTGGGAACTCCGCCGCTATCCCACCCGCATTCGTGGCCGGGTCGGCGTCGTCAGCGGCGGGAAACTCCTGGGCACGGTCGAGATCCTGGGAAGCCGGGGGCCGTTCTCCCTGGAAGAACTGGCCGAGCACCAGGAGAAGCATCTGGCCGACCCCCGCTTTCTGCGCGAGTACGCCGCCGGGAGACCCCTCTACGCCTGGGAACTGGGTCAGGCCCGCAAGTTCGACCGGCCGATCCCCATCGTCGCCCGGCCCGGCCAGCAGGCCTGGCTCAAGCCCGAGCCCCAGCCGGAGAAAGAGGACGCCGCCACCTGAGGCCTACTCGTCCTCTTCCTCCTCCTCCTCTTCCTCGACGGCCGGCGCCCGGACCTGCGGCAGAACCACCGCCTCCTCCCGTGGCCGGCGCCGGAGCGGCCGGATCTGGGCGATGGCCTGGCGGTAGCGGGTGACGCTGGCCCGCACGGCCTCCGGGGTCTCGCCGATGAGCGGCGGGGTCAAAAGCAGCCCCAGGACACCCGCCTGGCGCAGCGCCTGGAGATCCGCCGGCAGCAGGTTCTGCTCGGTCGGCACGACCACCGGCTGGCGCACCAGGTCGGCCACCTGACGCATCCCCAGCACATCATACAGCGAGAGATAGACGGCGTCCTCGCGCAGACGGGCCCGCCCCAGGACGACCGCGTCGACCTCCAGCTCCCCCAACGCCCGCAGGAGCCCTGGCGCCAGGTCGGCCTCCACCCGGATCAGCCGGCCGACCCCCTCGACCGTCACCAGCGGCGCCGGCGCCTGCTCGACCCCGACGATGAGGAAATCGAAGCCGGCGCCAGCCAGCCAGTGGACATCCTCAACCGTCAGACTGGCCGCCGGCCCGTAGACCAGCCCGACCGGGACGCCGCCGGCCGCCTGCTGGCAGGCTATCAACCGATCCCGTTCCTCCTCTGGAGAGGCGGCGCCGGTCGCCGCCGGGATGGCCACCGCGTCGGCCCCGGCCTGGCCGGCCGCCGCCACCAGGTCGACCGTGGCCTGCGGCACCTGGGCGAGGAGGGCCATGGCCGGCACCGTTCGCGGCACCGCCGCGAACCCGATCGGGGCCACCGGCCCACGCTGAACATCACGCAACCGCTCGATCAGGCGACTCCGCGTTCGTTCTGTCATCATCCCCCACTGTTTCCGCTGGCGATCTCTTCCGGTCAGTGCCCGACCGCCGCACGATGGGCCAGGCCGGGAAAGGCCTGCTCGAAGGGCTCGATCCGGCCATCGGGCGAGAAGCGGACCGGCTGAGGCGGCCCGACGATCTCCAGTCCCCGCGCCTCGGCCTCGGCCCGCAGCGCCGGCGAGATGAAAAACTCCCCGAGGTGCAGCGTATCGCGGAGGCGGACCACCCGTGGGTTGGCCGCCGTCTCCGGGTCCAGACGGGAGAGCGCGGTCTCGATGGCCGTCCGGTCGTCGGGCAGAACCACCGGGATCTTGACCCGCTCCAGGAAGCCGCTGGTGATGCCGTTCACATAGGTCGTCTCGCGGTCCATCTTGGCCAGGAGACGGGCGGTGGTCAGGTCCGCCAGCCCGAGGCCGATGGCGTTGCCGTGCGAGGCCGGAGTCAGGTCCAGGACCACCAGCAGCCGGACCCGTGGGCGGCGCGGGTCGCGCTCACCGGGGATCCTGACCCGGCCGATGACGTTGGTGTCCATCCCGGTGCCGGAGATGTCCTTGCCCATCCAGTCGACAATGAGAAGGTCGAGAGTCGTAAAGGGCAGGCGCGGCAGCCAGGCCTTGGCGCGGCGCAGCAGCCGCCGCTCGACGGCCTCCATCTCCTCCGGCTCGACCGCCACGATGGCCGCCGTCTGGTCGTACCCGTCCTCCAGCACCGCCAGGCCAAGAACAATCCGGCCGGTGGCCAGGACCACCCGGGCCACCGCCGGGATGAAGCGCCGCAGTCCCTCGGCCCCATAGGCGTGGATGAGTTCGGCCTGGGTCTTCTTGCCCAGGCCGATGGCGATCATTTTCAGCAGCCCGCTCTCGATGGGGCCGGTGAAGTCGGTGTGTTTCTTCACCCGGTTGACCACCACGATGCCGTCGGCCTCCCAGGCCAGCCGATCGACGTGCACCGGCATCCCCTCGGGCGTCTGACCGATGCGGACCACCGCCATCGAGGAGCGGATCGGCGCCCCCACCCGCTCCTCGGTGATCCCCAAGGCGCGCAGGACCTCGACCTGCCCTTCGGCGGTGCCTCCGCCGTGGCTGCCCATCGCCGGCACGATGAACGGTTCAAAGCCCAGAGTGCGCAGGGCACGGACCGTGGCGGCGATGATCCGGTCGATATTGGCGATACCCCGGCTGCCGGCCGTGATCGCCACCCTGGCACCGGGGCGCAGCCGCTCCCGCAGCCGGCTGGCCAGCACCTGACGGTGGACGGTGCCCTCGATATCGGCCAGCGGAGCCGCCCGCAGCCGCTGGCGGACTGGCAGAAGCGGGGGCAGAGGACTCATCGGACGCCTCCCAGGGCCGATCATATCACACCCGGTCGGCCGGCGACAGCCAGCGCCGGGTGCCAGCCGTCATCCCCGGACAGGCCGGCGGGGCCACCGCCCCACACCGCCAGCGGCCCCGCGGGAGCCGGGCCGGGTTCAAAACCGGGGCGGTCAGGGCGGCGGGACGATCTGCCACTCCCGGCCCTGGTCGCCCAGGCCCTCGCAGCCGGTGGGGGTGATGGCCACCGCGTCCTCGATCTTGACGTGTCCGACCTCGGGGTGACGGAACTCGGTTTCGATGGAGAGGACCATCCCGGCCGCTAGCGGCCGCTCGTTGCCCGGCTGGATGACCGGCTGCTCGTGTGAGACCATGCCGATGCCGTGGGCCACGAAGCGTCCGTAGGCGGCGAAGGGGCTGGCCTTGACCGCCTCGTCGCCCAGGACCTGGACTGCGCCGCAGGGAAGGCCAGGCCGCAGCTCCCGACGCACGGCGTCCTGGACGGCCAGGCAGGCGGCGTGCAGCTCGCGCGCCAGCGGCGAGGGCTCGCCCAGGCAGCCCATACGGCAGATGTCCGAGAGGTAGTCGCCGTCCTCGCCGCCGGCGTCCAGATGGAGCGTGTGGCCCGGCTGCCAGGGCGTCTCCGAGGGCGCCCGCAGGAAGCCGGGACCGGCGTTGGTGAAGACCCAGAGGAAGTGCAGGCCACGCTGCTCCATCTCCAGGCGCACGTGGTCGGCCATCTGGCGGGTGGTGAGGCCGGGCCGGCCGTGCTGGAAGGCGGCGCAGAGGCTGGCGGCCGTGCGGTCGTAGACCGAGCGCAGGTGGGCCAGTTCGGCCGGCGTCTTGATGGCCCGCAGTTCGTCGAAGAGGTCGGTGGCGTCCACCAGGGTCGCGTGGGGCAGGTCGCGCTGGAGGGTGAGATAGGCGTCGGCCGGCAGGAAGGCCATCTCCACCCCGATCCGACCGGTGCCCGCCCCCAGCTGGCGGGCCAGCGCTGCGGCCTGAGCGGCGGCGCTGACCGTGCTGCGGGCCGTCTCAAAGCGCTGGGCGATCCAGAGGCCGTGGACCTCGAGGGCCCCCCGCTCGCCGGTCGTGCCGATGTAGAAACTGTCGGCCAGCCGGCCACGGGGAATACCGACAAAGGGCAGGTACTGGCTGGTGCCCAGGCGGGTGAAGCGGGCGTGGAAGTGGTAGAAATAGCCGCCGGTCAGGTAGCGAATGTTGTGGCGCGTGCAGGCCAGGACCAGGTCGACTCCGGCCTGCTCCATCAGGGCCATCAGCTTCTCCGCGTCGAACGGAACCATCGCACCCCTTTCACGGCGGGTGAATTCTCACCCTTTGATCCCTGACATGATAATCCCGCAGACGAAATAGCGCTGCATGGTGAAGAAGATGACCAGGCACGGAGCCGCCATCAGCAGCGAGGCGGCCATCAAGAGGTTCTCTCGCGGCTCCGTCGGGTCGTTGGCGAACCTGGGGCCGCTGAAAGCAGAGAGGCGCCCGGCGCCTCCGAGTGTAGCACCATCACCCCGCGCTGACAATCCCGGTTCTCATCCTCTGAGAACCAGACGACGGCGGCTAGCCCTTCAACCCGGTCAGCGTGATCCCGCGGACGATGTGCTCCTGAAAGAGGGCGTAGACAATGAGCGGTGGGATGATGGCCAGTGTCGCCCCGGCCAGCACCAGATGATAGAACGTCCCGTAGTCCCCCTGGATGACGAACAGAGCCAGCGGCAGGGTGAACATATGCCGCTGACGCAGCATCAAAAGCGCCCAGAAGAGCTCGTTCCAGTGGGCAATAAAAACAAAGATGGCCAGGGCCGCCGCCGCCTCTCTGATCAACGGGAAGATCACACTGTAAATGATCTTGATCTCACCCGCCCCATCGATGCGGGCGGCGTCAATATAATCGCTGGGAATATTCAGCATGAACTGACGCATCATAAAGATCCCGAACGGCGTGAAAAGAAACGGCACGATCATCGCCTGATAGGTGTTCATCCAGCCGATGTTCAACCCGTTGACCCGAATCCGGTGCGGCAGGACCGAAAACGCGACGTTCTTGGTCAAGGCGCCGAGCATCGTCTTGGTCGCCGAATAGACCGTGAGGAAGGATTGGCCGCCGTGCGCCGACGTCGAGAGGATGTTCACGATCGCCCCCTCGATCTTCTGGTCGAGCATCAGCCGGATCGCGTCCTGCATCAAGAAGAAGGGGGCACGGACGTTGACCGCGACGAGCCGGTCGAAGAGCTCGGGGCTCGTGTTCACGACATTGCCGCGATCGGTGAGGGCCGCGGCGTTGACGAGACAATCGACCCGGCCGAAGGCGCCCTCGCAGGCCGGAACGATCCGCCGGACGGCGTCGAGCTCGGAAAGATCGGCCTGGACGAAGAGCGCACGCGCCCCCTCGGCCTCGAGCGCATCGGCGACCTTGCGCCCCCGCTCGCGGTCGCGGCCGACGAGCAGGATCCCCGCCGCGCCGCGCGCCACGAACAGCCGGGCGATCGCCTCACCCAGCCCCTGCGTGCCGCCGGTCACGATCGCGACCTTGCCCTCGAGCTGCCGATCCATCCCCTGCCTCCCTTCCGGTCTGTCGGCCAAGCTAGCAGCGGCCGGGTCGACCCTCCAGCGGTCGACAGGCCGGGGCGGGCCGCCTAGAAAAGCTCGGGGGAGAGGGGAGAGGTGCATGCGGGCTCTCGACGGCAAAGTGGCGGTGGTGACCGGCTCGACGAGCGGCATCGGGCTCGGCATCGCCCGGGCGCTCGCCGCGCAGGGCTGCGCGATCCTGCTCAACGGCTTCGGCGAGGCGCCGATGATCGCGCGGCTGCGCGACCGGCTCGCCGACGAACACGGCGTGCGGGTCGCCTACGACGGCGCCGACATGGCCCGGCCGGAGCAGATCGCCGCCATGATCGAGCACGCCACGGGCGAGCTCGGCCGGGTCGACATCCTGGTCAACAATGCCGGCATCCAACACGTCGCGCCCGTCCACGAATTCCCGGTCGAGCGCTGGGACGCGGTGATCGCGGTCAACCTCTCGGCGGCCTTCCACGCGATCCGCGCGGCCCTGCCGCAGATGCTTGAGCGCAACTGGGGCCGGATCGTCAACATCGCCTCGGCCCACGGGCTCGTCGCGAGTGTCCACAAATCCGCCTATGTCGCGGCCAAGCACGGTCTTTTGGGTCTCACCAAGGTCGTGGCGCTGGAGACCGCCACGACCGGTGTCACCTGCAACGCGATCTGCCCCGGCTGGGTCTTGACGCCTCTGGTCCAAAAGCAGATCGACGACCGGGCGGCGCGCGAGGGGCTGCCCGTCGCCGAGGCCAAGCGCGCGCTCTTGGCCGAGAAGCAGCCGAGCCAGGAGTTCGTCACCCCCGAGCAGATCGGCGCCCTCACGGTCTTCCTCTGCTCGGAAGCGGCCGCCCAGATCCGCGGCGCCGCCCTTCCGGTCGACGGTGGCTGGACCGCGCAGTGAGCGAGCCCCCGACCCGGATCGACCTGGCGCTGCAGGGCGGTGGGTCGCACGGGGCGTTCACTTGGGGCGTGCTCGACCGGCTGCTCGAGGAAGGGGGGCTCGAGATCGTCGGCATCGCGGGCACCTCCGCCGGTGCCGTGAACGCCGTCGTGCTCGCCTCGGGCCTCCTCGCGGGCGGCCGCGAGGAGGCCCGCCGGACCCTCGACCGGTTCTGGGAGGCGGTCGCCGCGGCCGGGATGTGGAGCCCGTTGAAGCCGAGCCCGTTGGACCGGCTCCTTTCCGAGGGCGACATGGACACCTCGCCCGCTTGGCTTTGGGCCGATGCCCTCTCCCGCCTGCTTTCCCCCTATCAGCTCAACCCCTTGGGCTACCACCCGCTGCGCGCGATCCTGGAGGAGCAGGTCGATTTCGCGGCCCTGCGGGCGCAAGACCGGATCCGGCTGTTCCTGGCCGCGACCGACGTCGGCCGCTGCGCGCTCGAGGTCTTCGACAATCCTCGGCTGAGCGTCGATGCGGTGCTCGCCTCGGCCTGCCTGCCCTTCCTCTTCCAGGCGGTCGAGATCGACGGGAGGGCCTACTGGGACGGTGGCTACATGGGCAACCCGCCGCTCGAGCCCTTGATCGACGGGACCGACTGCGACGATTTCGTGATCGTCCAGATCAACCCGATCCGGATCGAGGCGGTGCCGACGCGCGCCGCCGAGATCCTCGATCGGATGAACGAGGTGGCGTTCAACAGTTCGCTCGTCCGCGAACTGCGGACGATCGCCCGGATCAACGACTTCCTCGCCGAGGGCCGGCTCCCACCGGAGCGCTATCGCCGGCTGCGGCTGCACATGATCGGCCCGGAACCCGCGATGGCCCGGCTCGGCTACTCCTCCAAGCTCAACACCGAGCGCGATTTCCTGTTGCGGCTCAAGGCGCTCGGCCGGGCCCGGGCGGATGCCTTCCTGGGTGCACACCGCGCCGATCTCGGCCGCCGCTCGACCCTCGACCTCGCCCGCTTCCGCTGAACGGGCCGCCCCGGGGGTCAGCCGGCCGGCGGCGTGAACAGGTCTCGGTAGCGCTCGCGCAGAACGTTTTTTTGGACCTTGCCCATCGTGTTGCGCGGCAGTTCGGGCACGAGGACGACCCGCTTCGGCCGCTTGAAGGCAGCGAGCTTCTCGGCGAGGGCTGCTTGGATCTCGGCTTCGCCGATCCGCGCGCCCGGTTCGGCCACGACCACGGCCACGACCCGCCTGCCTGGATCGCCGCCGCCGGCTACACCGTCTCCTTCTCCGGCCCGTTCAACACCTCACCGGCCGAAAACGCCGAAAAACACGCCGCCATGAAAGGCTTCAGCACCCGCCTCAACGGCGTCGATATCTACTTCCGCGTCCACGCCGCCTCCAACCCGCTCGACCGCATGGCCCGCTACCATTCCTATCAGGTCTGGGCCCGCGACCCCTCCGGCAACGTCTCTTTCTGGCAGGGCTGGTACAACTCCGGCGACCCCCGCCCCGCCTCCGAAGGCGGCTCCCGCGTCCCGCGCCGCGTCATCGCCCTCCCCGAAGAGGACCAGCGCCCCATCGTCGCCGTCTGCGATGCCACCTCCATCGCCCAGGGCATCGGCTGCGAACAGTGGTACTCCGCCCCCGGTGAGCCCGACTGGTCCTGGGACTTCGGCTGGACCATCTGCGGCGCCACCACCCTCTACACCCCCGGCGAGAACGCCACCGCCTACGACATCTCCACCTGGATCCCCACCGGCGAAACGGGCAACACCCGCCGCCTCGAAGCCGCCTGGTACGCCTTCCGCAACCCCATCCGCGGGGCCTTCGTCGCCACCCAGTTCGGCGAAATCGTCTCCGGCCACAGCGACCCCCGCTGCTACGGCACCACCACCCGCTACGGCGTCACCTACCAGAACGTCTGCCTCGACCAGTACATCGCGCCCACCATGCCCACCGTCGCCTTCCCCGGCAACGCCGACCAGAAGACCTACCCCGACCCCGGCGTCACCATCCCCAACTGAGCCCGCGTCCCCCGGCGCACGGCGAGGCCCCGGCAAACCTGCCGGGGCCTCCCTGCGCCCGCCCGGGCGCTCCAGGGGGAACCCGCTGCGCGCTACTGCGTCGGCTGGCTTGAGCCCGACGGCGCGGTCATCCCGCCCCAGTCGTGGAAGCCGCGCCCGAAGCCCTTGCCGAACTTCTTGAGCGGCCCGCCCTCGTTCACGAATTTCGTGATCATCTCGGCCGTCTTCGTCTTCAGCTGGTCCGCCTGCTCCTGCGTCAGCCGTCCGTTCGCGACCGCCTCATCGATCTTCGCGTTCGCCTCGGCCACAAGCGCGTCGATCACCGCCTGCGTCTTATCCCCGGCGATCTCTGCGATCGTCTTCCCCTCAGCCAGCTGGCTCCGGAGCGTCTCAACGTCCGTCCCCAGCACGCCGGCGATCGTCTCGAGGCTCGCGCCGCCCTTCGGGATCCCGAAGCCCTTCCCCGGGATGTGGTCGCCTGGCTGCGAGTTCAAGAACTCGTCAATCTTCGAGCCCGCGTCGGCCAGCCGCTGGTCGGCCTGCTCCTGCGTCAGCCGCCCGTTGGCCACAGCCTGGTCGAGCTTCGACTTCAGCGCATCGAGCGCCTTCTGCTTCGCCTCCGCCGCCGTCACGTCGCCGTACTGGTCAAGGATCTGGCCCCAGGTCAGCCCGGCGGCCTTGCCGTCGGCAATCTCCTGCGCCGTCAGGCCGACGCCCTTCAGCAGGTGGCCGAGCGCCAGCCCCAGCCCGAGCCCGCGCTCGCAGTCCTCCAGCGTGCCGCTCCCGCCGTCCTGCGTCGCTGGCGTCGGCGTCGGCGTCCCGCTGTCCTGCGCGAACGCCGCGCTCCCGAAGCCGATCACCCCGACCGCGATGACGCTGGCGACGCCGACCGATACCAGCCGGCTGTCCCGAATCGAAAACTTCATCTCGTCTGCTCCTTGTCCGGAGAGGATTGCGGCGATTCGTCCGCCGCTCACCTCTACCATGGCGCCGGCCGCCCCGGAGGTGACGCGGCCCCCGCGCCGCCGGTCAGGCCGCCTTTACCCTGCGGGGCCTACCGGTGACGCTCCACCCAGCGCCCCCGGAAGACGAGCAGCACACCGTCCCGGACCTCCACCTCCGCCCGCTCACCCACCAGTTCGTTGCGCACGCCCCGCGGGCTGAACGGGAGGTCGGCATCCTCCAGCTCCCAGCGCAGGCCCCGCGTCGTCACCCCACGGCAGCCGCCCGGCGCAATCAGCGACACCACGGTCCCCGGCTCGCCCTGCACCTCCGTTCGGCCGCGCACCAGCCACACCTCGAACAGGTCGTCGTGCAGCACCACCTCGTGGTCCCGGAACACCACCAGCACCGAAAGGTTCGCCAGCGCATGGTCTGCCCGCCCCCCGCCGGCCGCCGCCACATCCACCCGCTCCGCTCCCCGCTTCAGGGCGAACCGCACCGCCTTCTCCAGGTCCGTCGTCATCGGGTCCGCGTCCCGCACGAACCGCTCCCGCGGCACCGGCGCCTCCGGAAACTGGTCCATCGTGTCCAGGTCGCCCACCACCGCGTCCGGCGTGATGCCCACATCGAGCGCGACCAGCGCGCCGCCGTCCGCCGCCACCACCAGGTCCGCCGCCGCCGCGAGCCCCCGCAGCAGCCCGGCCGAGGGCGGCTCCCCATGAGCAATCACCAGCGCGCGCATGCCTCCATTCAACCCGCCGCCGGCCAACCGCGCGAGCCCCCGTATGGTTGTGCCTGCAACCGCCCCGCTGCTACCGTCAAACCGGTACCGTTCACATCTTCAGAAAGGAGCACTGCACATGCCTGCTTCCATCCCGGCATCCCACCGCGACCTCTTCGAAAAACCGAACTTCGGCCACCTCGCCACCCTCATGCCCGACGGGTCGCCCCAGGTCACCCCTGTCTGGGTCGATATCGACGGCGACACCATCCTCTTCAACACTGCCGAGGGCCGCGTCAAAACCCGCAACCTCGACCGCGACGGCCGCGTCGCCATCTCCGTCGCCGACCAGCAGAACCCCTACCGCTACATCCAGGTCCGCGGCCGCGTCGTTTCCCGCACCCACGAGGGCGCCGACGCCCACATCGATAAGCTCGCGAAGAAGTACCTCGGCCAGGACCGCTACCCCTTCCGCCAGCCCGGCGAACAGCGCGTCATCTTCCGCATCCAGCCCGAACACGTCCAGGTCAGCGGCTGACCCGGCCGCCCCGCTGGCCCCCGGTTCCCGCGCCCGCTAGCATCGGGAGCCATGCGAATCCTCCTCCTCGGCGCCAGCGGCCAGCTCGGCTCCGACATCGTCCGCTGCTGGCGCGGCCAGCCCGGCATCGACCTTATCCCGGCCGCGCGCGCCGATGCCGACGTCACCGACCTCGCCGCGGTCCGCGCCCTCGTCGAACAGGCCCGCCCCGCGCTCGTCATCAACACCACCGCCTTCCACAACCTCCCCCTCTGCGAACAGGACCCGGCAACGGCCATGAAGGTCAACGTCGTCGGCGGCTGGAACGTCGCGACCGCCGCCCGCGAAGCCGGCGCCGCCGTCGTCCAGTTCTCCACCGATTACGTCTTCGACGGCGAAAAGCGCACCCCCTACCTCGAATCCGACGCCCGCCGCGCCCTCAACATCTACGGCGCCGCCAAGATCGCCACCGAAGATGCCGTCCGCATCGCTAATCCCGACCACCTCCTCGTCCGCGTCTCCGGCCTCTACGGGCTCGCCGGCTCCGCCGGCAAGGGCGGCAACTTCGTCGAAACCATGCTCCGCCTTGCCCGTGAAGGCCAGCCGATCCGCGTCGTCGCCGACCAGATCACCGCGCCCACCAACACCGCCGAAATCGCCGAGGTGCTCCTCTCGCACCTGCGCGATGGGCTCCGCGGCACCGTCCACCTCGCCGCCGACGGCGAAACGAGCTGGTACGACTTCGCCCGCGCCATCTTCGAACTCCGCCGCCTGGCCCCCAATTGCCAGCCAACCACCACCGCCGAGTTCGGCGGACCCGTCCGTCGGCCGCTGTACAGCGTGCTGGGCTCAGAGCGCGTCCCCCGCCTCCGCCACTGGCGCCTCGGCCTCGAACGCTACCTCCGCGAAAAGTACGGCGACCTGTCCTGAATCCGCAGGCTTCCGTACCATCCACCACCATGCGGGCCACGCATGGCCCGGCCGGAGGCTCCATGCGCATCCTCGTCACCGGCGGCGCCGGCTATATCGGCAGCGTCCTCGTCCCGAAGCTCCTC
>Ga0101943_1002285_pt1 | contig 12425 bp, 12 predicted proteins | sample DewCreD2012metaG_5_FD_75244 | JGI IMG/M metagenome (GOLD analysis project Ga0101943, IMG submission 75244) | Hot spring sediment bacterial and archeal communities from British Columbia, Canada, to study Microbial Dark Matter (Phase II) - Dewar... ... | reverse complement strand
TTTCTCGTCCGCAAAGTTCCGGAGATCGAGGCGGCAAATCAACTGCCGGCGACGGGAAGCCTGATCGACCGGTACCTGCGGATCAACCGCGAACTGCGGCACCAAAACGAGGCCACCTTGCGCGAGCTCACGCGCACGAGCGACCCGAGCCCCAAGTGGCTCACGGCGTTTCACCGACAGTCGAACGCGGCGCCGCTGAGTTCGTTTGCAGACCGGCGGACGTACGTTTACCGCGGGCAAGAGATCGACCGCCAAGTTCACCTTGGCTTCGACCTTGCCTCCATCAAAGCCAGCCCGGTGGAGGCAGCGCAGGAGGGTAGGGTGGTGTTCGCTGGCAACCTAGGGATCTACGGAAACACCGTGATCCTCGACCACGGCATGGGCCTGTTCACCCTGTACGGCCACTTGCGGTCAATCGACGTGCCGGTCGGAGCCACGGTCAAGCGCGGACAAACACTGGGCTTGACCGGAGAAACAGGCTTAGCCGCAGGCGACCACCTACATTTTTCCGTCATGCTCCATGGGGTGCACGTCGATCCTGTGGAGTGGTGGGACGAGGGTTGGATTCGGAAGCATCTGATTGCGAAGCTGTCCCCGCACAGGCCGATGGCGGCAGCTCCAAAGGACGACCGCGAGCAGTGAACCAGGATCGTCGGCAACAACGCAACCGCGGCGCATCGCAGTCTTATGGAGGCGGGACGCGCGGGAAAGTACGGCGCCATGCGCACTTGGTTCTTCGATTCACCGCCTCCCGCGACTGAGTAGCCGCCGGTGCGCGGCTTCTACACGGGCAACGACCTTGGGGCACGCGATTCCTATTCCGTCCATGGGGCAATAGAGGCGCCGTCTTGAAGACATCGGCGCTGGGTCGCACTTCACGATTCTCTGGACGGGCACGACGGAGAAAGCGGTTCGACTCCTACGCATGCTAGCTTTCAGTCCGGTGAGCGGCGAATTTTGAGCGGGTCCGGTTGGTGGCAAGACACTGTTTGACTCCGGCACGATTCCGCCTTTAACATGCAATCGTCATGGTAAAGGGGGCTCGCCAAGCGAGGCTCGGAGCCAAGGGAATCGTGATCGGAGCGAAGCAGGGAATCGTTGCGCCGCGGGCCTGGCGACGTTGGTTCGAATTTTTACCTCTGCCAGCGTGGGTGGAACGCGCAAATCAACTCGCGTATGCGAATCGTGCCGCCTTGTCGTTGTTTGGATCGAGGTCGGTGGCTGCTTTGCAGCGCGTTTGGAAGCAGCTTCGGCCTTCTCGTCCAGCCCGTAGCGGCGGGTTGGCGGCAACTGGAGATCAGGCGGACACGGTGCCCTGCTCCGCGTACGCACAAGCTCGGACGAAGGGAGGAGCAACAGTAAACTTAGAGATCTTCTTTGCTCCCCTACCTGGGTCCTCCCAGACAACTTTGTTTTTAGCCCGTCCTACCCCGGCCATCCAACAGCTTTCCGAGGAGTCGCGTAAGGAACGTGCTGCCCGCCAGCGTATTCAGGCACAACGCCGGCAGCAGGCACTGTGGGCGGACCTCGGGACACTCGTGGCTCGAGTGGCGCACGATATCCGTAACCCGCTCTTTGGGATTCTTGCGACGGCGGAGGCTTTAGAAAGCAAATTCGGGAACAGGGAGACGGAAGAGTATTTCTCCGTGATTCGTTCGGAGGGTGAGCGACTTTCTCGTCTGTTGGCGGAATTAATGGAATATGCTCGCCCGGGGAGTGTGCACCGAAAAGTGCGAGAACGACTGCGGACGATCGTCGACCAGGCAATTCTCGAATGTCAGCAGCGGGCGTCTGAGCGCGGCGTTCGCTTGGTGGTTGCGGAACACGATCCGGACCTATGGGTACGAGCCGACGTCACGCGGTTAACCGAGGCGTTGCAGAACGTAATCCAAAATGCGGTTCAGCATGCACCTCCTTCGAGCGAAGTGGTCGTGCATCTTCAGCGCAGACAGCGGACTGGTCAACCGAAGGTCGTATGTGAGGTGTGGGACTCGGGTCCCGGCTTTCAGCGAGAAGAGCTCCCTCACATTTTCGAGCCTTTTTATTCTCGGCGTCCCGGAGGCACTGGGCTCGGGCTCGCCATTGCATTCCGGATCGTGAGCGACCACGGTGGTAGCATCCAAGCCGGGAACCGTGCCCGGGGTGGGGCGTGGGTGCGAATCGTTCTTCCGGGCCAGTCTAGCGCACAGAGGAAAGCTGCGGTCTCATGAGCCTCAGGTTGCTGGTGGTCGACGACGAGCCCAGCACGCGTTTCGGAGTGCGCGAGTTCTTCGCGGCACGCGGGTGGACGGTGCTGGAGGCAAGTTCGGCAGCAGAATTCTGGGAGCGACTCGAAGACTTCCGGCCAGACGTGGTTGTCCTCGACTACCGCCTGCCTGATGCAACCGCACTGGATCTCCTACCTCCGCTTCGCGAACGATTCCCGCACCTGCCAGCGATCATCCTCACTGGGTTCGGTTCCATCGACCTTGCCGTTCGCGCAATGCAGTGTGGCGCTAGTCAATTTTTGACGAAGCCGGTCAATCTTCCAGCCCTTGCCGACTTGATCGAACGCATCGATCAGGAACAACGCGTGTCGCGCGCGTGGCTGGCTACGCAACAAAAGGAAAAGCGATCTTCGCCGGATCCTTTTCTCGGCCAAAGTCGAGTGGTCCGGCAACTCGAGACCCAAGCGCGAAGAGTCGCTGCCGCGGATTCGCCAGTGTTGCTGTGCGGAGAGACAGGAACGGGCAAGGGTGTCCTGGCTCGGTGGCTTCACAATCACAGCCGCCGTGCGAGCCAGCCGTTCGTAGATGTGAACTGTGCGGCGCTGGGCGGAGAACTGCTGCAATCCGAGCTGTTCGGCCACGAAAAAGGGGCGTTCACGGGAGCACTGGAACGCAAGCCAGGTTTGCTCGAGTTGGCGCATGGAGGAACGCTGTTCCTCGACGAAATCGGCGACATGGAGATTCCAGTGCAAGCGAAGTTACTCAAAGTCGTCGAGGAGCAGCGCTTCCGCCGCCTGGGCGGAGTTGTGGATTTGAAGGTCGATGTCCGGGTGATCAGCGCCACCCATCACGACCTCGAGCAAGCCGTGGAGCGAAGGGCATTTCGTTCCGATCTGTACTACCGCATCGCCACAGTGGTGCTGCGATTGCCGCCATTGCGAGAAAGAAAAGAAGATATCCCGCTACTAGCAGCCGCGTTGCTTAGGCAGCTGCCGCCGGGACCGAGGGGCGGTTCTTGGCAACTTTCTCCCGACGGCATCGACGCGTTGGTGGCTTACGATTGGCCGGGGAACATTCGCGAACTTCGCAACGTATTGGAACGCGCGACTCTGCTGGCCGAGGGTTCGACCGTGACCGCTCAGCACCTGGCGTTTACAACTCGGGCAAATGAGCCGGCTTCGAAAAGAACAGGCGAGATCGAGTTACCGTTGCCCCTTGCCGAAGTGGAAAAGCGACACATTCTGCGCGTGCTCGAAGCCGTCGATGGTGATGTTGCGCGAGCCGCGGAGTGGCTTGGTGTGCCTCGGAGCACTCTTTATCAGCGCTTGCAAAGGTACGGTGTGCGTTCGGCCGGAAAGAAATTGGGTGGGTCTAAAAAGCGGGGAAGCTCGCTAGACTCTGCGGGCGGGTCGTCCAGAAGCAGCTGAGGCTTCGGTCTGGATTCCAGAATCGAGAACGCGAAAGCGATCGAACCCGGGGATCGGGCGTCCCACTGACTGGACGCTCGTGTGGCACGGTTGTCGCTTTTCCATCGCCGCGAATATGGAAGCATTCAGCGAACAGTACACAGTCCTAATTGCGGCCCCGCCTTGTAGTGTCACAGGGGAGTTGACGCGGAATCTGGTTCGGAACGGGCTCAAAGTATCCGTAGCGTACTCAGTTCAGCAGGCATTTGCTCGGATCGACTTGCACCCGTACAACGTGATCGTCGGACACCGGCGCATCGACCGCGACCGGCCGGCTGCGTTCGGGGAGCTCGTTAATTTCGTGAGACGGCGGCGACCGAAAGCCGCATTGGTGGAAGTCGCGGGTTGTCCAGTACCTCCCGAAGAGAATCCTTGCGATTCCTCGGAGCTTCGCGTTCGACTCGTGGGCGACTCATCGGGGCCGAACTCCCCTGCTGGCGAAGCGGTTTGTCGACTGATTGTCGCGGCACTGAGCGAGAACGACGGCACTTCAACCACTGACAAAAGCGGAGCCGGGAAGGCGGTCTCTTCGTGAGTCGCCTTCTCCTCGTCGACGACTCCTTTGCTGCGCGGTTCGGCGTGAGACGGGCATTGCACGACATGGGCTACGTCGTGGACGAGGCTACGACCCTAACTGAAACCCTGGAGTTGCTGGCGAGCGCAAAATACGACGGCATGGTTCTCGATTGGTCCCTGACACCCTTCGGGAACGAAGGGGAACGTGTCCTCCAGGAACTTGGGCGCCTGCCCCGCGCGCGCAGGCCAGTGGTGGTAGTGGTGACCGCCATCGACGACCCCGGAGTGGAATCTCGGGCGCTCGCGCTGGGTGCACGCCGAGTGTTCGTGAAACCCGTTAGTGTCGAGACCCTCGCTGCTTGGCTTCCGAAGCCTAAGCGGCGTCCGAAAGCGCCAGTGGAGCCGAAACGAAAACAACGAAAGCGGAGGAGCAAGTGACCAACGACGGAAGCTCCACCGATCGACCGGGCTTACAGGACGGTACGAACAGGGCCGAACAAGCTCAAGAAGCGCATTCAGGCGCAGGTTCCGCGACAATGTCCGAGCAGCAGCCCCTCCCTCTGTCAGACCCGCAAGAAGAACTCCGTCGACTCCAGGAGGAGTTCGACTTTTTTCTTTGCGCGGTAGCACACGACCTGCGTGCTCCTTTGCGCCATATCGAAGGTTTTGGGCAGTTAATCAAAAGCCGAGTGTCCCCCAGGGACGCCGACCTCGTCCCGTTTGTCGATGGACTATTGGCTGCGGCGCATGGCATGCGGGAACTCTTGGAGGCTCTTCTCCAGATGTGCCGCGTCACCCAAATGCCCTTGACGCGCGAACCAGTAGAAATGATCCCCTTGGTGCAGAGGGTCGTTGGCGAATTGCAAAAGCGGTCGCCCGGCCGACAAGTCCGCGTCGTGTTTCGGGGGCGGTTGATCGTCGCGACCGACCGGAATCTATTGTACTTACTACTTCGGACGCTTTTGGAGAATGCGTGGAAGTACTCGCGTGCTACTTCGCCAACGATCATCGAACTGGGCGAAGAGCAGTTACGCAGCACCCGTGTCTTCTATGTACGAGACAACGGGGTGGGCTTTCCTTCAGACCGTGCGGAAGAGTTGTTCAAGCCGTTTTCTAGGCTGCACGCCGGCATCGGATTCGAGGGGACGGGGCTCGGTTTGACCTTGGCACGCCGCATCGTCACGCGATTGGGCGGGACTCTGTGGGCCGAGGGCGCCCCCGCAAAAGGTGCCTGTTTTTACTTCACCCTCGAGGAAGGGAAGTAGTTGCCGTTTGTCTCTGGAGGGCCTCCCTGATGCGCTCTCTCCCCGCACCACGCGGCGAAATCGCCACGGAGGAGGTAGAGGGTGCAACCACTTCGGGAAAGTCTTTGTGGCTGCCTTGGGGCACAGGTTCGAAGTGGGGGCGTCGCCCTGGGATCCGCGCGTCAAGTCGTGGCGCCTGAGACATGTACCGGATGCGCCTCAGAATCACCCGTGTGACGAATCATCCGGAGGGCGAGGCGCCGGTATTCGGGAACACTGCGTCAGAGGGCGACGCTGCCGGAGTCGGGCGCACATTGCGCACGGCCACACGGGTCGCATCACGGGCGATGATCTCGTACGGTCCAGGCAGTGCTCGATCTAAGTCCTCCGGGGGCGAAAGCGGGTCGGAGACCCAAACCACGGGGCGCTCGTGCCACCAGCGGCGCAAGGTGGCATCGTCGATGAACAAGCGCTCTGCATGTGGCTGCAAGTAAGTCGGCAACACGTACCCGCCGGGCGGCAGAATCTCCACGCGCTTGCGGAGGTAATAATTCAGCCCGGCGCAAGTTTGGTACTCTTCGGGAGCTTGGTACACCACGGTTGCTCGCTGTTCGCGAACATAACGCTCGATCTGCAAGGCCAGAGAGAAGCTCGAATTGTTTGGTGCCATTAGGACGAGCCCTTCGCAAAACAGCGGTACGATAGCGGCAAATGTCGCCATGATTGGCACCGGCGCCCACTTCCCCGCCCCGCGCCACCACAACAGGAGGGCGAGAACGCCTGCCAAACTGAAACCCCCGAAAACACGAACTGCCAGATCGACGAACGCGGTATTAGGCGACAACCACTCTTGTTCACGGATGAGTCGCGGTACGACCCACAAGCCGTTTGCAAACACAAAGGCCAGAAAGACCCAGTGCGCCCAGGTGATTTGCTGCCAGCGACCCACGCTAAATCGATCGCTGCTGCTTAGGTGGGCTGCAATCAGCATTGCGAGCGGGGGTAATGCCGGCAGGGAGTAGTGCTCCAGCCGCGAGGTTGCGGCAGAAAAGAGGGCCAGCACGGCTACCAGCCACGACACTGCCAACGCAAAGACGGCCCTAGCTTCCCGGCTTTGCGCTTCTCGCCATCGGACTACTCCGCCGACAAACGCCAACGGAGCGAAGACAGTCCAAGGAAACACACGCATCGCGAAAGCTGCCCAAAACATTGGCAGGGAGATCGGATTGGAGTCGCGCGGGAACTTCTTGTCGAAGAAAAACAAGAGATGCTGATTGATCACGTAATCCCACAGGAAGCCCTCGTGAATTAGGCTCATTGCCACGTGCCACGGTCCGACCAGCGCAAGCAAAAGCCACCAAGCTCGGGGATGAAAAAAGAATCGAAGCTCCGAAAGCTGGCGTCCGCTCGCGAGCAACACGAGGAGGGAAAACCCTGGGAACACCAGGCCCAGCATGCCCTTCGAGAGAAGCCCCAAGGACAACCCGACCTGCCACAGCGCCAACGGGGGCGACCAACGTTCGAGCCGCTGCTCAGGGTTTTGGAAAAGAAGCCATAACGCGAACATGGAGAGGGTCAGGCCGAGCACGAGCCACAGGTCTGGGCGCACCTCGTGTGTTTCTACGAAAAATCCCCCCATGGACGCGAGGATTCCGCCTGCCAAGCAGCCACCGAGGGGCCCGAGCGCCTTCCATCCCCACACGACGATCGCCAGCACCGTAAGCCAGCCGGCAATCGCACCCGGAAGCCTGGCGGCTGCCTCATGAATGCCCCAAAATTCGTAGACCGTGGCAATTGCCCAGTAAGAAAACGGGGGTTTGTTCAAGAACAGCACGTAGTTCAGTTGCGGGCTCAGCCAGTCGCCAGACTCAGTCATTTCCCGCGCGACTTCCGCGTACTGTGCCTCGTTAGGGTCGTCCAGCAGGGGAAAGCTGCCTAAGCGATGCGTGAAGGCCCAGCCGCTGACGGCCAACACTGTGAGCGCACCCAGCACTGGCCACAGGGATCCGAACCGAATGCCAGCGAAGGGCGCCGCGCCGACACGACCAATCAGGGAATCTTTCCTGGAACTCATGCCCGTCTCGGAACTAAAACGCCCCGTCTAGCGAGAACCACGAGATTTTCCAAACCGGACTCGCCAGCCGGTTCGACTCCGGCCGAGGGTTGTCACAGTGGTCTAGACTATCGGTTCACTTCGGAATACCGCGCCGGTGACCTTCCTTGCGCGCTCCCCGAGCAGCCCGTTGAAGAAGTGGCTCACTGATGCACCCGAGGTTGCGCGGTAAGGGCGAAAAATTTTTCGCCCTTATCGCTGTCTGCAGCCAAGGAGAGTGAAAACCCCCGTAAATGCCCCCATCTCCGCATCACGGCCCCACCCGCGATGCCCCCTTTTTCAACGGGCTAGGTCCTGTCTGCCGGGAGTGGGTGCGTGAGTGCCCCAGGGAGTTGCGGGGTGTGTCTTGGCGTTTCGCTCGGTGGCGTCGACTGAAACCGATGAAGCCGCACGATCGCTCGGCCTTGTGCTCGGTGTGGTTGGTGGTCCGACCGGCGATGCGGTTTGCCGATTTGGGGGGAGAGCAGCGTAGCGCAAGCGCAAAAATCTAATGTGCTTGTGTGCTGCGCAGACGTCGGACCCTCTCCACGAGCGCCGGCACCGCTTCACCGGCTGGAGCCCGCAGCACAACGTGGCAGTAAGGGGTTAGTTCGGTTTCGTAGGGATTGACCTCCACCAGTCGGCCGCCGCGCTGATGTACTTCGAAAGCAAAACCAGCGGCAGGATACACGGTGGCCGAGGTGCCAATCACAAGCATGCAATCTGCGCGCGCTGCTTCTGCCTGGCAGCGAGCGAGGACGTCCGCGGGGATCGGCTCGCCAAAGGACACGGTGTCGCTTTTGAGCAAGCCGCCGCACTCCGGGCAAAGGGGAGGTAACTGGCTCAAGTCGACTTCGTCTTTTGGTGTCCGGCGCATGCAACCCAGGCAGCGCACGAGCAAGGCGTTGCCGTGAATCTCTGCAAGGAATTCGCTGCCGGCACGGCGGTGCAAATTGTCGATGTTTTGGGTGATCGTGCAGCGGAGAATTCCCATGCGTTCGAGCTCTACGAGACCCAAGTGGCCAGGGTTGGGTTTCGCCCGCAAAAGCGTGTCCCACAACTCGCGCATGGGTCCGGTGGGGTTCAGCCGTTCCTCCCAAGCCTTTTTCGGATCGGCAAGGAAGCGTTGGAAACCGTTTAGGGGTGGCTCTCCGTACTTGGTCCATAATCCCCCAGGACCTCGAAAAGGCGGAATTCCGCTTTCCACGGACAGTCCTGCGCCGGTCAACGCGACCACATAGCGTGCTTCGAGAAGAAGTTGTGCCGCTTGTTCCAACAGATGCTCGCTGATCATCGCATCCAGCTCCCCTGGATTGAGCGCTTACCGAATGTGCACTATACGCACAAGCTTCGAAAGCCAAGGTGGAGGAAGACGATGGACGTACGCTGGCGGATCGTGGTTGCGATGTGTGCAGGCGTGGCTGCGTTGGTTGGCCCGGTGTGGGCGCGTGATCCGGTACCGGTGCGCGACAAGGATGGCAAAGTGTGGGCCGAGGTGGTCGTGTGCAACGACTGCCAATCCCCAGGTCAGAGTGGCTGTTACGAAGGTGCCGAGAATGGGTGGTTGAATGGGCGCCCCTGCGGCAAGTGTTTCGTGGATAAGAATTTCGGCAAGGTAGTGATGATTCCCTACGACTTGCAAATTGTCGGCACGCTGGTGGACGATAAAGGCGAGCCCGTGAAGGATCGCTTTGTGAAGCTATTCGTTCAAAACGGATGGGGCCATCGCACGCGCACCCAGAACAATGGCCAGTTTCGCATCATGACCGGAGCCACAGGGGACCGAAAGTCGTCGGATCCGATCGTAGTCGATGTGGGGAAACTGGTAGACCAGCAAAAGAACGCGGAGGACCGTTACTTCGCCCTATTCCTCCTCGCCCCCGATCACACGCCTTGTCCAGCTCCCTGAGCCAACATCCTTGAGCCAGTTGCCTTAGTGGGAGCTGACCTCTCTGTGGCGGAAGGCTGCCAGCAAGCCGGTATTCTGAAATGAACACCTGGCAGTGAGCCGCAATGCTGGCCGATTGATCGGTCCTCTCGTTTTGCGACGGCAGAAGTTGCGGTGCCGCTACGGTTGCGGTCGGGTTTTTTGTGCGAGCGGTTTTCGGTTGTTGAGGCCACTCCGGTTTGCATGTCTGTTGGTCCTTCGTCTTGTCTGACGGACATGACGAAGACGCGGTAGGTTCTCGCTTGCTTGGGGTCTCTTCGAGGGCGTACACTGGCGTTACGCCATGCCCTCGAAAGCTCCATTTTCCGAGCGGCTGATTTCGTTGCCGTACCGCTCCCTCCTGCAGCGGAGCGCGGGAGTGCTGTTCTGGCTGCGGGTGAGCGAGGGACTTGCAGCCTGGATGCTATTTGCACACTGGCGCGGCGAACTTGGCGCTGCGTCTCCGGTCTTCGTGGGATTCACGCAAGCGTTGTTTTGGTTGTACATAGCCGTGAATGCGGTTGCGTACCTTCGTTACCGAAGCGGAAAGTTTGGCTATCGATTTCTCAGCCTCGAGTTGGTGTTGAACTTGGGGTTCCTCCTTGCGGTGGCTGCAGGCACCGGGCTGCTCATGAGCCCCGCGCTGCTGTTAGTGTTCGTGAAGGTTGCTACCTACGGGCTGGTGTGCGGTGTCCCGGTAGGCATCGCGGCCGCCGGCTTTACTGGAGTGGCGCTGGCAAGTTTTCTCGCGATCGCCGAGTCGCTGGGAGTGGCATCGGCGGCCTTGGAAAGCGCGCACGCGAGTCCAGCGCATCCCCAGGTCGCATACTTCTTCGTGTACGGCGTTGGTTTGGTCTCCTTTAGTTGGCTGCTCGTGCAGCTGGGGCGTCGTGAAGCGACTACCAGTGCGGAGCAGGCACAGGCGCGGCATGCCGCGGAGCGGGAGAGAAGGGCGTTGGAGACGACCAACGCCTTGCTTCGGGTGAACCAGGCGCTCGGGCAGTTGGCGAGTCCGGCGGACGTAATCCAGAAAGTCGTCGATGTGAGTGCACCGCTACTCGAGGCGGATATATGTTGCGCGTTCTTGTGGAACGACGTGGAGCAACGATACTTCGGGACCGCAATTGCAGGCGTGCCAGACCCCGAACGGGAGAAATTTTTAAAGCTCGAACTCGTGCCGACGGATGTGCCAGATCTCGAGTGGGCGCGAAGCCTCGGGCACTGTGTGGTCGTCGGTAGTCCGGTCGGCGCGACGGAATCTTCCCCAAACCATAGGGCGCTGTTGGTGCCGCTGAAGTTGGAGAAACAATACTTCGGCGTGTTGCAGTACGTGCGGCGCAGCGAGCGGCCGTTTGTGCAGCACCACATCCGCCTCGCCGATGGGATCGCGAACCAGCTCGCCCTCGCGCTCGAGCGCGCCCGACTGGTGGAACAAAGTTACCGCTTGTTGCGTGCGGTGGAGAGCACCGAGGAAGGGTTATTGATTCTGGATGCTCGGGCGCGCATCCGCCTCGCAAACCCTGCGTTTGCCCGCTTGTTGGGTTACCAGTGGCACGAGATAGCGGGCCGCTTGGCAACCGACTTTGCGGTAGAACCAACGGAAGGCTGGGCGGAGGTGTTTCGCTGCGTTGCGAACGAGCAGCACTGGCGTGGAGAGATCGAAGCTCGCCATCGCGACGGTTCGGTGATTCCGGTCCGCTTGCACGCCAACGTGGTCGTAGACGAGGCTGGAACTGCCGAGGGTGTGGTGGCCATCCTCGAAGACATTCGCGGCGAAAAGGAGTTGCAGGAACAACTGGCGCGTTCCAACCGCTTAGCCGCTGCTGGCGAGCTTGCTGCCGGGCTTGCCCATGAGTTGAACAATGCCTTGACGGCAATTTTGGGTCAGATCTCGTTTGCCCGAGATCGTGATGGTGCCGACTCGCTCCGCGTGGTGCTCGATCGGATCGAAGAACAAGCCCAACAGGTAGCGCGGCTCACTCAAAACTTGTTAGGTTTTGCGCGGCCAGCGACTCCCCGGCTGGAACGCGTGAGCCTTGGCGCTCTCCTGCGGTCGTCGGTGGCCCTCGTGGCCCCGGAGTGTGCCCGTCGGGACATCGTTCTGCTGTGCGAAGATCGCACCGAAGGAGCTGCCGTGCTCGCTGACCCTGGGCAGATCCAGCAGGTACTGGTGAATTTGCTGACCAATGCCACGCAGGCACTGGCGAACGTGAGCGGTGGGCGAATCACTGTACGGGGAAAAGTGCAGGGTGCTTGTGGAGTGGTCGAGGTGGAGGACAATGGGCCGGGCATCGATAAGGAAGTCCTCCCGCGGATCTTTGACCCCTTTTTCACGACCAAGCCCAAAGGAACTGGGCTCGGCCTCTCTGTGAGCTATGCGATTGCACGTGCACATGGTGGAACCCTGAAAGTGCACACCGCTTCGGGCCGGGGTACGACCTTTTGCTTGGAACTCCCTGCGGCCACTGCATGCGGTGCGTCGGCGCTAGAAGGGCTCGCCGAGAGAGAGCAGATTCGGCGGGTGTTGTTGGTAGACGACGATGATGGGGTTGCGGCTGCAATTGGCGGGATGTTGGAGCGAGAAGGGATTTTCGTAGAACGCGCGCGCAGCGGACGCGAGGCGATGGATCAGTGCGAGCGGGCGACCTGGGATGCTGTCCTGCTCGATGTGCGTTTACCGGATCTCGGCGGACCAGAAGTCTACGCCTGGTTACAACAAAAGCGGCCGGGGCTTGCCCGCCGCGTGGTGTTCGTAACTGGAGGTTTATGGCGCTCACCGAACGCGAGCTGGCAAAATCCACTTCCCCCGCAACCCACGCTTGCCAAGCCATGTTCTGCGGAGCAGTTGCGAGCAGTTCTGGTTTCGCTGCATCAAATGCGCGACGCGGCGTAGGGGAACATCGGGCGTCCCGATTGGGGCAACCTCCGAGCCGGGCTCCGTTGCGTTGATTCTAAACACGCGTGTAGATTGGA
>Ga0101943_1002284_pt1 | contig 12433 bp, 13 predicted proteins | sample DewCreD2012metaG_5_FD_75244 | JGI IMG/M metagenome (GOLD analysis project Ga0101943, IMG submission 75244) | Hot spring sediment bacterial and archeal communities from British Columbia, Canada, to study Microbial Dark Matter (Phase II) - Dewar... ... | reverse complement strand
TCAATAAGAAATTTTATTGTTTTTTCATGATAAGTGGAATAACATAAAATTCTATAAAAATCTCTTTCTTTATTTTCCATTCCTTCATTTACCGCTTCTCTAAAAGTTTTTTGGAAATTCTCTTTATCTTTATTTTGAATAATTTTCCTCGAAGTTTTTAAATATATAATTTGCTTCATTAATTTTATCAAGCATTAAAAATGAGAGTATAATATAAAATAATGAAACTAAACCTTGAATATTCCAGTTTTTTGAGATAAAATTTTTTTCAAAGTTTTTTTCAATAACTTCCTGATAATTACCTATCATAAATATTGAAAACATATGAATCTCTGAACCTTCAATTGCCCAACTTAAACTACTTTTATAATCTCCAATACTAAAAAATGAAGCACTTATAGTAGTTCTATAATCATAAATAACATACTTGTCATTTGTTTTTAACTTTTTATATGAATTAATAACTTTTTTTAGAATTTCTTTCGCTTTTCTAATATATCCTTTTCTTGGAAGCAAATTTAATAATGCGCTAAAATAAGCTTGTCTTACTACATTTGGAAGATTGTTTATAATATTTTCCCTTTGAAGGTAAAACTCAACTAAATTATCTACTCCATAAGCAAGATATTCCAATTCAAATTTTGAAAAAACTAACAAGTAATAAGAAAGTATAAATCCTTTCCTTTTGAAGCTTCTAAGATAGTGATTTATTTTTTCCGTTTTGTAATTAATTGGAAATTTATCTGAAATAATAAAATCGTTATAAATTAAATAAACTCGTCTGTACTCAATTAATTCATTACTTTTAATCATTTTTAACAATTCAATTGCAAGAAGTGTTAGTGCTTTTGATACAAATTTTCTTGGAAGTTTTAAGTCTTTCGAAATTCTATTTATACTATACTATAAAGTATTTAGCAAGTGGAAGTGGTGATAGCACAATTAAGATATGGGAAGTAGGAAGTTGGAAAGGATTACCTCCTCATGCTATTAGATTTTTAGAATTTGTAAATGTAGTAGATGTTCCAGGTTATGATGGGACATTAGATGAAAGGGTAAGTAATTATTTAAAAGAAGGAAATTATAATATTGTTTTATATATACTTGATGTTTCAAAGGGTCTAACGAAAATGGATAATGAATTCCTAAAAATCATAAGTGAAAGGAATCCTTATATTCTTTTCATTATAAACAAGATAGACATATATGAAGGGAGGAAAAATCTGATTTTGAAAAACTCATAAGTTTTGTTAAGGAAAAGGTTGAAGAATTTTATCCAAAAGATAGAATACTTGGATATGTTCTAACATCAGTTAAAAAGTTTAGAAATGATAAAAAATTTATAGAATTTTTCCAAAATACACTCATTATCGCTTCTTATATTTCTACATTTGAAACTAATTTACTTATAGTAAAAACCTATCTTCATGAAAGTTTTGAAGAAACAATGGAAAAAATCAAAACTTGGCATAAAGATTATTCTGAGGGGTATCTTAAAGCTCTTAAAAGTAGTCTTCATGAAATTCCTAACATGGATATTATCATGAATGGTAAAGAAAAAATTCAAAATTTAATTGAAGAGCTAAATTCGGCTTTAGAAGATGCAATAAAACGAGATATTGAAAAGATAGGGGATTTCTTTAATGGCGAAATTAAAAAAGCGGTTGATTTCATAAATAATATGTCAATTTCTTATAGTGAGATTTTAAGTTTAAATTTAGAAAGTTCTATAAGTGGTAGAATTTCAAGTGTAAGTATTCAAACACCTCATTTAGGTAGTGTTGATTTTGGTGAGGCTTTTAATCAGGTTTTAGCAAGAATTATCACTTCTATTGTTAGTGGTATATTCGCAAGGTTAGCTTTGGGGGCTCTTATTCCTGGTATTGGAACAATTGTTTTTCTAGGCTCACTACTCTGGACTATTATGGATGCTGATAATAAAGCAAATGAAATAAGAGGTAAAGTTTATAATGAAGTTGCTTCTAATTTGCCTAAAATTATGAGAGAAGAATGGATGAAAGTCTGCGCTCAAATAGAAAAAGAATATAAAAAGCAAGTTGATTTACCAATCAATAGTAAAGGTATTAAGAAATTCTTAAATAATTTAATTGAAAGCACATATAAAATGAATGACAATATTTCAAAGTTTATTATAGAGGAATTTATTTAATTTTTAAAAGGAGGTTAGGTTATGTTTTATCAGCCCTTTTGCACGAAATGTAGGATAAGAGGAATCTATGCCCACTGCTCATTTTGTAAAAGAGGATTTTGTGATTTTTGTATTCGTAGTTGTAGTTATTATCGCTGTCCATTTTGTAATTTTGGAACGTTTATTTAAAATCCGCTATAAATATATTAAAATCTCTTCTTGTTTTTCCATTTCTATTAGATGTCCAAATAATTTTTTTGCCATCTTCTGAAAACATAGGAAATGAATTAAAACCATTTGAATATGTTATTCTTTCTAAATTTTTCCCATCTATATCTATTTTATATAATTCAAAATTAAAACTATTTGGAGCATGGAGATTTGATGAAAAAATAATAAATTTTTCAGAGGGATGAAAATATGGAGCAAAATTTGAAACACCTTTTGGACTATGAGTTAATTGCCAGAAGCTATCTTTTTGTAAATCATAAATAAATAATTCAACTTCATCAGGTTTAACTAATCCTTTACTTAGCAATTCTTTATATTCCAAATTATCTTTTATATGTTTAGCTCTAAAAACGATATATCTTCCACTTTTTGAGAACATAGCACCACCATCATAACCCAAAAAATTTGTAATTCTTCTAATAATTTTCTTATTTTTTAAACTCAAAAGATATAATTCTAAATCACCATCTTTTGAAGATGTGAAAACAATACTATCTCCAAAGTTTCCTTCACCTTCTGCATCATAATAATCACTTGAATAAATTTCATAAGTGCTATCATTTTTTAAATTATAAACAAATAAATCATAATTAAATAATTTCCAAACATAAATACCTTTTTTAATATATTCATCAGCATATAAATTCTTTGGACATTCTTTTCCTTGTTTTATTGTACTTGAAAACAAAATTAAACTATCATTTAAAAACCAAGAACAAGTATTCGCTCCACCTTTTGAAATTTGTTTAAAAACAAATCCATTAGTATCCATTAGGAAAATTTGATCACAATCATAATAGTTCTTTATAAAAATTTTCTCATATTTTAGATCTTTAAGAATTCCAAATGTGTCGTAAATTCCTTTTATAAATATCATAAGCTTATTATTTCCCAAATTTTTTAAAACATAATCATAAGCTTTCATTTCATTTAAATTTATTTGAAGCTTGTTCAGATAATTTCCATTTATTATTAAATAAATTCCACCTTCACCTTTTGATTGAAATGTTATATATTTTCCATCTTTTGAAAAATAAGCTTCTGCATTTTCACCTGAAAATGTCAATTGTCTTATATTACCTAAAAACTTTTCTTCACCTGGAAATATGATTTGTGATATAAGAAATAAAGTCAATTTCTAAAATTTTAAGGGGGTAGTATAGGGGGTTTTATTGCTTCTTCTGGAATTTCACCTGTTAAGGTTTTAAGAAAGTTTATAATATCATTTATTTGTTCCTTTGTTAAATCTTTTCCAAGTTGAACTTTTCCCATAATCCAAATTGCTTACTCTAGACTCTCAACTGACCCATCATGAAAGTAAGGTGGAGTCATTACAACATTTCTTAAAGATGGAACTTTAAATACATATTTATCTTCATCTTTCTTAGTTACTACATACCTTCCTTCATCTATGCTATCGCTTTTTGTATATTTCCAATAAGGTTCAAATATACCAAATTTTTGATAAGTATTTCCTCCAACTAAAACTCCATTATGACAAACAACACAACCAACCTCAATAAATGTTTTCAATCCTTTTTTTTCTTGTTCTGTTAAAGCTTTTTTATCTCCTTTTAAAAATTTATCAAACCTTGAAGGAGTAATAAGAACCCTTTCAAATGCACCTATTGCTTTTGCTATATTTTCCGCTGTCAAAGGATCTCTTTCGTTAGGAAAAGCTTTTTTGAAAAGTTCAACATATTGTGGAATTTTCTTTAATTTATTTACTACTTCTTCTTCTGATGGATTTCCGAATGCAGCTCTTCCTGTCAGAGATTTAAATGCTTGATCTTCTACATCTTTCCTATTACCTACCCAATGCTGGACGAATTGTCCAGCTGCGTTTAAAACTGTTTGTGCATTTCTTGGTTGTAATTCTAATGCCCCCATTTGCTTAGGAGCAGGCGAAGAATAGTAGTATTCTATTGCATGACATGTAGCACAACTTACCATATTATTAACTGATAATCTTCTTTCAAAGAATAGCATTTTACCTAATTCTACTTTTTGTTTTGTTATTGGATTATCTTGACTTTGGAAAGTGTCAGGAAGAGGAGAAAAAAATTTTTTAGCTTCATTAAGAATAGGTTCTTCATCATTTTCTTTTGGTTTAGAGCAAGCTATTATAATGGTTATAATTATAAGTGGAAGATAATCCTTCATTGTTTTAAAATTTTAAAGGAAAAATTGCAAGATGAAAATAAAGAGGTAAGATATGCGGCGGCTGATGCATTGGTTTATATGCATAAATTTCATCCGGAAATTGTTAAACCTTTAACTGATGTAATTTCACAAGAAAACTTGTATTTAATAGCTAAGAACTATCCTTTTTACATAAGATTAGGTATCCCTGGAACTGAGGATTTATTAATTAAAGCATTAGATAGATATTTTTCTGAAACTATGTGTTTGGATTTTTTAAATTGTGGTAATTCTCTTATAGAGTTAAATGCAATGAAAATTGCTGAGCAAAATGGTTACATTGTATCTCAAAAAATCGGTCATTACTATGGACCTAAATGGGGTGAAGGAAATTAGAGACAAATATGGCTATTGCAGGAAACATACTCCCAAAAGGATTCATAATAGACGGAAAGTATAAAGTAATACTTTTCATTAAACGAGGTATTTATGGTGAATCCTATAGGGTGAAAGGTTCAGATGGAAATATATATTTTCTAAAATTATTCAATTATGCTAAAATTAATCCTTCTGCTTTTGACGAAAAAAATAATTTATTAGAAATTGAATTTATTAAAAGAATTAAGCATACTAATATTGTTTCGTATATAGACAGTGGTGAAATAATTTTCGATTATAAAAGATTTGGTTACCTTGTGTTAAAATTTATTGCAGGAGAGACTATTGAAGAAAGAATTACTAGAGAGCCTTTTTCTAATTATTATGATATAAAGCAAATAATTATTGATGTTTTAAGTGGTTTAGATTATTTACATTCATTGCCAGATCCAATTATTCATAATGGTATTTCTCCACAAAATATTATGTTAGATTTATCTTTTGAAAATCTAAAAGCAATAATTATTGGATTTGGTGCTTCAAGATCTTTTCATCAATCTACAAAAGCTTACAGTAAGGAGAGTTTAAATCTTAACTATATAGCCCCAGAATGTTTTAATAATCTTTATTCACCCCAAAGCGATATATATTCCGTTGGTGTTGTGATGTATCAACTAATTTTTAGATTACCACCTTGGATAAGTCATTTATCAAGAAGTAATCTAGATTTGCCTGAAAATAGAGAATTTATATTTAATGAAAGAAGAAAACCTTTAATATTTCCAACTACAGAGATTTCTTTAATTGGTTACGACGAATCGGTGAATTTAATTTTAAAAAAGGCACTAAGTTTTGATATTGATACTCGTTTTAAAACTGCATCTGAATTTATTAGTGCTTTGAATGGAGAAATTGAAGTTGAGGATATAGATAAATTAAAGAGAGTTAAAACAAGTGATCCAAATGTGAAAAAAATACAATCCAAGAAATCAAAAGGTAAAGGTTTTGATGCAATCGCGGGTATGAAAGAATTGAAAGAACAATTAAGAATAGATGTAATAGATGCATTAAGAAAACCAGAAGAATATTCTAGATATGGTTTGACAATACCAAATGGAATACTCTTATATGGGCCTCCTGGTTGTGGTAAAACATTTTTTGCGAAGTGTCTTGCCGAGGAAATAGGATTTGAATTTATGTTTTTAACACCTGCTAGTTTAAAGAGTAAATATGTCAATGCAACACAAGAAAATATTGCTAGATTATTTAAAGAAGCAGAAAATAAGGCACCCATTGTTATTTTTATTGATGAAATAAATGAATTATTACCTAATAGAGAGAAAGATAATATTCATGAAATGTCAATATCTGCAGTAAATGAATTTCTGGCTCAAATGGATAGAACAGCAGAAAAGGGAATTCTCATTATAGGTGCAACTAATTTTCCACATAATCTTGACCCTGCTGCTCTAAGGTCAGGTAGATTAGAAAAGAAATTTTACATTGGCCCTCCTGATTTTGAAGCACGTAAAAAATTGTTTGAAATGTATCTTAAAAATCGTCCCTTAGAATTTGGTATAGATTATGCTAGATTAGCTGAATTGACAGAAAATTATGTTTCAGCGGATATAGAATATCTTGTTAATGAAGCATCAAGATTGGCTTTAAAAAATAAATCTAGAATAACAATGGAAATATTGGAATTAGTTATAAAAAATAATAAGCCATCTATTTCTGTAATGGAATTGAAAAAATATGAAGAAATAAAAGCTAAAATGGAAGGTGATGAGAAACAAATTAAAAATGTCAAATCAAAAATGGGATTTAAGATAGATTAAGGAGGAGAAAAATGGATAAAATTATTTTTGGTAATTTATTACTAAAAACGATTTTTTGTTGTATGGCATCAGACGGCCATATTGACGAAAGAGAAATTAAAATCATTAAATCACTTTGCGAAAAATCACCCTTATTTGATAAGATTAATCTTGTTAAGGAGATAAATTCACTCGTAACGGAAATTAATACTAAAGGCAAGAAATTTGTTCAAGACTATTTGCGAATGCTTGAAAATATTGATTTAACTGAAGAAGAAACATTAACTTTAATAGACTTTGCGTTGCAGACAATTAAAGCTGATGAACAAGTTGAATATTCTGAAATTAAATTTTTTAAGATTCTTCGTCATAGATTAAAAATATCTAATGACGTAATTTTAAATGTTTATCCAGATATAGAAATGTTTTTAGAAGAAGATATAATTACTAGTTCATTGCTTGAAAAAATTACAAAAAAATATTTGCAAGAAATAGAGTTACCTCAAATTCAGTCATTTAAAATTAATGATATTTTTCATGATGATTCTAATGAACAACGATAGATTGAAAAAGTTAATAGTAAGCGATTTTAAATTTACTTCTATCTACACAATTTTTTTCCTTAAATTTTTTAAATCAGATAATCGATGCTTAAATTGCTAAATATAGATATTTATAGATCTTTTTTATTTAGTTAATGGTTTTTCAAGCTACTATTTTAAAATTCTCATGTAGCTTAAATAATTTTAAAAAATTAAACTCTCACAATTCAGATTTTACATCTATTAATTTTTGGTTTCAAATTTATTTTTATTTTTAGATTCAATTAAGCTCATGAAAGTTTAGTGTCTAAGCACAAAATAAAAGGTAGGGGTAAAGAATTTATTCACAAATCCATTTTCATTGTTTGCGATTCTTATCAAAAATCTTTGAAGGTTCAATCTTCTTATAGTCTTGAGTAAAGTAATGTGTAAATTAGACCAGATTATTTGTTCGGGATTTTCAAATAAAGTTTGAACTGCCAGTGTAGTGTTCAAATAATATTTTAAATGCAAATTGACAAAGATAGATGATAATTCTTTTAATGAAAGTAATTGGGCAATGTCTTTTCTGTGAATTTCTTTTTTTCTGAAAACTGGTAAGAATATTTTCTTAATTATTTTTCGAGGAAGTACAGAGACAACTGGAAATCCCCAGTGTGGGTCTGAAAATAAATTGATTAACGATAATTTATTTGGCGTGCTTAAGTAGATCAATCCATCATCTTTCAAAAATTGGATTATATATTTCAAGTAAGCTTCTGGATTTTCTATGTGTTCAATAAAGTCCTGAAGAATAATTATATCGAATTTTTCTTTAAATGGTAATTGATAAGCATCACATAAAAATTTTTTGACTGAATGATTTTCAACTTGATTCTGAAGTTTATACTCGTCAATCTCAACAGAATAAATTATGTTATCATCACCAATGAAGTTTTCAACAGTTCCACCGAAACCAGAGCCGATATCCAGAATTTTAACATTGTTTAAATTTTTATAATTGCTCAAAATTTTTCTGACAAATTTTCCTCGTTCGTAGGAAATTTCTCGACTTCTTTTCCATCGTTCATAGTTTGGATGATTTTTGTCCAGATAGTGAGGATTATTTCCACCTGACAATTTTGAACCTCGAACGAATTCCAATAATAATTAGAGATAAAAAATATAATGGATCAACTAATGGAATTTTAATCAACGGGAAATTGATATTTAACTTTCTGGTCAGTATAAAAATTTCAATTGATTTGATAAACCAGTTAAGAATGATAAAAGTTATTAAAAACAAATCCCGAAATAGAAAAGCAGGAAAAATGAACAGAGATAACAAAATATTGGCAGAATAAATCAGTCCAAGAACAGACTTTAATTCAATCGAATAAAATTTACTTGCTGAGATGTGACGGGATTTCTGTCGAATAAATTGTCTGAAAGTCTTTTTACACTTTGAATAGACAATTGAATCTTTATCATCAATTAATTTTGCTCTCGCTCCATTTTTTATGGCTAACTGAAAAAACAAATCATCATCGCCGCTTAATGAATGTTCAATTTGTTTATAACCACCAAGCTGCAAAAAAAGAGATTTTCTATAGGCAAAATTTCTTCCAAAAGACATATAGGGAAACTCAACATTGTGAAATGCAGTCATCAAAACTGAGGTAAAAAGATTCTCATACTGACAGATTTTATTCATAAAATTTTTTTCATAGAGGAAAGGGGAATATCCATAAACAATATCTGTTTCCTTATCGAATGCTTTGACAATTGATTTCAACCAATTTGATTCAGGAATACAATCGGCATCAGTAAAAATTAAAATATCAAATCTGGCTTCATCGATTCCTGTTTTGAGTGCAAACTTTTTTCCTTGCTCGTATTTGTTCTTTATTACTTTAAAATTTGTCTGTTCATCTATCAATGATTTCAAATATTCAAAAGAACCATCTGTTGAATAATCATCAACAAAAATTACTTCAAAATTATCAGGTGATAGAGATTGGGATTTTAATGAGTGAATTAATTCAGGCAAATTTTCTTTTTCGTTTCTAAAAGCAATGATTACGCTTGCCTTTTCAAGTGAGCTTTCTTCGATTTTCTGATAAAATCTTTTTTTGAAAAAAAAGGTTAATAAAATGACAGAGTTAATTAGAGTAATATAGACTACAAAGATTGATATAACTGTAAGCAATTTATCTCTGCCTGATAGTCTTTGATTTTTCTTTCATCGAAATAATTTCATTGAAGAAAAATCGTGGGTCTAAATCGTAATATCCAATTTCGACAAGGAATTTATCCTTGGTCAGGAATCTGCCTCTTTCGATAAACTTCAACAAATAATCTTTTAATTGCGGGGTGTTATACCATTTCACTCCATATTTATCTCTTATCTTTGTCTTCATCATTGCTTCGATAAAAATTGAATTGAGCAACTCAGCTTCTTGATAATAATCATTAATTGTTGAAAATAGTCTCATCTTATCGCCAGAAGAAATATTATAGCCAAGAATTGAAGAATAAATTTGTAAGAGGCTGTCTGGATTTGTTTGAATTGAATCGATAAATAAATATTCAACAATAAAATCAGCACACAATTTTCTGACAGTATATAATTTTTTAAAAGAACGAAGTTTCAAAAATTCGGAAGTCAAACGATTTGATTTAAAAATGTTTGAACTTAAAAATTCACTTTCATCCATAAGATTTGAAAAGAGATTTTTAAATGTCAGTGGAATTACATCACCACCAAGGTAATTAAATTCAAATAAGTTTTCTTTTGTAAATACTGATGGAAACAACTTAGCTGATTCCGAAAAAATTGCGTCATAATTCTCACAACCATCAGATTGATTAATGTAAAGATAATTTTCGTTTGGTATTAAAATTTCAAAACCTGAAGTTTTAAGTTGATCAAGTTCTTTTGATTTTTTCTTGCTTTGTGAGAGATAATTTATTTTCAAATTAGAAAGACTATCAATGAAAAATCCTGTATTGTGATAAGTTTTTGTGAAGATATTTTTAATACTATCGCCTTTGAAAAATTTTGAAAGTTTTGGGTCTCCATTGAGGAATGGTAAATCATAGGCGAAAGGTCTATCCTGAGAAAGTCTTTTTAATCTTAAAAACTCATAGAGTTGTTGGAAATAAAAATCATTTGTAGATGATATAAAGTTTTGAACTGTCTGATAAAATTTATCTAAATCTTCCTGCCTGATCATTGAAGCAAATTGTTTATATGATTTAAAGTGGAGAGAATCTATGATAATTTCTTTTCTCTCTTTTAAAAGTTTGAGGTTGATATTTTTTAAATCAGTAAGAAATCTTTCGTTTGAATTATAAAGAAATTTTCTCTTTCTCTGATTTGTCTCAATTGAGAGAATTCTATCGAGCTCGTCATAATTTGCATTCCCGATTTTCGAAGGATAATTGATATAATATTTTACAATTTCAATCCTATCACGAATTCCAGCAGTTTGTTTCTCAACTATTTTTTCATAGATAAAAACTTTCAATCTCTCAAGTCGTTCAATTCTTTCTGGACGCTGCTCAAGTTTGAGAAGATTGTTGATTAGATTAATATCTTCTTGATTAAAGAGCTGACCGTATCTTTGATAAAGATTTACAATCAAGAAAGGTTGTTTCTCGAGGTAACTTTCATATTTTAATCTATTGTAATCAATGATAAAATTGTTAACGAGAGTGCGTAATGAATCTACTTTACTCCGATAAAATTCCAGCTCATCTCTTTTCGCTCCAGGACAACCTATAAACGAAATGAGAACGGCGGGAAGAAAAATGTAAATTAAAATTAGCAATGTTTTATGCTTCATTTATAATCCATTCCTCATAATATTCTTGATCTATTGGTGCGATAAATCTTGATTTTTTTGAATAAGTCAATCCCTCGAACCTTGAGAACATCACAAGGGGATATGAAATGAAAAGATTTCTTTTGGCTCTTGTACAGGCTACATAAAGCAATCGTCTTTCCTCTTCAATATCTTCGTATGTTTCGGATGAACGAGTGCTTGGAAAGAATCCTTCTACAACTCCAATCACAAAAACAGAATGCCATTCGAGTCCTTTGGCAGAGTGAATTGTGCTGAGAGTTAAGAACTCATCTTCTGAACCTGGACTTTCAATATCATAAACACTTTGTGTTGGTGGTTCGAGTGCAAGGTCATCAAGAAATGAACTAAGAGATCGATATCTTTCACTTATTGCTAAAAATATTTCCAGATCTTTCAATCGTTTCGGGAAATCGTCGTACTTTTCTCGAAGTATTTTTTCATAAAATGGTAAGATGATAGTGAGTTTATCTGCTGGAGTGAGTGATTTACTGCTGGCTTCATTTAAAATCTTAAACAAATCAAAAGTGCTTTCTGGTACATTTTTGTCGTCAAGAAAAGATTTAAATGAAAAATTGTTATGATTAATAGCAGCTTCAATTTCATCTGTTAAACTTCTGGCTTTTTTGGGACCAATACCTGATAATAATTGTAGAACTCTAAACCAGCTAATTTTATCTACAGGATTGTTTAATATTCTCAGGAAGCTTATTAAATCTTTGATGTGAGCTGTTTCAATAAATTTAATTCCACCAAATTTTCGGTAGGGAATACCAGCTTTATTTAATTCAATCTCGAGATCATAAGAAATGTAACCTGACCGAAATAAAACGGCAATATCTTGAAGTGCAATGCCTTCTTCCCTTAATTCGAGAACTTTATCAACGACAAATTTAGATTCAAGAGTAGTGTTTTGAGCGGCAATAATTTGAGGTAAAACACCATATTCATTTTTTGTGTAAAGTGTTTTTGGATATTTTTCTTTCATCAGGGCAATGATTTGATTCGTAAAATTCAGAATTGCCTGTGTACTTCTATAATTTTCTTCGATTGTGATAATTTTTGCATCGGGAAAATCTTTTGGAAAATCGATTATGTTTTTGAAATTGGCTCCTCTAAACGAATAGATACTTTGAGAATCGTCACCGACTACCATAATATTTCTCGAAGTTCCACCAATAAGCTTTATAATTTCTGCTTGAAGTTTATTTGTATCCTGATATTCATCAACCATTATATACTTATAACTCTTATGAATGTATTTTCTGAAATCTTCATCTTTCTCCAGAAGTTCTTTTAAACTCAAAAGTAAATCATCATAATCAAGGA
>Ga0101943_1002282_pt1 | contig 12442 bp, 12 predicted proteins | sample DewCreD2012metaG_5_FD_75244 | JGI IMG/M metagenome (GOLD analysis project Ga0101943, IMG submission 75244) | Hot spring sediment bacterial and archeal communities from British Columbia, Canada, to study Microbial Dark Matter (Phase II) - Dewar... ... | reverse complement strand
GCCCGCCAGGCTGTGCTCCTCCAGGTGCACGCGGTCCGAGAGGCCGGCGAACTCCCGCAGAATCCGCCGCGTGTACTCGGTCATCTCCCAGTCCGCGCCGGGCACCGCCAGGCCGCCCAGGCTCGGGGCGAAGAACACCAGCCGCACGTCGTGCGCCAGCTCGTTGGCGAGCCGCGTGCGGACGAACCCTGCATCCTGATCGTTGAGCAAGGGCATCGCGTCCTCCCACTCTCCCTCCGGGGCCAACGAGAGGCCCGGGGGGCGTATTCCGCGAATGCTCCAGCGTGGCCACCGCGCCCGTGCTGGAAGACGACGCCAAGGTCCTGGCCCACCTGCGGGGCTACCCTGACGACCTGCGGCAGTTCAGCAACCTCGTCAAGCAGGCGCACCCGCGGGGGATCTCGGCGCTGCGCCTCGTGCTGGGCCGTCCGCAGGCATCCGACTCGTTCGTCGCCGCCGTCTGCCGCGCCGTGGCCGAGGGCATCCCCATCGTGAGCGCCGTGGAAGCCGCGGAGCGCTTCGGCCTGCCGCCTCGACGCTTCCTCGACGAGGTGGCGGCGCGCCCCGACTTCCCCGCGCCGTGGTTCGCCTCGGGGGATCGGCGCCTCTGGCGGGCCGAGGACGTCGAGCGCTACCGGGCAGTGCGGCCCCCAGGGTGATGCGATGGCTGCGTGGGCCCTGTGGGTGACGTGCGCGGCCTGCCGCCGGCCCTTCGATAGCGGGCTGCGGATGGATCGCGCGTCGTTCGAGCGCGGCACGCTCGCCGCCAACTACCATACCTGTCCGCACTGCGGGGTACGCGCCACGTACCGGAAGGCCGACTACACGCTCCGGCCGGCGCCGCTCCGCGGCGAGACGGGCGGGCGCGGCCCTCCGGAGCGGAACTGATACAGCTGGAGGCTCGCGACGGCACAGACAGGCTCCGGTCTGACCGCGGGCGCCGGGAACCTGGGGGGCGTTGCTGCGGATGGACGCCCCTCAGTGCCCTGCAGCCGGAGCCGGGGGACCGGCCTGCAGGTAGCGCGCGGGCAGCGGCCGGCCGAGCACCCCCTGGATGTACTGCGACGCCGCCCGCACACCCTCGAGGTCCACACCGGTCGCGATCCCCATGCCGTGCAGCATGTAGAGCAGGTCTTCGGTGGCGACGTTCCCCAGGGCGCCGGGCGCGAACGGACACCCGCCCAGGCCGCCCGCGGACGCATCCACGGTGGCGATGCCGGCATCCAGCGCCGCCAGCACGTTGGCCAGGGCGGTCCCGCGCGTGTCGTGGAAGTGCACGGCCAGCCGCTCGGCGGGCAGATCGCGCAGCACGGCCTCCAGCAGCCGCGCCACCTCGCCCGGCGTGGCCGCGCCGATGGTGTCGCCGAGCCCCACCTCGGCGCAGCCCATGTCGGCCAGGGCCAGCGCCACGCGGTGCGCGGCGGTGGCAGGCACCGGGCCCGCGTAGGGGCACCACCACGCCGTGGAGACGTACCCACGCACGCGGACCCCCGCCGCCGTCGCCTCGCGGACCACGTCGCGAAAGACCTGCAGGGAGGCGTCGATCGTCATGCCGATGTTGGCCTGCGCGAACGCCTCGGAGGCAGCGGTGAAGACGGCGATGGCGCGCGCCCCGGCCGCCAGCGCGCGTTCGAGGCCCCGGCGGTTGGGCACCAGGACCACGTACGTGACGCCGGGACGGGCGGGCAGTCGGCGGACCACCTCGTCGGTGTCGGCCATCTGCGGCACGCGGTCCGGGCGCACGAACGCGCCGACTTCGATCACGGGCAGCCCTGCGTCGACCAGGAGCTCGATGAACCGCACCTTGGCCTCGAGGGGCACGAGGCCGGCCTCGTGCTGCAGGCCGTCGCGCGGGCCGACCTCGACGACGCGTACGCGGGGCGGATAGCGCAGGCTCACCCCTGTCCCTCGACCTCCACGAGCACGGCACCGCCCTCCACCTGGCTGCCCGGTGCCACGGCGATGCGCGTCACCCGCCCGGCAGCGGGCGACGTCACCACGGTCTCCATCTTCATGGCCTCCAGCACGCACAGCGGCTGTCCTGCGTCGACCGCCTGCCCTGCCTCCACCAGGATCCGCGTGACGAGGCCCGGCATCGGCGCGCGCGCCTGCCACGGTGCCCCCACGCCGGCGCCGGGCACCGCCTCGGGCGCAGACGCCAGCGCGTCGGCCGCGGGGAACCCCGGCCCTACGGGTGCGGGGACCGCGTGTCCGGCGGTGGCCATCGTCTCCGCCGGTCCGCGAGCATGTACCTCCGGGCACGCGCGTCGGAAGACGAAGTCGGTGCCCGCGGCGTGCAGGTGGTGTGTGTCGCCGTCGGCGGCATGGTAGACCAGGAAGGTCTGCCCATCGACCGTGGCCAGGTAGCGGCCCGGCGCCTGCTGGCGCAGCGTCACGCGCATCGACGCTGCCTCGCCGCCCAGCATCACCTCGGCCTGCACGGCCCCGCCCGCGGCGTCCGGCGGGCCGATGCCGGATGTCGGCCCCTGACCCCACGGGACCGTGACGGCCGACGCGCCCCGCACGTCGGCGGTCACCGTTCGCGAACCCACCTGCAGGACGACCCGCGCGCTCAGCATCCCCCGAACCCCTCGCACCGCGCGCGCACACCCGGCGACGGAAGGAGGCGCATGACATGCGGTCGGTCAGGCGCCCGAACCCGTCGCCCCGCGCGCACGCCCGGCGGGCCGGCGCCACCGGCGCACCGCGTTCCTGGACCAGGAGACGCACCGCGAGGCGGCGCAACCCGGGTGGTAACCGGCCGACAGTTGCGGGACGCGCATCTGGGGCCAGGAGACGCACCGCGAGGCGGCGCAGCGCGAACCGGCAGGCAGGCGCCGGCGGGGCGCGGCATCGCCAGGACACCGCACGCCCCGCTCATCCCAGGCGCCACCCGGTCAACCGTTCCCACGGGTCCGCGAACGGCGCGCCCGACCCCGGGAGCGGGGCGGGAGGCGCGGCCTCGCGCAGCGCCGCCAGGACCGCGGCGATGGCCGTGACCGGCACCGGCGGCTCGGGGCGTCGCCAGCCAGCGAACTGCTCGGCCAGGAAGCCGGTGGTGAGCGCGCCCGCGGCGAACGCCGGGTGATCGACGACCGCCCGCAGGAACGACACGTTGGTCTTGGGCCCCAGGAGCACGTACTCGGCCAGCGCCTGCCGCAGACGCCGCCGCGCCTGCTCCCGGTCGACGCCCCAGGCGACGACCTTCGCCAGCAGCGGATCGTAGACGCGCGGGATCTCCAGGCCCTCGGCGATCCCGGAGTCGATGCGGACCCCGGGCAGGTGCGGCTCGACCAGCCGCAGCACGCGGCCGGGCGCCGGGGCGAACTCGGCCTCGGGGTCCTCGGCGTACACGCGCGCCTCGATGGCCCAGCCGCGCGGGACGAGCTCCTCCTGCCGCCAGGGCAGCGGCTGGCCTGCGGCGATGCGCAGCTGTGCCACCACCAGATCGACCCCGGTGACCAGTTCGGTCACCGGATGCTCGACCTGCAGCCGGGTGTTGGCCTCGAGGAAGAAGAACGCGTCGCCGTCCACCAGGAACTCGATCGTCCCGGCGTTGACGTAGCCCGCCGCCCTGGCCAGTCGCACGGCGGCGTCGCCCAGCGCCTGGCGCAGCCGCGGGGTCACGGCGGGCGACGGGGCCTCCTCGACGACTTTCTGGTAGCGGCGCTGCACGCTGCACTCGCGCTCGCCCAGGTGCACCACGCCGCCGTGCGCGTCGGCCAGGATCTGCACCTCGACGTGGCGGGGCCGGTGGAGCAGCCGTTCCAGGAAGATCGCGTCGTCCCCGAACGCCGCCTGCGCTTCCCGGCGCGCGGACGCCACCGCCGCCGGCAGGTCGTCCGGCCGGTGCACCACGCGCATCCCGCGCCCGCCGCCCCCGGCGGCCGCCTTCACCAGCACCGGGTAGCCCAGCCGCGCCGCGGCCTCGCGCAGCGCGCCGTCGTCGCCGATGCCCTCCACGCCCGGCACCACCGGCACCCCGGCCGCGGCCGCCAGACGCCGGGCGGCGGTCTTGTCGCCTAGGCGCGCGATGACGTCGGCAGGCGGCCCGACGAACACGAGCCCGGCGTCCGCGCAGGCCCGCGCGAACGCCGCGTCCTCCGCCAGGAACCCGTAGCCCGGATGGATGGCATCGGCCCCGACGCGCCGCGCGGCGTCGATCAGGCGACGGCCGTCCAGGTAGGAGCGCGCGGGCTCGGCCGGGCCGATGCAGATCGCCTCGTCGGCCAGCGCCACGTGCGGCGCGGCGGCGTCCGCCTCGGAGTAGACGGCCACGGCGCGGAGACCCAGCTCGCGACAGGCGCGGACGATGCGCACGGCGATCTCGCCGCGGTTGGCGATCAGCACCGTCGAGAACATCACCGGGACTCCGGCCGGCCGGGGCCGGCGGCCTCGGGCGCCCACGCGGGCCGACGGCGCTCGAGGAACGCCCGCATGCCTTCCTGCGCTTCGGGCCCGGCGCGCACGCGGGCGATGAGGTCCACCGTGTAGGCCCGCGCCTGCTCCCACGACAGGCGCGGCACGGTGTCGAACAGCGCCTTGACACCGCCCAGGGCCTGCGGGCCGGCAGCGAGGACCGCCTGCGCCCACCCCGCGATGACCGCCTCGCGGTCCTCCGCGACGGCGTTGAGGAGGCCCATGGCCTGCGCCTGCGCGGCCCCGAACCGCTCGCCGGTGAGCGCCGCCTGCAGCACCAGGTGGCGCACGGCCTTGCGCAGCAGGAATGGGAAGATCATGGCCGGCACCAGCCCCAAGCGCACCTCGGTGAGCCCGAAGGTGGCCTGGGGCGTCGCCACCGCCAGGTCGCAGGCCGCCAGCAGGCCCACGCCGCCGCCCAGCGTGGCCCCGTGCACCGAGGCGATCACCGGCTTCGGACAGGCCACGATGGCGTCCAGGAGCGCCGCCAGCCGCGCCGCGTCCGCACGATTCTCGTCCGGCGCCAGGCCCAGCGACGCGCGCATCCAGGTCAGGTCGGCGCCGGCGCAGAACGACGGGCCCTCGCCGGCCAGGACCACGTAGCGGACGTCGGGATCGGCGGCGGCAGCGGCGAACGCCTCGGTCAGCGCGCCGATCAGCCGGGGCTCGAGCGCGTTGTGGACCTCGGGACGCGCCAGGACCAGGCGCAGGGCCGGACCGTGGCGCGTGCGGCGCAGGACGTCGCTCACCGCTTCACATCCGGAACACGCCGGGGCGCGCCGGCTCGATGGGCGCGTTCAGGGCCGCCGAGATGGCCAGCCCCAGCACGTCGCGGGTCTGGGCCGGATCGATGATGCCATCGTCCCACAGGCGCGCCGTGCTGTAGTACGGGCTGCCCTCCCGCTCGTACTGCTCGAGGATCGGCCGCGCGATGGCCTCTTCCTCCTCCGGCGGCAGCGTCCTGCCCTCCCGCGCCAGCTGCTCGCGCTTGACGGTCACGAGCACCGCCGCGGCCTGCTCGGGGCCCATGACGTTGATGCGCGCGTTGGGCCACATGAAGAGGAAGCGCGGCTCGTACGCCCGCCCGCACATGGCGTAGTTCCCGGCACCGTAGGACCCGCCGATGATCACCGTGAACCGGGGCACGCCGCAGGTGGCCACGGCGTGCACCATCTTGGCGCCGGCACGGGCGATGCCCGCCGCCTCGTACTGGCGTCCGACGATGAACCCGGTGATGTTCTGCAGGAAGACCAGCGGGATGCGGCGCTGGCCGCACAGCTCGATGAAGTGCGCCCCTTTCTCGGCGCTGTCCACGAAGAGCACGCCGTTGTTGGCGACGATGCCGACCAGCACGCCGTGGATGCGGGCGAACCCGCAGACCAGCGTCGTCCCGTACAGGGCCTTGAACTCGTGGAAACGGCTGCCGTCGGTGAGGCGGGCGATGACCTCGCGCACGTCGTAGGGCCGGCGCACGTCGGTGGGCACGATCCCGTAGAGCTCCCGGGGGTCGTAGGCGGGAGGCTCGGGGGCGGCCACGTCGACCTCGGGGGTCTTGCGGCGGTTCAGCGTGCTCACGATGTGGCGCACGATGCGCAGGGCGTCGCGGTCGTCGGTGGCGTAGTGGTCCACCACGCCCGAGCGCCGCGCGTGCACGTCGGCCCCGCCCAGCTCCTCGGCCGTGACGTCCTCGCCGGTGGCGGCCCGCACCAGCGGCGGGCCGCCCAGGAAGATGGTCCCCGTCCCCTTGACGATCACCGCCTCGTCGCTCATGGCCGGGACGTAGGCGCCACCGGCGGTGCACGACCCCATCACGGCCGCGATCTGCGCGATGCCGGCGGCCGACAGGCGCGCCTGGTTGTAGAAGATGCGCCCGAAGTGATCACGGTCGGGGAAGACCTGGGCCTGCAGCGGCAGGAACGCCCCGCCGGAGTCGACCAGGTAGACGCACGGCAGGCGGTTGGCCAGGGCGATCTCCTGGGCCCGGACGTGCTTCTTGACCGTCATCGGGTAGTAGGTCCCGCCCTTCACCGTGGCGTCGTTGGCGACGATCATGACCTCCTGGCCCGCGACCCGGCCGATGCCCGTGACGAGCCCGGCGGCCGGCGCCTCGTTGTCGTACATCTCCCAGGCGGCGAGCGGTGACAGCTCGAGGAACGGCGAGCCAGGATCCAGCAGCAGGTCGATCCGCTCCCGCACGAACAGCTTGCCCAGCTGGCGCTGCCGGCGCCGGGCGCGCTCGCCCCCGCCCTGGCGTACCAGCGCGAGGCGCTCGTGCAACTGCGCTACCAGGGCCTCGTGGTGCCGGCGGTTGGCCTCGAACTCCGGGCTGTGCACGTCGACGCGCGAGACGATGCGGTCCATGCGCAGGGTGACTACACCGCGGCGGGGGGCGTCTCCTGTGGGGCCGGGGAACAGCCGGCACCGGCGCCGCCCGCGTGGGCGCCGACCCCCGCGACCGTCCGGGGCGACACCGGGGCCGCGGGCGCTACCGCCGACCCTGCTCTTCGGCCAGCCGGCGGGCCGCGTCCAGCAGGCGGAGGGTCTCGATCTCGAAGGTCTCCTGGATGAGGGCGAACCGGGCCTGCTGCGCCGGCGTCAGCACCTCGGCGATGCCCTGCAGCTGCTCGCGCCGCCGCCGTTCCATCTCGGCGCGCAGCTGGTTCAGCTCGGCCATGCGTGCGCGAATCAGCTCCTCGTCGCGCGGCTGCGCGGCCAGCAGCTGGCGGAGTTCCTTCACCAGCGGACGCATGCGCCGCCCCATCTCCAGGCGGATCTCCTTGAGCGCCCGCAGGCGCGGGAAGATCCGGGCGATCTGGGCTTCGGTGAGGTCGAGCTCGTCTACCAGGCGCCAGATGAGCAGGGCCTCGATGATGCGCTCGGGCCGCGGCGGCGTCGGGCGGGGCTCCTGGCCTCCTGCGGGCAGGGCCAGGGCGAGCAGCGCGACGAGCGCCGCCGTCGCGAGCCGCACGGCGGCCACCGGGAGGGTCGCCATCCCGAGGTCCCTCCGCCACGCCGCCGACGTCCGGACAGGCCCACGGGCGGCGTCGCTGTCCGTGCAGGCGGCCACGCACCGTGTATCGCGCGCCATCGGCCGTCCCCGCTCCTACCGGCCGCCGCGGGTGAACACCACGTCGGGCTCGGTGAGCCCCACCCGCCAGAGGTCGAGCGTCTCGTCCAGGGCGGGCAACGCGGTGGTCATCGCCTCGGTCACCAGGATCCGCACCCGCGCCAGGTCGGGATCGCTGGGCGGCGGGCCCGGCCGCATCACGGCCCACAGCCCGGCGACCGCAGCGGCCACCGCCGCCGCGGCCACCCACGCATGGCGCACAGCGCCCAGCCCGCGGCGTAGGCGTACGCCCGCCGGCAGGCGCTCCCGCGCCAGCCGGCGGTCCAGCTGCCGCATGAACGCGGGCCAGAAGCCCGGCGGCGCCGTGGGCGCGTGCCGACGCAGGAGGGCAGCGGTCGCCTCCAGCGCGGCCACCTCGTCCCGGCACGCCGCGCAGGCCGCGAGGTGCGCGAGCACCGGGGCGCGGGCATCGGGCGGCAGCGTGCCCGTCACCAGTTCCGTCGCCCGCTCGAGCGCCTCGCGGCAGGACAGGCTCACACCCGCACTCCGTGCGCGTCCAGCGCCTGGCGCAGCTTCCGCAGCGCCGCGAACATCGTGGCCTTGACCGTGCCCTCCGAGCAGCCCATGATGCGGGCGATCTCCTGGTAGGGCAGGTCGTGGTACAGCCGCAGGGTCACCATGGCGCGCTGTCGCGGTGGCAGGGCCGCGATCGCGCGGCGCACCAGACGGCCCGTCTCGCGCGCCGCAGCCTCGTCCTCGAGATCGGACCCCGACGCGCCCTCCGTGGCGACCTCGTCGTCGGCGGCCAGGGGCGCGCGTGCCATGCGCGCCCGCACGTCCAGGCACAGGTTGACGGTCACCCGGTACAGCCAGGTGGACAGCTTCGACCGGCCGTCGAAGCGAGCCAGCGCCCGGTAGGCGCGGATGAACACCTCCTGGGTGGCGTCCGCGGCGTCTTCGTGGTTGCCGAGCATCCGGCGGGCCAGCCGGTAGACCGCCTCGCGGTACTTGATGACGAGGGCGGTGAACGCGCTCTCCTCGCCGCGCCGAAACGCCTCCAGCAGCCGTTCGTCCTCGGCGTGCATCCGCATCCCTCGCCCACTACTGTAACACCTGGCGCCGCCGCGCGCGTTTAGTCGTCCGAGCCCGCCGGGGCGGCGCCGCAGCGCGCCACGGCCCCCTGGCAGGCCCCGCCCCGCCGCGTGCGGGTCGTCGCGATGCTCCCCGTATCCGCGGTACTCGCCCGCGGACCCGCGCAACCCCTGGCAGGCCCCGTCTCACCGCGGCCGGGCGTCGCTATGGTCGGTCCCCGGACGACCGTGGCGGCAGGCCGGCAGGGACGCGCCCGTCCCATCGCGAACCCGTTCGCTGTCCCCTGTGTGGATGGTCTGGGGCCTGGCAGGACGCCAGGGGTGCAACGCTTGCCGAGGAGGGGGAGCCCATGCCGTTCGAACTGCCGCCGTTGCCGTACCCGTACAACGCCCTCGAGCCGCACATCGACGAGATGACGATGCGGATCCACCACGACAAGCACCACGGGACCTACGTGGCCAACCTGAACAAGGCGCTCGAGAGCGCACCCGAGCTCGCCAGCAAGACCATCGAGGACCTGTTGGCCAACCTGCCGGCAGTGCCCGAGAGCATTCGCACCGCCGTGCGCAACAACGGCGGCGGCCACTACAACCACACCATGTTCTGGGAGATCATGAAGCCCGGCGGGCCGGCCGCGCCCTCGGGCGCGCTGGCCAGTGCCATCGACGCGGCGTTCGGGTCGGTCGAGAAGCTCAAGGAGGCGGTGAACGCCGCGGGCCTGGGCCGGTTCGGGAGCGGTTGGGCCTGGGTCGTGCTCGGGCGGGATGGCAAGCTGGCCGTCACCAGCACGCCGAACCAGGACAATCCTCTCATGGAGGGCCAGGCGCCGGTGCTGGGCGTGGACGTCTGGGAGCACGCCTACTACCTCAAGTACCAGAACCGCCGGGCCGACTACCTGCAGGCCTGGTGGAACGTCGTCAACTGGGACGAAGTGGCCCGCTACTACGCCGCAGCCCAGGAGTGGGTGAAGACCCGCTGACGGCTGCTGCGGACGTCCCGTTGCTGGCGGCGTGTCCACGGAAGCCGTGGCCCATTGTGGGCGACACCCGCTGACGACGGCCCCGGACGTCTTGGCGCGCCGCGACCGGACGTGCGCTGCGGGCGCGCGTCCGTTCCGACCGCCGCGCGCCCGCCGAACCCTGCCCTGCCCGGCGCTCCCGGGGGTGTCTGCCGTCCGCACCGCCGCGCCCCGGTCGTGCCTCCCCCGCACCCGGCGCTGGACACGATCGCCCGGACCGTGTCCCGCACCGCCGCGCCCCGGCGCGCGGCCGGCGCGGCAGGAGCCTACCCCATGCCCCGCGAACCGGAACCGCGGGGAGTGGGGAGGGTTCGTCATGCCCCCGCAGGAGCTGACCTGTCCGAACTGTGAGACGGTGATGGACCTGCGCTACTTCCTGCACATGCCGGACTACGTCTGGTACGAGTGCCCGATCTGTGGGCACCGGGCGATCCCTCGGGGCAGGCGCTTCGAGACGCCCGACGACGAGCTGCCGCAACCGCTGCATCGCTAGACGCGTCGACGCACGCCCACCGCACCGGCGTCCGGCACCCGGAGGTTTGCGCGGCGACCCTCGGGAGGATCGAGCGCAGGCGCCTCGACCGGCCGTCAGGCCTCGAGCTGCTGCCGTACCGCGGCGGCCAGGTGATCCACGAGGCGGTCCAGCACGGCGCGGCCGATCTCCGGGCTGGCCTGCGTCGCATCGCCCAGGATCTGTTGGGCGTGACCGCCCGGAGCCCGCGGCGGAACAGGTCCTCGGTATCGATCCGGCCCAGGTAGCCGCGCGCGCGCTGCGCCGCATCCACCAGGCGGGGATGCAGCGCCATCATGATGGACGTCTCGCAGGCGTCGGCGTGGATCGCGTCGACGTCCTGCGGGGCACCCAGCGCCGCCGCGGTCTCCACCATCACGCGCATCATCGCCAGCAAGGCCCTCCCGCCGGCCACGTCCACGATGCGGACCCGGGTCTGCGCGTACTCCTCCCGCAGCCGGCGCGCCGCGATCTCCAGCGGCCCGAAGTTGCCGCCGTGGGACGACAGCAGCACGAAGGTGTGGAACCCGTGGGGGACCAGCGACCGCACGTACGCCGCCACCGTCTGGATGAACACTTCCTGCGGGATCGAGAGGCTCCCGGGGAAGGCCAGGTGGTGGTCGGAACAGGCCGGCCGGATCACCGGCGCCAGCAACGCGCCCAGCCGCCGCGCCAGCCGCTCGCCCACGGCCTGGCCGATGGCCGCGTCGGTGAGCAGCGGCAGGTGCGGGCCGTGCTGCTCGGTGGAGGCCGCCACGATCACCACCGTCCGTACGCCGCGCGCCAGCGCCTCCTCCACCTCGGGCCACGACAGTTCCTCCAACAGCACCGTGTCCTTCACGCGTCGCCTCCGTGTCTGTACGTCGCTCAGCCGGGTCCCCCCGCCCCCCGGTCGCCCGGCGTCCAGGCGCCCACGCCGGGCGCCGTCGCCAGCCCCGCCAGCGACCCCGCCGCGTAGCGGACCCGGCCGTCGACCACCGTGGCCAGCACCTGCACCTGCAGGAGGTCTTCGGGCGGGCCGGCGTAGGGATCGCGATCCAGCACGATGAAGTCGGCCACGCACCCCGGCGCGAGCCGCCCCCACGTCCGCTCGGCACCGGCGGCGTACGCCGGGCCCTGGGTGTAGGCCCGCAGCGCCTGCTCCAGCGTCAGGCATTCGTCGGGGTACCACGACGGCACGTCGGGCTCGTCGGGGCGCCGGCGCGTCACCGCCGCGTAGAGGCCGCGCCAGGGGTCGGGCGTCTCGACGGGCGCGTCCGACCCGAAGGCCAGCACCGCCCCGGTCTGGCACAGCGACTGCCAGGCGTACGCCCAGCGCGCGCGGCGGCCCCAGTAGCGCTCGGCGACGTCGCGGTCGGCCGTGGCGTGGACGGGCTGCATCGACGCCACCACCCCCAGGCGGCCCACCCGTGGCAGGTCGTCGTGGTGGAGCAGCTGCACGTGCTCGATGCGGTGGCGCAGCCCGGCGCGCGCCGACGCCGCCGCGTGCCGCTCGAGGACGTCGAGCACCGTCCGGTTGGCGCGGTCGCCGATGGCGTGGATGGCCGTCGCGAAGCCAGCGGCCACGGCGCGTTGCACGAGCGCGTCGATCTCCTCGGGGGACCGCACCGCGATCCCCGTGTTCCCCGGCTGCCCGTCGAACGGCTCCAGCATCCAGGCGGTCTGCGCGCCCAGCGTGCCGTCGGCGAAGATCTTCACCGGCCCCAGGCGCAGCATGGCATCGCCGAACCCCGAGCGCAGCCCGACCGCCGCCGCCACGTCCAGCAAGTGGTCGGGGATCGTGGCCACGGTCCGCAGGGCCAGCTCGCCGCGGCCCCACAGCGCCTGCAGTGCTGCGAACTGTTCGGCGCCCTCGTCGCCGCCTCCGGTGAAGGCGTGTACACCGGTGAGGCCGAGCCGGTGGAACTCGGCCGTGGCCGCCCGAATCGCCTCCTCGCGCATGGCAGCCGACGGCGCGGGGATGGCGCGCTGCACCAGCGCCCTGGCCTCTTCCTTCAACACCCCGTCGGGCTCGCCGTCGGGTCCACGGCCGATGGCGCCTCCGGGCGGATCGGGGGTCGCACGGGTCACGCCCGCCAGGCGGAGGGCCACCGTGTTGACCCAGAGCAGGTGCCCGTCCTTGCTCGTGCACGCCGCCGGCCGATCCGGCAGCAGCGCGTCGAGGTCGGCCCGCGTGGGGAAGCGGTCGTCGACCCAGGTGTTCTTGTCCCACCCCCGCCCGAGGACCCAGGCGTCCTGCGGGAGGCCGGCAGCTGCCACGGCCAGGCGCCGGGCCGCCTCGGCGATGGACCGCGTCCCGCGCAGGTCCACGTGCAGCAGCCCCAGGCCGTAGGCG
>Ga0101943_1002281_pt1 | contig 12449 bp, 9 predicted proteins | sample DewCreD2012metaG_5_FD_75244 | JGI IMG/M metagenome (GOLD analysis project Ga0101943, IMG submission 75244) | Hot spring sediment bacterial and archeal communities from British Columbia, Canada, to study Microbial Dark Matter (Phase II) - Dewar... ... | reverse complement strand
AAACAGCCTTCGACGGGGCTGCTCGCGGTCGCCCTCGGGCTCGGGGAGGGCCGCTGGAGCCGGGTCGTGATGGCCGGCTTCGACTTCACCTTGACCCACGCCTACGGCGACAACCCGTTGATCGGCGAGCGCGGCAGTGCCGTGAGCGCGCACGCTCCGACCGACCTCGCGATCCTCCGCCGGCTCGCCACGCTGCGCTCGGACCTCTGGACGAGCGAGCCCGTGATCCACGAACGGACGGGCCTGCCGCTCCTGAGCGGGGCCGCCGAGGGAGCCGCCGCGTGAGGGGCCTGCTCGAACTCTGGCGGCGGCACAAGGACGAGCGCCGGCGCACCCGCAAGCGGCTGCCCGAGCTCGAGGCCGCCGACCTCGTGCTGGTCAGCCACGCCAAGTCGGGCCGGACCTGGCTCGTGGCGCTGATCTCCCACGTCCTCCACCTCACCCGTGGCGTGCCGGCGGACGAGCTCTGGGAGGGCGACAATTTCCACCGCCTGGACCCCGCGATCCCCAAGCTCTTCGCGACCCACGAGCGCAACGAGCCTGCGCCGATCCGGCGCCGTCTCCCCGAGCTGGTCCGCGACCGGCGGCTCCTCCTCCTGGTCCGCGACCCGCGCGACGTGATCGTCTCCTGGTACCATCACCACGCCCGCCGCTCGACGCCGCGCACCCGCGCCCGGCTGGGCCTGCCGGAGGACATGAGCGGGGTCGACCTCGCCGCGTTCGCCACCGACCCGAACTTCGGCCTGCCGAGCGTGGTCGATTTCCTCGAGCGCTGGGTGGCGATCGCCCGGGCCCATCCGCGCGCCCACTTGGTCCGCTACGAGGACCTGCGCGCCCGGACGAGCGAGGAGCTCGCCCGGATCGTGGAGTTCCTCGGGCTCTCGGCGCCGCCCGAGGTCCTCGGGCGGGCGGTCGCCTTCGCCTCCTTCGACTCGCTCAAGGAGAAGGAGCGCACGGGCTTCTTCCGCACCGAGAAGCTGCAGGCGCGCGACCCGGCCGATCCCGCGAGCTTCAAAGTCCGCCGCGGCAAGGTCGGCGGCTACCGCGACGAACTGCCGGGCGAGGTCGTGGCCGCGCTCGACCGACTGTTGGCCGAGCGGCTCGATCCGTCCCTCGGTTACGCGTTGCCGCCGACCGGGTCGCGGACCGCCGCGAGCATGTAATTGACCGCGGGATCGCGGCGCGTCGTGAACCGCTCGTAGGCCGGCTCGTAGGCGAGACCGGTGAGCCCGACCGGTCGCAGGCCCGCCGCGCGCGCCCGGGCGGCGAGCTCGGAGGGCTTCACGAACCGGCCCCACGCGTGGGTCCCCCTGGGCAGCCAGCCGAGCAGGTACTCGGCCGCGACGATCGCCGCCACCCAGGCGGCGAACGTGCGCGAGAGGGTCGACAAGACGACGAGGCCACCCGGTCGGGTGGTCGCCGCCAAGGCCCGCACGAAGGCATCCGGGTCGGGCACGTGCTCGACCACCTCGAGGGCGGCCACGAGGTCGAAGCGTCGGCCCTCGGCGGCGACTTCTTCGGCGGTCGCCGCCCGGTACTCGATCGCCAGTCCCGCGGCGCGGGCGTGCTCGGCCGCCACCTCGAGGTTGGCCGGCTCCGGGTCGATCCCGGTGACCGTGGCACCGAGCCGGGCCAAGGGCTCGGCCAAGAGCCCGCCGCCGCAGCCGACGTCGAGCACCGTGAGCCCGCCGAGTGGGCGTCGGCCACCGGCCCAGGGCAGATGCGCCCGGCATTGCTGCAAGAGCCAGTCGATCCTGACCGGGTTCATCAAGTGGAGCGGCCGCAACGGCCCGTGCGGGTCCCACCAGCGGGCCGCCATCGCCTGGAACTTGTCGAGTTCGGCTCGATCGACGGTGCCGGCCACCGCGGACTCCTCGGCCTTGCCCCCGGGTTCGTCCGCTTGTACGAGAACCGCGACTTCGAGGCCTGCGTCCCCGGAGCGGCTGCGGCCGCCCGACGCGGCGGAGCGCGAGACGATCCCTTGGCCCTGCTCGTCCAGAAGTATGGCGGCACGTCGGTCGCCGATCTAGACCGCATCCGCAACGTGGCCCGGCGCATCAAGCGCGCGGTCGACGAAGGCCATCGGGTGGCGGTCGTGGTCTCGGCGATGGCCGGCACCACCAACCAGCTGGTCGCCTGGGTCCACGGCCTCGATCCGGCGGGCTACGATCCGGCCGAGTACGACCAGGTCGTCTCCTCGGGGGAACCGATCACCATCGGCCTCGTGGCGATCGCCCTGCAGACCCTCGGCGTGCCCGCCCGTTCCTTCCTCGGAAGGGTGACCGCCCTCGGCCGCGGCGGCTCGGACACCTCCGCCGTGGCGCTCGCCGCCGCCCTGCAGGCCGAGCGCTGCGACATCTACACCGACGTCGACGGTGTCTACACGACCGACCCGCGGATCGTCGCCAAGGCACGGAAGCTCGACCGGATCACCTACGAAGAAATGCTCGAGATGGCCTCGGTCGGGGCCAAGGTGCTGGAGACCCGCTCGGTCGCGCTGGCCATGCAGCATCGGGTCCGCGTACAGGTCCTCTCGAGCTTCGAGGACCGGCCGGGCACCCTGGTCGTGGACGAGGACGAGATCGTGGAAAGTCAGATCGTCAGCGGGATCGCCTACAGCCGCAACGAGGCGCGGATCACCGTCCAGCAGGTCGAGGACCGGCCGGGCGTGGCGGCCGCGGTGTTCGGCCCCTTGGCCGAGGCCAACATCAACGTCGACATGATCGTGCAGTCGGTCTCGCGCGACGGCCGCTTCGCGAACATCACCTTCACCGTGAGCAAAGCCGACCTGCCGCGTGCCGAGGCGGTGCTCGCCCGGGTCAAGGAGCGGATCGGCTTCGAGCGCCTGGTGGCCGACCCGAACGTGGTCAAGATCTCGGTGATCGGGGTGGGCATGCGCAGCCATGCCGGCATCGCCCATCGGATGTTCCAGACACTCGCCGACAAGGGTATCAACATCCAGGCGATCTCGACCTCGGAGATCAAGATCAGCGTGTTGATCGCCGACGAGTACACCGAGCTCGCGCTCCGGGCGCTGCACAGCGCCTACGGCCTCGACGCGACCTGAGATGACGGTGCCGACCGGCCGCCCCTCTGCGCTCCTGGATTCGCTCTGGGAGCGCGGCCGCCGTTTCCTGGGCTGCGAGCTCGCGCTCCTGGGTGGTGCGATGACCTGGGTCAGCGAGCGGCACCTGGTCTCGGCGATCTCGAATGCCGGTGGCTTCGGCGTGCTCGCCTGCGGTTCGATGTCGCCCGAGGCCCTGGCCGCCGAAATCGACGCCACCCGGGCGCTCACCGACCGGCCGTTCGGCGTCAACCTGATCGTCATGCACCCCGCACTCGACGAGCTCGTGCGCGTCTGCATCGACCGTCGGGTGAGCCACGTGGTGCTCGCGGGTGGCCTGCCGCCGCGCGAGGCGATCGCCCGGATCAAGGCCGCCGGGCTCGAGGTGATGGCCTTCGCGCCGGCCGCGGCGATCGCCAAGAAGCTGGTCCGGCAGGGGGTCGGCGCACTGATCGTCGAGGGCCACGAGGCCGGCGGTCACGTGGGGCCGGTCGCCACCTCGGTGCTCGCCCAGGAGATCCTGCCGGTGGTCCGCGAGGTGCCGGTGTTCGTGGCCGGCGGGATCGGCCACGGCGGGATGATCGCCGCCTATCTCTTGATGGGGGCGGCCGGGGTGCAGATGGGCACCGTGTTCGTCTGCGCGAACGAGTCGATCGCCCATCCCGCCTTCAAGCAGGCCTTCGTGCGGGCGGCCGCGCGCGACGCCGTGGTCTCGGTGCAGGTCGACCCGCAATTCAAGGTGATCCCGGTCCGGGCTCTGGCCAATGCCGGGACCCGGCGGTTCGTCGAGACCCAGCACGAGGTGATCGGCCGGTACCGTCGCGGCGAGCTCTCCTTCGAGGAGGCCTCGCTCGCGATCGAGCATTTCTGGGCCGGGGCACTCAAGCGCGCGGTGATCGACGGCGACGTGGAGAACGGCTCGCTGATGGCCGGGCAGAGCGTCGGGATGGTCACCCGGATCCAGCCCGTGGCCGCGATCTTGGCCGAGCTCGTCGAACAGGCCAACGATGCGCTCGGCCGCCTCGGGGAGCGCCGCCCGAGGGTGGCGATCGCGGGGTGAGCCCGCCGATCGGCGGCTGGGCGGGAGGCGAGCCCGCCCCGGAAAGCCGGCGGCCGAGCGAGGTAATCCCGGCCCGCCGGCTCTTGCGGCGGCTGGTGGCCGTGGTGGCGGAGCCCACGAGTCCCCAGCAGCGGCTCGACAAGATCGTCAAGATGATCGCCGCCGACCTCGTGGCCGAGGTCTGTTCGGTCTACGTGCAAAGGGCGGGCGACGTCCTCGAGCTGTTCGCCACCGAGGGTCTCGCCCGCGAGGCGGTCCACCGCACCCGCCTGCGGGTCGGCGAGGGGCTGGTCGGCACGATCGCCGCCACCGGCGACGTCATCAACACGGCCGACGCCCAGAGCCATCCCAACTTCGTCTATCGGCCGGAGACTCGGGAGGAGATCTACCATTCGATGCTGGGCGTGCCGATCGTCCGCTCGGGCCGGGTGGTCGGCGTCCTCACGATCCAGAACACCGCCCGCCGCCAGTACAGCGAGGACGAAATCGACGCGATGCAGATCATCGCCTCGGTCCTCGCCGAGATGTTCGCCTCGGGCGGGATCGTCGACCGCGAGCGCTACGGCGATCTCGGCGGACTCGTCCCCGAGCGGCAGCGGCTCGAGGCGCTGCGGCTGGTCGAGGGGATCGCCGTGGGCCGCGCCTGGCTGCACGCGCCGCGGATCGAGATCGACCGACTTTTGGCCGACGATCCGGCGGCCGAACGGGCCCGCCTCGAGCAGGCGATGGCGGCGCTGCGCGCCTCGCTCGACCGGATGCTGGCGCGCGCCGACCTGGCCTCGGGCGAGCATCGCGAGGTGCTCGAGGCCTACCGCATGTTCGCCGACGACGCCGGATGGCTGCGGCGGATCCGCGAGGCGATCGACACAGGCCTCTCGGCCGAGGCCGCGGTCCGCCGGATCCAGGAGCAGACCCGGCTCAGGATCGGCCACGCCGCCGATCCGTACCTCAAAGAGCGACTGCTCGACCTCGACGATCTGGCCAACCGGCTGCTCCTGCATCTCTCCGGGCGGAGCAGCGCGCACGACCCGGCTGCGGTGCCGGAGGATTGCATCTTGATCGCCCGCAACCTGTCGGCGGCCGAGCTGATCGAGTACGACCGCCGGCGGCTCAAGGGAATCATCCTCGAGGAAGGCTCCAAGACCGCGCACGTGACGATCGTCGCCCGTGCCTTGGGCGTGCCGCTGGTCGGTCGGGTGAGCGGGGCGATGGCGCTGTTCGAGCCCGGCGACCCGGTCGCCCTCGACGCCGAGAACGGGGTCGTCTTCCTGCGGCCGAGCGAGGACGTGCTGCAGGCCTTCGCCCGGACCGTACAGGCGCGCAAGGAGCGCCTCCGCCAGCTCGCGGCGCTCAAGGACCTGCCGGCCACCACCCGCGACGGGATCGAGGTCTGGGTCGGGCTCAACGCCGCCTTCCTGGCCGATCTGCCGGCGCTCGCCGAGAGCGGTGCCGCGGGGATCGGCCTGTTCCGCACCGAGCTCGGCTTCATGACCCGGCCGAGCTGGCCTTCGGTCGATGAGCAGACCGAGGTCTACCGCCGTGTGCTCGACCTCGCCGAGGGCCGCCGCGTGGTCTTCCGCACCCTCGACATCGGCAGCGACAAGCATCTGCCCTATTGGCGGGCGCCGGCCGAGGAGAACCCGGCGCTGGGCTGGCGGGCGATCCGGATCGCCCTCGACCGGCCGGCGCTGCTGCGCGACCAATTGCGCGCGCTGCTCGCCGCCGCCGACGGCCGGCCACTCTCGGTGATGTTCCCGATGGTCGCCGAAGTGGCCGAGTTCACGGCCGCCCGGCGCCTGCTCCTGCAGGAGGTCGAGCGGCTCGAGGCCCGCGGCCGGCAGCGGCCGGCGCGCCTCGAGGTCGGCGTGATGTTCGAGGTGCCGGCCCTCTTCTGGCAACTCGACGCGCTGCTGCGCGAGGTCGACTTCGTCTCGGTCGGCTCGAACGACCTCCTGCAGTTCCTGTTCGCCTGCGACCGCGGCAATCCGACACTGGCCGAGCGCTACGACGTGCTCGCCCCGGCCTCGCTCGCCCTGTTGCGCGATCTGGTCGAGCGCTGCCGGGCGGCCGGGGTGCCCTTGACCCTCTGCGGCGAAATGGCGAGCCGGCCGCTCGAGGCCATGGCGCTCGTCGGCCTCGGCATCCGCCGATTGTCGGTCTCGCCCTCCGAGATCGGCGCGGTCAAGGCCACCATCCGCTCGCTCGACGCGGGCCGGCTCGCGGCCTACCTGGAGCCGCTCCTCCACCTGCCCGACCGCTCGCTGCGCCGACGTCTGTCGGCTTGGGCGATCGACCACGAAGTGGTGTTGCCGCCCGGCACGAGCGTCCCCACCTGAAGCATATGCGGCGATGCCGCACGGGCGGGAGCGTTTGGCGTCGGCCCGCGCCTCTGCTATCTGTTCGGGCGGGAGCCCTCCTGGCGTCCGCCTCCTCGCGACCTCGGACCGGCCATGAGCAGTCGAGTCAGCCGTCAGACCGCGGACGTTCACGACACGCGCGCCGACCGACTCCGGCAGATCGGCGGAGCCCTCCGCGAAGCCCGCCAGGCCCGCGGCGAGGACCTCTACGCGGTCGCGGAAGCGCTGCGGATCAAGCCCTCCTACTTGTTCGCCCTCGAGGAAGGCGATCTCTCGCTCACCCCGGGGCGGCCCTATGCCTTGGGGTTCCTGCGGAGCTACGCGGACTATCTGGGTTTCGACGGTGGCGAGGTGGTTCGACTCGTCAAGGAGACCTTCGATGCCACCCCGCCCACCCCCGAGCTCGTCGTGCCGCGGGCGCACGACGACCGACGGCCAGCCGGGCTCGTGATCGCCGCCTCGATCCTCCTCCTGGGCGTGCTCTACGGCAGCTGGCACATCCTCTGGCGTGACCAGCCGGTGCTCGAGCGGGTGGCCGCGGTGCCGGGCGAGCTCGGCCGGCTGGCCGGCGAGATGATCGCCGGGCCGCCCACGGTGCCACCCTCCGCGCCGAACCGTTCGGTGTCGCCCGCGCCGGCGGCCCCGGCAGCCGCGCGGGGGCCCGCCCCCGCACCGCCGCCGGTCGACCACACCGAGCTCCTGGCCCTCCAGGCCTCCGAGCCCGAGGAAGGGATCCACGCGCCGATCCCGTCGCCAGCCGGTCGTGGCACCACCGGCGCCCTGGCGGCCGAAAGCCAGGCGCGGCCCGGTTCGAACGGACCGTCGCCGGCCGCCCTCTTGGCCGCACTCGACGGCGAACGGACCCGGGCCATGCGCGAGCCGAACCCGGCCGAGAGCCAAGCTCGGGTGGTCCTGGTCGCCCGGGAGAGCGCCTGGGTGCAGATCCGCAGCACCGGCCGCGACTATGTCCGCACCCGGACGCTCGAGCCCGGCGATCGGCTGGTCCTGCCGGAGCGCGACGACTTGGCGCTCTGGACCGGCAATGCCGGGGGCATCGAGGTCGTGGTCGACGGTCGATCGTTGGGCGTGCTCGGGGAAAGCGGCAAGGTGCTGCGGGACGTTCCGCTCGCACCCGGCTCGCTGCGCGCGCGCCTCGCTCAGGAGTGAGGCGACCCGCTCGGCGGGCCCGGTAGGCGCGGGAGGAGGCCATGGTCGCACTCGCCGAGATCCGCCGGCACCGGACGCACGCCGTGCGGGTCGGAACCGTCACGGTCGGCGGCGGCGCACCGATCGTCGTCCAGTCGATGACCAACACCGACACGGCCGATGCCGATGCCACCACCGACCAGATCGTCGAGCTCGCCCGCGCCGGCTCCGAGATCGTCCGGATCACGGTCAACAACGAGGCGGCGGCGCGGGCCGTGCCGATCATCCGCGACCGGCTCGACCTCCTGGGCTTTCGCGAGCTGCCGCTCGTCGGCGACTTCCACTACAACGGTCACCGACTCCTGGCCGAAGTGCCGGAGCTCGGCCGCTGCCTCGCCAAGCTCCGGATCAACCCCGGTAATGTTGGCTTCGGCGACAAGCGCGACCGCCAGTTCGAACAGATGATCGAGGCGGCCCTACGCCACGACCGGCCGGTGCGGATCGGGGTCAACTGGGGCTCGCTCGACCAGGACCTGGCCGCCCGGCTCATGGACGCCAACGCCGCCCGGCCCGACCCGCAGCCGGCCGAGTTCGTTCTGCGCGAGGCGCTCGTCCGCTCGGCACTCGAGAGTGCCGCGCACGCCGAGCGGATCGGGCTGCCGCCCGACCGCATCGTGATCTCGGCCAAAGTGAGCCGGGTGCAGGACATGGTCGCGGTCTATCGCGAGCTCGCCCGGCGCTCCTCCTATGCCCTGCATCTCGGCCTCACCGAGGCCGGCATGGGTGTGAAAGGCATCGTCGCGACGACCGCCGCCCTCTCGCTCCTGTTGCAAGAGGGCATCGGCGACACGATCCGCTGCTCCTTGACCCCGGCGCCGGGCGAGCCGCGCACGCTTGAGGTCCAAGTCTGCCAGCAGATCCTGCAATCGCTCGGGTTGCGCTCCTTCACCCCGCAGGTCGCCGCCTGCCCGGGCTGCGGGCGGACCACGAGCACCTTCTTCCAGGAGCTCGCCGCCGACATCCAAGGCTGGCTCGCCGCCCAGATGCCGATCTGGAAGGCGCGCTATCCGGGGGTCGAGAGCTTGAACGTCGCGGTCATGGGCTGCATCGTCAACGGCCCGGGCGAGAGCAAGCACGCCGACATCGGGATCTCCTTGCCCGGCACGGGCGAGAGCCCCGTGGCCCCGGTCTTCGTCGACGGCAAGAAAGTCGCGACCCTGCGCGGCGAGCGCATCGCCCAGGAGTTCCGGGCGATGGTCGAGGACTATGTCGAGCGCCGATTTGGCCGGCGCGACGCCGCCCGGCGCGAGCCTCGCGAGGGTGCCGTCGCGCCGCGGTGACGGCGCACCGGGCGGCTGCTAGGAGCGGCGCGCACCGCGAGCCAGCCGGGAGCCGCCCATGTCCGAGCCTGCCTACGATGTCGTCCTGATCGGCGGTGGGCCCGGCGGCTACGTCGCCGCGATCAAAGCGGCGCAGCTCGGCATGAAGGTCGCCTGCATCGAGAAGCGCGGCACGCTCGGCGGGACCTGCCTCAATGTCGGCTGCATCCCCTCGAAGGCGCTGTTGCACACCTCGCATCTCTACGAGGAGGCGAAGCACGGCCTCGGCCGGTTCGGCATCCGCACGGCCGAGGTGAGCCTCGACCTCGCCGCCATGCTCGACTTCAAAGACAAGGTCGTCGAGGGACTCACCAAGGGCATCGAGTTCCTCTTCAAGAAGAACAAGGTCGACTACCTCGTAGGCACGGGGCGGATCGCCGCCCCCGGCAAAGTCGTAGCGACGCTCGCCGACGGCTCGAGCCGCGAGCTCGCGACCAAGAACATCGTCATCGCGACCGGTTCCGAGCCCACGCCGCTCGCGGGTGTCACGATCGACGAGGAGCGGATCGTCTCCTCCACGGGCGCCCTCGACCTCGAGCGAGTGCCCGGCCACCTCGTGGTCGTGGGGGGTGGATACATCGGCCTCGAGCTCGGCACGGTCTGGCGGCGGCTCGGCTCGAAGGTCACCGTGGTCGAGTTCCTCGACCGCATCACCCCGGGGATGGACCTCGAGCTCTCGAGGGAGCTGCAGAAGGTCCTCGCCCGCCAGGGCATGGTCTTCAAACTCGCCACCAAGGTCGTGGGGATCGAGCGTGTGGGCGAAGGCGTGACGGTGGTCGTCGAGCCCGTGGCGGGCGGCCCGCCCGAGACCCTCGCGGCCGACGTCGTGCTCGTGGCGGTGGGCCGCCGGCCCTACACCGAGGGGCTCGGTGCCGCCGAGGTCGGGGTGGCCTTCGACGAGCGCGGCCGGGTGAAGACGGACGGCCACTTCCGCACGACCGTCCCCGGCATCTGGGCGATCGGCGACGTGATCGAGGGCCCGATGCTCGCCCACAAGGCCGAGGAGGACGGGATCGCCTGCATCGAATGGATCGCCGGCGGCAAGCCGCAGCACGATTACGACCGCGTGCCCGGCGTGATCTATTGCCACCCGGAGGTCGCCGCCGTCGGCAAGACGGAAGAGCAGTTGAAAGCCGAGGGCCGGCCGTACAAGGTCGGCAAGTTCCCCTTCATGGCCAACAGCCGGGCCCGCGCGGTCGGGGCAGCGGAAGGCTTCGTCAAGATCCTGGCCGACGCCGCGACCGATCGGGTCTTGGGCTGCCACGTGATCGGGCCGGATGCCGGCACGATGATCGCCGAGCTCGCCTTGGCGCTCGAGTTCGGCGCCACGGCCGAGGACATCGCGCGCACGAGCCACCCGCACCCGACCCTCGAGGAGGCGATCAAGGAAGCCGCGCTCGCCGCCTGGGCCAAGCCGATCCACGTCTGAGCCCGGCAGGGCGGGCGCGCCTCAGAGCTCGCTCACCTGGACGAGCTGCTTGCCCACATTGTCGCCGCGCAGCACCCGCAAGAACGCCTCGGGCGTGCGCTCCAGGCCGCGGGCGATGTCGTAGCGGGTGCGGATGCGCCCGGCCCGCAACAGCTCGGCGAGCCGCGCCCAGGCCTCGCCCCAGCGCTTCTCGAAGTCGAGCACGAGGAACCCCTCGATCCGGGCGCGCGCCACGAGCACCTCGCGGAAGAAACGCGGGCCGATGTCGGGCCGACCCAGCCGATCGGCGAGGCTCACCGTGCCCACGACCACGATCCGCGCCCGGGGTGCCAGGTTCTGCAGGACCGCGTCGTGGATCGGTCCCGCCGTGTTGTCGAGATAGAGATCGACCCCGTTCGGCAAGAGCGTGCGGATCGCGCCCGCCAGATCCGCACAGTCGCGGTGCGCGATCCCGGCCTCGAAGCCGAGCTCTCGGCACCAGGCGAGCTTGGCCGCGGTCGAGGCGACCGCGTAGGGGACCGCGCCGGCGATCCGCGCGAGCTGGCCCGCGAGCTGCCCGACCGAGCCGGCGGCCGCCGAGATCAGCACCCGATCACCCGGGCGCAGCGCCCCGGTCTCGAAGAGCGCGAACCAAGCGGTGACGCCGTTGAGGCCCATGACGTCGAGCCAGGTCTCGGGGGGTGCGAGGGTCGGATCGACCCGGCGGACGGCCTCGGGACGCAGCACCGCATAATCCTGCCAGCCGAAGCCGAAATCGGTCACCACGAGATCGCCCGCCTTCCAGCCCGGCGCCCGGCTCACGACGATCCGCGCCACGGCCCCACCGATCATGACCTCGCCCGGCTGCACGCCTTGGGCGTAGTTGGGCACCTTGGCGATCCGCGCCCGCATGTAGGGGGCGACGTCGAGATAGATCGCGCGGGCGAGGAAGGTCCCCGCGGGCGGGTCCGGGACGGGCTGCTCTTCGAGTCGCCAATCATCCGGCTTCGGCAGGCCCTCGACGAGCCGGACGAGCCGCCACTGTCGGTTGACCTCGGGCATCGCATCCCTCCCCGCTCGCGGCCGCGTTGTCCGGCCCCGCCCGCCCCGCTATAGCGCCGCCGCGCGCGGCGACCAGCGGGAGGCGAGCAACCGTGAACCTGCACAAGAAGCTGCTCGAGCGAGCCGCGGCCGGCCGGCCGCTCGGGATCGGCCTGATCGGCGCCGGTAAGTTCGGCACCATGTTCCTGGCCCAGGTCCGCCGCACGCCCGGCTTGCAGCTCGTCGGCATCGCCGATCTCGCCCCGGACCGTGCGAAGGCCAATCTCCGCTATTGCGGCTGGGAGGAGGAGCGCTTCTCGGCCCGCTCGCTCGACGATGCCGCGAAGAGCGGGGCGACCTGCGTGCTCGAGGATGCCGAGGCCCTCCTCCGCCACCCGGCGCTCGAGGTGGTGATCGAGGCCACGGGCGACCCCAAGGTCGGCATCCGCCACTGCCTCGCGGCGATCGAGCACCGCAAGCACATCGTCATGGTCAACGTCGAGGCCGACGTGGTGGCGGGGCCCTTGCTCGCCCGCAAGGCCGCGGAAGCGGGGGTCGTCTACAGCCTGGCCTACGGCGACCAGCCGGCCCTGATCTGCGAGCACGTCGATTGGGCGCGGGCCTGTGGTTTCGAAGTCGTGTGCGCCGGCAAGGGCACCCGCTACCACCCTTCCTTCCACCACAGCACGCCCGACACGGTCTGGGAGCATTTCGGGCTGTCCCGCGAGAAGGCCGAACGGGGCCGGATGAACCCCAAGATGTTCAACAGCTTCATCGACGGGACGAAATCCGGCATCGAGATGAGTGCGGTGTGCAACGCCACCGGGCTTCGGCCGCAGCCCGACGGGCTCTCCTTCCCGCCCTGCCCGGCGCGCAAGCTCGCGCAGGTGTGCAAGCCCGCGGTCGACGGCGGTTGCCTCGCGATCCGCGGCACGACCGAGGTCGTCTCCTCGCTCCACCGCCCGATGGTCTTATTTGATTGCCCCGAAGGTCA
>Ga0101943_1000498_pt4 | contig 12453 bp, 15 predicted proteins | sample DewCreD2012metaG_5_FD_75244 | JGI IMG/M metagenome (GOLD analysis project Ga0101943, IMG submission 75244) | Hot spring sediment bacterial and archeal communities from British Columbia, Canada, to study Microbial Dark Matter (Phase II) - Dewar... ... | reverse complement strand
CCGCATACCAGGCAAGGCGGCGAACTTCGAATATCTCCCCACGCGCCCAGACCTCGCCCAGCACACCTTCTTGGGCGGCAACTATTGGGTTCCCCAAATCCTACCGATGTTCTGGAACTACGACCAGCGCGAACTGGACGCGCTCGTTGCGGGGCGCAACCGCACGGTGGACTTCCTGCGCTCCTCCGCGAAGCTAAATATCGTGCAACTGCCCAAGGCGAGTAGCCCCATCGTGTTCCGCGTCTACAACCTCACAGGACACAAGTTCCCCAGCGGCGACCCCGAGTCGCGCCGCGCATGGCTGCATGTGGAGTTCATCGACAGCAAGGGGCGCGTGATTGGCGAATCGGGACGCTACGACTTCGACACGGCGACCTTGATCGAAGACCCGCAGGCGAAGGTCTACCGCGTCAAGCTGGCGCAGGGCAGCACCCCCACCTTCCACATGATTCTGGCGAACAATGTGCTGCAGGATAACCGCATCCCGCCGCAGGGCTTCCGCCGCCGCGCGTTCCAGCAGTTCAACATCGCGCCCGTCGGCGCAAACTACCGCGACGGGCAGTTCTGGGACGACACCGCCTACACTCTGCCGCGCGGCACGGTCAAAGTGCGCGCTACGCTCTACTTCCAAGTGATGACGCGCGAGTATGTGGAGTTCCTGCGCGACGCCAACACCACCGACAACTGGGGGCAGCAGCTGTATCAGGCGTGGCTCGCCAGCGACAAAGCGCCCCCAATCGCCATCGCGACCGCCGTCTACCCGCCCGATAAAAACGCGCCTACCCGTCCGATGAACCTTCAGGGGCAGTCGCCCTCCTCCTATCGCGCCGTGCTGAGCTGGAACGCCTCGCGCGACAACGACAAGGTCGTCTACTACGAAATCTGGCGGCGTGCGCCGTTCGAGACCAAGTTCCGCAAAGTCGGAACCACCTTCGCCGCCGAGACCACCTACACCGACGCAGGGCTGCACCCCGACACCGAATACCAATACTATGTGCGCGCCGTAGACACCAGCGGCAACGCCTCGCCCTTCAGCAACACCATTACTGTGCGCACGCAACCATAATCCCACCCTGCATGGGGTACAATCCCATGCAGGGGTTCTATGATGTACGACCGAATCACTTTTGACCCGCAGGTGATGGGCGGACGCGCGTGTATTCGCGGGATGCGCATCCCCGTCTCGCTTGTTGTGAAACTCGTGGCAAACGGAATGACGCCGGAGCAGATACAGCGCGAGTACCCCGACCTCGAAGCAGAAGATGTCCACCAAGCGCTTCAGTACGCCGCGAACCTGGCGAATGAGGAACCCAATCTTATCGAGTAGTTTCGGGTACAATCCCTTGCAGGGGTTCTATGATGAAACGGTCTGGGTTCACCCTGATAGAGCTATTGGTGGTTATCGCGATTATCGCGGTGCTGGCGGCGCTGATTTTCCCCGTGTTCGCCTCCGCACGCGCGAAAGCCCGTCAAAACACATGTATCTCTAACCTGCGTCAAATCGGCATCTCCATCGAACTCTACGCGATGGACTACGACGACCTCTACCCGCTTGCGGTGGATGTCATCGACAAGTATAGCCCCGAAATCTGGAGCAACCATCCCTACTGGCAGGTGTGGATTCCGTACCTGCCGCTCTTGCACGAAGCGTTGCAGCCTTACCAGAAGAGCAAGGAGATTTGGCGCTGCCCGTCGGATATCGGGATGGAGATTGACGACTTTTCGGGCACGCCGTTCCCCGCACGCCCGTCGGTCTACGAGCAGTACGGCTCCAGCTACTTCTTCCGCACGGAGATCGCCTTCCGCCAGATGCGAATCGGCGGCATGCAGCGACCCGCCGAGACGAACATGGTGTTCGATGCGTCGGGCAAGTGGCACGGGAGCAAACCCCGCTTCGCCCCCGAATATCCGCCCGACCCCAACTACCGCTACAACTGCCTGTTCGCCGACCTGCATGTGAAAAACATCACGCTAGATCAGATGTGGCAAGCGTGGGGCGTTGAGCTATGATTCTGCGCGCGCGCTGGGTGCTACCCGTCAGCAGTGAGCCTATCCCCGACGGCGAGGTGGTCGTCGAGGGCGGGCAGATTGCCGAAGTGCGCCCGCGCAGCAGCCTCCCTGATGGCGACGCGCTCGACTTCGGCGACGCGATTCTGATGCCCGCGCTGGTCAACGGGCACTGCCATCTGGAATATACCGCGCTGCGCGGGCGGAACGACCGCGCGCCGTTTTTCGACTGGATACGCGCGCTGGTCGCGCTGAAGGCGCAGTGCCCGCCTGAGCTGTGGCTGCCGTCCGCGCTGCTGGGCGCGGCGGAGCTGATTGCCAGCGGCGTCGGCTTCGTATCCGACAACACCGACGCGGGCGTGAGCGTGGAAGCGTTGGCGCGTGCGGGGCTGCGCGGGCGCGTCTACCAAGAGGTGTTCGGGATTGCGCCTGAACCCGACGATGCGACCATCCTGCGCGAGCTGACCGCCAAGCTGGAGGCGCATCGGCAGACGCTGCAGCGCTACGAGGCGTCAGAGCGCATCACGCTGGGCGTCGCCCCGCACGCGATTTACACCGTGCGCGACAGCCTCATGCGCGCCGTGCGGCAGTACGCCCACGAAGAGTCGCTTCCACTCAGCATCCACGCCGCTGAGTCGTCAGAGGAGGTCGCGCTGGCGCGTGCGGGGTCGGGCTCCTTCGCTGAGATGTTTGTCGAGCGCAAGATCCCGTATCTGCACCCGCGCGTGCCGCCGATCGAGTACCTGCACAACGCGGGCATTTTGGCGTCCGATGTGCAGTTGGTGCATGCGACCCGCGCGGAGCCGCGCGAGTTGGAGATGATGGCGCGGGCGGGCGTGAGCGTCGCGCACTGCCCCCGCTCCAACGCGCGACTGCTGACGGGTGTCGCGCCCGTGTATGCGATGCGCAGGCTCGGAATCCCCGTCGTGCTGGGCACGGACAGTGCGGTCAGCGCGGGCAGTTTGGACATCTGGGAGGAGTTGCGCTTCGCAGCGTTGGCGCAGCGCGCCGCCAGCTACGCCGCCAGCCCCAGTTGGCGCGACTGGGTGCGCATCCTCACGCTGGACGGCGCGAAGGTGTTCGGCGTGGACGCGCACATCGGCTCGCTGGAGGTGGGCAAACGCGCCGATGTGATTGCCCTCCGCACCCATCGGCTCGCCTACGCTTCGATGCCCGACCCCTACGCCGCGCTTGTGTTGGTCGCCCGCAGCGAAGATGTCGCCTTCACGATGGTGGACGGGCGCGTGCTGTACCACGACGGACGCTGGATCGGGCTGGATGTGCCCGCGCTGCAACAGGAGGTTGAGCGATGGCAGGAAAACGCGCCTTTACACTGATAGAGCTACTGGTCGTGATAGCGATTCTCGCGACGCTTGCGGCGCTACTGTTTCCTGTGTTCGCTCGGGCGCGGGAGAAGGCGCGTCAGAGTCGCTGTCTGAGCAACCTGCGTCAGTTAGGGACAGCCTTCGCCCTCTACCGCGCCGATTACAACGGGCGCAACCCCGGCATGGGCGATGGAGTCTACTGTCCAGGCACATTCAATCCGCGCTTCTACCCGTCGTGGATTGGGGGCGTGTATAGCACGGCGGAGGGGCACTGGGTTCCCTGCTATTGGGTCATAGACCCGCCGCTGGATCCTGACGCGCCTGTGGGCGAGCGTTGGCGGCAAACGGGCGTGAAGCAAGGCGCGCTCTACCCGTATGTGCGCAACGCGGCGGTCTACATCTGCCCCACCGACCACCGTGGGCAGGAGAAGGGGCTCAGCTACTCGCTCAACTATGTCGCGGGCTTCATTCCTGAAGCAGTGGTGGAGCGTCCTGCGCAGTTCGCGGAGCTGGTCGATGAGCAAGCGACGCTCAACGACGGCGACTTGACCGCGTTCGACACAGCAGGGCGCTACTTCAACTGCCCGACAATTGCCCACTTCAACGGTGCAAACCTCACCTTCTTCGACGGGCACGCGCGCAGGCTCAAAGCCACGCACACCGTCGAGCGCGTGCGTGAATGTCAGTACACTATCCCTGCGCACTATTTTTGCCCGATGATCCCCTTCCCCGACGCAGGCGGCTACACCCCCAACTGCGCTCATGAATAAGGGGATACCTTAGCGCAACCCCTCGTTACGCACGCCAAAGTAGCTCGCTGCGAGGTATCCTTCTGCCGAGATGCGCACACCCCCGAACTGGCTGGAGCTGGACTGGGACGCACTGCGCCACAACGCGCGTGCCGTGCAGGACTACATCGGCGCGGAGCGCACCCTGTGGGCAGTGGTCAAGGCGGACGCCTACGGGCACGGCGCGGTGCAAGCGACCGACGCGCTGCTGCAGGCGGGCGTGGCGCACTTCATCGTGGCAAGCCTTGACGAAGCCATTACCCTACGCGAAGCCCTGCCCCAGCGCGCCTTCCGCCTGATGACGCTCTACCCACCCACAACGCCCGACGAGTGGCGCGCCGCCGCTGAGTACGCCGTCGAGGGCGTCATCGACTCGCGGGAGGTCTATACGCAGGCATACAAATCCGCCCAGCAGCTCGGACGCACCCTGCCCGTGCATCTGGAGCTGGATACAGGCATGAGCCGACTGGGACTGACGCTTGAAGAGATTCCGCGCTTTTTGGAGTCGTTCCGCGTTTCCGATTTCCTGACCCCCTCCTTCAGGTTCCCCCTGCAAGCAGGGGGAACCAAAGCCCCGTCTGATTCCCCCCGCGGGGTGGAGCGAACCGAACCCCCACACGGTTCCCCTCGCGAAGCGGGGGGAACCTCAAGGGGGGGGGTTAACTCAAACGCTCCCCTCGCATGGCAAAGCGTCTTCACTCACTTCGCCTGCGCGGGCAGCGACCCCGACTTCACGGCGGAGCAGTTGCGCCTGTTTCTGGAAGGGGTGCGCCGTCTGCGGGCGGGCGGCTTCCCCGAAACGCCGTTGCACGCCGCCGCCAGCGCAGGACTGCTCACCGCGCCTGACAGCCTGCTGGACGCCGTGCGCTGCGGATTGCTGCTGTACGGCATTGCGCCGACGGGGCTGGAGTCACACCCGCTGTGCGCCCAGCTGCGTCCCGTGTTGCGCTGGCGCGCACGGGTGATTTCCGTGCGCACTATCCCGAAGGGGCAGAGCGTCAGCTACGGCGCGCGGTTCCGCGCTGCACGCCCGACGCGCGTCGCCACGCTCAGCGTCGGCTATGCCGACGGCTACCCCATCGGGCTAACGAACCGCGCCCCAATTGCCCTGCGTGGCAAACTCGTGCCCCAAATTGGGCGCGTGTGCATGGATATGTTGATGGTGGACGCGACCGACCTGCCCGAAGTGCGGGTCGGCGATGTGGCGACGCTGATTGGGCAGGACGGCGCGGCGTCCGTGCGCGTCGAAACGCTCGCCCGCCTGCTGGAGACCACCCCGCACGAACTGACGACGCGCCTTGGCAAGCGCATCGCGCGCCCGCAGGTATAATCCCGCGCGATGGAGAGCCTGCCGCGCACCTATGTGCCGAACACGAACGCGCTGCTGCTGGACGGCAAGCGCGTCGCACAGCAGATCCGCGAGTCGCTCAAGGCACGCGTCGCCGCCCTGCACGCACGCGGCATTACCCCCTGCCTCGCCGTGATGCTTGTCGGCGACGACCCCGCCTCGCACACCTATGTGCGCACCAAAGCGAAAGCGTGCGAATCGGTCGGCATCCGCTCCATCGTGCGCCACTTCCCCGCAAGCGTCGCGCAGGCGGAACTGGACGCGCAACTGGACGCTTGGAACGCCGACGCCAGCGTGCACGGGGTGTTGATTCAGCACCCTGTGCCCGCGCCGCTGGACGAACCTGCGCTGCTGCGACGGTTAGACCCGCGCAAGGATGTGGACGGCATCACGCCTTACTCGCTGGGCGCACTGGTCGCAGGCGAGCCTGCGTTCGGCGCGTGTACCCCGCTGGGCATCATCCGCCTGCTGGACGCCTACGCGCTGCCGATTGAGGGCAAGCACGCCGTCGTGGTCGGGCGCAGCGTGATTCTGGGCAAGCCGATGGCGCTGATGCTGCTCAATCGCAACGCTACCGTGACGGTGTGCCACTCGCGCACGCGCGATTTGGCGAGCCTCACGCGCCAAGCGGACATCCTCGTCGCGGCGGTCGGCAAGCCCGAGTTCATCACGGGCGAGATGCTCAAGCCTGGCGCAATCGTCATCGACGCGGGCTACAACCGCGTGGAGGGGCGCACGGGCGATGTGGGCGATGTGGCGTTCGACTCCGCCGCGCAGGTCGCTTCCGCGATTACGCCCGTGCCCGGCGGGGTCGGACCGATGACCGTCGCGATGCTGCTGCACAACACCGTCGAGGCGGCGGAACGCTACGGCTAACGATGCAACCCCAAGAGTACCAGCGGATGTTCCAGTGGGAGGGGGACTACTGGTGGTTTGTGGCGCGTCGGCGGCTGGCGCAGGCGTTGCTGCAGGCGCACCTGCCAGAAGTCACAGGGCGGATGCTGGACGCGGGCTGCGGTACGGGCGCGCTGCTGCGCGAGTTGCACGCGCAGGGCGTCGCCGTCGGGGTGGATGTGGCACACGAGGCGCTTTGCCTCACGCGCCAGCGGGGCGCGCTGACGGTCGTGCAGGCGCGGCTGGAGGCGTTGCCATTCGCCAGCGCGTGCTTTCAGGTCGCCTTCGCGCTCGATGTGCTGGAACACCTGCCCGACGAGCGCCCCGCACTGCGCGAGTTGCATCGCGTGCTGCAGGCGGGCGGCTACCTGGTTGTGAGCGTACCCGCCTACTCGTGGCTGTGGAGCAAGCACGATGTCGCGTTGGCGCACTATCGTCGCTACACGGCGCGCATGTTGCAGGCGCGGCTGTGCGAAGCGGGCTTTCGGGTGCAGCGACTCTCGTATGCGCTCGGCGCGCTGCTGCCCGCGATTGCGCTGATGCGCTGGCTCGATCGGCTGCGCCCTGGCGCGCCCGCCGCGACCGTGATGCCCCTCCCCCGCTGGCTGAACCGCGCGCTCATCCGCCTGCAGGACTGGGAGACGCGCTACCTGCTGCGCCGCCGATTGCCGTTCGGGGTGAGCCTTGTCGCCGTCGCCCAGCGCGAATAAACCCTACTCGAACAACTCACCCACGCGCACGCGAAACTCGGGCAGCAGGTCGCCGCCTGTGAGCGTGTCTTCGGCTTCGAGCGACTGCACCTCCAGCGGCGTGCGGTAGCGGTACACCTGTCGGCGGTCGGGCAGCAGCAGCCACACCTCCTGCGCCCCCGACTCGAAGTATTCCGCGACCTTTTGCAGCGGTTCGGCGGCGCGTTCGGACGGCAAGACGACCTCCACAGCAAGGTCGGGCGCGCCGTCCACGAACTCGTCAGGCGAGACGCCGTCGGGCAGTCGCTCGCGACGCATTACGGAGGCGTCGGGGCTGCGGATGTTCCCGTTGCGCATGCGGAACCCGACCGCCTCGCTGTAGAGCGCGACCGTCGGCGGCTTCGCGGTGTGCAATCGCCCAATCAGGTTGCTCACAATCTCGCCGTGTCGTGCGCCTGTGGGCACAATCTGCAGCCGCCCGTTCACCAGTTCGTACTTGCGTCCGTCGCTGGGCATCTGGAGCAGTTCGCGCTCCGTAAGCCGTTTGCGTCGGGGGCGCGCCGTCGCTGTAGGCATCGTCCTCACCGCCTGCAGTATACCCCGCGCAAGCAGGAAAGCCCCTCTGCGCGGCGTATACGCCCTGTGATGCCAGAGCCAGACCTGAAGGATGTGCTGCACGCGCTGCTGTTCGTGGCGGATGCGCCGCTGAGCGTGCAGACGCTGTGCGAGGCGACGGGCGAACCCGCCGAAGCGGTAGAGGCTGCCCTGCGTGCGTTGCAGGAGGAACTCGCGGAGCGCGGCGCAATTCAACTCGTCGCGCTCGCGGGCGGCTACCAACTCGCCACAAAGCCCGAATACGCCTTCTACATCGCCCGCCTGCTGAACCCGCCGCAGAAACGGCTCTCCCGCGCCGCGCTGGAGACGCTCGCCATTATCGCCTACGAACAGCCTGTCACCCAAGCGCAGATCGACGCCCTGCGCGGCGTAGACAGCAGCCACACCGTGCGCCAACTGCTTGCCCGCGGGCTGATTCAAGAGGTCGGACGCAAAGACGCCCCTGGCAAGCCCGCCCTCTACGGCGTCACCCCCCAGTTCCTGCACTACTTCGGACTGAACAGCCTGGAGGAGCTGCCCGAACGCCCCGAAGGCGAATAATCACGGCGCAAGTCGCACCCGCGCCCACCCACCGTCAGGCTGGCGCGTGAACAGAATCCGATCGTGCAGGCGGTTGCGACGCCCCTGCCAGAACTCGATCGCGTCGGGGATGAGCCTGTAGCCCGTCCAGTAGGGCGGGCGGGGCGCTTCGCGCCCTTCGAACTCGCGCTCCACCTCAGCGGCGCGCTGCTCCAGCCACTCACGGCTGGGAATCGGCTCGCTCTGGGGCGAGACCCACGCCGCAAGCTGATGCCCGCGCGGGCGACGCGCGAAGTAAGCGTCCGCCTCGGCGTCGCTTACCTGCTCGATGCGCCCGCGCAGCCGTATCTGTCGCTCCAGCGCGCCCCACCAGAACACCAGCGTCGCATACGGGCGATGCTTTAGTTGCCTGCCCTTCGCGCTGTTGCCGTTCGTGTAGAACACCAGCCCCGAATCGTCCAGACCGCGCAGCAGCACGAACCGCGCGTCGGGATTGCCCTGCTCGTCCACCGTCGCCAAGCACATCGCATTCGGCTCTATCAGGTTCGCCTGCAGCGCGTCGTCCAGCCAGCGGCGCAACAGCGCAAGCGGGTCATCGCCCGCCGCCGCTTCGGTCAGCTCGCTCAACTCATAGCTCTTGCGAATATCCTCAATCATAGCGCGTACCCCATACGAACTGCACGGAATCTTACCCTACAGGGCAGGAATCGCTCTTTGCGCGTCGAACGAGCATCCAGGCGAACGCGCCCAAACAACCGCTCGGAGGGTATGCGATGAGACGCTACGGTATCGTGTGGCTTACAGTGTTCGTGGGTGGATGGTGTTGCGTACACGCGCAAACGGCGACCCAGATCCTTGACCAGACGACGAAGGTTTACGCACAGATCCAATCGCTTCGCTTGGAAGTGAACACCGAGATGACGACCGTGATGGGGAGTTCGGGCAACGAGATGCGCTCCACCCAGAAAACCACGCAGCGAGCGCTGGCGATGCGCCCCAACTACATCCGCATAACCGCGCGATACGACCAGCTGGGCATGAATAGTGTCGAGATGGGCATCTTCTGCGACGGGAAGGAGTTATACATGCAGAGCCCATACTTCCAGCAGACCCTGAAGCAAGCTGCGCCCAAAACCCTGCGTGAGGTTTACACCGACGAGAATCTGCAACAGGCGGGCTACACGCTGGCGGGCTTAGACCCCATATACCTCATGGTGCATGGCAACTGGCGCAAGATTGCGGGGCAGCCGCGCTTGGTGAAGCGTGAAACGCTGGGCAACCGCACCGTCTACAAGCTTAGCGTGCCGATCAAGCCGCCCCTGATGTTTGCAGGCGACACACCCGCAGGAACGCGCGCCAGTGCGTACCAAATCTTGTGGATCGGCGTCCAAGACCGCCTGATCTGGCAGTCGCAGGTAGTTATGAACGTCTCGGAGGGCAGGTTGCAACTCATGATGCGCATCACGGAACGGTACACGCGCCAAGAGCTGAACCCGCGCCTCCAACCGACCGCTTTCGCCTACAAGCCGCCTCAAGGCTACGAGATTGTCTCGGAGTTCAAGGCACCTGACATTGCGGGCGTGACGAACGCGCTGAAGGGGCAACCTGCGCCCGAATTCGCGCTGAAAGACCTGCAAGGGAAGGAGGTGCGCCTTGCCGACTGCAAGGGCAAAATCATTGTGCTGAATTTCTTCGCGCACTGGTGCGGTCCGTGTCGCAAAGAGGCACCCGAGCTGGAGAAAGGCCTCTGGCAAGCCTACAAGGCGCGCGATGTGGTCGTGCTGGGCGTAGCGACTTGGGCGCATGACAACCCCACGAAACGCGCCGAAGAGTTCGCCCGTGAATTCAAGCTCACCTTCCCCGTGCTGGTGGACGCCGAGAATAAGGTCGCCGAGATGTACAGAGTGAGCGGCGTGCCCACGACCTTCATTATCGACCGCGAGGGCGTCGTGCGCGAGTTCGTGGTCGGGGCAGATGTTGCGGCAATCAAGCGGGCGATTACCGCCCTACTCGATGCGCCCCAGCAACCGTAGCCTGCCTTATAGTAGTCTCAACGGCTTGGCGCAGCGGCGCTGAAGCCCTCACCCCCAGCCCCTCTCCCACGCTGTGGGCGAGGGGTACCGCGCGCCAAGCCGTTTGGAGTGCTGAAGCGCAGCTTCAGCATCGGGCGGAAGCTCCGCTTCCGCACTCCACAATCCCTCTCCCACCTGTGGGCGAGGGGAGCCGCGCGTTCCCCCTCTCCCGCCCCGCGGGAGAGGGGGACACAGGGGGTGAGGGCAAAGAAGTCGCCCCTCACGGCAGTTCGATCAACTCCACCCTGCGGAAGTGAATCTCGCCGCCCTCGGACTGGAGGGCGATTTTGCCCGCCAGTACCTCCGCGCCCGTGCCCTCGTTGACCACCTCGCCGTTCACCTTCAGGATGACCTGATCGTTGTAGACGATGATTTCGTACTGGTTCCACTCGGGCGCGGGCTTCTCCATGCTCTTTTTGCGCCAGCGGTGGCGCTCGGCGTTTTTGTCGACATATTCGGGGTCGGTCTGCAGGGGCGCGCCGTCAATCAGCCAGAAGTCGCCCGCGTTGGTGTGCAGCAGTTGCGCCTCCACCGAGCGGGGCCAGATTTTGTGTTCGCCGTGCACGCGCAACAGCACACCGCTGTTGCCTGGCTTTTTGTCGGGCGCCCACCGCCACTCCACCTTCAGGATGTAGTTTTTGAAGTCCCGCTCGGTGTAGATATAGCCCAGCGGCTCGCCCTTGCAGATGAGGATACCGTCCTCCACGCGCCACACATCCTCCATCTTCGCGTTCGGGTCAGCGAGGTACGCCTTCCAGCCCGTCAGGTCGCGCCCGTTGAAGAGCTTGATGACCTGCACGCGCCTTGTGTCCTGCGCGTCCAGCGCGCCGTAGGTCAGCGCCAAGCACCACAGTGCCACAGCCCAGAGGATTCGCATCGTCGTCTCCGCGTCGATACTTCGGCGCACAGGGGGCGACTCCTGCCGCTCAGCAGTGCCAATCGATGTCGGTCGTCTCTTTGGCGTGTTCCTCGATGAAGCGTCGGCGCGGCTCCACCTTGTCGCCCATCAGCACGCTGAAAATACGCTCCGCCTCCATCGCGTCATCGAGCTGCACCTGCACAATCACGCGCCGTTCGGGGTTCATGGTCGTATCGGCGAGGTCGTCGGCGTTCATCTCGCCCAGACCCTTGAAGCGCGTGACCTGCACATTCTTGCGCTTGATTTTCTTGAGGATGTCCTCCAGCTCCTGCTCGTCTTTGGCGTAGTATTGCTCGTCCTTGCCTGCGCGGATGCGGAACAGCGGCGGCTGGGCGATGTAGACATGCCCGTTCTCAATCAGCGGGCGCATGTAGCGGAAGAAGAAGGTCAGCAGCAGCGTGCGGATATGCTCGCCGTCCACATCGGCGTCGCACATAATCACGATGCGGTGGTAGCGCAGCTTGGAGATGTCGAATCGGCTGTCTGACTCGCCGCTGCTCGCGCTCCCGTTCGTGTCGACGCTGATGCCTGTGCCGAGCGCGGTAATCAGCGCGCGGATCTCCTCGTTTTCCAGCGCTTTGTCGAGGCGTGCCTTCTCGACATTGAGGATTTTGCCGCGCAGGGGCAGCACGGCTTGGAATCGGCGGTCGCGTCCCATTTTGGCGGAGCCGCCCGCCGAATCGCCCTCCACGAGGAACAGCTCGCACTTGCTGGGGTCGCGTTCGGTGCAGTCGGCGAGCTTGCCAGGCAGTGAGCCGCTGTCCAGCGCGCTCTGGCGTTTGACCAACTCCGCAGCGCGTCGCGCCGCCTCACGGGCGCGCTGCGCCGTCAGCGCCTTCTCGATAATCTTACGCGCCACCGACGGGTTGCGATCCAGATACTCGCTGAACGCCTCCCCGACGATGGAGTTCACCAGCCCCTGCACCTCCAAGTTGCCCAACTTCGTCTTGGTCTGCCCCTCAAACTGCGGGTGCAGCAGCTTGACGGCGATTACGGCGGTCAAGCCCTCCAGCACATCGTCGCCCGTGAAGTTCTGGTCTTTGTCCTTGAGCAGCCCCGCTTTGCGGGCGTACTGGTTAATCACGCGCGTGAGGGCGGTCTTGAAGCCCGACAGGTGCGTGCCGCCCTCCACTGTGTGGATATTGTTCGCGTAGGAGAGCAGCGTCTCTTGGTAGCCCGTGTGGTACTGCAGGGCGACCTCCACTTCGGTCTCCTCGCGGGCGTTGCGGAAGTAGACCACCTTGTGGATGGGGTCTTTGTTCTCGTTGAGCGCGTCC
>Ga0101943_1002273_pt1 | contig 12484 bp, 12 predicted proteins | sample DewCreD2012metaG_5_FD_75244 | JGI IMG/M metagenome (GOLD analysis project Ga0101943, IMG submission 75244) | Hot spring sediment bacterial and archeal communities from British Columbia, Canada, to study Microbial Dark Matter (Phase II) - Dewar... ... | reverse complement strand
AGTGACGGCGGGCGTCGGGGTCATCGATCGGAACGACGACGAGGTGGGCGAGCCCGGGGCGGATCGGATGGTCGCACCCCGGGCACCGGTAGACCTTCTCGCCGATCACCCGTCGAACCTCGACGCCCGGCAGGCGCGACCAGGCGGGGGCGGGACCGGAGGCGGCCGCCCCGGACGGGAGCTCGGGCACAGGGGCCGCACGTCGGTGCCGGCGCGGCATCAGCCGAGCCGCTCCTCGATCCAGGTGGCGACGCTGCCGGCGAGCCCCGCCCCGACCGCGGCGGCGTCGTCGCGGCGCGAGCGCTCGCCGCGCGCGAGCGTGATGCGAGGGCCAGGCTGTTCGTCTCGCTCGCCGACCGGGCGGTGGACGGGGTGGTGCTCGCCGCCGTGGCCTGGGCATCGCGCGACCACGAGACGGCGGCCGCGGCCGGGGCGCTGGTCGCGCTCGGGGCGAGCTTCCTCGCGGCGTACGTGCGCGCTCGCGGGGAGGCGCTCGGGTACCGCGTGCCGGAGGGGACCGGGACGAGGGCGGTCCAGCTCGCGTGGCTGGCCGCGGTGCTGGCCGCGGGCCAGGTGCGGTGGGGCCTGCTCGCGCTCGGGCTGTGGATGCTGGTCGTGGCCGGCGTGCGGGTGAGCCAGGTCGCGAAGGAGGAGCGGGTCTGAGGGCCCCTCGGGGCCGGCCCGGACGCCCTCCGCCCCATCGCCCGCCCTCGCCCGTATAGTGATGCGGAACCCCGGCCCGCGCAGGTGCCGGGGCGCCTCGTGAGGGAGAGGGCCGGAGGCGTGGCGAAGGTCCAGACGGAAGACGCGAGGGAGGACGCCGGGCTCGAGCCGTCGCTCGGCGCCGGCGTCGGGGTCGAGGGACGGAGCCCGTGGCAACTGTTCTGGCGCCGGTTCCGACGCGACCGCGTCGCCCTCGTCGGGCTCGTCCTCATCGGCCTCATGATCGCGGCGGCGCTGAGCGCCGGCCTGTTCGCCAGGTACGTCGTGCACCACCCCGACGTCAACGAGTTCCACTTCGACATGCTCGACGAGTACGGCCTTCCCCTCGGGCCGAACAAGGAGTTCTGGTTCGGGGCCGACCCACAGGGCCGCGACCTGTTCCTCCAGGTCATGTACGGGGCCCGGACCTCGCTCATCGTGGCGTTCTTCGCGACGGGGCTCGAGGTCGTGATCGGGGTCGTCCTCGGGGTGATCGCCGGGTACTTCCGCGGCAAGGTGGACACGTTCATCTCGCGCATGATGGACGTGGTGCTGTCCCTGCCGGTCCTGCTGCTCGCGCTCGGGCTCGTGGCGGCGTGCGGGCTGCAGCCGCAGGGATGCCTCGGGGGCCTCATCAAGCCGGGGCTGCTGCTCGTGAGCTACGTCATCGGGCTGTTCAGCTGGCCGTACCTCGCGCGGATCGTTCGGGGCCAGGTGCTCTCGCTCCGGGAGAAGGAGTTCGTGGAGGCGGCGCGCGCGCTCGGCGCGAGCAACGTCCGCATCATGTTCCGCGAGATCCTGCCGAACCTGATCGCGCCGATCGTCGTGTACTCGACGCTGCTCGTCCCGGCGAACGTGCTGTTCGAGGCCGGCCTGTCCTACCTCGGCATCGGCGTGCCGATCACGACGCCGTCGTGGGGGCGTCAGCTCTCGGACGCCAGCTCCCTGTTCCAGAGCGCCTGGTGGACGATGTTCTTCCCCGGCCTGTTCCTGCTCATCACCACGCTCGCGTTCAACCTGGTCGGCGACGGCCTCCGGGACGCGCTCGATCCTCGCGCGGAGGCGGCTGCGTACGCACGGAAGGGGAGGCGTCGGAAGCGGAAGGAGGCGATGGGAGAGGGCGAGATCGTTGCGACGGAGCCGGCCCCGACGGGCGGGGTCGGGTGAGGGAGACGAACGAGGGGGGGAAGCACATGGGGAAGCACGTGAGGGTCCTCGCGTTCGTGGCCGTGCTGGCGCTCGCGGCGGCCGCGTGCGGTGGTGGCGGGGGCGGTGGTGGGACGGGTCCGACCGGCCCGACCACGACCGGCGGTGCCATCAAGCCGGGCGGGACGCTGCGGGCGTGGATGGACACGGACGTGACGGCCGCGTTCGACCCGCAGAAGGAGTACTTCCAGGTCTCCTTCGCGTTCTACCGGTGCTGCCTGCTCCGGACGCTGCTGTCCTACAACGGCAAGGGACCGGACCAGGAGGGGGACAAGTTGTTCCCGGACCTCGCGGCGGAGATGCCGACGGTCTCGGACGACGGGCTCACCTGGACCTTCAAGCTGAAGCAGGGGCTGCACTACGCCCCGCCGCTCCAGGACGTGGAGATCACCGCCCAGGACTTCATCCGGGCGATGATGCGGACCGCGAAGCCCGAGGTGGCGGCAGGCTACAGCTTCTACTACAGCGTGATCGAGGGCTTCGACGACTTCGCCGCCGGGAAGGCCGACACCATCACCGGCATGACGGCCGTCGACGACTACACGCTGCAGATCAAGTTGACCCAGCCCGCCGGGGACCTCGGCTACCGCTTCGCGATGCCGGCCACCGCGCCGATCCCGCCGAACCCGGCCGACCCGAAGGCGCCGCTCGGCGTGGCCGAGGGGCACGACGATGACTACGGGCGGTTCCTCGTGGCCTCCGGCCCCTACATGTTCGAGGGCTCGGAGGACCTGGACTTCTCGGTGCCGGCGAAGGACCAGGAGCCGGTCGCGGGGTACCAGCCGGACAAGCTGATCTCGCTCGTCCGCAACCCCTCGTGGGTGGCCGACGACCAGGACGACCTGCGCCCGGCCTACGTGGACGCGATCAGCGTCGAGATCTGCCCCGGCTGCGAGCAAGAGGTCGCCGAGGAGAAGGTCGCGAACGACGAGATCGACCACATCTTCACGAACGGGGTGTCGGCGCAGACGGCCCGGAAGTTCTCGCAGGACCCGAACCTCCAGGACCAGTACTTCGTGGAGCCGGGGTCGGGCAACTACTACCTCGCGATGAACCTCGCGGTGCCGCCCTTCGACGACATCCACGTGCGCAAGGCGGTGAACTACGCGGTCAACAAGGAAGGGTGGAGGCGCCTGTCCGGCGGCGAGGCGTCCGGCGAGATCGCCGGGTACTACACGCCCCCGTCGCTCCTCGGCAACCTGCTCGAGGGCTACGACCCGTACGCCACGCCGAACCACGAGGGGGCCGACTCGCCCGAGGGGCTCCAGCTCGCGAAGCAGGAGATGGCCCAGTCGAAGTACGACACGAACAAGGACGGGATCTGCGACGCGCCGGAGTGCAAGAACGTGCTCTCGATCGGCGTCGTCGGCCGGGTCGCGGAGGCGCAGCACCAGCTGATCGCCCAGAACCTGGCGGCGATCGGCATCGAGCTGGACACGAAGAACTTCGACAACTCGACCGCCTACGGGAAGATCTTCGACCCGAAGAACCACATCCCGTTCAGCGTGTTCGCGGGATGGCTCCAGGACTACCCGGACGCGTACACGTTCTACTTCTTCCCGATGTACGGTCCGAGCATCCTCGACCAGTACAACACGAACTACTCGATGACGGGCGCGAGCCCGGAGCAGCTCAAGAAGTACGGGTACGAGGTCACGGAGGTCCCGGGGCTGAACGACAAGATCGACGAGTGCGCCGCGCTGACCGGCGACGCCCGGGTCCAGTGCTGGGCCGAGGCGGAGAAGATCCTGATGGAGGACGTGGTCCCGATCGTCCCGATGATCTGGAGCAACGTCGAGCAGATCATCTCCAGCCGGATCGTGAACTACACGTACTGCCTCTTCGACAACCAGATGGCGTACGAGCAGGTCGCGATCGCGCCGGAGCTCCAGTGAGCGCGTAGAGGAGATGCGGGGGGCCGGCCCGTCCGGGCCGGCCCCCCTCCCGGGAGGGGCCCGTGATCCGGTACATGATCCGCAGGACGCTGTTCCTCGTGATCGTCCTCGTCGTCGTGTCCCTGTTCACGTTCTTCGTCTTCGTGAAGCTCCCGGCCGGGGACCCGATCGCCCGGGCCGTCGGACGCCACCCGAGCCCCGAGCTCGTGGCGCAGGTGCGGAAGAACTTCGGCCTCGACCGCCCGCTGTGGGTGCAGTACTGGAAGTTCGCGTCGGGCATGATCCCGTGGCCGGGCCTCTTCCTGAACGAGAAGGTCTACTTCTCCTACCGCAACCAGACCTCGGTGAAGGAGCAGATCCTCGACCGCCTGCCGGTCACGGTCGCGCTCACGATCGGAGCGGCGGTGCTCTGGCTGCTGATCGGCATCCCCATCGGGATCATCTCCGCCATCCGGCGGGGGAGCCTCCTCGACCGGGCGGCCATGATCTTCGCCCTCATCGGGGTCTCGGCGCCGATCTTCTGGCTCGGGCTCGTGCTGCTGTACGTGTTCCACTTCCGGCTCGGGTGGTTGCCGACCGCCGGCCTGCCGAAGGGGCAGTCCGTGCTCGAGTCCGTGGCCCAGGGCTACTTCGTGCTGCCCTGGTTCTCGCTGGCGATCACCTCGGCGGCCTTCTACTCGCGGATGACCCGGGGCAACCTCATCGAGACGATGGCCGAGGACTACATCCGGACGGCCCGGGCGAAGGGCATCTCAGAACGGCGCGTCATCTTCCGCCACGGCCTGCGGGCCGCCCTCACCCCGGTCGTCACCATGTTCGGCATGGACGTGGCCTTCCTCCTCGGCGGGGCGGTCATCACCGAGTCGGTCTTCCAGCTCCCGGGGCTCGGGCAGTACGCGCTCGTGTCGCTGTACGCGGCCGACTTCCCGGCGGTGATGGGGGTCACCCTGCTCGGCGCCTTCTTCATCGTGGTCGCGAACTTCATCGTGGACGTGCTCTACGCCTTCCTCGACCCCCGGGTCCGGTACACGTAGCCCAGGCCCGTGTGCGTCGATCCCCCGCGGCGTCGGGCCGCGTATATGGAACGGAAGCTCGGGGTTGGCCGGCGCGGTCGGGTGTGGATAGACTTCGGCGCAACCACGCGGGAGCGGGAGCGACGTGGGCCAGGTGACGGACGAGGAGGTAGCCGAGCCGGGACGGACCCTCGGAGGGGCCGAGCCCGGCAGCACCATCATCGGGCGGACCCCCTGGCAGATCTTCTGGATGCGGTTCCGCAAGGACCGCGTCGCGCTCGCCGCGGGGGCGTTCCTCATCCTCCTCGCCGCCGCCGCGGTCGCCGCGCCGCTCATCGCTCGCGGGCTCGTCCACCACGACCCGAACGCCCTGTTCCGGGACACGCTGAACGAGTACGGGCTCCCGGTGGTGGGGCCGAGCAGGGAGTTCTGGTTCGGCGTCGACACCTCCGGCCGTGACGTGTTCGTGCGCACGATCTACGGAGCGCGGACCTCCCTCGTCGTCGCGCTCCTCTCGACCGGCTTCGCCGTCGGGCTGGGCATCCTCCTCGGCTCGCTCGCCGGCTACCTCGGCGGCTGGGTTGACACCGTGATCTCCCGGGCCATCGACCTCACGCTCTCGCTGCCGGTCCTGCTCTTCTCGATCGGGATCGCCGCGACCTGCTCGATCACGGCCGAGGGCTGCCTCGGGGGCCTCGTCCAGCCCGGGATCTCGCTCGTGACGGCCATCATCGCGCTGTTCACCTGGCCGTACATCGGCCGCATCGTCCGCGGTCAGGTGCTCACGATCCGGAACAAGGAGTTCATCGAGGCGGCGCGAGCGATGGGGGCCGGGACCGGCCGGATCCTGCTGCGGGACGTGCTGCCGAACCTGGCGGCGCCGGTCATCGTGTACGGGACGCTCATCATCCCGAGCAACATCCTGTTCGAGGCCGCGCTGTCGTTCCTCGGCGTCGGCATCCCGCCGACGACGCCGTCCTGGGGGCGGATGATCTCGGACGCCGCGCGGGGCCAGCTCTACACGGTGGCCTGGTGGATGCTGTTCTTCCCGGGCATGGCGCTCGTGTTCACGACGCTCGCGTTCAACCTCGTGGGCGACGGGCTCCGCGACGCGCTGGACCCGAGGACGCAGGTAACGGGCTGAGGCAGAGGAAGGGGGGAGGAACGAGGGCATGACGCTGCCGGCGACGGATCGGATACGGACGAGGGGGGTGGATGGATGAAGAAGCAACTCATGGTCGTGGCGTTCGTGGCCTCGCTCGCGCTCGTCGCCACCGCGTGCGGCGGCGGGGGCGGTGGGACCACCGGGCCGACCGGCGGAACCGGCGCGACCGGCGGCATCCCGACCGGCGGGATCCTCCGCGAGGAGACGACCGACTTCGGGTTCACGAACGCCTTCGACCCGACCGGGGAGTACCTGGGGGCGGCCTGGGCGTACTACGGCAACTTCCTCCTGCGCGGGCTCGTGAGCTACCCCTGGCTTCCGGGCGAGAAGGGCGGGAACCAACCGGTGCCGGACCTCGCGACCGACCTCGGTCAGGTCTCGGCCGACGGGCTCACGATCACGTTCACGCTGAAGGACGGCGTGATGTGGCAGCCGCCGCTGAACCGGCCGGTGACCTCGCAGGACGTGGCGTTCGCGTTCCAGCGGATCAACACGAAGTCCCTCATCGCGCAGTACGGCAACTACTACTGCGGCACGATCGTGGGGATGGACTGCGAGGGCAAGTCCCAGGAGGACCCCATCGAGGGGATCGAGACGCCGGACGAGAAGACCATCATCTTCCACCTCGAGCGTCCGACCGGTGACATCCTGTACCGGCTGGCGCAGCCGGCCGCCGCGCCGGTGCCGCCGGAGGTCGCCGGGTGCTTCGACAAGGCCGGTGAGTACGGGCGCTACGTCATGTCGAACGGCCCGTACATGCTGCTCGGCTCGGACGAGCTCGACATCAGCTCGTGCGACACGCTGGAGCCGATCAAGGGGTTCGACCCGGACAAGTTCATGTACGTGGTCCGCAACCCCAACTACGACCAGGCGACGGACGACAACCGCCAGAACTACATCGACGGCTGGTCGCTCGTCATCAACACGAACCTGGACGACATCTACAACCGGGTCCTGAACGGGGACATCGACATCGCGCACGGGGCCCCGCCGGCCGCGATCCTGCAGCAGTACCTGACGAACCCGGACCTGCAGGACAACCTGAAGACGAACTCCGGCGACCGGACCTGGTACATCACGATGAACCTCATCGTGCCGCCCTTCGACGACGTCCACGTGCGCAAGGCGGCGAACTACATCGTGGACAAGGCGGCGATGCTCCAGGCGACCGGCGGTCCGGTCACGGGGGACATCGCGACGACGATCGAGCCGCCGACGGTCCTGCCGGACCTCGCGGACTACGACCCGTACGCGACGCCGAACCACGCCGGTGACGTCGAGGCGGCCAAGGCCGAGATGGCGCAGTCGAAGTACGACAAGAACGGGGACGGCGTCTGCGACGACCCGGTCTGCGACAACGTCCTCATGATCAACCGCAACTACGACCCGTGGACCGAGTACACGCCGATCCTCACGGAGAACTTCAAGCAGATCGGCATCAACCTGAAGGTCCGCGAGCTCGACGTCTCGACCGCCTACACGACGATCCAGACGATGAGCAACCTCATCCCGATCGCGGCGAACGCCGGCTGGGGGAAGGACTACGCGAGCCCGTACGGGTTCGACTTCTTCCTGTTCAACACGGCCGGCCTCTCCTGCGAGGGCGCGGTGAACTACTCGAACATCGGGCTCGATGAGGCGCTCGCCAAGGAGTGCGGTCCGAAGGTGTACGAGGCCTGGAAGGCGGCCACCGACAACGGGAAGAACCCGCTGCCGAACGTCGACCAGGATATGGAGGAGTGCGTCGCCAAGCCGTTCGGCCCCGAGTACAACGCGTGCTGGGCGGCGCTCGACCGCAAGCTGATGGAGGAGATCGTGCCCTGGGTCCCGTACCGCTGGGGCTCCCAGAACACGGTCCTCGCGGACTCGGTCGTCGCGTGGGAGTACGACCAGTCCGCGGGCTGGACGGCCTACTCCCGGACGGCCGTGAACAACGGCCTCACGATGGACGAGGTCGCCCAGATCTGAGGCTCGGTGCGGGAGGGGCCCCGACCGGGGCCCCTCCCGCACCGCCCGATTACACTTGACCCATGCTCCGGTACATCGTCCGCCGGTTGCTCTGGGTCGCGGTGACCCTGCTGCTCATCACGTTCCTCACGTACCTGATCTTCTTCGTCATGCCGCCGACCGATCCGGCGGTCAACTTCGCGGGGAAGCAACCGACCCCGGAGCTCGTCGCGGAGGTCCGCAAGCAGTTCGGCCTCGACAAGCCGGTGCTGATCCAGTACGCGCTGTTCGTGAAACGGATCTTCCTCGGGGACGAGTACGGCTGGCCGGGCCTGGGGTTCTCATTCAACACGCGGTCGGCGCTGAAGCCGATCATCTACGAGCGGTTCCTCGTCACGCTGCAGCTCGCGCTCGGGTCGGCGATCCTGTGGCTGCTGGTCGGGGTGCCGATCGGGATCCTCTCGGCGCTGCGTCCACGGTCGATCTTCGACCGGCTCGCCATGGGGTTCGCGCTCTTCGGGGTCTCGACCCCCGTGTTCTTCCTCGGTCCCGTGCTGCTCTACGTCTTCTGGTTCAAGCTCGGCTGGCTCCCGGGGACCGGCTTCTACTCCATCACGAAGTACGGACCGGGCACCTGGTTCATGCACATGATCATGCCGTGGAGCGTGCTCGCGCTCGCCTTCGCCGCGTTCTACGCCCGGATGACCCGGGGGAACCTCATCGAGGTGATGGGGGAGGACTACATCCGGACCGCCCGGGCGAAGGGCCTGACGGAACGGCGTGTCGTCGCCAAGCACGGCCTGCGCGCCAGCCTCACCCCGGTCGTCACGATGCTCGGGCTCGACCTCGGCGGGCTGCTCGGCGGCGCCCTCATCACCGAGACGGTCTTCAACCTGAAGGGGCTCGGGAACTACGCCGTGGAGAGCGTCTTCTCCGGCGACCTCTACGCTATCTTGGACGTGACGATCATCGCGGCCTTCGCCGTGACGCTCGCCAACCTGATCGTGGACATCATCTACGCCTTCCTGGATCCGAGGGTGCGGTACACGTGAGCGGGCCCGGGGACGGGATGAGGAGGAACGCCGGTGGCTGAACCGCTGCTCGAGGTCAGGAACCTCAAGGTCCACTTCCCGACCGACGACGGGCTCGTCAGGGCCGTCGACGGGATCAGCTTCCAGATCATGCCCGGCGAGACGCTCGGGGTGGTGGGGGAGTCTGGCTCGGGCAAGTCGGTCTCGTTCCTCACCGTGATGGGCCTCATCTCCCGCCGGGAGGCCATCATCGAGGGCGAGGTCATCTTCCAGGGCCAGGACCTGCTCAAGCTCCCGCCGGAAGAGATGCGCCACATCCGCGGCGCGAGGATCTCGATGATCTTCCAGGACCCGATGACCTCGCTCCACCCCTTCTACAGGGTGGGCGACCAGATCGCCGAGGCCATCCGCGCGCACCAGAAGATCTCGAAGAAGGAGGCGTTCGACCAGGCGGTGGACATGCTCCGGCGGGTCGGGATCCCGAAGCCCGAGGAGCGGGCCCGCCAGTACCCGCACGAGTTCTCGGGCGGCATGCGCCAGCGCGCGATGATCGCGATGGCGCTCTCGCTCAATCCCGACCTGCTCATCGCCGACGAGCCGACCACCGCCCTCGACGTGACCGTGCAGGCCCAGATCCTCGACCTCATCGACCGCCTGCGCGAGGAGTTCAACGCCGCCGTCGTGATCATCACCCACGACCTCGGCGTGGTCGCCGAGCACTGCGACCACATCCAGGTGATGTACGCGGGCAAGATCGTCGAGTACGGCACGGCCGAGGACATCTACTACGCGCCGCACCACCCGTACACCTGGGGCCTGCTCGGCTCGATCACGCGTCTGGACGAGGAGAGCAAGGGTCGGCTCCGCCCGATCAAGGGGCTGCCGCCCTCGCTGATCTTCGTGCCGCCGGGGTGCGCCTTCCACCCTCGCTGCCCGTACGCCTTCGACCGGTGCCGGGTCGAGGTCCCCGAGCTCCTGCCGGTCGACGGCCACCACGCCGCCGCGTGTCACCTGCCGCTCGAGGACAAGCGGCGCATCTTCGCCGAGGAGGTGGCGGCTCGCGCATGAGCACCCAGCTGACCGAACGCCCGGTGACGCCGACCGAGCAGGACCGTACGCCGCTCGTGCGCCTGCGCGGCGTGAAGAAGTACTTCCCGATCACCCGCGGCATCATCTTCCAGAAGCGGATCGGCAACGTGCACGCGGTCGACGGCGTCGACCTCGACATCTACCCCGGCGAGACCGTGGGGCTCGTGGGGGAGACCGGGTGCGGCAAGTCCACGCTCGCCCGCGTGATCATGCGCCTGTACGACCCCACCGAGGGCGCGATCGAGTTCGAGGGGCGGGACATCACGCGGCTGAAGGGTCGCGCGCTCCGCGAGCTGCGCCGGAACATGCAGATGATCTTCCAGGACCCCTTCGCGTCGCTGAACCCCCGCCGGACGGTCGGCTCGATCATCTCGGAGCCCTTCCGGCTACACAAGACCGTGCCGAAAGACCGGATCAAGGCCGAGGTCCAGCAGCTCATGGAGCTCGTGGGGCTGAACCCCGAGCACTACAACCGGTACCCGCACGAGTTCTCCGGCGGTCAGCGGCAGCGGATCGGGGTCGCGCGCGCCCTCGCGCTCCGCCCGAAGCTCATCGTGTGCGATGAGCCGGTCTCGGCCCTCGACGTGTCGATCCAGGCCCAGATCCTGAACCTGCTCGAGGACCTCCAGGAGGAGTTCAACCTCACCTACCTGTTCATCGCGCACGACCTGTCGGTCGTGAAGCACGTCTCGGACCGGGTGGCCGTGATGTACCTCGGCAAGATCGTCGAGATGGCCCCCGGGGACACGCTCTACCGGAACCCCAAGCACCCCTACACCGGGGCCCTGCTCTCGGCCGTCCCGATCCCGGACCCGCGCCTCGCGGCCCAGAAGAAGCGGATCATCCTGGAGGGCGACGTGCCCTCGCCGATCGACCCGCCCTCGGGCTGCCGCTTCCACCCCCGGTGCCCGAGCGCCCAGTTCCCGATCTGCGCCGAGCAGGAGCCGACGCTGGAGCCGATGCGTCCCGGCCAGGTCGTGGCCTGCCACTTCCCGCTGCCCGACCGGGCGATCATCGACGAGGGCGCGAACAGCGAGCGCGCCGCGGCCGCCCCCGAGGCCCCGCCGGCCGGGTAGACTGGGCCCCGATGCTGAACGTCATCGCGATCGTGCTGGCCGTCCTGAGCTCGCTGTTCCTCATCGTGTTCATCCTGCTGCACTCGGGGAAGGGGAGCGGGCTCTCGGACATGTTCGGGGGCACCACCACGCTCGCCGGCGGGACCGCCCTCGAGCGGCGCCTGGACAAGATCACCGTGGCCACGGCCATCATCTTCGGCCTGTCGGTGATGTGGCTGTCCTGGCAGTGGAAGTAGGGGCTCCGACCGCTCCGGCCCCGCGGAGGACGCGGCTCCCCGGCCGGCGTTGGTAGTATCGGAAGCGCTCGTCGGAGTGGCGGAACTTGGTAGACGCGCTAGGTTGAGGGCCTAGTGGGCGCATAGCCCGTGGGGGTTCAAATCCCCCCTCCGACACCGGTCGGGTTCCCGATACCCCCTCCCTCCATCGCCGCTTTGCCCTTGGACCCGTACCCCGGCTCGCAGGCCACCGTGATGATGTGCATGTTATAATGTGTGTATGTACGAGCGGCGGTTGCATCTGCTCCTCGACGAGGCGCGCTACCAACGGGTGGCGGCTGAGGCGCGCCGGCGTGGGGTCTCGGTCGCCTCGGTCATCCGAGAGGCCATCGATCGTGGGTTGTCGGCTCCGGGGGCCGGGCGGCGCGCGGCGCTCGAGCGGATCCTCGCCGCGCCGGACATGCCGGTGCCGGCGGAACCGCCCGAGCTCCGGGAGGAGCTGGAGCGCATCCGGGCCCGGCGCTGATGATCGTCCTCGACACCACCGTCCTCGTCTACGCCAAGGGCGCCGACCACCCGCTCCGCGAGCCGTGCCGGGCGCTCCTCGAGGCCGTCGGGCGCGGCACGCTCGCGGCCACCACGACCGCTGAGGTCATCCAGGAGTTCGCCCACGTCCGCGCCCGGCGCCGCGATCGCTCCGACGCCGCCGAGCTCGCCGCGGCGTACCTGGACCTGCTCTCCCCGCTCCTACCGGTCGGGGAGGAGCAGGTGCTCGAGGGCCTCCGGCTGTTCGGGCGCCACCCGGAGCTCGGGTGCTTCGATGCGGTGCTCGCGGCCGCGGCGATGGCGGTGCAGGCCGAGGCGCTCGTCTCCGCAGATGGAGCCTTCGCGTCGGTGGCCGGGCTCGTGCACGTCGACCCCGGCACGCCGGCGCTCGCAGCCCTGCTCGAACGCTGACCCGGAGCGATCCCTTCCGCGAGCGATCACCCCTCGGGCCAGGTCAGGACGGGGAAGCCTTCCCGCTCCGCGGCGACGGCGAGCCGGCGATCCAGCGTGACGACCGGGAGGGTCTCCGGCTGCCCTTCGGCGGCGAGCCAGGCCGCCCCCAGTTGACAGGCGTCGGCCGCGCGGAGGGCGTGGCGGGC
>Ga0101943_1002268_pt1 | contig 12521 bp, 8 predicted proteins | sample DewCreD2012metaG_5_FD_75244 | JGI IMG/M metagenome (GOLD analysis project Ga0101943, IMG submission 75244) | Hot spring sediment bacterial and archeal communities from British Columbia, Canada, to study Microbial Dark Matter (Phase II) - Dewar... ... | reverse complement strand
GCCAGCCCCTGGAGGACGGGGTGGTGACCATCTCGCGGGCCCGGGCCAGCTTCACCTATCCCGCGCGGTTTTTGTTGATTGCGGCCATGAACCCCTGCCCCTGCGGCCACCACGGCGACCCCCAGAAGCAGTGCGTCTGCACCCCCACCCAGCGCCTGCGCTACGTGGGCCGCATCAGCGGCCCCCTGCTCGACCGCTTCGACCTGGTGGTGGAAGTCCCCCGCCTCACCCCGGAGGAGCTGGCTCGAGCCCCCGAGGGCGAGCCCACCGCCATCGTCAGAGAAAGGGTGCTGGCGGCCAGGGAGCGGATGCAAGCCCGGCAGGGGAAGCTCAACAGCGAACTTTTTGGCCGGGCCCTGCGCCAGCACACCGCGCTGTCCCCCTCCGGTGAGGCCCTCTTGCAGGCGGCTACCCAGCGCCTGGCGCTCAGTGCCCGAAGCTACGACCGCATCCTGCGGGTGGCCCGCACCATCGCCGACCTGGCAGGAGCCGAACACATCCAGGAGGCCCACCTGGCCGAGGCACTGACGTATCGGCGGGGTTTGCTCTAATGCGGCACCAAAACCCCAACTGTGGATGCACGCGTTTACGTGTATACTCGAAGCACTATGCCCCGCATGACCATCGAGATTGATGCTGCCCTGCTGGAGGAAGCCCGCCGAACGCTGGGCGTGCGCACCAAACGCGAGGCCATCGAGCGGGCTTTGCAGGAGCTGGTGCGCCAGCAGCGCCGCCGGGCCATCCGGGCTCACGCCGGTAAGGTGGAGCTCGAGCTCACCCAGGAAACCTTGCGCGCGTTGCGGGAGTCGCGCTAATGGCCCGCCTTCTGGTGGATACCTCGGCCTGGATCGAGTTCTACCACCCCAAGGGGGCCACCCAGGTCAAACAAGCTCTGAGCCAAGCCCTGGAGATACACGAAATCGCGGTTGTGACACCGATTGCCGTGGAGCTCCTGTCCGGCGCAAAAAACGAGAAAGGCTACGGGCTTCTTACCACCGACCTGCAGGCGCTAACCTGGCTGCCTCTGGGAAGCGAGGAAGCCTTGGCAGCGGGCAGGTTGGCCTACGAACTGGCCCGAACAGGCCAGCGGGTACCCACGGTGGACTTGCTGATTGCTGGGGCGGCTTTGGTGCACGGCTGCGAACTGTGGCACTTTGGCGATGCCCACTTTGTGACCATTGCCGCTTACAGCGCTTTGGAAGAGAACAACCTCAAGACCGCTTAGGCTTGCTCTATGCACCAGCGTCACCCAAGTACGAGGTCGGGGTAATCGGCCAGAACCTCCTCCGGGGTCATACCCCCCGCCAGGAGCTCCAAGATCACCCGCACCGGGTAGCGCAACCCCCGCACAGTAGGCTGGCCGTGGTTGACCTCGGGCTCGAGGGTGATGCGCTGAAGTAGGGCCGATGGATCCGTCACGGCTTCAGTCTAGGACGCCCCATAGCCGGTGCTTGCTATACTCCCTCCATGGACGCCCTGGCCCTCTACACCCAGGGCCGCTACGGGGAAGCCCTCTCGCTGGCCCAGCAACAAGCCCGGGTGCAGGCTGTGGCCCTGTCGCTTCTGGGTGGCCGAGGCCCAGGCTCTGCTGGAAAGCTGGCAGCCCCAAGAGAGCGTTGCCCAGGCCGAACGTCTCGCGCTCCTGGGCTTCGCGGCTTTCCGCAAAGGCGATCCTGCCACCTACCGCAGGTGGGTCCTGGCCGCCGCACATCAGGCCCAGATCCCCCTCACGCTCTACCACCTGGGCCTCTCGCTGCCGCCCGCCGATGGACTCCTGGCCCTGCAAGCGGCGCTTGACCGCTGCGAGGGCCCGCCCGAAGAACAGGCCCGCCTGGCCTACGCCCTGGCCCGCACCTATAGGCGGCTGGGCTGCTTGACCGAGGCTCTTTCCTACGCCAGCCGGGCCGTCCTGCAAGCCCCGGAGCAGCCCCACTACCGGCTGGAGGAGCTCACCCTTTTGGCCCTGGCGGGGGAGGAGCCCCTGCCCGCCCTGGAACGATCCCTCCCGCCCCTGCTGGCCCACGTAGCCCCCGGGGTGCGCTACTACGCCCTCTGGCTCAGCCTGCTCCTGCAGGGTATGCAGGGCCAGGAAAGCCCCGAACTCCTGGAGGCCCTCCTGCGGCAGAACTCCAGCCCCCACCAGCCCTACGACCTGCCCCTGCTGGTGCTGCTCTTCAAGCACCGCCCCTCGGCCCGGCCCCTTCTTTCCCGCTGGCTCCGCGCAGCGGCCGCCGGGTCTTCCCCCGACCCCCTGCCCCAGGCCCTCCAGTCGCTGGCCCAGGGCCTCTGGCACTACCCCAGCCCGGAGGCCCGCCCGCTCCTGGAAGCCGCCCTCCCCACCCTGCAGACCGAGTGGGCCGAGGAGGCCCTGCGGGCCGCCGCCCACCTCGCAGCCCTGGAAGGAGTCCCCCTCCCCGCGCCCTACCGCCGGATGGCCCGGGCCCTCTACCCCGTGCCCAACCCCCAGGCCCTCAAAAGCGAGCTCTGCCGCCTGCGTCAGCAGGGCTTCGAAGTCCAGCCCCGCCCCTACCGGCTTTGTACCCCCATCGAGGCCGACTTCCTGAAACTCCAGGAAGCCCTGCAACACCACCGCCTGGCCGAGGCCCTCAGCCTCTACCAGGGCCCCCTGCTGCCCAAAAGCCAGGCCCCCGGCATCGAGCTGCTGCGGAACCACCTGGAGGAACAGCTCAAGGGAGCCGTCCTCCGGCAGCCCGACCCGGAGCCTCTCTACCGCCTGGCCCAGAAGATCCCGGACGACCTCGTCCTCTGGGAGGCCCTGCTGGAACGCCTGCCCGAACCCGACCCCCGCCGCCCGGCGGTGCGGGCCTGGGTGCGGCGGCTCAACGCCCAGTACCGCTAGGCACCCCGGAGCGTACCACCCCCGGTGGGGGGCAGTCGGGGTGGGTGCAGGCGCGGGCGGTCTCCCTGAGGCCCAGAACCAGAAAAACCAGCAACGCCAAGAACAGCCGAACCTTCTGCATGCTTCCACCCTAACCCAGGGGAGGTAACCAACACGGGCGGAAGGTAACCAAAATGAGAGGAAAGGTCACCATTCTGAGAGGGGGTTTGGTTACCTGGGGGGGCTAAAAATAAAAACAGCTCTTTAGGGCTGGAAAACAAAGGAGGAACCATGGAAGGTTACAAGGTTACACGAATCATTGCAAACAGCACTGGGAACGGGCCGGTGCTTTTGCGGCTAAGAGGTACAACCTGGAAGAGGGGATGACATTGATTGTGGGTGATCGACTGGAAACTTTGGACGGCTGGCTGGAAGTAAGGGATCGCGATGGTTTGGTTGTTCGACTGGGGCCTTCCTCGGAGTTTTCATATGAGTTTGATCCCTTTGGAGGAGTCATCTCTCACCCTGCGAAACGCCCCTCCATTGTTCTGTATGGAGAGGTGTTCAAATTTCGCCACTACGTCCGACCATTGGAAGTGATGGCTTGCGGAAAGTACCGAACCTCCTGCTGGTATTGTCCATCCAGTTTCTACGTCCGCAATCTCGATGCCAGCAGGGATGCCTATTACGCGCTAGCAGGGGAGGTTCCAGTCTGGGAGTGGGACGAAGAAGGAAAGCCATTTGATATCGTCACAATACCTGCCTGAAGGTTTAAATATTCACCACGACCCACTCCAACCCATGCACAAGCGCTATACCGTCGAGGAAGTTTCTCCTGTTGCAGCAGATGAATGGGACGCTTCAAAAGTGAAAAAGTCATCATACTGCCCTCGAGCCCAGCTCAGTAGGGACATTTGCTTGGGTACAGATTCACCTACTGCCGCTTTGCTTTCGGTTGTACTTTGAATTTCGAAATAGGAGGAGGATATGGCAACGGCAAGAATCAACACCAACCTGCAGGTTCCCGAGCCCCAGATCACCAGGTTCCTCTTTGCGGATGTGCGGCTTGCGCCCATCTGGCTGGTGCTCAGGGTGTACCTGGGCTGGCATTGGCTCGAGGCGGGCTGGGGCAAGCTCAACAACCCGGCCTGGGTGGGTGACAAGGCCGGCGTGGCGGTGGGCGGCTTCCTCGAGCGGGCCCTGACCAAGACCACCGGCGACCACCCCGACGTAACCGGCTGGTATGCCTGGTTTATCCAGAACGTAGCCCTGCCCAACAAGGTGCTCTTCAGCTACCTGGTGACCTTTGGCGAGATTCTGGTGGGTCTGGCGCTCATCCTGGGTCTCTTTACCGGTCTGGCGGCCTTCTTCGCCGGCTTTATGAACGCGGCCTTCCTGCTGGCGGGCACGGTAAGCTCGAACCCCTGGATGTTTATCGTGGCTACCTGGCTGGTGCTGGCCTGGCGCACGGCGGGCTATATCGGCCTCGACTACTATGTGCTGCCCCGCCTGGGGGTGATGTTCCGGAGGAACACAGAGCCGGCCTCGTAGGCCCTGGGCTGACGTAATACGCATTTCGGTAGTATCGTTCACTTCGGCAAGCCTAAACGATACTACCGAAATGCTTTTCTACTCCCTTCGGTCGGCTTGAATCCTTCACCTCTGACTTCGTTCAACGGTGAAGGATTCAAGCGGAAACGGTATCATACCGCCCTTTCAGGCCCGGGCCACTGGCGGGCTCGAGGATGCCCGTTAGCTTAGAAGCCCAGGCCCAGGCGCAGCGCGAAACGGCCTGTGGGGTAGCGCTGGCTAAAGCCGTAGTCGAGGCGTATGGGCGGCAGAATCGCACCGAGCAGGTCGAGGTTGAGTTGCAACCCCACACCAGCTCCCAGGAAGAAAGCATCCAGGTCACCCGAGGCCGGCCACAGGCGGCCAAAATCCGCAAACACAAAACCATAGAGGTTGGTGCCGCCGGTGGGGCTCAATCCAAAGTCGTAGCCGTACTCAATCGAGCCGTTCAGCACGGTGGTGCCTTTATCCAGGAAGCGGGGGTCGTAACCGCGCAGGGTTGTGATATCGGTGCTGTTACCCCCCAGGCTAAACTTTTGACTGTCCTGCGCTGTGCCCAGAATGGTGCCTACAGAAACCCGCAAACCCAGGGCCTGACGGGCTGCCTGGTCTAGCTGGAAATAGGTTCTTCCAGTGATCACCACCGGAACGTACTGCGTCACATCGCTGCCTTTGGGGAAGGTGATGCCGTAGCCCGTGCTGAGGTTGATCGAAAAGCCCTGGGTGGGGAAGGTAGGGCTGTTGAGGGTGGAGTAGGTCGCGCCCAGGGTCAGCGTAATGGCCTGAAACTCCCGCACGCTCTGTTCAAACTTGCTCTGGGCATCCTGCAACAGAGCCTCGCTGCAGGCGGTATCCTCGGCCACCGAGGGGTTGGCGGTGTTGCTCGAGTCCGAGACCTTCACCAAACAGCGGGGCCGGTTGGGATCGTTGACCTCCAGAAAGGGGATGCTCCATTCCCAGCCAAGCCCTGCCGAAAGCCGCAGGTTGGGCAGGTCGTTGCTCAGGGGGCGCGAGATGGTGAAGCTAATACCGGTTTTGCGCTCGGTATACTGCCACTGCGAGGTTTTGTCGTTATCGTCAATGACCCCATCCCCGTTGAGGTCGGGGGTGTTGCCGTTGTAAAGCTGCTCGAGGGGGAAGCTGGTGTTGGCCTGCGGCTGGCTGTAGATGCTCACCCCAAAGGAGGTGCGCACCTGCTTGAAGTCGGCAAAGTCGATGTAGACCCAGGGAATGCGGTAAGAGGCACTGAAGGTTAGAAACTGGCCGGCATCGTTGGGGTTAATACCCAGGGTTACGTTGTACTGGTGGGCCAGCCCCCACAGGTTGGTATCGCTGATGCCAATGCTGCCCTCCCAGCCGGTCAGGCTGCTCCAGGAAATTCCAGGTACAAAACTTCCGGTCTGGGCTTCGCGGAAGCTCAACACCAGGATCACATCCTCGGGTTTTTCACCTTGTTGGGGGCGTACCCCTGGCGGCTCGCGCAGCAAACCCGTGCGCAAAACGTTGGTAATACCCTGGCGCAGAGCGCTTACCGAAAACAGGCTACCCACCGGGGGCATCTCACGCAAAAACACGCTGGGGTCGGTGCGGGTCAGGGCCGGCTCGATACGGTAGCCCGCAATTCGCAGCTCGCGCAAGCGTTGCACATAGACCCCCTCGCGGAAGCTAATATCGGGCTGGGCAACCAGGTCGTAGCCAAGATCGCGGTATTCCCGCAGAATACGGGCGAAATCCTCGTTGGCCAGGGTCGGGCTGTACTCGTCTCCAGGCTTAAGACGCATTTTCGATAACAACCGCTCTGTGGGGATGGCGGTGTTGCCTTCTATGCGCACTTCACGAATCGCCCCATAGCGCTGTTCACCAACCTGAAAAGTCAGGCGCACCCCCTCCTGGCTTACCCGCTCGGGCCTTAAATCAACCACACGCCCAAGGCTGCGGGATAGAGCATTAACCCCATCCAGTATGCGGTCGAGGTTGAAAGGATCGCCCACTTTGAGGTTCAGGGAACTGATATCCACCCCTCGAGCGTTGATCTCCACAATCTTCAGCTCACTAAAAGCCACCCTGAGCACGCCGTCCACCAGGCTGGTACCGGCCAGGTTGACTCCGCTGCCCCTAAAGCCCGCCGCCGCGTATACATCGGCCGTGCGCCCTACTGCATCGCGGAAGCGTTCGAAGGAGAAGCGCCCGTTCTCGATCACTGGCTGAAAGAGCGGCTCGAGGCGTTCTTTGGGAACATAGGTAGCCGCCCCCACCTCCACCGACTTGAGCTCGGGGCTTTCATCCACATTGAAAAAAAGCTCCACACCCCCGGCCACCTCCTTGGCCTCGGGGACAATCCTGGGCTCAAACGGGAAGCCCTCGTTGCGGTAGATCCTGGCCAAGGCCTGGGCCGCCTCGCTGGCTTTTTTGGGGTTGAAAACCGAGCCCACCCCGATGGCCTGTTCGGTCTCCAGGTAGCGCAGCACACTGGCCTCGGGGAAAGCCCTGGCCGAGGTGGTCACTTTGGTGATGCTGGGGTTGGTCACCACTTCCACCACCAGCTTGCTGTCTTCCAGCCGAATTTTTACATCCCGGAAATAACCGGTATCCAGTACGGCTGCACGGGCCTGCTCGAGGTCACCCGGTTCATCACCCACCCCAAAAGGCAGCGCAATACGTACCAGAGCCGCCAGCACGGCATCAGTGCCCCGCACTTCCACTTCCTGAATGGGGGCCGCCCAGGCCGCGCCCAGCAAAAACAAAACGGCGAACCATCGCTTCATGCTGCCAAACATATGCGAAGCGCGTGAAGTGTGAGTGAGAGAGCTTTCAACACGCCCACACCCCGCTGCTTCGATTTTTAGAAGCGGAAAGTAAAGCCCACCCCAAACTTAATACCGTCGCTGCGGTAACCATCCCCCACCCCCGTGGCCAGATCGATGGTGAGGTCGGCCCCGAGGGGACGGATCGTCCAGCCAAATGAAATTTCCGGTCTGGGCTGGGGGAAGACCTCGGTGCTGAAGCGCAGGCGATAATCGCCCTGCAGGTATTCGGCAAAAATGGTCTGGTAGCCCCGCAGATCCACCGAGTAGGCAAAAAACAGCTCAGGGGACAGATAGCGCCCGATGGTGAAGCGGGTCTCCTCGATGGTACCACCGTTCAGGGCAGGAATTTCTACCCGCACCTGATCCAGCCCCAAAGCCTTGGCCAGTTCGCGCTCGAGCTGCCCCACAATAAAGTTCTGTATCGCCGCCTGAAGGCCGGTCTGGGCAATATCGCTGGGCAGGGCCGATAGGTCGGAACGGCCCAGCAGGAGCAAGGTATAGATCTCGGCCTCACTGTATGGCTGGCCGTCGGCTTTGCGGGCTGTTTCGTTGTTGTAGATAGCCTCAAAAGTTGGGGTCAAACTAACCTTGATACGCCCATTCTGCCGCAGAAATTCCCCCTTAAGCGTAAGGTTGATTTGGATCCGGCGGTTATCCTGGGCGCGATCCTGCACCTGCGTGTCGGCTACAATCTGCAGCTCGGGTAGAATGCCAGCGGCCGGGCTAAACTGGGCATAGCTGCGCTGCTCGGTGGAGCGATCCCGGATGGTAAAGTCGCGATCCCACAGCCGGAAGTTCCCCCGCAAGGGCACCACCTCCCCCGATAGGTAGGGGTTGGTGATCTCGCCGTTAAGGAAGACCTCCCCAGCAAGCTCACCCTGGGCCAGCGACTCCTGAATGATAATGCCCCGATCGGCCTTAAATTGAATGTTGGCGAATTCCACGGGAATCACATTAGCCGGACGGGTAGAGCCGGCCTCGGATGGGGCTTTAATGGTCACTTCGCGCTGCCCCTCGGGCAAGCCCAGCCGGGCTCGAATCACATTGGCGGCTCCCTGAAGAATATAGGTTCCGCGCTGGTAGCGCAGAATCAGGTTGGTCTCGAGCAACCCATCCAGCAAGAAGTACTGCGGGTAGCTGACCGGCACCTGCCCCTGCAGGGTTAGAATGAGCTGAGGGAAAAGCGTACCGTACAAGCGGGCATCCTGTTTTTGTAAACGAGCATCCACCGTGTAGGCCGGGTAATTAAAGCTCAGATCAAAGGGCTCATCGGGGCTCAGGAGCGGCAGGTTGGCCAGGCCCGTAGCCCGAACTGTAAAGTTGCTAAGGTCACCCTCGCCAGAAAGCTGGGCCTCGGCTGGGTAGGGGGCGGTGAGTTTGATACGACCCTCTGCGCTGGTGGTGTTGCCAACGCGCAGCACCGCGCGGGGGGTCTCGGCCCGTACCGGGCCTAGCTTGAAGCCAAAATTTTCCAGCGTGAGGTCAAACGCTTCGCCATTCGAAACCAGGCGCAGGGTGCCACTGCCCTCAGGGGCCAGCGGCTTGAGGTTGGGTATAACCTGCAAAACCGGCGTAAAACTGGTGTTCTCCAGGCTGAGGCGAAGGTTACTACCCCGCCGGCCATAGTACCCCGACCCCGTCCAGGTTCCCTTGCCCGAAAGGCTCAACTGGTCTATGTACAGCCGCTCCTGCTCAAAGCGCAGCGCCGCCGTACCCACCAGGGTGTCGCCCCCGCCCTGGAAGCGCAGGTACTCCCCTACCCAGACACCCCTGGAAGCCCAGGGGTTGCGGATGTTATAGCTGAAACTGGTGCGGCCCGTCCAAAAAGCCTGACCGGCCAGTTCGCCGGCCCAGGTTGAAAAAAGCCAGTGCAGGGGGAAGGCAGCCGCCACAGCCTCTCCGCTCAGGATGCCGTTTTCCAGGCGAATCCTGGCCGTTGTGCGGTTGGAGCCCAGGTTGCCGTTCTGCGCCAAGCTGCCCAATGGATCGGTTTTCTCGAAGTCAATTTCGGCCTGCATCAGGCCGTTGGCAATCTCGCCTTTGGCCTCCATGGCCAGCACCAGGTCATCGCCCTTGACCTTAAGCCCCGGGCTGCTAAGGCGGAACTCCATCCGGCCCTGGTCGTATACCAGCGAGCCCGTGGTTCGCCCCGCAAGAAAAGGCAGGCGGCTGGCAAGCTGGGGAACCTCTTCGATGGCCAGATCCTTAAAGCCAGCCCGCGCCCGCAGGCCGTTACGGGCCAGGGCCCCTTGAATCTCGAGGCTGCCCACATCACCATCCAGACTACCCGCGGCACTGAGGGTATCCTGGCCATCCAGCCGAAGCCGCAGGCGGCTGGAAAGAGGCTCGAGGGGCAGATCGAGCTGCAAGCGACCCTGCCAGTTACCCGGGCTGGGGTATTTTAGCTGTCCTTGAATCCAGGGCCCTCGAGCCGCAACGGAGGCCTCGAGCAGACGCCCCTCGGCCTCGATCTGCTGCTTTTGTTCGGGGTCGCGGTACAGCAGCTTCCAGCCGCCATCGAGGCCAATCTGTCCGGTCAGAACGCCGCTTTTCCAGGGAAGCCACTCGGTTGCGGGGTGTTCTATCCGCAGGCTGGCCTGTTGCCCGGCGCCCTCGAGGGTCAGGCCCAGTCCGTAGGCCGTGAGGTTCAGCACCCCATCCAGCCGACCCTGCTTATAGCTCAGCTCACCCGTCCCCAGCTCGGGCGCCGAGAGAGCCACGGCCAAAGTCTGCAAGTCCAAAGCAGCCACCAGGCGCCCCCCGGCAAAAGGATAGACCGCCTCGAGCGCAGGCCCCCGGCCCCGCACCTCCACGCTGTGCACGTCCAGCTCGCCCGAGGCGCTGCGCTCGGCCAGGTTGATCATCAGGCTGCTGGCCCGCCGGGTGCTGACCGGGGTGGGGCTGTTCAGGCCCTCACGGCTGGGGGCCACCTGCAGCATGGGGTAGCGCAGGCGCAGCCCCAGGCCCAAGACCTCGCCCTCCACCATAGGAATCCCGGTACCGGAAAGCTCGAGGCTCCCTTCCCGAAAACGCAGACGCCCCGACCAGGCCTCCTGGTAATTAAGAGACCCCTCCAGGTCGCCCTGCAGGCTTGCCTGCAGGCGGCCTTGCTGCCAGGTGGCCTGCAAGGCCCCTTTCCGGCCAAACCCAGCCCAATCCAGGCTGCTTTCCAGGGCACTCCACGGCCCGGCAACCTGCCCGCTCAGGCGCAGGCCGCTCAGGTTGTAGTCCTGCAGGCGGGCCTCGAGCCGCTCGGGGGTGAGGGTGGCTTCCAGCCCCGGTGCGCGGAGGCGCAGGCGGGCATCCTGCCCCTCGAGACCGGCGGTTTGACCGGCGATCTGGTAGCGACCCACCACCCACTGTCCCGGGTATACGCCCCGGGCCTCGAGGGTGCCCAAACCGCGCGGCAGGGCCCCCGCGTACGACCAGTTAATCTGCAAAGGGCTCAGCCGCAAGCGCCCGGCGAGGGGGGCCAGCTCGTCCAGGCCGCGCAGCTCGATCTCGCTGCCCTGGGCCAGAAGCTGCACCGCCCCCCATTCCGGCACCCGCACCCGTCCGCTGCCCCGCAAGGCCAGTGGGGAAGCGTCCAGTTCGAACTGCCCCTCCAGGCTCACCGGGGTGTTCTGGGCTGGATAGGGGCCTTTGAGGCTGGCCTCGAGCGCCCAGCGGGTGGGCTGGCCCCAACCCTCGCGCAGACGCCCGCTCAGGCTCCCCTGCCAGCCTTCGCGGCCCTCGAGCGCCACCCGGCCTTCGTCCAGGCGGGCCTGCCCCACCAGCCGCCCACCGGGTAAGGGAAGGTCGAGCTGCAACAACCCGCTGGGGGCATTCCCCGCCCAGCGGGCCGTGCCGGTGGCGTAGGGGCCCTCCAGCAGCAACTGCGCCTGCCGGTCGTAGCGCAGGTCAAAACGCTGCTGTTCGTAGCGGCCCCGAAGCTGCACCTGCAGCCCGGCCGGGAAGGCCGTACCGCTGGCCTCGAGGTTGGGGCCGCTCAGGGTTAGGGGCAGGCGCAGGTTTGCCCAGGGGCCTTCACCCTGGGTCTGCAGGCGCAAGGGCAGGCCCACGAAGGGCTCGAGGTCGCTGTCCATCCGAAGGCTCAGCACACCCCCGGCCAGACGGGCCGAGAGCCCCGCCCCTTCGGCCTGGGCCCAGAGGGCCGCCGGCAAGCCGTTAATCATCCCGGCTGTACCAGAGGGGGTCTCTAAGCCGTATCCGAAGCGCAAAGCCACCGCCGCGCCGCGCCCCGCCAGGCTGCCCTCGCCTTGCAACACCGGCTGCCACAGGGTTCCGCTCAGGGTTCCACGGACTTTTAGGGTGCTGTTGCCCAGGCTGCGGGTATAGCCGGCCTGGCCGCTGAGCCCACCCTGGCGGTTGGTGCGGGCTTCCACATAAACCCCGTAGGCCGTTCCACGGGCCAGCAAGTCCCTGCCCCGGCCCAGCAGCTCGAGCGAAACCTGCTCGCCCTGGGCCCGCATCTGCCCAGAGAAGGCTTCACCGGTAAGGGCCATGCTGCCCGAGAGCGCCAAAAGGCGTCCTGCCAGCTCGAGGTTCGCCTCCCCCGCCAGGCGCACCTGTTCGGGGTTGGCCGCCTGGCCCTGGGCCTCCAACCGCAGGGGGGCTGCCCAGAGCAGCGTCCAGCGGGCCCCTTCGCCATTGAGCCGCAGCGGGCCGCTCTGCCGCAGGTACTGCAGGCTGGAGAGGTGCCCGCTGGCCTGGTAGCGGCTGTCCGCGCTCGAGAGTTCCAGGCTGGCCTGGGCATAGGGGCTCTCGAGCTGCACCTGCGCCAGCCCCTGGTTTTGCTGGAGGGCGTAGCTGCCCTGGGCCTGTAGCTGCAAAGCCGGGGTCTGGGCCTCCAGGCCGAACGTTGGGCGCAGGCGCGGCCCGCTAATCTGGGCCTCCACCTCGAGGCCTTCCACCCGGTAGGCCAGGCGGCCATTGAGCTGTTCGCCCAGCTCGAGCCGGCCCTCCAGGTTACCAAGCCCGATGACCTGGGGATTCTGGCCGGGCTCGTGCTCCACCAGAGCCCCCACCCGGTAGGCCGGGAGGAAAGCCGAAAGGGAGCGGTCTTTGTAATCCAGCACTACCTGCTGGCCGTACACCCGCAACATCCCTTCCAGCTCGCCTTTCGGCACAGAGAGGGCCGCGTCGCTACGGGATAAAACCTCCGCCAGGTCGAGGCGGCCCCGCAGCCGTCCCTGTACCTCGGCGTTCCAGAGGCGGGCCAGGGGGGCGGTCTCGAGGTCGAAGACCGCCTGCTTTTGGGCAAGCTGCACCCGGCCCTCGGGCAGCTCGAGGGTGGCCCGCAAGCG
>Ga0101943_1002263_pt1 | contig 12543 bp, 8 predicted proteins | sample DewCreD2012metaG_5_FD_75244 | JGI IMG/M metagenome (GOLD analysis project Ga0101943, IMG submission 75244) | Hot spring sediment bacterial and archeal communities from British Columbia, Canada, to study Microbial Dark Matter (Phase II) - Dewar... ... | reverse complement strand
GGAACCGGCTGGGGCAGGCGAAGCGGTGGACGGGAGCGTACGCGCCGATGAGGGTGTGGAGCCCGAGCTCGAACCCGACCGCCGCGGAGGCCGCGAGCGACCCCCGGTTGCAGCGGCGCAGGGGCGCGTTCCAGAACCGCCGCGGGACGCAGGCCTCGCAGATCCGGTCGTGATCGAGGAAGCGGTACGTCGGGCAGGCGAGCTTGTAGTCGTGGAGGGTCATGACGGCCGGCACGCCCGCCTCCCTGATCGACCGGAGGATCGAGGGCGAGAGCTGGTGGTAGATGTTGTGCAGGTGCACGAGGTCGGGCCGGAGGTCGCGCAGGACGGCCCGCATGCCGCGGGCCGCCGAGCTCGACCACACCATCCGTCCCACCCCGCGCAGCTTGCCCTCGAGCGAGGCGGGCGGCGGGTCGAAGTCCACCCGCTCGGGGAACCAACGCTCGTACCGGGCCGGCTCGTTCTCGGGGAAGCGCATGCCGAAGAGCTCCACCTCGTCGCCGCGAGCGCGTTGCAGGGCAGCGACGTCCAGCATGTAGGCCTCGGCTCCCCCGCGGCGGTACAGGAACTTGTTGACGTGGAGGATCCTCATCCCTCGGCCCGCGCGACCGCTCGCCGACCGGCGCCCGCCGCCATCCCGAGGGCCGCGATCGCGAGGAAGTACCAGACGATGACGAGCTGCGTCAAGATGTTCGCGGCCAGGCTCTGCAGGACGATGGACGCGAGCGCGGCGGCGAAGGCGACGGCGAGGCCGCGCTCCAGGCCGGGGGAGGCTCGCCGCAGGGCCTCGCGAGCCCGAAGGGCGAGCGTCGCGAACAGCCACAGGTACGCGGCGGCGCCCAGCACCCCGAGCTCGACGTACACGCGGATCGGATCGTTGTGCGGGAGCTGCGCGACGCTCTCGTCGAGCTGCACCCCTCGCAGGCCGACCCCGAGGATCGGGTCCCGCTGGATCGCCAGCACCTGCCGCCAGTACTGGAACCGCCAGACCAGCGAGTTCGCGGGGGCACCGCTCGGCCGAACCTCCTGCGACAGGTCCGAGAGGCGGGCGGTCACCGAGGGGACGAAGAGCGCCACCACCAGTGCCCCCGCGGCGAGTGCCCAGAGGACCCGGCGGTCCTGGAGGATGCCGACGACGACCAGGGCGAGGATGGCCCCGAGCCAGGCGCCGCGGGCGTAGGTGAGGACGAGCGCGCCCCCGCACGCGATCGCGAGCAGGACGACGAGGAGCCGGAGCCTGCCGCGGACGTGCGCCCAGGTGGCCGCGGCCAGCGTGATGACGAGCCCGAGGTAGGCCGCGAACGGGTTCGGATGCTGGAACGTGCCCCGGATCCGGCTCACGCCTGCCACGACCATCGCTCCCTCCCCGGTGAGGACCTGGAAGCCGGCGGCGAGCAGCGGCCCGACGGCCGAGGCCAGGATCGCGAGGTACAGGAGCCGTCGGTGGCGGCCGTCCGCCAGGACCCGCCCGAGGGCCACGACGATCACGAGCACGGTTCCGAGGCGCACGGTCTCGATGGTGCTCTCCAGCGGGTGCGGGGACAGGAGCCCGCTCAGCAGGGCGACGCCGAACAGGGCGGCGAGGGGCGGGATCAGCGGGGCGGTGGGCGAGGGCGGCACCGGGCGCCCCAGGCGCCGCTCGCGGATCAGCCAGGCCGCGGTCCCCACGATGAAGAGCAGCGAGAGCGCCCCCGTGACGTCCACGCTGGTGGGGCTGACCTTCGCGATGTCCAGGCTCGCGCGGAGGAAGAGGACGAACGCCACGAAGAGCTCGAAGCGCGTGAGCGCGAGGGCGAGGAGCCCGAGGCCGATGGCGCCCCCGAACGGCAGGAGGATCGCGCGTCGACCCCCGATCGCGGCGGCGACCCCGGCCAGCGCCGCCGCCCCGACCAGGACCGCGGCGCCCACCAGGAGCTCGCGCGGGATCGCCTGCGCCCGTGGTTCTGGGATGGTCTTCAGCGGCCGAACCTCCGTGGCGCTCGGGGCGGACCACGATTATAGGGGCCGGATGCGAGGCGTCGGAAGGCGACCTTCGGAGTCTTGACATCCGGGACAACCCGGGTCGAGGATGGGGCGGTGCTGTTGGTGCGCTTCGCGCGGCTCCGCGAAGAAGAGGGCTTCACGATCGTGGAGCTCCTCGTCGGCGTCGTCGTGGTCGCCCTCATCATGGGGGCGATCGCCTCGGCCCTCATCGTGGGCCTGCGGACCACCGACGCCACCACGGAGCGCCTGAACGAGAGCCACGACGTCCAGATCTCCTCGGCGTACCTCGCGAACGACGTCCAGAGCGCGGCCACGGTCCAGGTCGCCGGCGGCGGCAACTGCAGCAGCCAGACCACCATCGTGACCTTTACCTACGCCGACGGTCGCCAGGCCGTCTACGCGTGCGGCCCGGGCGGCGGCGAGACGCGCGTGACCCGGACCTTCGCCAACGAGACCGTGGTCCTCGCCCACTTCGCCGGGCCGGCGAAGCCGAGCGTGACGTGCACGCCCGCCTGCGGCTCGGGCACGCCGGCGCGTGTGGACATCACCTTCACCGAGCGGAGCGGGTACACCTTCACCCTCACCGGGTCGCGGAGGACGCACGGCTCCGAGGGAGCCAGCACGGTCCCGCAGGAGACCACCTTCCTCGCGTTCGGGAGCAGCCCGCTGCACATCAAGGGCGGGTGCAAGAGGAACGACCCCAGCGAGACCCCGGAGGATCAGATCAACTGCACGCAGCAGGACTTCGGCGGACCCGGTCAGAACGACCGGGCGAAGCTGACGGTGATCGGCAACCTCTACGTGAACGCCGGGATCAACGGCGCGGTCAAGCTCACGGGCAAGGCCAACCTCCTCGCGACCGGCGAGTTCAGGATCTTGTCGCCCGGCACCTGTTCGGGCTGCACGCCGAGCAAGACCTCGCCCTACCCGCCGGGCTCCTACGCCGTGCCCCTTCCGGACCCGTTCGAGCACCTGACGGCCCCGACCTCCACCACGACGGGCAGCTGCAGCGGCGGGGTCTGCCGACCGGGGCGCTACCCATCCCGTCTCTCGATCACCTCGACGACGACGCTCCTCCCTGGCATCTACATCCTGGAGGCGGGGATCTCCGTCACGTCTCAGGCGGTGCTCAGCGGGAACGGGGTCATGCTGTACATCAAGGGCGAGGATCTCAGCTTCGCGGGCGGATCGCAGATCGTGCTCAACCCCATCTCGAGCACGAGCGACCCGTACCGGGGCATCCTCATCTTCCAGCCGAGGACCAACACGAACGAGCTCAAGCTGAGCGGGGGCACCGTGGTCGGCGGGGGCAACAGCGACAACTGCAACGCGACCGCAACCCTGAACGGGGTGGTGTACGCGCGCGGGAGCAGGGTCACGCTCGGCAGCGGCGGCGCGTGCATGACCGTGAAGGCGGTCATCGCCGAGAACGTCGTCGTCACGGGGAACTCCCGCATCACGATCGGCTGACCATGGGGCCCCGGCCGCGTGCGGAGGACGGCTTCTCGCTCCCCGAGATCCTCCTGACCATCGCCATCGTGGGCATCGCGTTCGCGGCCATCCTCGGTGGGATGGCGACCTCCATCGTGGTCTCGGACGTGCACCGGAAGCAGGCGACGACCGACGCGCTCGCCCGCAGCGCCGCCGAGGCCGTGAAGGACCGCGCCGTCGCCTACCTGGACTGCGCCGCGCCGAACGCCTACGCCTCCGCGCTCCCGCAGGCGCCCGTCGGCTACGCCGTGCAGGTCCAGCAGGTGCGGTACTGGAACGGCCCCGCCGCGACGGCGGGAGCCCCGTACACGCCGGCCTTCCAGGCGTCCTGTCCGAGCCCCGACCAAGGCATGCAGCTCATCACCATCGTGGCGAGCTCGGGTGACGGCCGCGCTACGGAGACCGTCGAGCTCATCAAGCGGAGGGCCCCGTGAGGGCGCGGGTGCGCCGTGAGGACGGCCAGGCGCTCCTGCTCGCGCTCGCGTTCCTCCTGTTCTTCGGGCTCGTCATCTCGGCCATCCTCGCCTTCGCCGAGGCGAGCGTGATGACCACGAGGAACCTGCGCGAGCAGCGGAACGTCGCCTACGCGGCGGACGGCGCGGTGGACGCGGCGATCCACGCGGCCCGGAGGTACCGGGGCATCGGGGCGCTCGGCTCCAACCCGTGCATGTGGGTGAACCCCTTCACGGTCACGCTGAACGGGGTCACCGCCACCGTGACCTGCGAGACGCTCGGGGACCAGGACCCGACCGATCCGGAGCCCGACCTCGACCGGACCGTCCGGTTCACCTCGTCCGTGAACGGGGTCTCCCGCGTGCAGGCCGTGGTCTTCTTCAAGGACAGCACCGCCGGCTCCGGCCAGCCGCAGGCCGCCGTGATCTCCTGGACGTACCTGCGGTGAAGCGCCGAAGGACCGATGGCCCGGCGCGAGACCCCCTGCCATACTTGCCGCCGTGACCGAGATCCGCATCGAGCCGATCGAGCGGCTCCTGCAGGAGCTGTGGGACCGCAAGGGGAGCGACATCCTGCTCACCGCGGGGGTGCCGCCGTTGCTCCGGCTCGACGGACAGATGACCCCGCTCGAGGGCGCGCCGCCGCTGCACCCCGAGGACGTGGAGCGCATCGTGCTCGACGTCCTGCCCGAGGAGATCGCCGCGCGCTACCGCGAGGAGAGGGACGCGGACTTCTCCTTCTCCTGGGGCGACCGAGCCCGGTTCCGCGGCAACGTGTTCGTCCAGCGCGGCTCGATGGCGATGGCGCTGCGGCTCATCCCCTTCAAGATCCCCTCCTTCGAGGAGCTCGGGCTGCCGCCGGTCGTGGAACGGTTCGTGACCCAGCCGCGGGGGCTCGTGCTCGCCACCGGCCCGACCGGCGCCGGCAAGTCCACGACGCTGGCCTCGATGATCGACCGCATCAACCAGACCCGAGCTTGCCACATCATCACGGTGGAGGACCCCATCGAGTACGTGCACCACCACGCGAAGGCCGCCGTGAACCAGCGCGAGGTCGGTCAGGACACCGGCTCGTTCGCGCGGGCGCTGCGCTCGGCGCTGCGCGCCGACCCCGACGTCCTGCTCGTCGGCGAGATGCGCGACCTCGAGACCATCCAGACCGTCCTCACGATGGCCGAGACCGGCCACCTGGTCTTCGGGACCCTGCACACGAACGACGCCGCCCAGGCGATCGACCGCATCGTGGACGTGTTCCCGTCCGAGCGCCAGCAGCAGATCCGGGTGCAGCTCGCGAACACGCTGACCGGGGTCATCTGCCAGCAACTGCTGCCCCGGATCGGGGGCGGGCGGGTCGCCGCCTTCGAGGTCCTGGTCGCCACGCACGCCGTGCGGAACCTCATCAAGGAGGGGAAGTCGAACCAGCTCCGCAACGTGATGCTGACCGGCCAGGACGAGGGCATGAGCACGCTCGAGGCCTCCCTCTCGGACCTCGTGACCCGCGGCCTCGTCACGTACGAGGAGGCGCTCTCGCGCAGCCTCTACCCGAAGGAGGTCGCGAAGCCGAGGCCGGTGGCGCCGGCCACGGAGGCGACGGCCTGACCGCCGTTCCGCGCAACGCAAGAGCCTGCCCCCGATGGAGCGGGCTCTTGCTGGGCCTCTCGTACGGTTGCGGTTAGAAGTCGCAGTCGTTCGTTGCCGTCACCGCCCCGGTAGGGGGTCCCGCGTAGGTGATCGTGTACTCGTCAGCGACCTTCGTCATCGCCAACAGGTTCGGGTCGGGCCGCAGGAACTGGTTCGGCGCTGTCGTGAGCGCCGGCACCAGGTTCGGCGGGTAGGTGCCGTTCTTCGCCCGGTACGCCTCGACGGCGACTTCGATGGTCTTGCGGTCGCTCTTGCACGCCGCGGCGGTCCCACGGTCCGTGACGCCGGCCACCGCGAAGATCACGATCCCGGCCAGGATGCCGAGGATCACGATCACGATGAGGAGCTCGATGAGCGTGAACCCACGCTCGTCCCTCCTCAACCGTTCCACGTACCCGTTCATGGGTCCTCCTTCCTTCCGTGCGGGCGGCCATCCCCCTGCGCTCGTTCCGCCTACCGTCCGTCGCACCACCCCCTCGTGCCGCCGGGGAGGTCGCGGGCTCTCCTCGCACCGGACCCGTCCATCACGTCCCCACCTGGCTGTAGATGCCGTACATCGCCGAGACCAGCGCGATCGCGACGAAGCCGACCGCGAGCCCCATGAGCAGGATCACCGCGGGCTCGAACAGCGTCGTGAGGCGCTTGACCTTGTACTCGAGCTCGTGCCCGTAGTAGGCGGAGGCGTTCTCGAGCTGCTCGTCCAGCGTCCCCGTGTCCTCGCCGACCCGCACCATCTGCACCATCGCGCCGGGGAACAGCCCCGAGGCGCCCATCGGCTTCGCGAGACCCTCGCCGCGGAGCATCGCCTCGCGGATCTCGAGCATGCCGTCGCGGAAGACCACGTTGCTCGTGCCCTCGGCGAGCACCGACATCGCCTCGGGCAGCGGCACGCCGGCCTCCATCATCGCGGCGAGGAGCCGGCAGAACCGCTCGACGATCGCGAACCGGATGAGCTCGCCGATGAGCGGCAGCTTGAGCAGCGCCCGGTCCCGCTGCCGCCGCCCCCACCCCGTCTTGACCAGGGCCGCGAGGCCGAGGAACAGGAACAGGAACCCGCCGGCGACGGCCCACCACCATGCCGTGAAGAAGTCGATGAAGGCGATGAGCATGCGGGTCGGCAGCGGCAGCTGGGCGTCGAACTCGGCGAAGAACGTCTTGAACCGGGGCAGCACGAAGGTCGCGAGCACGATCACCGTGGCGATCGACGCGACGAAGATCACGGCCGGGTACGTGAGGGCCGACTTGATCTTCTGGCGGGCCTCGATGTCCCGCTCGATGTACCCGGCCATGTCGGCGAGCACCTTGTCGAGCGTGCCGGCGAGCTCGGCCGCCCGGATCATGTCCACGTAGAAGAGCGGGAACAGGCTCTCGTACGGGCGAAGCGCGCTCGAGAGCGACTCGCCCGTCCGCAGCTCGCCCCGGACCGCCCCGAGGACCTTGCGCATGGTCTTGTCCGGCGCCTCCTCCTCGATCACCTGGAGCGCGTCGGGGAGGGGCACCCCGGCCTTCGTGAAGGCCGCGAGCTGGCGCGAGACGTGCATCACGTCGGAGAGCTTCAGCTTCTTCCGCGTGATCTCGTACTTCAGGATGCTCTTGCGCTCCTTGAGGGAGACGACGTCGAGCTCGCGCTCCACGAGCGTGGCCATGGCGCCCTTGACGGTCGCGGCCTCGATCTTGCCGCGGACCTCCTTCCCGTCCGGCGCGAGCGCCTTGTACGCGTACCTCGCCATCCCGCCCCTTATGCCGTGTAGATCGCACGGACGACCTCGGAGATGGTCGTCACGTCGTCCTCGACCAGCCGGATGCCCCCGTCCTGGAGGCTCCGCATGCCCTGCGCGATGGCGAGCGCCCGGATCTCGTCGTGCGGCGCCTTGCGCATGATGAGCTGCTTCATCTCCTCGGTGACGAGGAGCAGCTCGTAGACGCCGATCCGGTCCTCGTAGCCGGTGTGGAAGCAGAAGTTGCACCCCTCGCCGTGCCAGAACTTCTCCTTCGGGGCGCCGCCGGCGTCCTCGTAGAAGCGGATCTCCTCGACCGAGGGCTCGTACGGAACGCGGCAGTACCGGCAGATGCGGCGCACGAGGCGCTGCCCGACCACCGCGAGCACCGAGGAGGCCACGAGGAACGGCTCGATGTCCATGTCGAGGAAGCGCGAGAGCGCCCCGGCGGCGTCGGTCGCGTGCAGCGAGGTCAGCACGAGGTGCCCGGTGAGCGCCGACTGGATGCCGATGCGGGCGGTCTCGACGTCCCGCATCTCGCCGACGAGGATCACGTCGGGGTCCTGTCGCAGGATCGCCTTCAGCCCGGTCGCGAACGTGATGCCGGACTGGTCGTGGATCTGGATCTGGTTCACCGAGGGCAGGACGTACTCGACCGGGTCCTCGACGGTCATCACGTTGATCTCGGACTGGTTGATCTCGGCGAGCGCCGCGTACAGCGTGGTGGTCTTGCCGCTGCCGGTCGGGCCGGCGCAGATCACCATCCCGAAGGGCGAGCGGATGAGCTGCGAGAAGCGCCGGTGGGTCTCCTCCTCCATCCCGAGCTCGTCCAGGCGCAGCAGCGCGCGGGACTTGTCGAGGAGCCGGAGCACGGCCTTCTCGCCCCAGATGGTCGAGGTCGTCGAGACGCGGATGTCGAGCGGCCGCCCGTCCACCTCCATCTGGATCTGCCCGTCCTGCGGGCGCCGGCGCTCGACGATGTTCATGTCGGCGAGCACCTTGATGCGGCTCACGACCGCCGGCCCCATGTTGGCCGGGAGCGCGAGCACGTCGTGGAGCGCGCCGTCGATGCGGTAGCGGACGCGCACGCGCGAGTCCTGCGGCTCGATGTGGATGTCCGAGGCGCGGTCGCGCACGGCCTGCTGCACGATGAGGTTCACGACCTGCACCACCGGCGCGGCGTCGGCCGACTCGCGCTCGACGAGGGTCTGCGCGGTGAGCGCCTCGGTCTGCAGGAAGGCCTCGACGTGGCGCTCGACCGCCGAGAGCGCGCGGTAGGAGCGGTCGATCGCGCGGCGGATGTCGGAGGCCGGGGCGACGAGCGGCAGGATGTCCGCGCCCACGGTCTCGGCGAGCTGGTCGCGCGCGGCGGTGTCCTGGGGGTCGGCCATCGCGACCTCGAGGCCGCGCTCGGTCCGCCGCAGCGGGATGAGCGTGTGGGCCCTCGCGATGGACTCGGGCACCTCGGCGAGGGCGGCGTCCTCCGGGCTCGAGCGGCGCAGGTCCGCCATGGGCAGGCCGAGCTGCTCGGCGAGGGTGCGCGCGAGCCCGACCTCGTCGAGCGCCCCGAGCTCGACCAGGAGCTGCCCGAGCCGCTTGCCCGAGGCCGACTGCTGCAGCAGGGCCTCGGCGAGCTGGCTGTGCGAGATCAGGTTGGCCTCGACGAGGAGCTCCCCGAGCTTGCCGCGGCTCGAGGCCGGGGTCTGCTCGGGGCTCTCGCCCTGCGGCTCGGGGGCGCCCTCGGCCCGCGGCGGGCCCCCGCTCCCGTTGGGGGAGTCGGAGGAGCCGGGGCCCACGGCCGGCCCGGCCGCGGGCTCGACCTTGCCGTCCAGGGTGCCCGCGTCGAGCGGCGCCGCTTCCTGGGGAAGGGCGTTCTGCTTCGCGGCGTGCTTGCGAGCTCTCCTCATCTGGGACCGCGTCCCCCCGCTCCGTCCGGGGGGCCACCACCATACGGCGGGTTGTCCCCCGAAGTCAATCGGTCCATCGCCCGAACGTGCTACGGCGGGCGCCGGACGGGGGAGATCAGCGCGCGGGCCGGGGCGGCCTCCCGTGCCCGCGACCGCCTGCGAACGGAAGAACCGCCTTCCGGCGGTGTGGATATGTAGACCAATGGCCTACCCTGCGGGGTTGCGCGCCGATGGGGCTCCGTGGCATCGTTACGGATGCTGACGTGGGCCGTCCGGGGGACCCTCCCCGGGTGCGGCCACCGCAGACGAGAGACGAAGGCACCGACCGAAGCTCGCGTTCGGTCCCGAGGAGGGCCCCGATGAACCCCAGCACCCGCCGCACCCGCTTCACACACCGCGTACCGGTCGCGATCCTGCTCGTGGTCCAGCTCGTCGTGTACCTCGGCGGCATAACGACCGCTGGGGCCGAGGAGCCCACGCCGGATCCCTCACCGAGCGTGTCTTCGGAGCCGGCGTCCCCGAGCTCCGAGCCGAGCACCTCCGAGCCCAGCCCGGTCGAGTCCCCGGCCTCCGAGCCCGCCGCGACCGAGACCATCCTCGTGCGCCTGCGCGACGGCCTGACCGAGGCCGAGCAGGCCGACGCGATCTCCCGGGGCGGCGGCGTCGAAGTCTCGAGCATCCCCGCCCTCCGGCTCCACGTGGTGGCCGTCCCGCAGGGGACGGTCGCCGAGCATCTGGACGCCTACCGCGCCGACCCGGACGTCGAGAGCGCCGAGCGCGACCGCATCCGCGACATCACCGGCACGCCCTCCGACCCGGCCTACGGCGACCAGTGGTCGCTGCCGCTCATCGGGTGGGACCAGCTCTTCGGCTCGGTCGACCCGGCCGGCTCCGCGACGATCGCGGTCCTCGACACCGGCGTGCAGACGGGCGACGTCACGACGGTGGAGGGATGGTCGGCGTTCGGGACCGATCCGCTCGCCGACCCGCACGGCCACGGCACGTGGCTCGCGAGCATCGCCGCGGCGACGGCCGACAACGGCGAGGGCATCGCCGGCGTCGCCTACGACGGCGCGAGCGTCATGCCGGTCCAGGTCCTCGACGCGAACGCCGTCGGCCAGGACAGCGACATCATCGCCGGCGTCGTGTGGGCCGTGGACCACGGCGCCGACGTCATCCTCATGGGCTTCAGCAACCCCGGCCGCTCCGACGCGCTCCAGGCGGCCGTGGACTACGCGTGGGACCACGGCGCGGTGCTCGTCGCCGCGACGGGGAACGACGGCTCCTCGACCGCGACCTTCCCGGCCGGCCTGGCGAAGGTCGTCGGCGTCTCGGCGACCGACCAGAGCGACGCGCTGTGGAGCGGCTCGAACTACGGGGCCGCGACCTTCATCGCCGCGCCCGGCGTGGACGTCGCCGCGAACGCGGTGGGCGGCGGCACGGTCTCGGTGACGGGCACCTCGGCCGCCGCGGCCATCGTCGCCGGTGCGGCCGCGCTCCTCGCCGCCGAGGACCCGAGCGCGACGAACGACGTCATCGTCGGCCGCCTCGCGCGCAACGCCGATCCCGCCGGCACCGCCGAGGAGACCGGCAACGGCCGCGTGAACCTCGCCCGCGCCGTCGCCGACGACTCGACCGAGGGCGTCACCCCCGCCGGCGCCCCCGGCGGCGGCCCCCTCGTGGGCCCGTACGTCGCGGCTGCTCCGCAGATCAACATGGACATGGCACCCACGTTCACGACAGCGGGCACGCGAACATTCACGGTCTTGGTGGAGAGCACCAGCGGGGGCGGCAACGCGACGGGGTGCATCACGGTCGAGCTTCCAACTGGCTACACGCTGACGGGCGGTGCTGTCACCGGGACGACGCTCACGACTGGCAAGACCTGGAACACTCCCGTGGTTGATACGGCAAACCGCCGCATCACCTGGACGGCCGCAAGCGCTGCGCACTTCCTCGGGGCGGGCGAGTTCGGACGCTTGGTGTTCGATGCCACAACCCCATCCACCTCCACCGCGAACTGGACCATCACGGCCTGGGACAACACCGGTTGCACAGGCGGCAGTGGCTCCCGGGACCAGAAGCTCCAGGCCGTGCGGGTCGGGCCGCTCGCTGATCCGCAGTACAGCGCTGCCTTCCGCGATCCGACGACCGGAGACCCGGTCGCCAATCTCACCGTGACCAGCGGCGCGCCGGGGGCGTATCGGATCCGGATCACGCGGGAGACTGGGTCCACCAACGTCCGATCGGCCTTCATCGCGCTGCCGGTCTGCTTCACGAGCATCTCCACACCGACCATGGTGACGGGCGCCGGCAAGAGCTCGAACTGGACGGCGGCGCTCACCGACAACGGGATTCGCCTCGATCGTTCGGGTGCCCCCTCCAACGACCTCACCCTGAACGGTGAGTTCGTCGAAGTCCAGTTCACCGCTACCGCCTCGTGTGCTCCTGGTGCGTACACCTGGCTGACTGCGGCCGCGAGCGTGGCGTCGAAAGGTGGTAGCAACACCGTTACCACGGTGATTAACGCTCAGGCGCAGCCCACGATGACGGTCGCCCCGGCAACCCGCTCGACCTCCACGGTCGTGAGCTGCGCGGACTCCACCCGCGCCGTGAACCGGTCCACGACCTGTACGGCAACCGTCACCGATACGGCGGCGGGGACGCCCTCCAGCCCGACCGGATCGGTCACCTTCACGTCGACGGGCACCGGGGCTTTCACGAGCCCCGGGGCGACCTGCACCCTGTCGCCGGCGACGAGCAGTACGAGCACTTGTTCGGTGACCTACACGCCTACCGCGGTTGGGACCGGGACCCACAACATCAAGGCTTCCTATACGGCCACGGGTGTCTTCACCAACTCCTCCGACGCGACCGGGTTCAACATCACGGTCAACGAGCGCACGACCTCCACGAGCGTGGACTGCCAGGAGCCGCGGGCGATCAACCAGGGCTCGACCTGCACGGTCGTCGTCTCCGACACCGACGCCGGCACCAAGTCCGATCCGACCGGGAGCGTTAGCTTCACCCGCTCGGGCGCCGGCAACGGCACCTTCTCGGCCGCCTCCTGCACGCTCACCTCCGACGGGGACCCGGACACCTTCACCTCGAGCTGCCAGGTCACCTACACCCCGACCGCCGGGGCCGGCACGCACAAGGTGACCGGCACCTACGACGAGTCCTCGAGCGCGCTGCACGCCTCGAGCGACGGCTTCGACGAGATCGACGTGAACGAGCGCACGACCTCCACGAGCGTGGACTGCCAGGAGCCGCGGGCGATCAACCAGGGCTCGACCTGCACGGTCGTCGTCTCCGACACCGACGCCGGCACCAAGTCCGATCCGACCGGGA
>Ga0101943_1002262_pt1 | contig 12553 bp, 12 predicted proteins | sample DewCreD2012metaG_5_FD_75244 | JGI IMG/M metagenome (GOLD analysis project Ga0101943, IMG submission 75244) | Hot spring sediment bacterial and archeal communities from British Columbia, Canada, to study Microbial Dark Matter (Phase II) - Dewar... ... | reverse complement strand
GATCGAGGAGGATCCCCTCGGTCCGCGCGGTCAGCTCGATCGCCGCGCGCGCCTCGGGGCTGATCTGGCCGTAGCCCGGGCCGACGTACCCTTCGTCGAGGTGGAAGTCGTCGCGTGTCAGGTGCATCGGGATGCCGAGCTCGGCGGCGGCGAGGTTGGCGGCGCGAGCCATCGCCTCGCGGGCGTCGTACTCCCAGCGGATCGGCGCGATCGAGACGATCCGAAACGGATCGCCGAACAGACGCGCCGCCAAGCGCAGTCCCGCGCCCGTGGCTCCCGCGGAGCAGACGTAGACGGCATCCGGTCGCAGCGAATGCACCTCGAGCTGCGCCCAGAGTTCGAGGAAGGCGTTCACGTAGCCGAGGGCGCTCAGCGCGCGGCCGCGATCCCCCACGATCGCGTACGGCCGCCGCCCCTCCTGCCGCAATCGCTCCGCCAGCGCCAGCTTCGCGTCGTCCAACGACTCGCGCAGCGGACCCTCCACCCAGGTGATCTGCGCCCCGAGGACGTGATCGAGCAGCAGGTTCCCCTGCACCGGCTCCGCCCGTGCATCGCGGACGAGGACGAGGTAGCACGCGAGGCCGAGCCGGGCGCAGGCGGCGGCGCACTGGCGGCAGTGATTGCTCTGGGAGGCGGCGCCCTGGATCACGCAATCGGCTCCCTGGTGCACCGCCTCACCGAGGGTGAACTCGAGCTGGCGGGCCTTGTTCCCACCGAACGCCAACCCCGTGCAATCGTCCCGCTTGATCCAGACCTCGGCGTCTCCCAACGCTCGCGAGAGGCGACGGCAAAACTCGAGCGGGGTGGGGGTGTGGGCGAGCGAGACGCGGGGAAGCGCGGCCAGCGCCGCTGCGAGGGCGGCGGGGAGATCGGAGAGCTCGGCTCGGGCCATGGGAACGGGTCCTCGCGACGCCGCGAAGCGGGGTGCGGCCAACCCCCCGTTCGGCGCGGGAGGACCCGGTTCCTGTGGCGGCGGATTTTACCGCACTCCCGCCGCGCGCTTGCCCGCTTCGATCAGTTCGCGCACCTTCTGGCCGCCCTTGTGGCCGAGCTCCTCGTAGCCCGCGTGGCCGAGCTGGCGCTTGCGCACCTCGCCGCCGATTTCGCCGCCCTTGCGGCCGATCTCTTCGTAGAACTCGCGGCCATAACGCTCTCGCGTCGTGGTGCCCCCCTTGCGGCCGAGCTCTTCGTACCCCTCGTGCCCGAGTTCTTTTGCCCGCTTGTCGCCCCCGAGGCGGCCCGCCTCGCGGACGGTCATCTCGCCTCCTCGTTGCGGCATCGCCACTCCCTCCTGCCGATCGGCGATCGCGGAGCCGTGACCGATGGTCCGGCACGGCGGGATCGCCGCGTCGCTCCGCGCGGTTGATTCCCTGGGCATCCTGGCCATAAACCCGCGCGCCGTTGCCCGCGGATCGCCGCGCGCCGATCGGCCGCCGCCGTCGTTCGCTCGCGGTGGGGGCGATTTGGTGAAAAATTAGTTGACGTTTCACCGCTCTTCGCGAGAGACTGGAGGTAGGAAGTGCGGTTGGGCCCCCGCTCGGCCGGCGAGCGGCCGGCCCGACCCGGAGTACCCTCGATGCGAAGAAGCCGTGGCTTCACCCTGATCGAACTTCTCGTGGTCATCGCGATCATCGCCATCTTGGCGGCGATCCTCTTCCCGGTCTTCGCACAGGCACGCGAGAAGGCCCGCCTGACCCAGTGCCTGTCGAACATGAAGCAGATCGGGACGGCGCTCATGCAGTACTCGCAGGACTACGACGAGATGCTCCCGGCCTATCCGTTCGCGGCTACCTGGAACGGCGCCCCGGGCTGGCATCCCTTCTGGCGTGCCTGCGGATCGGCAGGGGCGGGGCCGCAGCCCCAGTGCGGCTGGTCCTATTCCGCTTGGGCGCCGATGATCGAACCCTACATCAAGAACTGGGGCGTGTTCGCCTGCCCCAGCGCTAACCGGAACCAGATGGCGGGCCCACCCACGCTGCGCGTCCAGATGAACCTCGCTTATAACGAGTACCTCCAGGACGTGCGCCGCGGGTTCGCTTCGCTCGCCACCCTCTCCAACGGCGGCCAGCGGGGGGCCGGCGTCGCCGACATCGCGGTCGTCGCCGAGTCGGCCTTCACCGGCATCTTCCACGACTGGTCGCACGCGGACGGGAACACGCGCGTTCCGAACAAGCCGCAGCCGTTCGGCCTGGCGCGCCTCTACTGCGCCAACGGCCTCGGCGGTGGAGGGACAACTTGCATCTTCCGCCATCCGGATGGGGGCGTGAACGTCACCTTCGCGGACGGGCACGCCAAGTTCATCCCCGGCGGGAAGATCCGCGGCGCCAGCAACGTCCCCGCCCAAGGCGAGTGCCCGGTGGTCAACCCGCATGCGGCTCCGGGCTGCGGATAGCCTCGTCACCTGACTGAAAGCGGAAGGCCGCCCGCGCGGGCGGCCTTCATTTTTCTCACGGATCGGGGCGGTTACCGGTCGCTCTTCGGCGGCGGCGGCAGCGGCGTCAGTTCGGTCGGGGGCTTGCGTGGCTTGCGCGGCGTCCGCGCCTGCCGTTCGTCGCGACGGCGCTCCCGCGCCTGCTGCGCCGCCCGCGCGTCGGGACTGGCGGTCGCATCGGGCGGGACGACGAACTCGAACGCGATCATCTGCGCGCCGCGGCGAACGAGGAGTCGCACCCGGTGGCCCACTCGCAGCTCGCTCATCGCGCGGTGGAGCTCGCGCAGGGAGCGGAATTCGCGGTCCTGGAATCGGACGATCTCGTCCCCGCGCCGGATTCCCACCGAGCGCGCGACGCCGCCTGGATCGACCTCGATGACGTAGGGGTAGAACGAGGCGGCATTCTCGCCGAGATACATCCCGTAGATCCACCCCGTCACGTCGGCGGGGGCGCCGCGCCGCTCCTCCCGCTCGCGAGGGGGAGGAGGCGCGTTGCCATCGTCGGAGCGGGCCGCTCCGGCCACCAGTAGCGCGGCGAGCGCGGCCAAGATCGCTCGTCGTCCGATCGCCATCGTCCCCTCCTCGCCCGAGTGCCGACGGGCGCCATCGCCCCTCAGTATAGCAAGCGTGCGACGTGCTGCCTATCCTCCGGCGGCGATCGGCCCCGCCCCCACCGAGTCGCAGGCGCGGCGAGCCGCCATGCTATAATGAGGCGCAAGGAGCACCCCGTTGACCGACGCGATCGACGCCTTCGCGCGCCATCTGGAGCAGGGACGCCGTCTCTCGGCGCACACCGTCCGCGCCTACGGGGAGGACGTGCGTCAGTTCCTCGCGTTCCTGCAGCAGCAGGCGAGCCCGCCGCGCGCCTGGCGGGAGGTCACCCATCGCGAGGTGCGCCGGTTCCTCGCCGGATTGCAGGCGGCCCGCTACGCCCGCCGCTCGACCGCCCGCAAGCTCGCGGCGCTGCGAGCGTTCTTCCGCTTCCTGGTGGCGACCGGCGCTGCGGAGGGTAATCCCGCGGTGGGAATCCACTCGCCGCGGCGCGAGCGGCGCCTCCCGGCGATCCTGCGCGAGGACGAGATCGAACGGCTCCTGCTCGCGCCGGATCGCGACACGCCGCTCGGCCTCCGCGATGCGGCCCTGCTCGAGACGCTCTACTCCACGGGGATGCGCGCCAGCGAAGTGGTCTCGCTCACGGTGACCGACGTGGCGGCGGGGAACGATACCGTGCGGGTGATCGGCAAGGGGCAGAAGGAGCGACTCGTCTTCCTCGGGCGGGCGGCACGCGAGGCGCTGGCTGACTACCTCGCCGTCGGGCGGCCGCGCCTACTCGCCAGCGCCCGCAAGTCGCGGCCGGCCACTGACGCCCTCTTCCTCAACAAGAACGGCACGCCACTCACCGATCGCGCCGTCCGCTTGATCGTGCGGCGCACGCTCGAGCGCGCCGCGCTGACCGCCCGCATCAGTCCGCACAGCCTGCGACACTCGTTCGCCACCCACCTCCTCGCGCGCGGGGCGGATTTGCGCGCGGTGCAGGAGCTCCTCGGGCACGCCAGCCTCGCCACGACGCAGATCTACACCCACCTCACTCGCGAGCAACTGCAGCGGATCTACGACGCCGCCCATCCCGGCGCCAACCCACCATCCGCCCGTGGAACCCGACGATGACCGATCCGGCGCGCGAACCCCGCTTCCACAGCACCACCGTCGTCGCGGTCCGCCGCGAGGGCGTGGTGGCGATCGGCGCGGACGGTCAGGTGACTCTCGGCGAGCACGCTGTCAAACACGGGAGCCGCAAGGTACTCCGCCTCTACGAGGGGAGGGCGCTCGCCGGGTTCGCGGGCGGTGCGGCGGACGCGCTCGCGCTGCTCGACAAGGTCGAGGCCCATCTGCGCGAGGCGGGCGGCGATCTCGAGCGCGCCGCGATGAGCTTCGCCCGCGAGTGGCGCACCGACCGGGTGCTCCGCCAGCTCCAAGCGATGCTCGTCGTCGCCGACCGCACCCACCTCTTCCTCTTCGGAGGGACCGGTGAGGTGCTGCGGCCCGACGACGATGTCGTGGGGATCGGCTCCGGCGGGCCCGTGGCGCACGCCGCCGCGCTGGCGCTCCTGCGCCACACCGACTTCAGCGCGCCGGAGATCGCCCGCGAGGCGCTGCGGATCGCCAGCCGCCTCTGCATCTACACCAACGATCAAATCCAGATCGAGACGCTGCCGTGACCACCGATACCACCGCAACGCTGCCCGATCTCGCCGCGCTCACGCCGCGCCAAATCGTCGCCGAGCTCGACCGCTACATCGTCGGGCAGGCCGCCGCCAAGCGCGCCGTCGCGATCGCGCTGCGCAACCGCTACCGCCGGCAGCGGCTCCCCGCCGACTTCCGCGACGAGGTCATCCCCAAGAACATCCTGATGATCGGTCCCACCGGCGTCGGCAAGACGGAGATCGCCCGCCGGCTGGCTCGGCTGGCGAACGCGCCCTTCGTCAAGGTCGAGGCGACCAAGTTCACCGAGGTCGGCTACGTCGGCCGCGATGTCGACAGCATCATCCGCGACCTGGTGCACGTCGCCTACCAGATGGTCGAGCGGGAGCACACCGAGCGGGTGCGCGATCAGGCGGAGGGGCGCGCGATCGACCGGATCGTCAGCGCGATGCTCGGCGACACGCCCCCGTCCGAGGAGCCGCCGACGTGGAGCCCGCCGTTCGGGTTCGTCTTCCATCCCCATCCCCAGGCGAGACCGGCGGGAGAGGAGGAGTCGCGCCGCCGGAGCGAGCGGAGAGAGCGCCTCCGCGCCGAACTGCGCCAGCAGGTCGCCAGCGGTGTGCTCGACGACGAGTGGGTCGAGATCGAGGTCGAAGAGGGCCCGGGGACCTCCTACGTTCCCTCCTTCTCCCAGGCGGGCCTGGAGGAGATCGCCATCAACCTCGGGGAGATCTTCGGCTCGACGCTGCCCCGGCCGCGCACGCGCCGGCGCATGACGGTGCGCGAGGCACGCGAAGTGGTCACCGAGGAAGAGGCCCGCCAGCTCGTCGACACGGCGGCGATCAAGCGCGAGGCGATCCAGCGCGCCGAGCAGGCGGGAATCGTCTTCATCGATGAGATCGACAAGATCGCTGGCAAGGAGAGCGGGGTCGGCCCCGACGTCTCCCGCGGCGGCGTGCAGCGCGATCTGCTCCCGATCATCGAAGGGACGACCGTCACGACGAAGTACGGTCGCGTCTCCACCGACCACATCCTCTTCATCGCCGCCGGGGCGTTCCACGTCACCAAGCCCTCCGACCTGATGCCCGAGCTCCAGGGCCGGCTGCCGATCCGCGTCGAGCTGACGTCGCTGTCGGAGGACGATTTCCGGCGCATCCTCACCGAGCCGGAGAATGCGCTCACCCGCCAGTATGTCGAGCTGCTCGCTGCCGACGGCGTGCACCTCCGCTTCACGGAGGACGCCATCGCCGCGATCGCCAGCATCGCCGCCCAGGTGAACAGCCGCACCGAGAATATCGGCGCGCGCCGCCTCCACACCGTGATGGAGAAGGTGCTCGAGGATCTCTCCTTCGCCGCGCCCGATGCCGCTCAAGGCGAAGTCGTCATCGACGCCGCTTACGTGCACGCCCGGCTGGCGCCGGTGACCGCCGACTTCGATCTCGCCCGCTACGTCCTCTAGCCGATTCGCTCCGGAGGCTGCCGATGCCGCGCACCGCCACGATCCACCGCACGACCCGCGAAACCGACATCCGCCTCACCCTCGACCTCGACGGCAGCGGGAAGGCGGAGATCGCGACCGGGATCGGGTTCTTCGACCACATGCTCGATCTGTTCGCGCGGCACGGCCTGTTCGATCTCATCGTCGCCGCCCGCGGCGATCTCCACGTCGACCAGCACCACACGGTGGAGGACGTCGGCATCTGCCTCGGGCAGGCGCTGCGCGAGGCGTTGGGCGATCGGTCGGGGATCGTCCGCTATGGCCACGCGCTCGCGCCGATGGACGAGGCGCTCCTCCTCGCCGCGATCGACGTCAGCGGGCGGCCCTACTTCGCGGGCGATCTCGACGTGCACGGCCGCACGATCGGCGGCTTCGACGCCGAGCTGGCGCCGGAGTTCTTCCGCGCGCTGGCGACGAACGGGCTGATCACGCTCCACCTGCGCCAAATCGCGGGCGAGAACGCCCACCATATCGTCGAAGGCGCCTTCAAGGCGGTGGCGCGCGCGCTCGCTGCCGCTACCCGCCGCGACGAGCGCGTCGAGGGCGTCCCCTCGACCAAGGGCGTCCTCTGAAGCGGGCCGGCTACGCCGGCTCTGCCAGCAGCTGCGCGATCGCGCGATCGACGTCCCCGTTCAGCACGTCGGCGTAGCGCAGGTTGCCTTTCCGATCGACCAGGTAGTAATCGGGGAAGCTGTCGACGTGGTAGGCGGCCAGCGTCCGCCCGCGATCCGCCTCCTGCTCCGTCGGGGTGTCGAGCGCTACCGGATAGGCGATCTTCTTCGTGCGGACGTAGGTCGCGAGGTTGTCGGCGCCCCACGGGGTGTGCACCGCTACGATCACCAGGCCGCGCGGCCCCAGTTGCTGGTGGAGTTCGTTGAGATGCGGCACCGCCGCATTGCACGGCCCTCACCACTTCCCCCAGAAGTCGAGCAGCACCACCTTGCCGCGCAGCTCGGCGAGCGTGAGCGGCGGCGTCCCGATCCACGTCTGGACGTCGAGCGCCGGCGGCGGCTTGCCGCACATCGCGTCGAGCAAACGGCGGCGCTCGCCGGTTCCCTCCAGTCGGATGGCGCCGGCGTCCTGTTCGGCGCGCGCCACCGCCGGGAGGGCGAGCGCCGCCGCCGCCAGTTCGAGAAAGCGTCGTCGCTGCATCGGGGCCTCCCCGAATCGATTCACGACCCGGTATCTCCTTCTGCGCGACCGCGGGTCGGTTCCTCGCGTTGCCAGTCGTAGGCGTATTCGCGGACGAAGTCGTCGCGGATCGTGATGCCGAGCCCCGGGCGGTCGGGAACGAGCACCCGCCCGTCCACCATCTCGAATCGTTCGTGGACGAGATCGTGGAGCAGGGGATTGTGCCCGTGCGGATATTCGAGGATCGTGCAGGCCGGGCAGGCCGCGGCCAGGTGCAGGCCGGCGGCGAACAGCACGGCCGATCCCCACAGGTGCGGCGCCACCTGGAGCTGGAACGCGCTCGCCAGAGCCGCGATGCGGGCTGCCTCGGTCAGTCCACCGCAGATCGAGGGATCGGGCTGGAACACGTCCACCGCTCGCGCCAGCGCCATGTCGCGGAAGGCGAATCGCGTCTGCTCGCTCTCCCCCGCCGCGATCGGAACGAGCGTGCTGGCGCGCACCTCCGCCATCCCGGGAAGATCGTCGGGCGAGACAGGCTCCTCGAACCAGGTGAGATCGTGCGCTTCGATCAGGCGGCAGAGGCGCTGCGCCTCGCGGACGCCCAGCGTCCCGTGGGCATCGATCATGATCCGAACGTCGGGGCCGAGCGCCGCCCGCAGCTCCGCTACCCGCGCGGCCGAGACGTCGACGGTGCCATCCATCGCGCCGACGCGGATTTTGACGGCGCGGAAGCCGCGGTCGACGTAGGCCCGCGCCTGCGCGCCGATCTCGCCGACGGGCGCCCATCCTCCCGAGGCGTAGGCGGCGATCGACGCACGGCAGCGTCCGCCCAGCAGCTGCCACACCGGCACACCCAGGGCGCGGCCGACGAGATCCCACAGCGCCAGGTCGATCCCCGAGATTGCACAGAGGGTGATCCCGCGCCGGCCGAGCACGGGGAAGGTCCGCCCGGTGTCCGCCACGTAGGGCGCGCGCGAGCCGTTGTACAGCCGCTCCCAGATGCCGGTCACGTCCCGCGGATCGGCGCCCAGCAGGAGCGGAGCCAGCTCTCGCTCGATGACGGTGCATACCGCTTCGTAGCGGCCGGCGCTGCCGACATGAGTCTTCGCCTCGCCGTAGCCGACGAGGCCGGTGTCGGTCTCGATCCGGACGAGGCAGGTGTCGAACGTCGTCATCCGCCCGAAGTCGCTCACGTGCTGGCGTTCGGGCGGGATCGGGGCACGAATCCAGGTGGCAGTGACGGCGGCGATGCGCACGCGAACCTCCTCTCGCTCGCTTGCGGAGGTTCGGGGGCACGTGGTGCGGTTCCTGCGACGGACGGCCGCCACCGCATGACGAGGAGCCAGCCGATCGCGAGTGCGATCGCCATTGCGACGAGGACGATCGCCCATCGCCACCGGCGCGGGCGGGGGAGGGGAGGGGCGGCGGCCGGGCGACCCGCAGGCGCAGGACGGCGCCCGCGGGCCCGTCGTCGCCGCTCGCGCGCCCGCGCCCGCGATCGATCGCGATCCCGTCGAGACACGGCTGGCGCCGGCCGTTCCCACCCCACGCCGCGGACAAACGCCGCCTACGCGCCGCGATCCCCCGCCGCCGGCACGAGGTGCACCGGCCCCGTCAGCGGCGTGCCCGACGGCGCCTCGCGTCGCCGGTCGACCGCGACCAGATCGGGATCGGCGTTGCGCGCCGCCTGCTCCTGCGACCAGAAACCGAGTTCCCACATCCGCCGGGCATTCTCGATCCGGCGCTGGCGCGCTTGCTCGCTCCACGCTTCGGCGCGGGCCCGCTCGGTGAGATCGCGCAGGTTCACCGCATCCCACGCCACGGCCAGGCGGTTCCGCCGCCCGCGCAGTCGCTGGCGAAGGTCGATGAGCGCCTCGAGCTGCGGCTGCACCGCTCGCCGCAACGCCTCGATATTCGCGATCAGCAGCTCCGCCTGCTGCGACGATAGCCGCTCCGTCGCCGACCAATGCAACCCGAGCAGCCACGGCGGCAACCCCGTCGCCGCCACCATCTGCTCGAGGAACGCCCGCAGCGGCTCCTGTACCGCCAGGATTTGCCCCTCGCTGCCGATGATCCCGATCCTCACCGTCCCGCTGGTGAACAGATCGCGCACCTCGCCCCGGCTGCGGCTGGCCATCACCTCCTCGAATTGGGATTGGAGATGGGTCAGGACCGCCTCCCCCAGCTTGCCGTGGGGATCGGTAAAGCCCTCGTCCGGCTGCCAGTTGACATGGAAGCTCGGTGCCCCCATCCGTTGCCAGACCTGGGCGGTGGCGTTCTCGATGATCGAACACGCCTCGGCGACGAACGGCAAGCTGCGCAGCAGGGAAGTGCCGTGCGGCTGGTTCCCCTGCGGGTTGTAGATCGACAGCAGCAGGCGCGTCGGATCGAGGCGGACCGGCTCCCACTCGCCCGCCACCGTCTGGAACACCGTCAGTTCGAGCGGATCGGCCGTGGCGCGGAACCGAATCGTCCGCGGATCGAGGTTGACGAGCGCGTAAACGTCGGTGCGACTCCGGTTCAGCACGATCTCGCCGACGCCCTTGCCGTAGAGGAGCATCCCGTCGAGGTGCGACTCGAGCCAGCTCTGCAGCCCGCGCTGGAGCTGGTTCACCCGCACCTCGCGCAGGAAACGCTCCGCCTCCGCCACGTCGTGCGCGGGACCGTCGACGCGGACGCGCCCGCAGAGGCGAACGAGGATCGTCAGAGCGACATCGAGGATCGGGAACGTGCGCCGCATCTCGTCGTAGAGGTGGAATTCCGCCTCGATCGACAGCACGCTCCGATGCGCACCGAGCGTCCCCGGCACCATCCACGGCGGCCGCCCGCGCGGGTAGCCACGCTCCCGCTGCGCCCGTCGCGACGATCGCCGCAGCGCCTTCTGGAACAGCGTGCTCCACGCCTTCACCGACATACAGCCCCCTTTCCCAGCGCATCGGCGGATGCCGGAAGCCTAACGGGCCTCGCGAGAGGAGTGTGCGGTGAAATCGGCGGGTGAGGAGGGGGCGGGACGAGCGGTCGTGAACTTGCCTTCGCTGCCTGCGCGAGCGATTGTCCGCGACCGGATCGGGGAACACCGGCGCCAGACGACGGCCGGCGCCCTCGCCGCCCGGCCGCAACCCAGGAGGAAAGCAGTGACGCAGCGTCCCTGGTCGCTACGGTGGGGGATCCTCCTCGTCGCGATCCCTCTGGCGGCGGCGGTGGCGGTGCCGCCGGCGGGCGCGGGGAACGTCACCCCCTTGCTGCCGGATTTGGTAACCTTGCCGATCACCGATCCGATGATCGCACACGATCGCCAGACGCGCCGGCTGGAGCTGCGGTTCAGCAATCGCGTGGCCAACATCGGCGCCGGGCCGATGGAGCTGCGGGGCGTGCTCGATCCCGATACGAACACAACGATCGCCTATCAGCGAATTTACCGCTCCGACGGCAGCACCACCGATCGCGAGGCGGGCCGCTTCGTCTTCGACGGCCACCACGACCACTGGCACTTCGACGACTTCGCCAGCTACGAACTCCGCCGCTCGAAGGCGAGCGGCACCGTCGGCGAAATGGTGGCGGGCAGCACCAAGGTCACCTTTTGCCTGATGGATAGCGAGCGCGTGCCCGACTTCGTGGGCGGGCCTGAGGCGCCGCAGTTCTTCTGCTCCCCCGAGGTCCAGGGGATCAGCGTCGGGTGGATGGACATTTACTTCCGCTTGCTGCCAGGGCAATCGATCTCGCTCGCGGGCGTCAAGAGCGGCACCTACTGGCTCGTCTCCCGCGCCGACCCGTCCGGTCGGATCGCCGAGCTCCGCACCGACAACAACGTCGCCGCGGTGCGAATCCGGATCCGGAAGGATCAGCGCCGGGTGAAAATCCTGAAATAGGAGCGGCGCCCCCGTCGAGCGAGGCGCCGCTCCGTCCCGTCGCCCCCGCCGGCGGCTATCGCGTGAGAGAGCGGAGCTGCGCCGGCGTCAGCGTCTTCGCCCCCGTCTCCCCGATCACGAGGACCGTCGTCCGCCCCGTGCGCAGCGTGAGGCTCCTTCCGAGCGCGAGGAACCGGGTCCACTGCGGGTAGGTGCGCAGGACCGCGAAGTAGGCATCGGAGCCGTAGGCGATCTTCACCGTCCGCGCGTTCGCAGGCACGGTGGTATCCCGCCAGGCGCCCCGCTCCCAGCGGAAGAGGCGACCCGCCACCTCGCGCTGCAGCTCGACGTCGGTGTCGGCCACGCCGCGCTGCTGCAGTTCCCGCAGGGCGCGACTGGCCGCGACGGCCTGCCGCCCGACGTTCTCGGCCAACGCCTCGCGCCGGGCACGCACCGCGGCACCCGGCGCCGCGGGCGCACCCGCGCCCCCGAACCCACCGGCGCCAGCCGCATCCGGCCGCAGCATCGGCACCGGGCGTGGCGGCGCCGCGTTCGGCTCCTCGACGAGGAAGGACGTGTACGGCGTCACGATCCCGAACTCCAGGCTCAGCCGCACCACCTCGTCCTTCAGCTCCTTCGACTCGCCTTGGATCCGGATTTGCTCCAGCAGCGCGGCGATCCGGCGGTTCGCCCAGAGCTTGGGAATGAAGCCGTTTTCTGCCTCCCGCTCCGGGAGCGTCACCTCGTAGGTGTAGCGCCGCGGCTGGCCCTGGAACTCGCCGGTGAGCGCGAGCGTCTGCTTCCCCGTCCCCTTGAACCGACCGACAACCAGCAGCTGGTTCCCGGCGAAGAGGTCCGGCAACCGGGCGGGCTCGAGGTCGTAGAGCTGCGCCCCCGGCGCCTCGAGGCGCAGATTCGCGAGCACCGGATGGGCGATCTTGGCGTAGAAGCTGCCGACCTTCGCTTCGAGGTCCTCGTTGGCGGAAACGTAGTCGGAGTCGCCGCCATTGTCGCGGGCGATCCGATCGAGCAGCAGCGTGTTCACGTCGTCGCCCACGCCGAAGACGAAGACGCGCGCCCGGCCCGCGTTGCGCTGGCGGACGTTGTCGATGATCCGCCCGACATTCGTCTCGCCCACGGTGGGCAGGCCGTCGGTCATGAAGATGACGTAGCGCGAGCGAGCGGGATCCTGCTCGTTGGCGAGCACGTTCATCGCCGCGTCGAGCGCGTCGTAGATCGCCGTCCCGCCCACGGCGCGGAACTCGGCGATGAACTGCTGCGCCGCCTGGCGATTCTCCGGCGTCGCCGGCACGAGCCCCGGCCGGAAGCTCGTCACCTCGCTACTGAACCGAATGATGTGGAATCGATCCTGCGGATTGAGCGCATCGACCACCGTGCTCAGCGCACGGCGCGCCTGCTCGATCTTCGCTCCCTGCATGCTGC
>Ga0101943_1002259_pt1 | contig 12560 bp, 7 predicted proteins | sample DewCreD2012metaG_5_FD_75244 | JGI IMG/M metagenome (GOLD analysis project Ga0101943, IMG submission 75244) | Hot spring sediment bacterial and archeal communities from British Columbia, Canada, to study Microbial Dark Matter (Phase II) - Dewar... ... | reverse complement strand
GCTCGAACGGCATGGATTTCGGAGACCTCGCATGTCCCCAATCACCCTAAGCTCATTTCGAACGCCCGCTTCGCGGACTTCGCTCGCGAAAGGGCGCTTGGGCCTCAATCGGGGGTCGCTCCGCTCACCCGAAGCTCATTTTCGGACGTCCCTGTCGGGGGCTCGCTGTCCGAGAATTGCTCTACGATGGGCTAGCTTCTCCGCCCCGTCCACATCATTGGCTATTGCTCGGGTGAGTCTGCGTTGGCCGAACTCCCGCGCGAGCTTTTCCGACCGTACTGCGCCAGCTTGCGGTAGAGCGTCTTCCGCCCGATTTTCAGGAGCTCCGCGGTCCGACTCTTATGTCCACCGGTGAAATCGAGCGTCTGCAAGATGAGGCGTCGCTCGGCCTCCTCAAGAGGAGTACCAACGGGAATCTCCACGACCGGCGGGGTCGGGCGGGACGTCTCCCTCTCAGACGTCGGCAGATTCCGAAGGGGTTCGGGCAAGCTCTCCAATGTGATCACCGAACCGACCGTGCGCGCGACCGCCTGCTCGATGACGGCCTCCAGTTCGCGAATGCCTCCGGGCCACGAGTACTGCCGCAAGCGTTCGAGTACCGGCTCGCTCATCTCCAAGCGCGGACGCGCATACTTATGCCGATACAGTTCCAGGAAATGCAGGGCGAGAGGATAAACATATTCGGGGCGCTCTCGAAGTGGAGGCATCAGGGATTCCAGCAAGATGCGCCGCTCGACCTCTTCCATCGGGGCGCCGATTTCGGACTCGCCGCTTGTGCCCCCCGCTCCGCGACGCACCGATTCCGGCAGATCATTGACCGTGATCATGCGCCCGGCGGCCAGAATGACCGCGCGCTCAATGGCGTTCTCCAGCTCGCGTACGTTGCCTGGCCAATCGTAACTCTCCAACAGCTCCAGCGCCTTTTGAGTGATCCCCGTCACGCGCTTGCCCGATTTCTTCTGGTACAGCTTGATGAAGTGGATGACGAGCGGGCGAATGTCCTCTCGCCGTTCGCGCAAGGGCGGAATGTGGATGGGGTAGACGTTCAGGCGATAAAACAGGTCGAGCCGAAACTTCCCGGCTTCGACGGCCTTTTGCAGATCCACGTTCGTGGCGGCGATGATGCGCACGTCGGTCTTGATGACCTGGTTCCCCCCGATGCGCGTGAACTCCCCATCCTGCAACACGCGCAGGAGCTTGACCTGCGCGCTCGGGCTCAACTCCCCGATCTCATCCAGAAAGAGCGTGCCCCCGTTGGCCTCCTCGAACTTCCCGATGCGGCGCGCACGCGCGTCGGTGAACGCGCCGCGCTCATGCCCGAACAGCTCCGTCTCCAACAAGGCCTCTGGCAGCGCGCCACAATTGATCTTGATGAACGGCTTATCGGCGCGGCGGCTGTTGTAATGGATGAGGTCGGCGATCAACTCCTTCCCCACGCCCGATTCCCCTTGCAGGAGCACGGTCGTGGAGCTGTCGGCGACGTGCAAGGCCATCTCGATACAACGCTTGATCTTGTCGCTCACGCCGATGATCGGCAGCACCGCTTGCGTCCCCCGCAGCTCTTGGCGCAAGCGCACGACCTCGGCACTCAGTTGATCCTTCTCCAACGCCAACGCGATCTGATTGGCGATCCCTTCGACGAGCCCGATCTCATGCACGGTCACTCTCGCGGGCGATTGCCAGGCCAGCAAGAGCGCACCAAAGGCACGATCTTTGATCAGAATCGGGACCAACAACGCCAGTTGCGCTCCGCCCAATACCTCATGTAAGAACGCGCGCGCGATCTCGCCTTCGGTTGCGTCCACGCGACAGGCGCGCTTCTCGGCGAACGCGCGTTGCAGGATCGGATACCGTTCCAATGCCACTTCCGTGACGGAAAGAGCATGAGCCGCTCGCCCGCGCACCGTATCCAGGCCCAAGCGCACCCCCGCCGCGTCCAAGACGGCCAAGCATCCCAGGTCCGCTCCCACCAGCTCGAGCGCGCGATCCATGACCAGCGCCGTGACCTCCAACAGATCGCCGCTTCGATTGATCTCGTTGGCGATCTCCAAAAGCGCGCGCGTGATCGTGGCCTCCCGCTCCTTCTCCATGTAGAGCCGCGTGTACTCGTAGCCAATGGCGACCTGTCGAGCGATGGATTCGATGAAGCTGATCTCCTCGGGCAACCACCGATGCGGGCGACGACAGTGATGCAACCCGATCAAGCCGAGCACTTCCGATTTGCGCACCACGGGGACGATCAGAAGCGAGCGCGTCTGGGTCAACTCCACGATCCGCGCCAGAACAGGCTCCAAGCGCAACGAGGCCGTATCGTCTATGGCGATCGGTCGGGTGAGGTCCACGCGCCCCTCCAGCGCTGACAGGTCCATTGGGATCTTCATCCCCAGCATCGAGGGGATGTCCGGGTCAGCGCGATATTCGTACTCGATGCGCAGCTCTCCCGCCTGCGAACGCGCGACCAAGTGGCACCGATCCACCTCCATCAACTTCCCCAGCTCATCGGTCGCCGCCCGTAGGAATTTGTCCAAATCAATGAGCTGGCTCGCCTCCGGATTCAGGCGATCAATGATGGCGTCGCGCGCCTGATACATGCGCAGGCGCTTCTCCAAGGTCAAGCCGCCGGTCTCCACAACATGCGACATCGTTGCCTCCCTCCCGCGAGCCAAGAGTGACCATTCTCCCTCAGCCCGCAATAGTAGGCATCCGAACCGAGCCTGCGGGGAACCCTGCGCGAGCGATCCCGTTCACGATCGGCCCATTGCCGTATTGAGCCTCGGGCGAGCCCTAGGGACGGATCGCCCACGCGCCGTCCCACCTCACCGCATCGTGAACGCGTACCACGCAGCCTTCCCAGCGATCCACACCCCCCACAACGCGAAGACCAAAACAGCCGACTTCCGCACCGAGAGCTTGCGCGAGATGGCCGAGAATCCGATCGAGGCCAAAATGAGGAACCAGATCGTGAACAGATCCAGCGAGGTCGCGAGTGCGAACAGCGCCGGATGCGTCTTCTCCGCCGAGAGGCCGAGCAGCGCGCCCAGATTGGTCACCACCCAGCTCTCAGGTTTGGTCGGATCGAGCAGCTCCGGATCGCGAAGCGAGAGAACAAGGATGCCCAGAATCGCCCCCACGCTGGATGTCACCCCGTAGGACCAACTCACGACGGAGAACGTCTTCTTGAACGTCGTCTCCGCTTGCAGCAACACGAGGCCCAAGAAGAAGACTCCAGACAGAAAGAGCGCCACAAGCGGAATGACGGCAACGGGCAAGAGGGCGAAGAATCGGAAAAAGCGCGCTTGCATCTCGACCTGCCGCTCCAACGCTTCTTGAGGCGGCTTGGCCGCCCCCTGCTTCTCCAACGCCTCCTCGATCTGCTGCCGGATAAGCTCCTTATAGCGCGTCTCGAAGTTCGGCACGCGGAATTGCAGCAAGAAGATGGACGCCGACGAGAGCACAATCGTCACGATCAAGATGAACGCCCAGGTCGGATGCCGGGCGATGTCCGCGAAGGTCTCCGTCGGAGAGACGATAAGACCGAGAGTTCGACTCATCGGACCGAGCGGAGGACGCTCCTCCCTCACGCCCGACCCCTCATGCGGTCGTTCTTGCTCTACCATAGGTCGGCCTCCTGAATGTGCGGCTCACCGCATAGTGCCTCGGGCGAGCCGAAGGCAAGCCCCTTTGCGATTGACCCCTTGCCACATCAAGCCCGCGAAGCGGGCGCCCGAAATGAGCCTCGGGCGAGCCCTAGGAACGGCGATAGAGTCTAGCCCAAGAGGCCCCGCCAAGGGAAGATACAATCGCTTCACCAGGGTCCGTACATCACGAATCGGGCATGCGACCGCAGGCACTCGAAAATTGCCTCCGGCCAATGCACGAGCACACCCGATTGAGATTGCCCCTTGAGCCCGCGACAGCAAGTCCGAAGACGAGCCCTCGTGCGATTGACCCGCGACCGCATCGAGCCCGCGAAGCGGGCGTCCGAAATGAGCCTCGGGCGAGCCCAATCCCCATTCCAGCCCCCGAAGAGGGCGACCCCGCTGGGCACTATCGCCCGAGAGAGAACCATTCGCGCGCGCGCGAGCCGATCATCCCCACGGTGAGATCCGGAAATAACCACGGGTGCACACGGATGAACACGGAGGCACGCGGATCGGGCGGAAACCCGTGTCCCTCCATATCCCTCCGTAGTCATCCGCGTTCATCCGCGGTGAGAGAGGAAGGCGCGCTCCGGCAACCGTTTCTGCTATAATGCCCTCCTTTATGGGCTGTCTCCGCGGAGGGACATCGGGAGGTGAAGGAGGCCGATGCATGAGGAGCGTTTTCATCCTCATCAGCGTTGGATGGTTCGCCTGGGGACTTGGACTGTTTGCTTCCGCGAACGCGCAAGAGCTCTCTATGACATCGCGCTCGCTTCAAGTGGAACCGCCGCGCGTGCCGGCCTCGCTCACCCTGGCGGCAGCGATCGAGTACGCGCGGCGGTGGCATCCGCGCCTGCAAGCCGTGCGAGAGCAGGTTCGCATGGCCCAAGGCGAAGCGGTGTCGGCTCGTTTGCGTCCGAACCCCACGCTCACCTTCAGCGGCGAGAACTTCACTCAACCGGGTCGCGAGCAGGAGTGGTTCGCTATCTTCTCACAGACGATCGAGACCGGCGGCAAGCGTGAACGGCGCCGTGAAGTCGCCGAATGGACGGTGCGCGCCGCGGAAGCGGCTGCTCAAGAAGTCGAACGGCATATCCTCGCGGAAGTGAAGCTCGCTTACGAACGAGCGCTTCTGGAACGTGCGCGGTGGGAATTGGCGCGCGAGAATCTTGAAACCTTTCGACAGATCGTGCGGTATAACGAAGTGCGCGTCGCCGAGGGATACACGGCCGAAGGCGACTTGATCAAGGTTCGATTGGAGGCGCAACGCGCGGAATTCGCCATGCGACAAGCGCAGTTGGAGTATGAGCGGGCGAAGATCGCGCTGCTGCGAGCGATGGGCGCCGCCTCGTTCGATCTCGGATTTGAGCTACGCGAGGATCTGGCGTTCGAGCCCGTGTCGGTTCGAGCGGACGAGTTGGAGCGAGCGGCCCTGGAACGTCCGGAGGCCGTGCGCGCTCGCGCGGAGGTGGAACGCGCGTATGCGCTGTGGCAGTTGGAACGGGCGCGTGCTAAGCCGGATATCGTGGCCTCGTTCGGATACAAGCGGAACGGCCCGACCAACACGCTCTATGGTGCTGTGAGTCTGCCGCTGCCGATCCTCAACCGCAACCAAGGAGAGATCGAACGCGCGGAGGCCCACTGGCGACAGGTCGAAGCCGAATGGCGGTTCGTGCGGGGGACGATCCTCGCCGAACTGGCCACTGCGCGTCGCGCTGTTGAGATCGCGGCCGAACAAGTCGAGAGCTTGCGTCGCGATTTCCTGCAACGCGCCGAAGACGCGCGCGCTGTCGCTTTGGCCGCCTATCGAGAAGGTGCGGCCGATCTCCTGGTCTTGCTCGAAGCTCAACGGGCCCATACGGCGGCGCGCGAGTTGTACCTGCAAGCCCTGTACGAATACCGGCGAGCCCTCCATGAATTGGAGCGCGCGACGGGACTTGAGCGCCTGCCCCGAGGCGAGCGTCCTCCCGTCTCTCCCGAGGCCCCGCGCGTATCGCCATAGGAGGAGATGCGCGCCGTGTGGTCCCAACAGATGCGAGGACTCACTCGTCGGTGGCCGCTGCTCTTGGCGCTTGTGGTCATCAGCCTCATCGCTGGGCTGGCCATGCGGTACCTCCTTCGTCCGCCGGAACGAGAAGTCGCCTCGACGACGACCAGCTCGCGCGCACGCGCTGAAGAGACGGCGACGAACATCGTCGTCCTTTCCCCGGACGCTCTCGCTCGCGGCGAGATTCAGATCGTCACCGTTGGGCGACGCCCCTTGCCTCAAGAGTTGCGCGTGACCGGACGCGTACAGGTCAACGAGGATCGAGCGGTGCGCATCGGCTCCCCGGTCGAAGGGCGCATCACGCGCGTTCTGGCGACGGTGGGCGATCGCGTGAAGGCTGGGCAGCCCGTGCTCGCGCTACATAGCCACGAGCTGGCGGCTGCGCGCAGCGATTACGAGAAGGCCCGAGCCGCTGTCGCGCGCGCGGAGAAAGCCCTCGCCTATGCTCAGGCCGAGTTCGAGCGCGCGAATCGGCTTCTGGAGGCTAAGGCGATCTCCCGTCGCGAACAATTGCGCGCCGCTGCCGATCTGATGACTGCCGAGGCCGAACTCGAACAAGCGCGCGCGGAATTGCGCCGTGCCGAAGAATTCCTGCACCATTTGGGCGCCTGGCCCGAACTGAGCGACGAAGTCCTCATTCGCGCGCCGATCGACGGGGTTGTGCTCGAACGGCGCGCGACCGTGGGAACGGTCGTCACTCCCTCGATGGATCTGCTGATGATCGCCGATCTCTCGACGCTTTGGGTGATCGCCGAAGTCCCGGAGCCGCAAGCCGCGCGCATTCGCGTTGGCCAGCCCGTTTCCATCTTCGTCGCCGCGTTCGCCGAGGAGCGGTTCTCAGGCCGCGTCGCCCACATCGGCGAGGTACTCGATCCGCAGACGCGCACGGTTCGCGTGCGTTGCGTCGTCCATAACCGACAACAGCGCCTGCGACCCGAGATGTACGCCACCATCCTCATCACTCTGGGCTCGACCTCGCCGCAGCTGGTCATCCCTCGAGAAGCCGTGCAGGAGATCGGGGGCCAGTCCATCGTCTTCGTGGAGCTCGCCCCGGGCCGTTTTGAGAAACGCCCCGTTCGACTCGGCCTCTCAGCTACCCTCTCCGAAGGGGAATTCGTCGAAGTGACGAGCGGCTTGCGCGAAGGCGAGCGCATCGTCGCGCGCGGCAGCTTCTGGTTGAAGTCCGAGCTGCTGAAGACCGTCATCCAGGAAGGACCATGAGGCGAGCCCCCCTCCACATGGACCACGCGCGCTGGATGCCGTTATGATCCGCGCCCTGATCCATTTCTCGCTCGAACAACGCGTGCTGGTGCTCGCGCTGACGTTGCTCGTCGCTGGAATCGGCCTCTGGGCGTTGAGCACGCTTGCCGTGGACGCCTTTCCGGATCTGACCAATATCCAGGTCAACATCGTCGCGGAAGCGCCGGGATTGGCTCCCGCCGAGGTCGAGCAATTAGTTACCTTCCCCATCGAGAGCGCCATGATGGGCTTGCCCCGCACCGAACAAGTGCGTTCGATCTCGAAGTTCGGCCTCTCGATGGTCACGGTCGTCTTCGAGGACGGTGTGGATATTTATTTCGCGCGGCAACGCGTGGCCGAGCGCTTGCAAGAGGTCAAAGCGCGTTTGCCCGAGGGCGTCGAACCGACGCTCGGTCCGGTCGCGACCGCTTTCGGCGAGATCTACCAATACACGGTCGAGGGCGAGGGGTACAGCCTCATGGAGCTGAAGACGCTCCACGATTGGGTGATCCGGCCACAGCTGCGCACCATCCCCGGCGTGAGCGAAGTGAACTCTTGGGGGGGCTTCATCCGTCAGTATCACGTCCTGGTGGATCCGGAACGCTTGCTCGCCTACGGCCTGACGCTGCGCGAGGTCTACGACGCCATCGCGCGGAGCAATGCGAACTTCGGTGGAGGGTATATCGAGCACGGGGCCGAAGCCTACATCATTCGGGGTCTGGGCCGCCTGCGCTCGGCCGAAGATCTGCGCAACGTCATCATCACGGCCAAGGCGGGCGTCCCCGTGCGCGTGGCGGACGTGGCGGCCGTGGACGTGGGACCGGCACTGCGCCACGGGGCCGTGACCAAAAACGGGAAGGGCGAGGTCGTCTCCGGCATGGTCATCATGACCAAGGGGGAAAACTCCAAGCGCGTCATCGAGCGGATCAAAGAGCGTCTGCGCGAGATTGAGCGCACGCTCCCGCCAGGAGTGCGGATCGTGCCGTTCTATGACCAGACGGAATTGATCCAGCGGACGACGCGCACTGTGGCGATGAATCTCCTCAAAGGCGGATTGCTGGTCATCCTCGTCCTCTTTCTCTTCCTGCACGATCTGCGCGCGGCGGTGATCGTCGCAGCTGTCATCCCCCTCTCGATGCTCGCGGCGTTCATCGGGATGCGCGCGTTGGGGCTGTCGGCGAACCTGATGAGCCTCGGGGCGATCGACTTCGGCTTGCTCGTGGATGGCGCCGTCGTCGTGATCGAGAACTTCATGCGACGACGCGCTCTGCAAAACACCCCCAATGCCGCAGCTACGGAGATCATGCGCGAGAGCGCGCTGGAAGTCGCGCGCCCGATGGTCTTCGGCGTCTTCATCATCCTGGCCGTCTACTGGCCGATCTTCGCCCTTCAGGGGATGGAAGCGCGCATGTTTCGGCCGATGGCGTTGACGGTCAGCTTGGCCATCTTCGCCTCGTTGGTCCTGGCGCTCACCTTCGTTCCGGCGCTTGGCAGCATCCTCGGCGCTCGGATGAGCACGCCCGGACACGAGCGATTCTTCGCGCACGTGCGACACGCATATCGGCGCGCGTTGCTGCAGGCGCTACGACACCGTCGCGCGACTCTCGGTGGCGCAGCCGTGCTGGTCGTGTTGGCGCTTCTGGTGCTCTCGCGGTTGGGGACGGAATTCATGCCCGAGCTGGACGAAGGCGCCTTGCTCATCGAGACCCGCCGCTTGCCCTCGATCTCCTTGAGCGAATCGGTGGAGATCGCCGGACGCATCGAACGACTCCTGCGGGAATTCCCCGAAGTCGAGACAGTCGTGACCAAGATCGGACGCCCCGATCTGGCGACCGAAGCCATGGGGATCTACCAGGGCGATGTATATGTCTTGCTGAAGCCGCGCTCGATGTGGCGCACAGCGCGCACGCGCGAGGAGTTGATCGAAGCCATGGATCGGCGATTGCGCGAAATCCCGGGCGTCACCTACAACTTCACGCAGCCGCTGGCCATGCGCCTGGATGAAGTCGTCTCCGGTGTGCGCTCCGATGTGGCCGTGAAACTCTTCGGCGAGGATCCGGAGACGTTGTTGGAACTGGCCGAGACGATCCGACGCCTCCTGGAACGCATTCCCGGAGCCGCCGACGTTCAGGTCGAACCGATGCTCGGCGCACGCGAGTTGCGCCTGGAGTTGAATCGCGCGGAGATGGCGCGCTTTGGCGTGTCGGTGGACGACGTCGCTCACCTTGTGGAGACAGCCATCGGAGGGAAAGTCGCCACGCAGATCATCGCTGACGCCGCCTCGCGCGAACATTCGGGGAATCCTTCGACCGATGAGAACTCGACTTTCAGCGCGCCGCGCGTGGAGGTGCTCGTGCGCTTGCCCGAGCGGTATCGGCGCGATCCGCAGATGATCGGCCAACTCTTGCTTCAGGCGCCGGGCGGGGAACGCGTGCCACTGGCGCGATTGGCCCGAATCACGACGGCCGAAGGCCCCGAAGTTATCAATCGCGAAAATGCAACGCGCCGCATCGTGATCCAAGCCAACGTGCGCGGTCGCGACCTCGGAGGATTCGTCCGAGATGCCCAAGAGCGCCTTCGACGCGAACTGCGCCTTCCCCCGGGCTACTATATCGCCTGGGGAGGACAATTCGAGAACCAACAGCGCGCCATGCGAAGGCTCCGCGTGGTCGTCCCATTGGTCATCTTCCTTATCTTCCTGCTCCTGTTCGCGACCTTCGATGACCTGCCGCGCGCGCTCCTGATTATGGTCAACCTTCCCTTTGCCCTCGTCGGCGGCGTCGCCGCGCTGTGGGCGCGCGGTTTGAACGTGAGCCTTTCGGCCGCCGTCGGGTTCATCGCCCTGTTTGGGATCGCCGTCTTGAACGGACTGGTCATGGTGAGCGCCATCAACCGATTGCGCGAGCAGGGGACCTCGCTGCGACACGCCGTCGTGGACGGCGCGACAATTCGCCTGCGCCCAGTGTTGATGACGGCGCTCATCGCTAGCTTGGGCTTCATCCCCATGGCGACCTCCACCGCTCCAGGCGCAGAAGTACAACGCCCCTTGGCCACGGTGGTCATCGGCGGATTAATCAGCTCCACAGTGCTGACGCTCTTTGTCCTCCCCCTCCTCTACGAATGGATGGAGCGAAGGCGTCAGAAGCCACGCCAGTTGAGCCATGAGCGCCGCGAATTCCTCCGCCGATGAGACCCTCACACGGAGATCACCATCTCCACGCGAAACACCGAAAATGGAACAAAGGCGCCGCTCTTCTTCAAATAGTCCGCGCCGACGCGATAGAACGCGAGCGCATCTTGGTGCCGTCCGACGGCCACAAGTGCCTCGGCCAGGCCAACGAAATGCCAGAAGTTGTACTGCCCGTGGTTCTGAAAGTGAATGTAGGCACGATCCAAATGCTCCAACGCTTCCTCATGCCGACCGAGGGCAGAAAGAATCGTCCCTTTGAGCCATGTGAAACGAATGGCCATTTCCGAGCGCACGAATGGGTCCTTCTCCTTGAGCGCATCCTCGAACGCCGACTCCACAGCTTGCAGCGCCTCCGATGGGCGGTGCAGATCAAGCAGCGCCAAGGCGCGTAAGGCATTGAGCTTAGCCAATTGTCGCGTAGGCTGCAGACCATACTGCGCGATGAGCGGATACCCTTCTTGAGCGGCTTCCAAAGCTTCAGCAGGACGAGCCGTGTAGAGGGCTTCGATGGCGAGTTGATACAGCGTTGCTCCCAAGCCCCGAGACGCCTTCGCGCGCTGATCGGCCAAAGCAGCTCGTTGCATCAGGTCGCGATAGAGGCACGCCGCGCGATGCAACAGCTCGAAGGCGCGCGCATGATCATGACGCCGGCTGGCTTCAGCCGCCTCTGTGAGCAGCGCCGCCGCACGTCGAGTGGCGATAAGGGCATCCTCGCTCATATGGCATGCAAACAAAAAAGCCGCCGAATGAACATTCATTCGGCGGCTCGCGAGAGCACTTCCCTGGCAGCGACCTACTTTCCCACGCCGTTGCCAGCGCAGTATCATCGGCCCTGGCGGGCTTAACTGCCGTGTTCGGGATGGGAACGGGTGTTTCCCCGCCGGTATGGCCACCAGGGGAAACCTTTTGCAATTGAAGGAGAGCCCAGCATACGCCACACCTTCGCGCCAGAAGACGCGATTTCGTTTGCTCTCCAGCGCATCTTGTGGTCAAGCCGAACGGGCGATTAGTACCGGTCAGCTTAACGCCTTGCGGCGCTTCCACCTCCGGCCTATCAACCTGGTCGTCTACCAGGGCCCTTCAGGGAGACCTTATCTTGGGTCGGGCTTCCCGCTTAGATGCCTTCAGCGGTTATCCCTACCCAGCCTAGCTACCCGGCGCTGCCACGGGCGTGACAACCGGTACACCAGAGGCTGGTCCAGCCTGGTCCTCTCGTACTGAGGCCAGATTCCCTCAAGTCTCCTGCGCCCACACCAGATAGGGACCGAACTGTCTCGCGACGTTCTAAACCCAGCTCACGTACCGCTTTAATGGGCGAACAGACCAACCCTTGGGACCTTCTTCAGCCCCAGGATGCGATGAGCCGACATCGAGGTGCCAAACCGGGGCGTCGATGTGAACTCTTGGCCCCGATCAGCCTGTTCCCTGCTCCTTCTGTTACCAGAAGGGGTAGACTATCTCTTCATCCCTTGCCCGCGACAAGGGAGCGCGGCGTCTTAGCCCTGCACAGGGGCAGGACTCTCAGGCAACGCGCCTTCAGTCGTTACAGGGTCAGGAGGGAGCTTGTACTCCATGGACGGGTGAACCCACTCGCGAACAATGGCCTTCAGACGCTCGGTCTCTCGGGGATCGAAGTAGAGGACAGGATAGCCCTTTTTGACGATCGCCCGAGCCCGAAGCCCGAAGTTCTCACTGAGCGCCTCGATCAACCACGCCACTTCCTCACGGGAATATCGCGGCAGGTAGATGTAGGCGCTCCGATCGCGCGGGTAATAGTGCCCGTCGTCCATGTACCAAACGGCGAGAGTGAGCGGCGCTTTCAGCCAGCGCTTGATCTGCTGAGGCACGCGCTTTCTACCTTGCTCGTCGTAAAAAGCGCGCTGGTACCGCCCCAAGAGCGGCATGGCGTGCGTCTGGCAGCGGTAGTATGTGTAGGCTTTCTTCCAGCGTGGATGAAAGCGCTGGATGGGCTTCGGCTTATCCTGCATCAGGTTCGACAGGGTCTCATATTTCCACCAGAGATAGTCGCGCTGCTTCTCGGAATGTTCCAAACGCAAGCGCGCATTGCGCTTCCCCGTCTTCTGCAGGAAGCCATCGCCCAAGACCGCTCCCAGGATCAGCTCACGCTGCCGTTTGGTGATCATCGTGTCCCTCCCGACTTCCCACGGGATTACCCTCACTCAGGCGATGGCCTGAGGGTACCCGGTTCGAGGGCTCTCCCGTTATAAGCCGCGTGCTGACATCCTGATTGCTCAGGATGTGGGACAACAGTCGTGTTATCCCCGGGGTACCTTTTATCCGTTGAGCGATGGCCCTTCCACACGGGACCACCGGATCACTAGGCCCGGCTTTCGCCTCTGCTCGACGTGTGTGTCTCGCAGTCAGGCCGGCTTATGCCCTTACACTCTACAGGCGATTTCCAAACGCCTTGAGCCGACCTTTG
>Ga0101943_1002253_pt1 | contig 12600 bp, 13 predicted proteins | sample DewCreD2012metaG_5_FD_75244 | JGI IMG/M metagenome (GOLD analysis project Ga0101943, IMG submission 75244) | Hot spring sediment bacterial and archeal communities from British Columbia, Canada, to study Microbial Dark Matter (Phase II) - Dewar... ... | reverse complement strand
TCCTCGGGATCACGGGTCGCGAGATGTTCCGCACCTGGCAGCAGACGACCACCCTGCTCTCCACCGGCCGGGTGGACATCGCGCCGGTCATCACCCACCGGTTCGCGCTCGAGGACTTCCGGGAGGCCTTCGCGACCGTCGCCGCCGGTCGCGCGGCGAAGGTGATCATGTTCCCCGGAGGGCTCCGGGACGCGCCGGGAGCCGCGGATCGGACGGCGGCCGATCAGAGGTAGCCGCCGGAGCTGACCTCGGAGGGCGGCGAGGCCGGCTGCTGCTGCACCCGGAAGGGCAGGCGCTTGCCCTCGCGGCCGTCGATCTCGATCACGAACGTGTACGTGCCGGGCTCGGTGAAGATCAGGCCGTCGAAGTTCAACGCGAAGGTGGCGGAGGCCGGGGACCCACCGGCCTCGAAGGGCGCGGCGAGCTCGCGCACCTCCTCGCCCCCGGGGGTCCGGCCGAGCGGCCGGGGCTCGCCGTCGGGCCCGAGCAGCCGGACCGCGAGCCGATGCGGCCCGCGCTGCTCCCCGTCGGCCAGGCGCACGAGGACGCCGATGCCGATCCGGTCGTGCCGCGTCGGGAACCCCGGCGTCGAGAGCACCTGCCAGCCGATGCCGAGCGCCGAGAGCTTGCCGCCCGAGGCCTGGACCGCATCCGCGAGGAACGCCTCGACCTCCACGCGGCCATCGTAGTCGTCGGGCGGTAGGGTGGCGGTCGAGGGCTCGCAGGAGGGACCGACGATGGGTGCGCTCGACTACCTGAAGGAGCAGCTCGCCGAGCTCGAGGCGCAGAGGCTCGCGCTCCACCCCCGGACGCTCGAGGGGCCGACCGGCGCCCGCGCGCGCTTCGACGGGCGAGAGGTGGTGAACCTCGCGTCGAACAACTACCTCGGCCTCGCGAACCACCCCCGGATGAACGCCGCGGCGGCGCGGGCCGCGAGCGAGCTCGGCGCCGGGACCGGCGCGGTCCGCACGATCGCCGGGACCATGGCGCTGCACCGCGAGCTCGAGCGGCGGTTCGCGGCCTTCAAGCACGCCGAGTCCGCCCTGATGTTCCAGTCGGGCTTCACCGCGAACGCCGGCACGGTCCAGGCGATCCTCACGCCCGAGGACGTCATCGTCTCGGACCGGCTGAACCACGCCTCGATCATCGACGGCGCGCGGCTCTCGAAGGCCGAGATCAAGGTCTTCGAGCACCGGGACGCCGGGCACGCCGACCGCCTGCTCGCCGAGACCGCCCGGCCCGGCCGGCGCCAGCTGCTCATCACCGACGGGGTGTTCTCGATGGACGGGGACATCGCGCCCCTGCCCGAGCTCGTCGAGGTCGCCGAGCGGCACGGCGCGATCATGATGGTCGACGACGCCCACGCCTCGGGCGTGCTCGGCCGGGGCGGCGCCGGGACCGTGGACCACTTCGGCCTGCACGGCCGCGTGGACGTCCAGGTCGGGACCCTCTCGAAGGCCATCGGGGTGCTCGGCGGGTTCATCGCGGGGCCGCGGCACCTGACCGAGTGGCTCGAGAACCGCGGCCGCCCGTACCTGTTCTCGACGAGCGCGCCCCCGGCGATCGTGGCCGCGTGCATCGAGGCCCTCGACATCATCCGCGACGAGCCCGAGCGCATCGAGCGGTTGTGGGACAACACGCGCTGGTTCAAGGCGGGGCTCCACGAGCTCGGGTTCGACACCGGCGCGAGCGAGACCCCGATCACCCCGGTGATCATCGGCGAGGAGGAGCGGACGCAGGACTTCGCGCGGCGGCTCTTCGAGGAGGGCGTGTTCACCCCGGCGATCGTGTACCCGACCGTCCCGCGGGGGCAGGCGCGGGTGCGCACGATCGTGACGGCCGAGCACACGCAGGAGGATCTCGGGCGCGCGCTCGAGGTCTTCGAGCGCGTGGGCAAGGAGCTCCGGGTGCTCTAAGGGCTGCGCCGCGCGAGCTCGGCCTCGAGGCCCCGGATCATGAGGTCGAGCCCGTGCTCGAACTCCTCGTCGAAGTCGCAGCGCACGAGGTACGGCAGGTGGGCGGCGAGCGTGGAGAGCTCGGCGCCGACCGCCCCGAGGTCGGGCTCGGCGGGGACCTCGGCCTCGCCCCCGAACAGGTGCGCCACCTCGACGAGCACGAAGCCCTGGATGTAGCTGCCGAAGGCGCGGAACGCGCGGACCGCCTCGAGCTCGGAGAGCCCGGCTCGGCGCAGGACGGAGAGGGCGTGGTCCATCGGGCGCAGGGCGGCGAGGGCCATGAGCGGCTTCCGGCGGTGCGCCATGAGGGTGATGACGTGGGGGTGCGCCTTCAGCAGGACGCGCCACGCTCCGGCCGTCCGGCGAACGGCGACGCGCCAGTCCGGATGGTCCTCGGGGGTGGGGAACTCGGCCATGACGGCCTCGACGACCGCGCCGAGGAGGTCGTCCTTGTCGCGGACCTGGTGGTACAGGGACATCGCCTCGACGCCGAGCTCGTGGGCCACGCGCCGCATCGTGACGGCCTCGAGCCCCTCCTCGTCCATCAGGCGCAGCGCGGTGCGCACGACGAGCTCGCGGGTCAGGCGGCCTCGTCGTCCGTGCTCGTCGTTCGGGCGGGCGTCGGTCTCCATGCGGGCTCCTTCCATGGCCGGGCCTCGGCCCGGGATCTCGGGTTGACACCTTACAGCGTACACCTATATTGGTGTACACCGTAAGTGTCTCCGAACGCCAACACCGCCCGGGAGCTCCGGGCCGAGATCCGGAGGGGGTAAGGTCCGATGCGCGTCAACCCGGAGTCGCTCGCGCGCGCGAGCAGCCGCCACCCGTGGCGGGTGATCGTCGTCTGGATCCTCATCGTGGCCTCGATGGGGGCGGCCTCGCAGGCCTTCCTGGCCGACGCGCTCACCACCGACATCGAGTTCACGAACGAGCCCGAGTCCAAGCGCGCCATGGAGCTCATCGAGCGGAACGTCGCCGGCGAGCAGCAGGACACGGAGTTCTTCATCGTCAAGCACCGGACCCTTTCGGTCTCCGACCCCACCTTCGAGGCGTTCGTGCGGCAGGCCCAGCAGGAGATCTCGGCGCTCGGACCGACGGTCGTGGCCGGCGACGTCCTCACCTTCTACGACCTCTCCGCCGCGGCCGAGCAGGCGCAGGACCCGGCCGAGCGGGCGGCCCTGGAGCAGCAGGCGGCCGGTCTGGTCTCCAAGGACGGGCGTGCCACGCTGATCCCCGTCCCCGTCGTCGACACCGAGCTCGAGACCGTCGATGCCCTCAAGGCCGCCCGCGACCGGCTCATGCAGCGCGACGGCTTCGAGCTGCTCCTCGCCGGTCAGGCGACGCTCAGGGCGGACTCCTTCCAGGTCGCCGAGGAGGACCTGCGCCGCGGCGAGTCCATCGGGCTCGGAACCGCGCTCGTCGTGCTGCTCGTGGTCTTCGCGGCGCTCATCGCCGCCCTCCTGCCGCTCGCGATGGCGCTGATGGCGATCCCGATCGCGTTCGGGGCGGTCGCGCTCGTCGCGGCCGTCACCGGCGTGCACTTCAGCCTGTTCACCACGAACATCACGAGCATGATCGGGCTCGCCGTCGGGATCGACTACTCGCTGTTCATCATCGCGAGGTACCGGGAGGAGCGGAAGAAGGGCTTCGAGCCGCTCGACGCGATCGTCGCCGCCGGCGCCACCGCGAGCCGCGCGGTGTTCTTCAGCGGGCTCACCGTCGTGGTCGCGCTCCTCGGCATGTTCATCATGCCGACCACGATCTTCCGGAGCATGGCGACCGGCGCGATCCTCGTGGTGCTCGCCTCCCTCGCCGCCTCCCTCACGCTGCTGCCGGCCCTCCTCGGTCTGCTGAAGGACCGGATCAACTGGCCGCGCCTGGCCAAGCGCGCGCGGATGGACGGCGAGCACGACCCTCGGGGCGGCTTCTGGGACCGGACGACGAACGCGGTGATGGCCCGCCCGGTGGTGTTCCTCGTGGCGGCCGTCGCGTTCCTCGGCGCGCTCGGCAGCCTCTACTTCACGATCCACCGGGGCACGACCCAGAGCGCCGCCACCCTGCCCGACGAGGTCGAGTCCAAGCGGGCGTTCCTCATCCTCTCGCGGGAGTTCGCGGCCGGGGGTCGGACCGACCCCGTCCAGATCTACGTCGGCGGATCGCTCGACGCCGAGGTGCAGGCCGCGGTCGCGAAGCTCCAGCAGGCGATCGCCGCCGACCCGGCCTTCGGCGATGAGGTGCCGGTCCAGCCGGGCCCGAAGGGCGACGCGCTCGTCGTGAACGCGATCCCCGTCGGCGACGCCTTCGGGAACGACACGTTCGAGGCGGTGAAGCGCCTGCGCTCGGAGGTGATCCCGCCGATCTTCCGCGGCACGGGCGCGCAGGTGCTCGTCGGCGGCCTGCCGGCCATCTTCACGGACTTCCTCGCGCAGACCGACACCTACCAGCCGATCGTGCTCGCGTTCGTGCTCGGGCTGTCCTTCCTGTTGCTCACGGTCGTCTTCCGCTCGATCGTGGTGCCGGCGAAGGCCGTGCTCATGAACCTGCTCTCGGTCGGCGCCGCCTACGGCGCGATCGTGCTCGTGTTCCAGAGGCAGTCGAACGGCTTCCTCGACGCCGTCCACCGGTTCGCGCTCGACGCGTTCCACCTGATCGGGTTCCGGTTCCAGGAGGTCGACTCGATCGAGGCCTGGCTGCCCCTGCTCCTGTTCTCGATCCTGTTCGGCCTGTCGATGGACTACCACGTGTTCCTGCTCAGCCGGATCCGGGAGGAGTACGACCGGACCGGGGACAACGCGGAGTCCGTCGCCTACGGGCTGCGCACGACGGCCGGGATCATCACCGGGGCGGCGATCATCATGGTGGCGGTCTTCACGGCCTTCGCGGCCGGTCGCCTCGTGCCGCTCCAGCAGATGGGGTTCGGGCTCGCCGTGGCGGTGTTCATGGACGCGACGATCGTGCGCTCGATCCTCGTCCCCTCGAGCATGCGGCTCCTCGGCGACCGCAACTGGTACCTCCCGCGGTGGCTCGAGTGGCTCCCCCGGGTGAACGTGGAGGGCCGGGAGCCGGAGCGGGAGCCCGAGCCGGCGCGCGAGCCGGTCGGGGCGCTCGAGGACGCCTGAGCGGGTCCGCCGAGGCGCTTGCACCGGAGCGGGTTTCGGCCCGCTCCGGTGCGTCTGATAGGGTCCCCAAGCAGGATCGGACGGGGGGTCCCGCATGATGGACGAACAGCTCGGGAGCGGGATGCGGCAGGAGCGGGAGGCGCTCCGGGCGGCGCTCGGCCGGGTGGGGGTCTGGAGCTTCGCGCTCGAGACGCAGACGGCCGCCGAGGAGCGCGAGGCGGTGCGCCGGATCGAGGAGCTCGGGTACCCGGCGCTCTGGGTGCCCGAGGCCGTGACGAGCCGCGAGATCTTCTCCCACGCCTCGTGGCTGCTCGCCTCGAGCGAGCGCCTGGTCGTGGCGAGCGGCATCGCCAACATCTGGGCGCGCGATCCCGTGGCGATGGCGAACGGGTGGCGCATGCTGACCGACGCCTACCCGGACCGGTTCGTGCTCGGCCTCGGCGTGAGCCACGCGCCCTCGGTCGCCCGGCGCGGCGCGCGGTACGAGCGGCCGTACACGCGGATGCGGGCGTACCTGGACGCGATGGACCGAGCGGCCTCCTCGGCGCCGGAGCCGGAGGCCGAGCCCCGGCGGATGCTCGCGGCCCTCGGGCCGCGGATGCTCGAGCTCGCGGCCGAGCGCAGCCTCGGCGCCCACCCCTACTTCGTGCCGGTCGAGCACACCGCGTTCGCCCGCAGCCGGCTCGGACCCGAGCCGGTGCTCGCCGTCGAGCAGACCGCGGTGCTCGAGACGGACCCGGCCGAGGCCCGCCGGATCGCGCGGCTCTTCGCCGTGGACTACCTGCAGACGACGAACTACGCGAACAACCTGCGCCGCATGGGGTGGTCGGACCAGGACATCGCCGGCCAGGGCAGCGACGCGCTCATCGACGCGGTGGTGGCCTGGGGCGACGTCGACCGCATCGCGAGCCGCGTGCGGGCGCACCTGGACGCCGGCGCCGACCACGTCTGCGTGCAGGTGGTCTCCGAGGACGAGACCGACGTCTGCCTCAAGGAGCTCGCCGAGCTCGCCCCGGCCCTGCTGTCTCTGTAGGCCCTGCTGTCGCTGTAGGCGGCGCGCTCAGGTCGGGATCGCGACGAGCTCGAAGCCCATGCGGCGGATCCCGCGGATGATGCGGGGGAGCGCGGCCGCGGTCCTCGCGCCGTCGCCGCCGCCGTCGTGGAGCAGGACGATGGAGCCGCGCCGCACGTCGGCGAGCACCGACCGCGCGAGCTGCGCCGGCGTGGCGCCGCCCCGGTAGTCGTGGGGGTCCACGCTCCAGTGCACGAGGCGCATCCCGGCCTCGCGCGCCGTGCGGAGCACGAAGGGGTCGAAGCTGCCGCCGGGCGGTCGGAACAGCGCGGGGGTGATGCCGAAGCGCTCGCGCAGGAGCTCGGCGGGGCGGCGGATCTCGGTCTCGATGCGGTGGGGGCGGAGCTCCGCGAACGGGACCCGCCACGGGTGCGACCAGGAGTGCGTGCCGATCGTCATGCCGGCCCGCTCGACGCGCTCGACGATCTCGGGGTAGCGCTCGATGAGGTACCCGACCATGAAGAAGGTGGCCTCCACGTGCATGCGCTCCAGGATTCGGACGATGCGCAGCGTCGTGCCCGGCCACGGCCCGTCGTCGAAGGTGAGGGCCACCGCCTTCGGTGTGACGCTCCCACCGATCGGCTCGTATCGGACCTCGAGGACCTCCCCCGAGACCGCCCCGACCGTGCGGATCTCGCGCAGGCGGGAGCGCTCGAGGGTGTAGGCGGGGTTGTGGAGCCGGCGCCCCGGCAGGACCCGGACCTCCCGCCGGGTGCCCTCCGTGCGGTCCCGCCCGTCGACGACCGCGATCGCATCGCCGTCGGCGAGCGGCGTGCCGGGCGGGACCTCGGCCCCGTTCACGAGGATGGCCCCGGGGTCGGCCCTGCGCTCGAGCACGCGCCCGGTGACCGAGAGCAGCCGCCCCGGCGCCGGCGAAAGGCCGAGATCGCGCACCACCCGGCCGAGCGTCGAGCCTCGGGCCACCATCGCCGGGCGGCCGTCGACCGAGATGTGGATCGGTCCAGGCAGGTCGGCGAGCTCCGCGCCGAGCAGGACCGGCGCGAGCAGCACGACCGAGAACAGGGCCGCGCGGAGCGCGACCCGTCGGGGAAGGACCGGGCGACGCACGTGGCCATACTGGCGTCTCCGACGCCGGCCGTCCAGCCCCGGCAGAGCCCGGCGTGCAGCGGGGATGTCTGCCTTGACAACAGCGGGGGGGGGCGTAGATTGGCCACGGGGCCCTGCGCGGCGATGGGAGGCGTCGCGTGATGCGTTCAGGACGTGGTCCCGGCAGGTCAGGAGCGACGGGGGGCGCCGGGGGGCTCATGACGAGGCGCCGGAGCCGGAGCGTAGGGTTGCTCATGGCGTTGGGCCTCGTCGCCTGGATGGGAGTTCCTGGCTCTGCTTCGGCTTCCGACTGCGACCTGAAGGAGCAGATCTTCTGGGCTGATGAACCCGCGAGCGCCTTCCGGACGGACGCGTACGGGACCATGAACGACATCAGGTTCACGACCCGCGACACCGCCGACTGCAACCGGGTGACGGCTTGGAGCACGGCCCACATCACGGGAGGGGGGACGTGGGGTGACTGGGTCGAGATCGGCTGGCGCATCGTCACCACATGCGCCATCACCGGGTGCAGCGACCGGTACGAGTGGTTCAGCGAGTGGGGCATCAACTTCACCGTCCGGGGCGGAAGCAACGGCGCCTACCCATGTGAGCAAACGGCTGGGAGCTTCCATCGATGGCGGGTGACGAACAAACCGGGGACGAACGATTGGAACCTCTACGTGAACTGTTTGGCCGGCCAAGGCTACGTTCTGCTCGATACCGCGACGGACACGGGCCATCATCGGGGGACGCCCACCGGGGAGACGGGGCGGCGCGGCGGCACGGACACGGGGATGTCGGATCGGCATCGGAACCTCAAGTGGAAGGACTCAGGAGGGACCTGGAACGGGTGGGTCGACCCCGCATGTCGCTTCGATAACGCCAGTAACTGGCAAGGAGTCCGGGACTCGGCGACCGAGTACCACACAGCCAAGGGCACGAACAACTGCTGATCGGTGAGGCGGCTGAGCCGGGGGACGGGAGGTGAGCGTGTTGCGGAGAGCCATCGGAGCCCTTGTGGGGGCAGCCGTTCTGCTCGCTCTCGCTGGGTGCGGTCGGTTGGGCGGACGGATCGAGGCGGAAGAGGGAGGACCGGGCCCAGATTGGGATGCACCGCTTGTGGATGGTGTGTCCCTCGCTGCAGTGGAGGAGGCTCAAGCGCTCGTTCCCTTCCCCGTCTTCCTGCCGGACGAGCTGGGCGCTCCCGTGCGCCTGGTCGTGACGGACCCAGCTTCCGCTGCGCCCGAGATGCGAGCCGTCGCCGCCGTCTACGATCACGCCACGTACGGGCGATTCTGGGTCATCGTGCGGATCTCGGAGATGAGCGAGGAGGAGTTGCGGTCGTGGGCCGGCTGCGACCCGGCCGCAGGCTGCGAGGGTTCCTGGACCCTCGTGCCGTTCCGGGGAAGCGACGAGGCCATCCTGATCGAGGGACCGCTCGCCACGAGCGTGGTGTGGCTGTCGGGGGATCTGCGGTACGACGTCGTGGGCCCGGCGCAGACGTTCGGGGGGACGGCCGCGCTCGAGGTCGCTGCTGACGTCGCGGCGACGGCGGACGAGGGTGGTGCGGCGTAGGTGCGGTTCCTGCAGCGCGCTCTCGCGTGCGGGATGGTCGGCGCGGCGGTTGCGGGTGCCGTCGGGTGCTCTCGGCCAGACCCGTGCGCCGGCGATGGCCCCGCCCCCTTGCGCCCCGAGTGCGTGGAGCGGGCGAGCTTCCGGACCTGTGAGCTGCAGCTACGGCTCCTCGGACGCGAGGGGCTCGCGCAGGCGTTCGGTCTTGCGCCTGACGCGGGACCCGAGGAGATCGCGAGAGCCTTCGCCCGACCGTTCACCGCGTTCCCGGAGGCGGCGTACGAGGGCTGCCTGGACGCGCTGCGATGAGCGCCCGAGCGGGATCACGACGAGGTCGAGCCCCATCCGCGCCGGATCCGACCGGTGAGGGGGGCGGAAGCCCCGGGGAGCGCGCTGCACCCCGGGAGTGCCACCCCCATCGGGGCCGAGACACCCTTCGAACCGTACGGACCCCTCGGGCTCTGGGAGGATGAGGGGTCGTGGACGTGCGGGCCCGGGCGAGCGCTCGCGCCGCCGCCGCGGTGGACGTGGCGGCGCTCGTGGCCTTCGTGCTCGTCGGCGCCGCCGAGCACGGCGAGGGACTCGCCCTGAGCGCGCTCGCGCGGACCGGCCTGCCGCTGCTCGGCGCCTGGCTCCTCGTCGCCTCCGCGGTCGGGACCTACCGGCGGCTCGACTGGACCCGGCTCGTCCTCACCTGGCTCGTCGCGGTCCCGCTCGGGCTCGTCGTGCGCTCGGCCGTCCGCGGCGGCCCGTGGGGGCGGGGGCTCCTCGTCTTCGGCGGCGTGGCGATGGCCTTCACGCTCCTGTTCCTCCTCGCCGGCCGGGCCGCGCTCCTCGCGGTCGGGACGTGGCGGTCGCGGCGCGCCGCGGCGGCGCGATGAGCCGAGCTGGGCTGGCGCCGCCGCCCGGGCGGTGCTTCTGGCTCGAGGAGGCCCTCGCGCACGACCCGGGGGAGCCCTGCCCGCCGCTCCGGGGCCGCGTGGAGGCCGACGTCGCGATCGTCGGCGGCGGGTTCGCCGGCATGTGGACGGCGCTGGAGCTGCGGGCCCGGGAGCCCGGCCTGGGGGTCGCCGTGCTCGAGGCGGGCATCGTCGGCGGGGGCGCGAGCGGCCGCAACGGCGGGTTCGTCTCCTCCTCATGGCACGACCTCCCGGCGATCTGCGGCCTGTTCGGGCGGGACGAGGGCCTGCGGTACGCGATGGCGCTCGCGCAGGAGGTCACCGGGATCGGGCGGTGGTGCGCCGAGCACGGGCTCGACGCGTGGTTCCACCACGAGGGGGTGCTCGGCGTCCGGACCGGCCCCTGGCAGGAGGGGTTCGTCGGCGACGAGGCGATCGAGCTGCTCCGCGCGCTCGGGCTCGCCGACCGGGTCCGGCCGCTCTCCGGCGAGGAGTGCCGCCGGTACGCGGACTCGCCGAGGTTCCTGGGTGGCGCGTTCGTGCCGGATGGCGCGACGGTGCAGCCGGCGCGCCTGGCTCGCGGGCTCCGGCGGGTCGCGCTCGCGCAGGGGGTGCGGATCTTCGAGGGGACCCGGGTGCGGGGCCTCGAGCGGGACGGCGGGAGGGCGCTCCTGCGCACCGATGGGGGGACCCTCCGAGCCGAGCGGGTGGTGCTCGCCCACGGCTCGTGGGCGGCCGCCTGGCGGCCCTTCCGCCGGTCCTTCGCGGTGATCGCGGACCACATGGTGGTCACCGAGCCCATCCCCGACCGGCTCGCCGAGATCGGCTGGACGAGCCATGTCGGCATCGCCGACGGCCGCGACCTCCTCTATTACCTGCGGCGGACCGACGACGGCCGGATCGCGATCGGTGGGGGCTCGGCGAGCGTGCTCTTCGACGGGCGGATCGGCCGTCGCGCGACGGCCGACGCCCGGGTCGCCGAGGTCTCGGCCCGCGGTCTGCTCCGGCTGTTCCCGCAGCTCGAGGGCATGCGCTTCACGCACGCCTGGGGCGGTCCGATCGACCACACGGCCTCGTTCCTGCCGTTCTTCCGGACGCTGCCGCCGGGCAACGTCCACGCGGGGCTCGGGTTCTCGGGGCACGGCCTCGTGCAGACGCGGGTCGGCGGGCGGATCCTCGCCTCGCTCGTGCTCGGAGCGAAGGACGAGTGGTCCTCGATGCCGGTCGTCGGGCGTGGGATCGGGGCGGTCCCCCCCGAGCCGCTCCGCTACCCGCTCGTCCGCGCGGCGGTGTGGGCGCTTGCCTCCGGCGACCGCCGGGAGGAGCGGGGACGGCCTCGCGGCCTGATCCGGCGGCTCGTCGGTGGCGCGCCGATCGCCTACCGGGATCGGCTCGCGCGCCGCGGGGCCGTCGCCCGCTGAGCCCCCGCGGGATCGCTCACGAGCTCGGCCGCGAAGCGCCGGATGCGGCGGGCGAGGGCGCCGGGGCGCTGCAGGGGGATGTCGTGGATCCCGTCGATCCACGCGAAGCGGACCGGCTCCCCCATCGCGCGGACGCGGCGGGCGGCCCGGCGCTTCTCCTCCATGAAGCCCGCGGAGTCGGCCGCCCCGGGCGCCGAGTGCACGGCGAGCACGAGCGTGGGCACGCGGACCCGCCCGAGCAGGTCGAGCGTGTCCTGCTCCCACAGGGCGCGGAGGATCCGGAGGTGGTTGGCCCGCGACAGGCGCGGTCGGATCCTGCCCCGGCGGTCGATCCGCACGAGCGAGAGGAACACGCGCTCGACCTCCGGGGTGAGCTCGAGGTGCCCGCGGAGGTGCCCGCGGAGGTGCTCGAGGAACGCCTCGACCGGGGTGCCCGCGAGATCGGGCGGGGCGAGCAGCTCGCGCGCGGTCGGCCAGTCCATGCGCTCGCGCAGGCCGAGGAACCCGCCGTCCACGAGCACGACCCCGCGCACGGCCCGCGGGTGGTGCGCCGCGAGCTCGAGCGCCACGTTCGCGCCCCAGGAGTGCCCGACGACGATCGGCCGGTCGAGCCCGGTCGTCTGGATCACCGCGAGGGCGTCGCGGCGGACCTGCGCGAACCCGTACCCCGAGGTGGGCTTGCCCGAGCGTCCGTGGCCGCGCGCGTCGTAGGCGACGACCCGGTGGGCCGGCGCGAGGTGCGGCACGAGGAGGTCGAAGATGTGTGAGGAGGAGGCGAGGCCGTGGTGCAGCAGCACGCCGGGCTCGCCGCCCGGGAAGCGCCGGACCGCGAGCCGGACGCCGTCCGAGACGACCTCGAGCTGCTCCTCGTCCATGCGGTCCTGCAGCGTATCGGACCTCGGCGTATGCTGGGACCTTCCGACGGAGCCCGCGGACGAGGAGGGGAGGGCCGTGTACGGAACCGTCGCACGCATGCGGATCCCGCACGAGCGGATCGGCGAGCTCCGAGCCCTGATGGAGGAGGTGGGTCGGCGGGAGATCCCGGGGTTCCGGAGCACCCACATGCTGATCCCCGACGACGGCAGGGACGAGGTGCTGCTCGCGGTGTTCTTCGACGACGAGGCCTCGTACGACCGCAACGCCGACGACCCGGCGATGCACGAGGACTACCTGCGGTACCGGGCCCTGCTCGACGCCGACCCCGAGTGGACCGACGGCGAGTGGGTGAGCTTCGAGGCCTGAGCTTCGAGGCCTGAATGTCATGAAGAGGGGCCTCCCCGGTGGCACCCTCGCGGTGTCCACCACAGGAGCACCGAAAGGAGGCCCCGGACATGTTGTACGCCGGTCTGGACCTGTCCAGGAGGAGGCTCGATGTGCACGTGCTCGAGGAGGGCGGGGCGACGAGGGAGGTGCTGGCGGTCTCCCCGGACGCCGACGCGCTGCGCACGCTGGCGGCACAGGCGGTCCGGTGGGGTGAGCTGTCGGCGTACGGTGAAACGTGTCGCGATGTGA
>Ga0101943_1002251_pt1 | contig 12601 bp, 13 predicted proteins | sample DewCreD2012metaG_5_FD_75244 | JGI IMG/M metagenome (GOLD analysis project Ga0101943, IMG submission 75244) | Hot spring sediment bacterial and archeal communities from British Columbia, Canada, to study Microbial Dark Matter (Phase II) - Dewar... ... | reverse complement strand
GCACGCCCGTGATCATCGTCAGCCCGGCGATGATCAGAATCAGCGTGTGGGTGTACCCCACGTCGTGCACAAAGAGCAGCGTGAAGACGCGAATGAGCGCATAGACGCCCACCTTGGTGAGCAGACCGGCGAAGATCGCCGACACAGCCACCGGCGGTGTGTGATAAGACGCCGGCAGCCAGAAGAAGAGCGGGAACACGGCGGCCTTGATGCCGAAGGCGACGAGGAAGAGCATCGAGAGCGTCGTCACTAAACCGGGGTGATGGACGTTCTTTAACTTCTGAGCGAGATCGGCCATGTTCAACGTGCCGGCCATTCCATAGAGAATGCCCACGGCCGCCAGAAAGAGCGCCGACGACATCAGGTTGAGGGTGACGTACTTGATGGCGCCCTCTATTTGCGCTCGCTCGCCGCCGAGCACAAGCAGCACAAACGAGGCCATCAACATCACCTCGAACCAGACATAGAGGTTGAACAAGTCCCCGGTCAGAAACGCCCCGCAGACCCCCATCAGCAGGATGTGCAGCAGCGGGTAATAGCCGAACTTCTCCCGCTCCGCGTCCATGCTGCTCAACGAGTAGATCGCCACAGCCGATCCCATCAACCCGGCCAGCGCGACCATGATCGCGCTGAAGAGGTCGGCCACTACGGTGATGCCGAAGGGCGCTGGCCAGCTCCCGATTTGCACGACCTGAATGCCGTCGCGCCAGACCGAAGTCAACAGCGTCAGCGCTGCGATCAATAGCGCCACGGCGCCCAACAGGCTCACCCAGCGCTGGACGCCTCGCCAGCGCCAGGCCAAGAGCGCCGCCACCGCCGTCATCAACGGGATCAGGATCGGGAGTACCGGTCGCATCGTCGCTAAGCTCTCCTCATGCGGCAGTCCGCGTCCCGCGATCACGTATCCGTCGCCTTCATCTCGTCCAAGTCATCGGTTCCAACCGTTTGATAGGCGCGATGAAACAGCACCACGGCGAAGCCGAGCACGCCGAAACTGATGACGATGGCCGTCAGAATCAACGCCTGCGGCAGCGGGTCGGCATAGGGAGGCTGTAGACCATCAGCCCCCTCCGGGACAAACGGCGCTCGCGCTCGCGTCAGCCGCCCGACGGTGAAGATGAGCAGGTTGGCTCCGTTAGATAAAAGGCCGAGGCCGATGATCAACTTGACCAAACTGCGCCGCAACATCATGTAGATCCCCGTCGCATACAGCACCCCGATAACAACTGCCAGTATGGTCTCCATAGGTATCCCCACCGGATTTTGGATCGGTCTCGTCGTCGGTGTTCCAGCCCACCATCGGCGTCATTCCTCCGCCAACGAAAGGATGATCGTCAGCGTCACACCGACGACCACCAGATACACGCCGACGTCGAAAAACAGAGGCGTGCCCAAATGTACAGGCCCAATGCCGGGCAGCGTGATAGAGCCCCACTGACCGGTCATAAACGGCTTTCGTGCGAGCCATGCCACTAACCCGCTACCGAGCGCGACCAAAAGTCCCACGGCGATCAATTGACGCGGGTCAATCCGCAACAACTGCCGTGCCGTGGCCACGTCGAAGGCCAGCGCATATAGAGCGAACGCCGCCGCCGCGACCAGTCCGCCCACGAAGCCGCCGCCAGGACTGTTGTGGCCGCGCAGGAGCAAAAAGAGCGAAAACAGCAGCAGCAGCGGCAGCAGGAAGCGCGTCGCTGTCCGCAGGATCAGAGACATCACCCGCTCTCCTTCTTTTCCAGACGCAGCTTCAACAGCGCATACGCGCCGATGCCCGCCAGCGCCAGCACCGTGATCTCACCCAGCGTGTCCATGCCCCGAAAGTCCACCAGGATGACATTGACGACGTTCCGCCCATGCGCCCGGACGAGGCTATTCTCGGCGAAATAGTCGGAGATGGGCGGATGAAATCGAATGCTGGTGGCCACCAGCACGAGCGCCGTCATCATCCCCCCAGCGACCACGGCGACCAGAACGTCTCGATAGCGCGCTCGTTGCGTGGAGAGCGAAGCGAAGCGCGGCAGGTGATAGAACACCAGAACGAGCAAGATCACCGTCAGCGATTCGATCAAGACCTGCGTCATCGCCAAATCCGGAGCGCCGAACAACACATACACCAGCGCCACACCGTAACCGACGACGCCCAGCGACGCCACTGCGGCCAGCCGCGATCGTGCGCGCACGGCCGCCACCGCCGCTAGAAAGATGAGTGCGGCCACGCCCACCTCGTAGAAGCGGGCATCGGTTGCGCCCCCCGGCCGAGGAAAACCGCCTCGAGCAGCCAGCGTATACGCGGTCAGTCCGACCGTCGTGCCGATGATCATCAGCAGGTAGTAACGTAGGTAACCGCTCTGGAGCAACCGCGTCTGAGCGCGCGCCAGTGCATTCAGGCCGTCGAGCGCCACATCATACCACCGCGCGGGTCCCCAGCGGACGATGGGTTCTAACCGTGACGCGGCCCGGTGCACCACGCCTCGGGCAAAATAAACGCCCACGCCCGAGGCGAGCGTGAGCACACTGAGCAGCGACACCGGATTCAATCCGTGCCATAAGGCGAGCGTCACTTCGGTCGGTTCAGCACGCACCGCCGTGACTGCCGGCGAGACCAGCGGTGTGGCGATGATGTTCGGCAGTAGGCCGGTGAGAAAACCCAATCCGGCCAAGATCACCGGTCCCAGCCACAGACTCGGCGGCGCTTCATGTGGATTCTTGGGCGTGGCCATCCTCTCTCGGAAAAATGGCCTGACCCCCACGATCCCGGCGACGGCCACGAGCAACACGTTGGCCAAGACCCCCGCACCGGTGATGAGCGGTGCCGCGCGCGGTGCTTGCAACTTGGCTTCGTAGAGCAGTTCCTTGCTGATGAATCCGAGCAGCGGTGGCAACCCGGCCATCGAGAGCGCCGCCAAGCCGCCCGCTACCGCCGTGATCGGCATCACATGTCGCAGGCCGCCGAGCCGCGTCACATCGCGCGTGCCGGTTTCATGGTCCACCGCCCCCGCGACCAAAAACAGCGCACCCTTGTAGAAGGCATGGGCCAGCAGAAAGACCATCGCCGCTTGAATCGAGAGCGTCGTGTCGAGTCCGATGAGCAACGTCAGGATTCCCAATGCGCTCACCGTCGAGTAGGCCAGCAGGCGCTTGAGATCGGTTTGAAACAAGGCCAGCGCCGCGCCCACCAGCATCGTCACCGCCCCGGCCAGAGTGACCAGATAGTGCCAGGCGTCGCTGCCACCCAGTACCGGGCCAAGCCGCGCCAGCAAATAGACGCCGGCCTTGACCATCGTGGCCGAGTGCAGATAGGCGCTCACCGGCGTCGGCGCTTCCATCGCACTCGGCAGCCAGAAGTGAAAGGGGAACTGCGCCGATTTGGTGAACGCGCCCAGAAGGACCAGCAAGAGAATCGGCATGTAGAGAGGATGAGAGCGAACCACCTCGCCTTGACTCAACAACGTTGAGAATTCGAGGCTGCCGCCCACCTGCCCCAGCAGCAGCAATCCGGCCAGCAACGCCAGCCCGCCCACGCCGGTGACCAATAACGCTTGCAGCGCCGCTCGGCGCGCGACCTCTCGTTCATGGTCAAAGCCGATGAGCAAGTAAGAGCTCAGGCTCGTCAGCTCCCAGAACACAAACAGCGCGATCACATTGTCGGCCAGCACCACGCCCAACATCGAGGCCATGAACAGGAAGAGATAGGCGTAGAAGCGCCCCAGGTGGTGATGCCCGGCCAGGTAGCCGCCCGCGTAGATCACCACCAGGGTGCCGATGCCGCTGATGAGCAGAGCGAAGATCAAGCTTAATCCGTCAAGATAGAATGAGACGTTGATCTTCAGGCCGGGCACCCAGGGGGAGCTGAAGGCGAACACCTCACCCCGCGCAATCGGCCTGATAAGACGGGCGAAGGAGACAAACTGGATGAGCGGCAGCAGAGCAAGAATCCACGCCGTCGCCCGCCGACCGACGCGATGCAACCACGGCGCCAGCAGCGCCAGTACAAACCCGGATAGAACGAATGCAATAATCTCTCCACTTATCATGAGCAACCCCAGCGATGTCCTGATTCTCCCCTCTGCTCGTTGCGGGAGGAACCCGTTGCGCGCTCGCGCACAAGCAAAAGGTAGTATTCCGGCAGGTCCTTCCCATGTCAAGACAAAAGGCCCTGAGCCCGCTCAGCGAATCCGCGGCTCATAGAAAGCAACCGAGAGAAGGCTATGGTCCGAAATGCGATCGGCGAGGTCGGGACTTGAGCTTCTGAGCGGGTCTCCGAAGTGGAGCGCGAAAAGATACGACTAACTCCGATCTCGCGGGCGTGTCAGAATCGGCGACTTCACGGAGACCCAGCTGGGCGTGGACTCCTCTCCCTGGCGCGATCGCCATTTCATTTCATGGATGCCTCGCACCGATGCCGCACGCATGGGAACGAGAGTAATGAAGAGCACCTGCCAGGTGCGAGGAGTCGAGCCCAGGGGGTCTGCGCGACCCCCTGGACGCGGTTATGCACCGGGTCGGAAGACCTGTTCGGAGACTTTGTTCTGCTCGACGACGGCGCGCTCTTCGTAGACATCGGTCACGTCCATGGGATTCGTCGTCGCCCCCACGCGATCCGCTCGTTCCTGCCGAGCACGATGACCGGAGTCCCGGCGAAGCTCACCCCCATGACGATCATCGGATTCGGCCCCTCGACGACGAGATGCATCTCGTAGAAGATCGCGGGCACACCGAGTCCGAGATGCGGATCATTGGCCAGCATGGGGAAGCCCGTATCGGTCTTCGAGCCGCTCACAATCCACCAGTTGCTGCCCGAAGGCGCCGTCGTTCGACCGAGCGCACTCCTTAAAAGCGGAGTCTCTATAGACCACACGCCAGCGCGTTGTCAAGGAAGAGGCGTCCATGTATGCTATCGCGTGTATGAAGATCGCGATCATCGGCTCGCACGGCTGCGGGAAGACGGCGCTCGCCTTCTCCCTCTGCACGGAGCTGCAGAAGCGCGGGCGGCGCGTTGAGCTCGTCGTGGAGATGGCGCGGCGAAGCCCCTTCCCGATCAACGAGGCGACGTCCGAAGCCGGGCAACTATGGATTCTGCATCGCCATATCGCCGCCGAGTTGGAAGCCTCCGCTCGCGCGGATGCCGTCGTGTGCGACCGTTCGGTCTTGGACAACTACGCTTACTATTGCCACAAGTTCGGGCGGCGGTTGCATCTGGATGCGCTGATCAAGGAATGGATCGGCACCTATACGCTTCTCGTCAAAGTCCCGATCGTGGACGAATGGCTCATCCCCGATGGCGTGCGCTCGACGGATCGAGAGTTTCAGCGCGCCATTGATCTGCTCGTCGAGGACCTCATCGCCGATTTGGCCGAAGGGCGGACGCGCATCCTGCGCTTGGATTATCCGTTCGATGTCCGACAGATTCTGGCCGCTTTGCCTCTTGATGCGAATTCCCGATGAAGCGGGAGACCATTCAGAGCGCCTTTCTCATCGCCCTCATCATTGGGGCCGGGTATCTCTTCTTTCGGATGCTCGCTCCTTTCCTCTCGCCGATCATGTGGGCGATCGTGTTGGTGATCCTCTTTCAACCGATTCACCGGCGCATGTCCCGGCGCGTGCGAAATGTTGACGTGGCGGCGCTGCTCTCGTGTCTGCTTGTGCTGGCCGTCGTGATCGTCCCGGCGACGCTGATCGTGATGGGGCTCATCGGAGAACTCATCGCCACCTATCGTCTTATCGAAGAACGCTTCGCCTCAGGCGCGTGGGCGTTTCGTCTTGAGCCCGGGCGAAACCGCATCTTGGAACGCTCACTGAGCTGGCTCACGCAATATGCCGATCTGTCGGAGCTGAACCTGCACGCCTTCATCTTGAACAATCTGCAGCGTCTCTCCGGGTACTTGGCGGCTCGTTCGGCCGAGGTCGTCAAGCAATTCTCCTCGTTCGTCTTCAATACGGGGTTGGCGATCTTCACCACGTATTTCCTCTTCCGAGATGGGCCAGCACTCATGGTGCGGCTCAAGCGCGCGATCCCGCTGCCGGAATCCGAGGCCGAGGAGGTGTTCAAGCGGATGCAGGAGATGATTCAAGCGACGCTGTATGGGGGGATCGCCGTCGCTCTGGCTCAAGGGGCTCTCGGGGGGATCGCCTTTTGGATCGTCGGATTGCCCTCGCCGCTGATCTGGGGAGCGGTGATGTTCTTCTTCTCATTCCTGCCGGTGGTCGGAGCGGCCATCATCTGGGCCCCGGCCGCCATCGTCCTGATCGCACAGGGGAGTTTCGGGAAGGGGCTCTTCGTACTCCTGTGGGGCGCGCTGGTCATCAGCACGGTGGACAACATCATTCGCCCCTGGGTGATCGGCGGGCGCACGCGCTTGCCGATGCTGCTCATCTTCTTCAGCGTGCTCGGAGGCGTGAAACTCTTCGGCTTCATCGGCGTGGTGATGGGGCCGGTGGTATTGAGCGTCGCGCTCACGCTCTGCGAGATCTTTCGACGCCAGATGAGCCCCCCGCGCGTCCCGGAAGCGCCCGCGGACGCCTCATGATGCGTGTCGCTCAGAGGTGAGAGAGCTCATCCTCTTCCCGTCGGGGGGCGAACTGCCGGCGCAGCACGTCGCGGGCGAGATCGCGCCCGGCCAACCCGAAGGCGATGGCCAGAGCCAGCGTCACTCCGCCGAAGAAGATGGAGAAGGCGGCCACGACGATGTGAGCCGCCAAGGCCAATTGTTCCAGCGCCATCGCCAGCGCGATGGAGATGATCAGCACGCGCACGCCGCCGGCCAGAAGGCGCGCCGAGGCCAGATGGGCATTCACCGCCGCCAAGAGGGCCGCGCGCGCCAGGAAATTCGCCAACAGGAAGCCGCCCACCAGAATGAGCAACGCCGCCACAACGCGCGGGAGATAGCCGAAGACGGCGGCGAGCGTGCGACTCACCAGCGCGATCTCCAACTGCTCCAACCCGACGACCAGAAAGAAGAGGAACAGCAGCCAGAAGAAGGCTTGCGCCAGAAGATGCGAGGGCGCGCGCCGAATCTCCGCCCGCCGCAGAACTTGCCCGATCCCCATCTGCTCGCACCAGCGATCGAAACGAATGGCGCGCAAAGCTCGCCCCAGCAATGACCGCACGACGGCGGCGACGAGCCATCCGGCGAGAATGAGGATCACCATGGCGAAGAAATTCGGCAAAAAGGCGAGCGCGCGTTCCTCGAATCGCTGGAACGTCCCGACCAAAGCGGTCTTCAAGGCTTCAAACATAAGCTCCTCCTTCGTTGCCTCTGCTCACGCGACCGCGCCGGGGCCGGTGGCCGCCTGCGCCCAGAGAGAGCGCCTTGCCCCGTCGCGGCCTTCTCGGCTCATCCGTCAGCACGAGGCGCTTCCCACTGCGCGACCAGCGCCGGTTTTCGCTCCTCGAAGTGCCGACATAATTCCTCGATCACGGCTTCGACCTCCTCGGCCGTGCTCTCAGGCGTCTCGAGGACGAACGACGCCGTGCGCCCGAGATAGAGCGGCACGAGCGCCTGCAGCAGATGATCCCGATGGATCACGCGCCGATGGAACGCCAAAGCGAAATCATAGATGACCGAGACCCACACATCCGGAGGGAAGCGGAAATTCGCGTCGTTCGATCCGGCGATCTGTTGAACCTGGCGAAAGGTCGAGGGGGCGAGGATCCGCTGCCAGAGGTCTTTCAATTCCTCGGCGCCCAATCGAAAGATGCCGAGCATGCGCTCGACATTGACGCGGATCGGCTCCAGCCCCACCTCATACTCCAAGCCGAAGGTAGGCACCGGCTCCGAGCCGCGCACATTCGCCCACAGAGGGAAGTTCGCCTCCATCAGATCGAAGACCGATCCGACGACCTGCATGAGCATGCCGCTCAGGTCCACGCCGGGGTCTTTCGCGTCGTGAATCTTCGCTCCCAAGAAGGCCTGACACACGCGAAAGCCGCCGGTGATCGCCGTCGTGGTCATCCAGATGTCAACGCCAAAGCGGGCGACATCCGTATGCCAGACGTCCTGAGCCAGATAGTGCGCGGCCAGCCGTCCGGAGAACCCGAAGTCGCCGCCGATCGGCTGGCGCACGCGCTTGCCGTAGAGGGCGCGCGTGAGGGGATAGACGATGGAATTCGTGATCGTGCCGTCGTACTTATGTCGCCGATAGAGTGGCGCGACGAAGTCGAAACCCTCTTTGAGAACAGGGCCGATGAGCAAATCCATCCACTCGGGCGTGATGCTGCGCAAGTCGGCGTCCACGACGGCGCAGGCGCGCGCCTGAAGGCGCACGGCGATCTCAAAGACCAGGCGCAGGGCGCTGCCCTTGCCCGGCACACCGTGATAGGGCATCGTCAGCCGGTGGATGGGATGCCGCGGATGCGCGGCTAAGATCGCGCGGTAGTCGCCAAAAGCCGCCTGTCGCACGACTTCCGGCGTCCCGTCCTTAGACCCACCATCCGAATTGACGATCACCGCCGTGCATTCGGGGAAGTATTTCGCCAATCCCGCCATCACCGCGCGCACGACATGCCCGATGGTTCGGGCATTGTTATAGCTCGGAATGCCCACAAGAAGATCCACGCGCCCGATCTCGCGCAGGGTTTGTTCGACCTCCGCCGCGAGCTGCGGTCTCTCGGTCTGACTCATCCCCCTCTCCTGGCCGGCGCCTTCGCGGCCGATGATCCGCAACCTGAGGACGCATCCGGCGGAAGGCGTTTTGAACGGCCCCTTTATTTATACCCGATCCCGACGCGACCGACCAGCGCGGTTCTCTCAGGGGACGCTCCTTCTGGTAGAATTGACGGCGATCGGGAAGCGGAAGGCGCACGGAGGAGGGGCGATGGAAAGGGGCGAGCAGTACGCGCTCGAGTTCCTGATCGGGGAGATCTGGAGCCGTCCCGGCCTAGATCGAACGGCAGAACGCTTCGTGTTGAGGCGCATGCGATGACGCGCGAGCAGCTCACAGGCCAGATCAAAGCACGGGCGCGCGCGCTGGGCTTTCATGGTGTGGGCGTCACCGACGTTCGCCCGCTCCAGGAGGATGAAGCGCGCTATCATCGGTGGCTGCGCCAGGGGTGGGCCGCCGATTTGCGGTACATGCAGACGAGCGCTTCCGTGCGCGCGCATCCGATGCGCGTGTGGCCGGAAGCGCGGGCGATCCTTGTGCTCGCCGTGAACTACTACAGCGGCGATTTTGATCCCCTCCCACGTGGACACGGACGCATCGCGCGCTACGCCTGGGGGCGCGATTATCACGACGTCATCCCACTTCGACTGCGACGGCTCGTCGCGGAGATCGAGCAGCTCCTCGGGCGTCCGGTTCGCGCCCGCTGGTTCACGGATGCCGGGCCGCTGCTTGAGCGCGCGTTGGCGCGCCGTGCCGGCCTGGGGCGCATCGGATGGAACGCGTGCCTGATCACGGAGACCTTCGGCTCGTGGGTCTTCCTGAGCGAGCTCCTGTTGGACGTTGAGCTGGTGCCGGATCAGGAAGAGACGCGCGCCTGCTTGAGCGTATTCGAATGTCAGCGCTGCTGTCCGACGGGTGCCATCGCTTCGGATGGCCTCGTGGATGCGCGCCTCTGCCTCTCCTATCACACGATCGAGAATCGCGGCGCGATCCCGCAACCGCTGCGACCGAAGCTTGGGGATTGGCTCTTCGGCTGCGATATTTGCCAAGCCGTCTGTCCGCACAACGCGCGCGTGCCGATCACCGATTGGCCGGAGTTTCACCCGGAAGCGGGCGTGGGGAAGACGCTGGCTCTCGCGGACGTGCTCGCCATCGCGTCAGAGGAAGAGTTTCGCGCCCGATTTCGCGGCACGGCCCTGCGGCGAGCGAAGCGGCGCGGCTTGCTCCGCAATGCGGCCATCGTCGCTGCGAATACCGGCTACGACGACGTGATCCCACAGCTGCGGCGCCTCGCCCGTGAAGACCCTGACGAGATCGTTCGCGGGCATGCCCTGTGGGCGCTTCATGTGCTCGATCCCGTCAGGTCGCGCCCGCTTCTGGAGCGCGCCCGCCGCGACCCGCATCCGTTCGTGCGTCAGGAAGCGGAGTCGGCTCTTGAAGGGGAAAGCGCGGGCGAAGCGACGACCGTCGCCGCCGATCCGGAGACCATACGGGACGCGTCATGACGTCGCGAGGGGGACAGCATATCGGACACGGGGTGGTGATCGGGGCATTCCTCATCGCCGTCGCCTATTTTCTGCTCAAGCTCGCTTACACGCATTGGCTGCCCGGGACGCTCATCACGTTCGGCCTTCTCGCCGCGGGCTTCGCCTACGCGCAGTGGGCTTGGAAAGCGCGCATCCCGTGGTGGGTCCTCGGCTCGCTCTTTCTGGCCGTGCAGGTGGATTTGCTCGGCAATCATTTCCACATGTACGGACGTCCGTTCGGCCCCGTGCAGTACGATGAGTTCGCGCACATGATGGGATCGGGCTTGAGCGTACCGGCCTTCATCTGGCTCTTCGCCGAAGTCGTGCGCCGACAGGGGCTCTCGATGTCGCGGGGATGGATCGCGACGCTGGCGGTCTCGCTCAGCTTCTCGGCGGCTGCGATCTACGAGATCATCGAGCTGTGGGACGAGCTCTATTTTGGCGGTCGGCGCATCTGGAGTCCGCACGACTGCCCGAACGATTTGCAGTGGGACCTCGGAGGGAAGATTCTGGGGGCGACGATCACCGTGCTCCTTTGGCGGAATCACGAGCGCCGTCCTCTCGGACGCGCTTCCGAGGAGCCAAGAAGCGACGCCGCCCAAACGCCATGAGCTTCGGAGGCCAGAGCATCATGCGAAAGACGGCGAAGGAAATCGCGGAATTCGTCGGCGGTCGCCTCATCGGCGAAGCGATGCGGGAGATCACCGGCGTAGCGAGTCTGGAGACGGCGACCGAAAGCGATCTCGCTTTCGTGGAATCCGAAGGGTATCGCCAGCAGGCGGAGCGCTCGCGCGCCGGATGCCTCATCGTCCCGGAAGGCTTTCACCTGCCGGGCAAGACGCTCATCGCCGTCGCGCATCCGCGTCGCGCGTTCGCCGACGTCGTCGTCCTCTTTCACCCGCCTTCGCGTCCGGCGCCCGGCGTCCATCCGACGGCGATCCTCGGCGAGGGGGTCATCCTCGGCGAAGACGTGAGTATCGGCCCGTACGCCGTCCTCGAACGCGAGGTGCGCATCGGGGCGCGCGCGCAGATCGGCGCGGGCGTCTACATCGGCGCGCGCACGCAGATCGGCGAGGATTCGATCGTCCATCCGAACGTGACGATCTATCCCGATGTGCGCATCGGCGCCCGCGTCATCATCCACAGCGGAAGCGTCATTGGCAGCGACGGCTTCGGGTATTTCCTCGTCGAGGGGCGCTATCGGAAATTCCCTCAGGTGGGCAGCGTCATCATCGAGGACGATGTGGAGATCGGCGCGGGCGTCTGCATTGATCGAGGGACGCTCGGCGCGACGCACATCGGCCGGGGCGTGAAAATTGATAATCTCGTGCAGATCGCTCACAACGTGACGATCGAGGCGGATACGGTGATCGCCGCGCAAACGGGCATCGCCGGCAGCTCCCACATCGAGCGCGGCGTGCAGATCGGCGGTCAAGTCGGCATCGCCGATCACGTGCGCATCGGAGAGCGAGCGATCATCGGCGCGCAAGCCGGAATTCCCTCGGGGAAGAAGATTCGCGCGGGAGAGTTCGTCTGGGGCACGCCGGCTCGCCCGATGCGCGAATTCAAGGAACAGTACGCGCAGCTGAGCCGCCTGCCCCACCTGCGACAGATGGTCCTCGCGCTGAGCGAACAACTGGAGGAACTGCGGCGACTCGTCCTCGAAGAACGGGCGAAGAAGGGCGCTTAGCGCACTACGGGGACGCGGCCGTCACGCGCATGAGATACGCGACGAGACTCGGCGAGACGTACGCCTCGATCAACGCTGCGAGGACCAGAAGTACGTAAGCCGCCACCACCACTTGGCCATAGGTGCGCGCTTCCTGAAGCCAATCAACGCTCTGGCCGCGCGCGGCCATGTAGACGCGAGCCCCCAGGTGCACGCCTAAAGCGCCGACTGTGGCAAACGCCGTCAGCTCCGGAATCCCGTGCGGGAGAAGCGCCGCCAGCGTCACCACAAGCGGCGTCCCGTGCTGCTGCGAGATTTGGGCGAGTAACCCGACGAAGTACCCGATCAAGAGCATCTCGGCCAACGAGAGCAAGCCTCCGGTCAAAATCCCCAACGTGAGCATCAGGAAAACGCGCGTGTTGTTCGTGAAGATGACCCGAAAGGTATGCTCCCCGCGAATGCTCTGCATGATCGTGATGGAAGCATGCACGTCCCGCTCCGGAAGGGATAATTCGGGAAAAGGGACCAGGAGCCCAATGCCAAGGCCTACGGCCAAAGCCAAGGCCATGAGGCCGAATCCCATGAGCACCCACCGCTTGTTCAGTACGCGCATCCTTCACTTCCCCGTTGAGACCGGCGTGAGTATATTCGGGCAGAGGAGAGCACGTCAAGGCGCTGTGTCATCAGCGGGAAGTCGGGCGCCGCGCTTGTTCCTTCGCAAGGCTTCCGGTACACTACCGAAGCGAATGTGGGGGAGGGATTCATGCGAAGCGTGGGGATGATGTTGATGCTCGCGATGCTTTTC
>Ga0101943_1002250_pt1 | contig 12608 bp, 9 predicted proteins | sample DewCreD2012metaG_5_FD_75244 | JGI IMG/M metagenome (GOLD analysis project Ga0101943, IMG submission 75244) | Hot spring sediment bacterial and archeal communities from British Columbia, Canada, to study Microbial Dark Matter (Phase II) - Dewar... ... | reverse complement strand
GACGTCGCTTCGTCGGCATGGGTGACCTCTGCTACGTTGAAGGTGCGGTCAATGCTCATCGGCAGTTTACCATGCACGACCGTTTTGGGATAGGCTCTAAGGAGAACCGGTGCACCGCGGATGCCCGGACGCGGCGAATGCCTGCACGCGGCGGATGCCTGCACGGGGCGAATGCCTGCGCGCGGCGAATGCCTCGCGCGGCGGATGCCTGCACGGGGCTGACGCCAGCCCGATCCCTGACGACGGCCCGGTGGCTCCCGCGGATCTCAGGGCGCGAGCACGACGTGCCGGATCTCGCGACGCAGCGCCGTGTAGGCCACGTGCACCCGGCCGGCGCCGTCGACGACGATCGCCGGGTAGGAGTACTCGCCGGGCCCCTCCTCCAGCACCGCCACCTGGGTCCAGGTAGCGCCGCCATCCCCGCTCTCGGCCAGGCAGAGCGGGTAGCGCAACTCCCACTGCATGGGGTCGCGTCCGCGGTCGGTGTGGTTGTACGCCAGCCACAGGCGCCCGTCGGGCAAGCGTACCATGTCGATGCCGGCGTTGGGATTGGGCAGCGCCGTCGGGTGCGGCGTCGACCAAGTCCGGCCGCCGTCGGCGCTCTCAGCGGCCCAGATCCGCCCCACCCGGGTGCGCATGAGGAGCAGCAGGCGCTGCGGCGCCACCGCGGCCAGCGTGCCCTGGATCATGGGCACGCCGGTACCCGCGCCGATCGCCAGGTCGTCGAACGTCCACGCGGTGGTATGCCGCGCGACGTCCAGGCGCGCGATCCCCACCTGCCAGCGCACCTCGTCGTACACCGGCAGCAACAGCGTGGTACCCACCTGCAGCGGCTTGTTCTTGGTCAACACGCCCGCGCGATCCCACAGCAGCAGTTCGTCCGACCAGGTCTGCCCGCCGTCGGTCGAGGTCCGCGCGCACGGTTTGCCGCCGGTGCACCACGCGCCGTGCACGCGGAAGTAAGCCAGCCAGAGCACGCCCGGGGCGCCGGCGAACAGCACCGGGTTTCCGCACGGGTGGCCGTCGGCAGGCACCACCAGGGCGGGCGCCGACCAGCCCGCCGCACCGGCGGCCAGGCGGGCGGTGTAGATCCCCGAGTCGGGGAGCCCCTCCGCGGTGCCGCCAAACCACGCGCCGAGCAGGCTACCGTCGGGCAGCGGCAGTAGCGTGGCCCCGTGACAGAACGGCGTGGGGAGCGGGTTCGTCATGGCCCGCCGCGCCAGGAGCTGCGGGGCCCCGGTCATGGCCTGCCGCCCCGCCCCGGGCTGGGCATCGCGCCTGCCACGCCCGACGGAGCCGTCCTTGACCGAGGCGTCACGACCCGAGCTCCACGGCCGCCACCCTACCGGTGCGCCGTCATGGCGATGCCGCGGATGATGGACCGCTGGAGGAACAGGAACAGCACCAAGGCCGGCAGCGCCGCCAGGGCCGCGCCGGCCATGAGGATGCCGTAGTCGATGTCGTAGGCCCCCTGCAGGGCCCGCAGGCCGATGGGGAGCGTGAACATCTGCGGCGACGACAGCGCGATCATGGACCAGAAGAACTCGTTCCACGCGAAGGTGAACATGTAGATGACCAGCGCCGCCAGCGCCGGCCTGGCCAGCGGCACGATCACGTGCAGCAGGATCCGCACGTTCCCGGCGCCGTCGACGCGGGCCGCGTCGTCCAGCTCCGTGGGGATGTTGAGGAAGAACTGCCGCAGCAGGAAGATGCCGATGGGCATCCCGATCATGGGCAGGAAGACCGCCGGGTACGTGTTCAGGAGGTGCAGACGGTTCATGAGGAAGTACAGCGGGATCACGTTCACCTCCAGCGGGATCAGCATCGACGACAGGAACGCCAGGAAGAGCGCGTCGCGTCCGCGCCACCGCAGGCGGGCAAAGGCGAACGCGGCGGGGATCGCCACCAGCGTCGACAGCACCGTGGTGGTCGTGGCCACCACCAGGCTGTTGAGCATCCACCGCAGGAAGGGCCAGCGGGTCAGGACGACCTCCACGTGGTGCAGCGTGGGGTGCCGGGGAATCCACCGGGGCGGGAGCGCGAAGATCTCCGGCGCGGGTTTGACGCCCGTGACGAACATCCACGCGATGGGCGCCATCCACAGCGCCAGCAGGCCCGCCATGCCCGCCAGCACCACGCCCTTCAGCAGCCGCTCCGTCCTCACAGCGCCGTCTCCAGGCCGAGCCAGCGGAAGGCGAGCAGCGTGAGCCCCAGGATCACGGCGAACAGCACCACGCCCACCGCCGCGGCCTGGCCCATCTCGAGGTACTCGAACCCGAAGCGGTACAGGTACAGCGCCAGCACCTCCGAGGCGCGCCCCGGGCCGCCGGCGGTCATGATGAGTACCTGGCCGAAGACGATGAAGCCCGAGATCGTGGTGAGCACCAGCGCGAAGAGTACCGCCGGCTTCAACAACGGCAGCATGATGGCCACGACGATGCGGGCACCCGAGGCCCCGTCGATGCGCGCCGCCTCGTACAGCTCCTCGGGGATGTCCTCGAGCGCCGCCCGAAACAGCACCATGCGGTAGCCCGCCAGCCACCACGTGGTGGCCAGGGCGATGGACGGGAGCGCCCATCGTGGCTCGTTCAGGAAGACCGGCGGGTGGACCCCCAGCCCGCGCAGCGTCAGGAGCACGACGCCGAAGTCGGGGTCCAGCAGCCACCGCCACACCAGGCCCACGACCGACACCGTCAGCAGGTACGGGAAGAAGAACCCCGCCTCCATCCAGTGGGCGACACGCGTGCCCCGGTGGGTGAACAGGAACAGCGCCAGCAGCAGCCCGACCCCCACGATGAGTGGGATGGCCAGCGCGGCGAACTCCAGCGTGTTGCCCAACGCGTTCCAGAACCGGGGATCGCGGGCCAGCGCCACGTAGTTGCGGGCCCCGGCGAACTGGGCCTCGCCCAGGGGATCCCACCGGTACAGGCTGATGACGACGCCGTACAGCACCGGCCCCAGCCGGAACAGCAGCCAGAACGCCCCGAAGGGCGCCAGGAACAGGGCGATCTCGCCGGCGCGCAGCAGCCGCCGGCTGCGAAGCGTCACGCCCGGGAGCGGGCGCGGGGTCCCGCGCCTTCCACCTTCACGCGGACTCACCTCCTGCGTCGGCCGCGTCAGCGGTCACCATGCCCGGGGCGGGGCGACGGGCCCGACGCTGCTCCCGCCGCGGGCAGGGTGGCGGGCCCGACGCTGCTCCGGCCGCGGGCGCAGGCCGCAGGCCCGACGCTGCTGTGGCCGCGGGCGGGGCGCGGGCGACCGCCCGCGCCCCGCCCGCGCGCGCCCTCCCACCACCCTTGCCCCACCATCAGGTGCCCCACGGTCCGGCCCTACAGCGACCTGCGGCCCGCGGTCACCCCGCCAGCACCCGGTTGACCTCGGCCTCGGCGCGCGCCAGCGCGTCGCGGGGGGCCAGCCGGAGGTTGTACGCCTCCTGGATGTAGGGCTCGATGGCCGCGTGGACCTGGGGGGCCTTCTCGTGGATCAGCGGGTAGTGGACGTAGCCCCGGTTGGCCATGTCGGTGAACTTCTTCAACGCCAGCGACCACGAGTCCGACTCCAGCAGCGCCCGCGAGCGCTGCGCGGGCAGGTAGGCCGGAATGTGCCCGCCGTAGATGCCCCAGAGGTCGGAGTGCTCGTTGATCCACTTGATGGCCCGAATGGCCGCCACCAGCACCTCGTTGCTCGCCCGGTCCGGGCGCTGGCGCGGGATCACCAGGTTGTGGCTGTCGCCCCACGTCACCGGCCGGTCGAAGAACTTCGGCACGTAGTGGAAGCCGAAGTTGACTCGGCTGTCCTTGGCGGTCGGCAGGTACCAGTTGCCCGCCAGGAGCATCCCCAGCTGTCCGGCCGCGAACTGCTTGAACCCGTCGGTGCCGGGCTGGTTCCAGCCGCGCCGGATCATCGTCACCAGGTAGTCCAACGCCCGCAGGCCGCGCTCGTCGTTGAACGCCGCACGCTTCCCGTCCGGCGTGAGCAGCTCGCCGCCCTGGCCCCAGAACAGGATCTCCCACGCCCGGCGGATCTTCCGGGGCAGCGCGTCCTCGGCCGGGTGGAAGGCGAAGCGGCCGGTGCGGGTGCGCAGGGCCTCGCAGGCGCGCTCGAACTCCTCGCGCGTCTCCGGCGGGCGGTCGGGATCCAGCCCGGCCTGGCGGAAGAGATCCTTGTTGTACCACAGGCCCCACATGTGCGAGTCCAGCGGCACCAGGTAGCGCCTGCCCTGGTAGACGCCTGCCTCCCACACCGTCTTGGTGTAGGCCGGCGCGCGGATGTCCGCGATCTCCAGGAGGTTGCCCGCCCGCGACTCCTCCAGCGGCGTGAGCGCCCGGTAGACGTCCATCACCCGGCTGGAGTGGCAGATGCCGATGTGCGGCGCGTTGCCCGCGCCCACCGCGGCGAACAGCTGCGCGTAGTACTCGGCCCACTGCCCCTGCAGCAGGTTCAACCGCACCGTGCGGTGCTCGGCGTTGAACTGGCGGACGATGCGTTCCATGGCAGCGGCGTCGCCGCTGTGGAACAGCGTGTAGTAGTCGAGGGTGAGCACCCGGTCCTGGGCGGCCGCCGCGGGCAGCCGCAGGCCGCCGGCCGTCGTCGCCAGCACCGCCGCGGCGGCCGTCTCGAGGAAGGCACGCCGGCTGATCGCGCTCCCGTCCCGACTCCTGTTGCCGTTCATCTCCCCTCACCTCCGCGTTCGTGGTCTCGTGCGACCTCCTCGCGCCACTCCCGCACCCCGCGCGCCTCGGCGCGCAGCGCCCGCAGGCGGCGCATCACCTCCGATCCCCCCTCGCCGAAATGCCGGGCGAGGTCCAGGTACTCGCGGTAGAGCACCTCGTACACCCGGTGCGCGCGCGCCTGGGGCCGGTACGTCACGTAGTGCCGATCGCCCATGCGGGCGACGGCGGCCAGCATGTCGTCGCCCCCGCCGCGATCCGCGCCTGCCGCTGCGGCCGCGTAGATGGCCGCGCCGACCGCCGACGCGTGGCGGGCCTGCGAGGCCAGGACCTCGCGGCCCAGCACGTCGGCGGTGATCTGCAGCAGCAGCGGGCTGCGCTCGGCCAGCCCACCGCAGGCGATCACCTCGCGCACGGGCACGCCGCCGGCCTCGAACGTCTCGAGCACGCGCCGGGTGCCGTAGGCGGTCGACTCCAGCAGCGCCCGGTAGATCTCGTGCGGCTCGGTGGCGAGCGTCAGCCCCACCAGCAGCCCCGAGAGCTCCGCGTCCACCAGGGGCGTGCGGCAGCCGTTCCACCAGTCGAGCGCCAGCACCCCGGCCTCGCCAGGCTGCAGCGCCGCCGCCTGCGCCTCCAGCGCCGCGAAGAGCGCGGCGTCGCCCGGCGCGCCGGTGCCCCGCGCCGCGGAGGCCAGGCCTGCGCCCTCCGCCCGGGCAGCGACCCGCTCGGGCACGCAGGTGCGCACGTACCACTGGAAGATGTCGCCCACGGAGACCTGCCCGGCCTCGTACCCGAACACCCCCGGCAGGATGCCGTCCTCCACCACGCCCGCAATGCCCTGGACCGCGCGGCGCCGCGGATCCACCAGGAGGTGGCACGTCGAGGTCCCCATGATCGCCACCAGCCTGCCGGGCTCGCGCACGCCCACGGCGGGCACCGCCGCATGGGCGTCGATGACGGCCACGGCGACTGGGGTCCCCGCGCGCAGGCCGGTCCGGCGCGCCCAGGCGTCGGTGAGCTCGCCCGCAGCGGTCCCCACGGGCTGTGGCGGCCCCAGGCGGTCCAGCAGCGTGGGCAGCGCCGGGTCCAGCGCAGCCCAGAAGGCCGCGTCGGGGTACCCTTCCGCCTTTTGCCAGTGGGCCTTGTAGCCCGCCTGGCAGGCGCTGCGCACCTCGCGGCCCGTCAACTGCCAGACGATCCAGTCGCCGCCTTCGATCCAGCGGGCGGCGGCGCGCATGACCTCAGGGGCTTCCACCAGCACCTGCCATCCCTTGGCCCACAGCCACTCCGACGAGGTCTTGCCGCCGTACCAGCGGAGGAATTCGGCGCCCGGCCGATCCGCGGCGGCGTTGATGCGGTCGGCGTAGGGCTGCGCGGCGTGGTGCTTCCACAGCTTGGGCCAGGCGTGGGGCGCTCGCCAGTACTCGGGCAGCGTGCACAGGGGGACGCCGTCGGCAGTCGTGGGGAGCACCGTGCACGACGTGAAGTCCACGCCGATGCCCGCGATGGCGTCGGCCGGTGCGGCGGCGGCCATCTGGCGGAGCAGCCCCTCCAGAACGCCCACCCAGTCGTCGGGATGCTGCAGGGCCCAGTCCGCGGGCAGCGGCCAGGACTCGCCAGGCAGCGTCCGGTCGATGACGCCGTGGGGGTAGGCGGCGGTGGCCGTGGCCGCCAGCGCACCGTCGGTGGTGCGCACCAGGACCGCCCGGGCGGACTCCGTCCCGAAGTCGACGCCGATGGCATACGTGCCCATCGCCGTCAGCCGGCGGTACCGGCCGCCGCCGACGGCGCCGGTCCGAACACGCGTGGCTCGATCCCCGTCATCCGGCAGAACCAGACGAGATCGGCCACCCAGTCCCCGTAGACCCCGTGGATGTGGTTGGAGTCGTACGCGGCCAGGAACTCGTCGGCCGGGACGCGCAGCCGGGCGAAGGCGTGCGGCCACTGCGGCGTGGTGGCCGCCACCTTGCGGGCGGTGACCTCCGGCGGAAACGCCACGAACTCGCCGGGGACGATGGCCATCCAGTAGCGGCCGTTGCGCCGGGCCAGGCGCGCCAGCGTCACCGGGCCCGGGGCCGCCACGTGCATCACCGACGCGCCGCCCGCGGGGAAGTAGAGGATCGCCGGGTAGAGGTGCACGTGCCGCAGGTTGGCCGCGGGGTCGAACGACCGCCCCGCGAAGTACGTGGCGTGCTGGCCCGAGTTGCACAGGTCCCACACGTCGTCGGCGGCATCGTAGTGCCGCACGTCGGCGAACAGCACCGGGGTCCCGGCCAGGTGCTTGAAGATCTCCATGGTCAGCGCGCCGTCACTGTCGGCCTCGGTGGCGCAAACGATGGGGTCGTGGGGGCCTTCCCAGTCGTAGGGATCGTTGAGGAACGCCTCGGGCACGTCCATGGTGACGAAGTGGTCGGTCATCTCGGGTTGGCCCTTGATCCCGCAGAAGTCCAACCGCCACTCGTCGACGAGCTCGCGCACGGCGTGGTAGGCCTTGATCTGGCGGCGCAGCAGCTCGGGGGTCAGCTTCTCGCCGTCGTAGTGGATGGTCGCGCCGTGCCGCTGCAGCCAGGCGATGGCAGCGTCCGCCCGGCTGTCGGGCACCCGCTGGGCGCGCCGGACGATCTCGAACTGGTCGATGTGCTCGATGTCGATGCCGAACGCCCGCCGCCACACGTCGAGGGCGGGCACGGCGGTGTACATGCCCATGGAGCGGCCGCCGATCACGCCGTAGACCTCGCCACGCAAGCGGTTGCGCGCCGCCGCCGGCCGCAGGAACTGCGCCACCCGCTGGAAGACCGCGTCGTCGTCGATGTCGCCCGAGACGCGGCCGCAGCACACCCCCACCTGGTCCAGGCTGCCGGCGGCCGCCAGCATGGCCACCAGCCCCGGGTACTGCGGGTTCACGTTGGAGAACAGCAGGATCGGCGCGGGGACGAACTGTGCAGCGATCGCGGAGTAGTGCGGCCAGGCCCAGATGGCGTAGTTGAAGATGGTGGCCTCCACGGCCTGAGCCGCCAGGTACCGTGCCTCCTGTTGCGCCAGGTCGGTGGTCCAGACGATCTCGCGGCCGACGACGACCTCCCACCCGGCCGCCCGCAGGCGGGCGGTCAGGCGGTCCTGGAACTGCCGGGTCAGCGGGAGGAGTTCCCGATGGACGTGGGCACGGCCGTCGGAGAAGGTCAGCACTCCCACCCTGGGTGGCCTCATCGATCCCCTCCGGACTGCGGCGCCGGGCCGCGAGCATCTGTGATAACGTTTTCAGAATAAGAGTTCGCGGTCCCGCCTGCCAGTTCCTGTCGGCTGCTGACCGGCCCGGGGCTGCGTCACCTCCAGCCTACCCGGGCACGGCGCCTGGGGGCAATCAGGTCTGCGCTGGATCCGGGACACCCGGGCGGGCCGGGCTAGGGCGGCGACACCGGGCGAGGCGTCACGTCCGGCGCCCGATCAGAACATCCCCCGGGCCGGGCCAGGGCGGCGACACCGGGCGAGGCGTCACGTCCGGCGCCCGATCCGATCCTCCCCCGGGGGAGACCGAGCCACGGATCGACGCGGCGCACGGATCACCGTGGCGCAGGGATCCCCGCAGGGATCACCGGTCAGGGATCACCGGCGCAGGGATCACCGGCGTGCCACCGAACTCAGACCGTGAGAACGTTCTCGCACCCAGGAGCCCACCATGGCCACGTTGAAGGACGTCGCGCGGCGGGCCGGTGTCTCGGTACCCACCGCCGCCCGCGCCCTGGGCGGGTACGGACACGTCAGCCCGGCCACCCGCGACCGGGTGCTGCGCGCCGCGCGGGCCCTGGACTACCAGACCAACGCCATCGCGCGCAGCATGATCAAGGGCCGCACCCACACCCTGGGCGTCATCGTCTCGGACAACGCCAACCCGTTCTTCGCCGCGGTGGTCCGCGGCATCGAGGACGTGGTCCTGGCCCGCGGTTACGCCATCATGCTCTGCAACACCGACGAGGACCCGGCCAAGGAAGCCCTCTACATCGCCATGGTCCGCCAGAAGCGTGCCGACGGGGTGATCATCTCGCCGGCGCGCGGCGCCTCGCCGCTGCTGCGTGCCCTGGTGGCCAGCCGGGTGCCGGTGGTGCAGGTGGACCGCCGGGTCCGAGGCTTGCCGGCCGACGCCGTCGTGTGCGACAACCGGGCCGGCGTGGCCGCCGCGGTCGCGCACCTGGTGCGCCTGGGCCACCGGCACATCGGCATGATCAGCGGGCCCCGGCACGTCTACACCGGCCGCGAGCGCCTCGCAGCCTTCCGGACGGCTGTGCAGCGCGCCGGGCTGCCCGTCGTCGACCGGTGGATCCTGGAGGGCACCTTCAAGGAGGAGAGCGGCTACGAGCTGGCGGGGCGGTTCCTCCAGGAGCAGCGGCCCACAGCCATCTTCGTCGCCAACAACCTCATGACGATCGGAGCCCTGCTGCGCCTGAAGGAAGCCGGGGTGCGCATTCCCGAGGAGATGGCGGTCGTGGGGTTCGACGACATGGACTGGGCACCGATCCTGACCCCACCGCTGACAGCGGTAGCCCAGCCGTCCTACGACCTGGGACGCACCGCCGGAACCCTGCTGCTGGACCGCCTGGAGCACGGCGCCGGGCGGCCCCGCACCGTGGTGTTGCAGCCCCGGCTGGTGGTGCGCGAGTCCTGCGGGGCGTCCCGGGGGGCGCCGGCTCCGCCGGCTCCCCGGGCAGGTGTTTTCCGTCCCTGAGATATGGCAAAATCGGGCAAGAGCCCGATTGGTGGGGACCGTGGAGACCCCCCAAGACTGTCCATGCCCCGAGAGCGTCGGGAGCTGGATACCCCGGAGGGATCACGGATGGAGATGCGAGCGCGCGCTGTGTGGAGCCTGCTCCTGGTCGGCCTGCTGGTGGCGAGCGTCGCCGCGCTGGCGCAGGGCCAGCCGCGTACCGGGTGGCCGCGCTCGGTGACCATCGGCTCGGCCTCCATCGGGGGCGTCTACTTCGTCGTGGCCGGCGGCTGGGCGCGGGTCATCAGCGAGAAGATGGGCCTCCCGGCCACCAACCGCGTGACCGGTGGACCGGTCCAGAACATCCAGCTGGTGCAGACCAAGGAGATCGAGCTGGGGATGACCACCACGGGACCGCTCTTCGAGGCCCTGCAGGGCATCGGGGAGTTCCGGGGCCGCAAGATGGACGCGGTGCGCGTGATCTTCCCCATGTACACCTCCTACGCGCACTGGATGGTCAACGCCGACTCCGGCATTCGCTCGGTCGCGGATCTCACCGGTCGGGTGGTGAGCCTCGGGCCCCGCGGCGGGTCGGCCGAGTTCGTGGGCGAGCGGGTCATGCAGCTGTTCAACATCAAGCCGCGGCGGATCGTCTACCTGGGGTTCGCCGACGGGGCGTCGGCCATGCGTGACGGCGTGGTGGACGCCAACTTCGGCGTGATCGGCGTGCCGGTGCCGGCCTGGGTCGAGGCCGCGGTGACGCGGCCGGTGCGGTTCTTCGGGTTCACGCGGGAACAGATCGAGACCCTCACCGAGAAGTTCCCCTACCTGGCCCGCGCTGCCATCCGGGGCGGCGTCTACCGGGGGCAGGACGCGCCGATTCCCACCGTGCAGATGTGGAACGCCGCGATCGTCCACAAGGACGTCCCCGAGGACTTCGTCTACGAGCTGGTCAAGACCATGTTCGCCAACCGGGAGTTCCTGGCTACGGTCCACCCCACCGCCAACGAGATGCTGCCGGTCAACATCTTCTACATCAAGATGCCGATGCACCCCGGGGCGATTCGCTTCTTCCGCGAGCAGGGGGTCAAGCTGGACGACGCCCACCTGCCGCCCGAGCTCGCCACGAGGAAGTGAGGCCGCCCTCGTGGCGCGCAGGGCTGCCCGGGCCCCAGGGCGCGCCGGGGCGGGCAGGCGGGGGAGCGCCCGGCGCCGGCATTTCGCCGGGAACATGACGGCCCCGAGGTCTCGTCCGTGAGCGCCGGGTCCACCGACGCCGCGCACGCGGCGCCGGCCGGCCTGCCGGTCGACACGTCGCAGCTCGGCGAGGTCGTCGAGCTCCCGACGCGCACCCTCTCGCCGCGGCTGCACGCCCTGGTGCGGGCCATCGCCGCCGCGATGGCCATCTACCACATCGTGCAGCTCGGCCGGTTTTTCGGCATCGTCACCGACCCGCAGAAGCTCTACGCCGTCCACGTCACGTTCGTCGTCGTGCTGGCCTTCCTGCTGGTGCCGGCACGGCGGGGCCAGCCGACCCCCACGGTGTTGGACTGGCTGCTGGTGGCAGCGGCGCTGGTGGTGCTGGTCTACGTCTTCCTGGTGTTCGAGGAGCTGACCGGACGCGCCGGCGTCTTCCCCACCCGGGAGGACGTCATCGTGGGCACCCTGCTGATCATCGTCACCACGGAAGCGGCCCGCCGCGCCACGGGCTGGTCCCTGCCCATCATGGGCGCCCTGTTCGCGGCCTACCCGTTCCTGGGCCCCTACCTGCCCGGCCTGCTGCACCACAAGGGCTTTTCGTACAACACCGTGGTCTCGTTCCTGTTCAGCGACAACGGCATCTACGGCGTGCCGATCCAGGTCTCGGCGCGGGACGTCTACCTGTTCATCCTGTTCGGGGCGTTCATCGAGGCGTCCAACATCGGCCGGTTCATCGTGCAGGCGGCGCTCAGCGTCGCCGGCAGCCGGCGCGGCGGCCCGGCCAAGGTGTCGATCCTCACCAGCGCGCTGTTCGGGACCGCCAGCGGCTCGTCGGCCGCCAACGTAATGGTCGATGGCGTGATCAACATCCCCCTGATGAAGGCCACGGGCTTCACCGGCCCGGTGGCCGCCGGGATCGAGGCCATGAACAGCACCGGGGGCCAGATCGTCCCGCCCATCATGGGCGCGGCGGCGTTCCTCATGGCCGACATCCTGGGCATCCCCTACGCGCAGGTGGCGGTGGCGGCCATCGGGCCGGCACTGCTCTACTACGTGGCGGCCTACTGGATGATCGAGTTCTACGCCGCATCCCAGGGGCTGCGCGGACTGCCCCGGGCAGAGCTCCCGCGGTTCCGCGACGTCATGCTCCGGCACGGCTACCTGCTGATCCCCATCGTCGTGCTGCTCTACATGATCATGGGCCGCGGCGCTGCGCCGGCGCGGGCCGCCCTCTACGCGTTGGGCGTGGCCTTCGTGGCATCGCTGCTCCGCGCCGATACGCGCCTCACGCTGCCCAAGATCATCGGCGCCATGGAGGAAGGGGCCAAGCGCACCATCGAGATCGGCGTCTCGTGCGCCTCGGCGGGTGTCATCGTCGGCATCCTGGCGCTCACCGGGCTCGGGGGCAAGTTTTCGGAGCTGCTGATCGACCTGGCCGGCGGGAACCTGCTGGCCGGGCTGGTGGCCACCATGTTCGCCGCCCTGGTGCTGGGCATCGGGCTGCCCACGACTGCGGCCTACGCCATCGCTGCCAGCGTCCTGGCGCCGGCCCTGATCAAGATGGGTGCCCTGCCCCTGGCGGCCCACATGTTCATCTTCTACTTCTCCATCATCTCGGCGGTGACGCCGCCCGTGGCCTTCGCCTCGTTCGCGGCCGCCAGCATCGCCAAGGCGCCCATGTGGGAGTCGTCGGTGGAGTCGATGCGGTTCGGCCTGGCCGGCTACATCGTGCCCTTCATGTTCGTCTACGGCCCGTCGATCCTGGTCGGACAGCGGCCGTGGTCGGAGACGCTGCTGGCCCTGGCCACGGGGACGGTGGGCACGCTGTGCCTGGCCGCGGCGATGATCGGCTACCTGGCACGGCGGACGACGCTCCTGGAGCGTGCAGTGCTCTTCCTGGCCTCTCTGTTCCTGATCCGGCCGGGGCTGGCCACGGACGCGGCGGGGCTCGCGCTGCTGATCGCCGTGGCCGTGGCCCAGCGGGTGTTCCGGCCGGCGGCGCGCGTGCCCGCGGGCGCTGGTCCCGCCTGACCGGGCGG
>Ga0101943_1002249_pt1 | contig 12641 bp, 8 predicted proteins | sample DewCreD2012metaG_5_FD_75244 | JGI IMG/M metagenome (GOLD analysis project Ga0101943, IMG submission 75244) | Hot spring sediment bacterial and archeal communities from British Columbia, Canada, to study Microbial Dark Matter (Phase II) - Dewar... ... | reverse complement strand
AAAGGGCATCTCGGCCCGCTTGCTTTTCTGGTAGATGGCCCGGGCGACGACTTCCTTGCCGGTGCCAGTTTCGCCGGTGATCAGGACGCGGCCATCGGTCGGTCCGATCCGCTCGATGAATTGCAGGACTGGTTGCATGGCGGGGGAGGAACCGATGAGCAGGCCGGGGCCTTCCACGGCCTGGACGCGGCGTTCGAGCGCGGCGGCCTTCTGCTTGAGCTTACGCTTCTCCTGGATGCGCAGGAGCAGGGCTTCGATGTCGGCCAGCTTGCAGGGCTTGGTCAGGTAGTCGCAGGCGCCCAAGCGCAGGGCTTCCACGGCGGTCTCGGTGCTGCCGTAGCCGGTGAGAATGACCGCCTCGGTGTCCGGGGAATGCTGTTTGAGGGCCGCCAGCACTTCCAGCCCCGCCCGGTCATGCTCCATGCGCAGATCGAGGATGGCCGCGTCGAACGCCTGGCGCTTGACCGCTTCGATGCCGGCCTTGCTATCGGGGCAGACGACGACTTCATGGCCCAAGCGGGGCAGTTCCGTGCGCATGAATTCCCGCAAGTGCGTCTCGTCGTCCACGAAGAGGATGCGTAAGCGGTGATGCGGCGGTGTGTGAGCCACGGGCAGCACTCCTTGCCTGATCCCTGGGCGGATGCCCGCTCTAGGCGGTTCCGGCCTAACTGTCGCTTCAGGTATTCCCCCTGTGGGCAGCCCAACTTAGACTCTGCGCCAGGAAATGCAAGAGCGCTTGGCGGCGGTGAGCCGAACGGGGCGGGGGTGAACCGAAGGGGAAAGCGGTTCCTGCTCCAGCCGTCCCAGTTCCGCCGGTCCTATCTCTGACGATCCCGTTTTCGGTGACGCGGTACCCGTTTCCGGTGATGCTGTTTTCGGCGGTCCCATCTCTGACGATCCCGTGTCCCGCGGTTTTTTCCCCGGCGGTCCTTGTCCCTAGGGGAATCGATTGGGCGGCAGCGTAGGGCGGGGAAAGTGGCACAGATAGCGTGTTGGGCATAGGTCCTCCGTGGGTTTAGGCAGCCGAGGCGAGGCGGACGGCCGGCAGCGTCGTGGGAGCGCGGCTGGCCGCGGACGTTTCCGCCCCTGCTGTCACAGGGCGCAAAGGCAAGCGCACGGTAAACGTACTCCCCCGTCCGGGACCGGGGCTGCTGGCGGTGATCGTGCCGCCGTGCTGGTCGATGATCTGGTGGCTGATGAACAGCCCCAAGCCGGTCCCTTTGCCGGTGCGGCTTTTGGTGAAGAACGGCTCGAAGAGGTTGGCCAGGACTTCCGGCGTCATGCCGCAGCCGGTGTCGCTGAAGGTCATCTCGGCCCAGTCGCCGCGCGCCGCCAGGGTGATGGTCAGGCGTCCGCCTTCGTCCATGCTTTCCAGGGCATTGACTACCAGGTTGAGCACAACGCTTTTGAGGTCCTGGGCGTGGACCGGGGCGACGACATATTCGCTCGGTTCAAAGACGATCTGCTTGCCGCGGCAATGGGGCAGGTGGCGGACCATTTCCAGCACGCCGCGGATCAGGCCGGCCAAGTCGGTCGGTTCCCGCTGGCGTTCGCCGCTGCGGCTGAAGTCCAGCAGTTTCTGGGTGATCTCCTTGCAGCGGAGGGCTTCCTGCTGGATCATGCTCAGGTAGCGGATGATGACCTCGCGGTCCTCCGCGGCAGGGGGCGGCAGGGGAGAGGCGGAGGCGGGCAGAGGAGAGGAGCTAATGTCCGCCGGGATCAGGTCCTTGAGGCGGCGCTCCAGGGCTTCGGCACAAAAGAGGATGCTGGCCAGGGGATTGTTGATCTCGTGGGCGACGCCGGCGGCGAGAAAACCGACGGAGACCATCCGTTCGCTGCGGACCAGTTGCCGGCTCCGTTCATCGACCTGGCGGGCCAGGTCCGCATAGACGGCGGCCAGGCGGGCAGTCATGGCGTTGAATTCGTCGGCCAGTTCCTGCAATTCATCCCCGGAATGCAAGCAGATCGGCTGGGAGAAGTCGCCGGCATGGACGCGCTGGACGCCCGCTTGCAATTGCCGGATGGGTGCGAACATCCACACGCGGAAGTAATAGAGCAGAGTCAGGACCAGGACCACCGCCCAGGTCGCCGCCAGGGCGACAACCCACTGGCTTTGGCGGATGGTCCGATTGGCCTGCCGCGTGCTGCTTTCGATGTCGTGAATGATCGCCAAGCGAAGATGTTCCGCGCTGCGGCGGGCGCGATCGAAGAGGGTGCGCAGTGGGGGATGCTGGCCGAGCGGTTCGCTTCGCCCGTCCGGGAGCAGCCGGGGCGAGCTTTTCAACTCGTGCAGCAGCCATTGCAGTTGTTGCACATCGCGCGCCAGTTGGTCCAGCAGGCCGCGCTCCTGGTCTCCCGCGTCAGGGTCTAGGCCGGCGCTGACGGAGCGCTCCTGTTCCTCCCGGAAAATGCTCAGATGGGCCTCCACCGCTTGCAGGGCTTCTACCGTGGGTTCCGCCGCATCCGCCCCTTTGAGCGTTTCGATGAGAATGTTTGCCAGTTGTAGCTCATACATCTTCCGTTCGGTGACCCGGACGGTGGTGTAATAGGCCCGAATGCCGTAGAGGGTGCCGCCCAGGAGCAGCCCCACACTGCCGACCATCAGGCCCAGACCGAGCAACAACTTACTGCGTAAGCGGCGGGGACGAGCCACCGGCACCCCCTCCCTGTTGCGCCCCGCCGGTTCTGCTCTGCGGGAACGCATCCCGTCCCAGGACGGGCGGCACTTTACCAGGTCACATCTCCCAAAGTAAGAGCACTTTTTGCCATGCAGGCGGTAAAAATTACAAGCCCAATTCCCTCCCCTCCAGACTCCTTAGCCGGTCGGCAGGGGACAGTGAGCCGCCGGCGGCGAGGGGGGCCGTCTCTCTGGGTTCGCTTCCTTACCCCGTCCTGAATGCGGTTGCTTTGGGATTCCAGGGGAAAACGAGGATAGAAAACCAGAAGTTGCGCGGGAAGGTAAAGCCAGGTGTGTGTGCCCTGAGAAGGTAAAGCCAGGAGTGTGCCCTGAATGGTGAGGAGAGGAAGGAGAGCGGTCGTTTTGGCCATCTTGTGCGCGGGGGGTTACAACGATATGGAAGATGCCCTCCCTCAAAAGGCCAAGGGTGCTGCCTGGAATCAGGACGAAAGCGGCACCGGCGGCAGGAGATGCGGGGATGGCGGGAGGGTGGAAGACCAGCCCGCGGCGACTGGGGGCGAGCAAGGAGGCGCAGCTATGGCAGAGCGGAGCGAAGCCGGAGGGTATCGGCCAGTCCGGGTGGGGCCGTACACGGTCGGAGCAGATCAACCGCTGCTGTGGATTTGCGGTCCGTGCGTCATCGAGAGCCGGGACCATGTGCTGATGGTGGCGGAGCGTTTGCGGCGTCTGGCGGATGAGTTGGGCCTGCCGTTGGTGTTCAAGGCGTCGTTTGACAAGGCGAATCGTTCGTCGGGGCGGTCGTTCCGGGGTGTAGGGTTGGAGGCGGGTCTGGCGGCGCTAGCAGCGGTGCGGGCGGCGACGGGCTTGCCAGTGACCACGGACGTGCACGAGCCGTATCAAGCGGCGGCAGCGGCGGAGGTGTGCGACGTGCTGCAAGTGCCGGCGTTTTTGGCCCGGCAGACCGACCTCTTGGAAGCCTGCGGGCGCACCGGGCGGGTGGTGAACGTGAAGAAGGGCCAATTCATGGCACCCTGGGAGATGCGGCAGGTGATCGCCAAACTGGCGGATGTGGGCAATGAGCGGGTGCTGCTGACGGAGCGGGGGACGACCTTCGGCTACGGCTGGCTGGTCAACGACATGCGCGGCATTGCTTGGATGCAACAGTGCGGCGCGCCGGTGATCTTTGATGCCACGCACAGCGTACAGAAACCAGGGGCGCTGGGCGATCGCAGCGGAGGGGATCGCTCAATGGTGCCGCTTTTGGCCCGTGCCGCTGTGGCTGCCGGGTGCGATGGCCTGTTCCTGGAAACCCACCCGGACCCCGATCAGGCCCCCTCCGATGGCCCCAATATGCTCCCGCTCGATCAATTGCCGGAGGTGATCCGTGTCTGCCTGCGACTGCGCGAAGTGGTGCTCGAGAGTTCTCTCCAGGATAGAAATCGTGAGTGAACCCGATAGCTTGCCAGCCCCTGAATGCTCGAAGCGCTCCCAATGCGTGATTTGGAGTCGTTCTCTCGTCCGGCTTGGTTTGTTGATTGCCCTCGTGTTGGGGACGGTGGCGGCGGGTTGCAGCCGGCCGCCGCGCCTGGCCGCCCCCCAGGATGGAACCGGAACGGCGGAACGGGCGGACCCGTGGGAAAATGCCCTGCGGCAACTGCGCAAGGAGACCAGCGCCGCTGCCTGCCGCACCCTGATGCAGACACTCAATCAGGAGTTGGGAGCGGAGGAAGCCCTGCGCCCTCCGGCATTGTCCGCCGAAGCGCTGGAGGGATTGCAGCGCCTGGTGCCTCTGGATGCCGGCGATCGCGAGGAGCTGCGCTCTCTTCACTTCACGGCCCAGGACGGGGTCTATCTGGCGGACTGCCTCTACCTGCGGGACGTGGCGCGCCATGTGGTGCTCCCGGAGCTGACGGATCGGGAGAAGGCGGAGCGGGCGTTTGCCTGGGTGTGCCGGCATGTTTGGCTTCAGCCGTGGCTGGTGCCGACCGAACGGGGTCTGATGGCCACGGCTTTACCGCCTACGGCGGTGTTGCGTCGGGGCACGGGTTCCGGCCTGGAGCGCATGTATGTCTTTCTGGCTGTATTACAGCAAATGGGTTTGGAAGGCTGCTTGTTGGGTCCGCCGGAAGCCGCCGCCCATCACGCTGGCCATGTGGCCCTGGCGGGGGACCAAGTTCTCACGGGTGCGCCGCGGGGGCCGTTCTGGGCCGTGGGCGTGCGTCTGAATCAGGACGTGCTGCTGTTCGATCCGTGGCGTGGGGTTCCGTTCCCGGCAACGTGGCGCAGTCTGCGGGCCAATCCTTCGGCGTATGCGGACTGGTTCGCCGCCCGCGAACATGTCTCCGGCCTGACAGTGGAGGCAGTGCGGAGCGCTGTCCTGTATCTGGCCGTGCCGGTTTCGGCTCTCTCACCCCGCATGCGCCTGCTTCAGGACAAACTCGGCGAAGCGTTGCAGGTGCAACTGGCGATCGATCCGGGAGCGTGGCAGAAGCGCTGGGGAGAGTGGCAGCCCCGCTTTTGGAACCCGCCGGAGGATCGCTTCGCCTATGGGCGGACCAGCCGCACCTTCCTGCCGCCCGATCACGGGGGCAGCGATTCATCGCCGGTCGGCAGCCGGGTGTTCGACTTGTACTATCTGTCGCAGCTTCCGCCGCCGGGGCAAGTTGTTCCCGCGGAGCTACGGGAGAACGCCGCTTTGATGCGGGATGTGGGGGAACGGATCGCCCAGGTGGCCCGGACACAGTATGCGGTGCGGTTTCTGGAGCCGCCGACGCCGCGCGAGCGTATTCAGCGCGGCCAGTTCCAGGATGCGGCCCGATTGCTGGTCGGCTTGCAGGATGAATTTGGCCGAGGTTTATCCCGCATTCGCAACACGCCGAATGTCGATCGGCTCCGCCGCGAGTGGATTCAGCAGGCTGCCGAACTCTACGAGAAAATCGGGCGCGATCCCGAAGCGTTAGCCCGGATCGAGCAGCACTGGCGGAGCGAGGCCGCTGCGGTACTCTTGGATCAGGCGGTGTGCGAAGTGGGCCAGGCGGAGGCCACCTTTCTGCTTGCCCTTTGCCAGCACGAACAGGCGGAACGGGTGCAACTGCGCTACGAACAGGCCTCGGCGGCGGATGCTCCCCGCCTGCGGGAGGACGCGCGGGAAGCCTGGAACATTGCCGCACGGGCCTGGCGGACCTATCGGGGGCAGTACGCCGCCTTCCATGCTGCTATGCCAGGCCGCGCCCCTCTGGCCGATCAGCTCGCCGCACGCGCCGAGCGCTATGCCCGACCTTGAGACGGGATATTCCGGGACAAAGGAGGCGGAGCATCTATCCCCGTGGTGCTATGCTGCCAGGTGCTCCGGGATGCTGCCGCTGGTGCCGCTCGGCCGGTCTGACTCTGGCCGATTCCCTCTGTCTCTACGTCTCCATCCGTCTCGACGTCTACATCCGTTCCACGGTGCGGATGCCGAGCAGTTCGAGGGTTTGGCGCAGGATGCGGGCCGTCAGGTCCACCAAGAGCAGGCGGCTGTCCCGCAGGGAGACCGGCTCGGCTTTGAGCACCGGGCAATGCTCGAAGAAACCGCTGAAGGTTTTCGCTAGGTCCCACAGGTAGTTGGTGAGATAGTGGGGGAGGTATTCGCTGGCGGCAGCCTGCAAGGCTTCCGGGAAGCGGAGCAGTTGCAGGGCCAAAGCCCGCTCGCTGGGGTGGGTGATCTGGAGCGGCGGGGGTTGCGCGCGGAAGCGCTCCTCGGACACATTCCCTTCGCGGAAGATGCTGCGGCAGCGGGCGTAGGCATATTGCATGTAGGTGGCGGTGTTCCCGTCGGTGGCGAGCATTTTGTCATAACTGAAGACGTAATCGCTCGTGCGATTCTGGCTGAGATCGGCATATTTGATCGCTCCGATGCCCACGGCTTCGGCGATGGCGGCGATCTCCTCTTCGCTCAGGTCCGGGAGTTTGTGGCCTTGGGCGAGCCGTTCCTGACGGGACTGCTCGTATTTGTGCCGTCCCAAGCGGACAGCTTGTTCGATCAGCTCTTCGAGTTCCGGCGCTCCTCCCGTGCGGGAAGCGAAGGGGCGGCGGTCTTCTCCCAGGATCGTGCCAAAGCTGATGTGGTGCAGTTCGACCTGGTTGTAGCCCCAGCGGCGGGCCTGGGCGAACAAGGTGCGGAAGTGCAGCGCCTGGCGGGCGTCCACCACGTACAGAATGGCGTCCGGCTGGAAATGCTCGACGCGGTAGCGGATGGTGGCCAAGTCGGTGGCCAGGTAGGTGAAGGCGCCGTCCCGCTTGCGGAGGATGCCCGGCGGGTCGTCCCGCTGCCACTCCTCCGGGGTGCGCGGAATCCGCCCGGCAGGATTGGGAATGACCACCGCCCCTTCGCTTTCTTCGGCCAGACCCCGTGCGAGCATTTCCTCCACGATCGCCGGCAGAAACGGATGGTAGAAACTTTCCCCTAACTGGTAGTCGAAGGGGAGAATGCCGAGGCGGCGGTAGATGCGCTCGATCATCTCCAGGCAGTGGGGAAGGAATTGCCGCCAGAGGGCGAGGTTTTCGGGATCGCCGGCGTGGAGGCGGGCGGTTTCGAGCCGGCAGGCCTGGCGGATGGGGTCATCGCCGCCGTCTTCGTCCTCGTCGTCGTCCCCTTTTTTGCGGAACAGGCTGCGCACATGGACATACAAGCGGGCCAGCTCCCGGACCGGGTCCGCCGCATAAGCCTGGGGGTCAACGAAATGCTTGTAGCCGTAGATGAGAATGCCGAATTGCGTGCCCCAGTCGCCCAGGTGGTTATCGGTGATGACGGTATGCCCCAGGAAGCGCAACAGGCGGGTCAGAGCGTCTCCCAGGATGGTGCTGCGGAGATGGCCGACGTGCAGCGGCTTGGCGACATTGGGGCTGCTGTAGTCGATGACGTAACGGCGGGGAGGGCGGACCGGTGCGACGCCCAGCCGCTCATCCGCAGCCACCGCTGTCAAGGTTTCGGCCAGGAAACTATTGCGGTAGCGCAGATTGATGAAGCCCGGTCCGGCGATTTCCGGGGTTTCCCAAGCCTCCGCGGGGGGCAGGTGCCGGAGCAATTCCTCGGCGATCTGACGGGGGGGCCGGCCCAGGCGCTTGGCCAAAGGGAGAGCGGCGTTGATCTGGTAATCCCCATGTTCCGGCCTGCCGGCAGTACGAATCGTGCCCAGCAGCTCCTCGATCACCGCGGTTTCCGAAACCAGCGCGGCGAGCGCCGGCCGGACCCATTCTCGGATGCGCTCCAAAAGATTCATGTTGGCTTCGGCTCGAAAAAACGTTCCTGTTGCTCCGGGCCGCGGCACCCTAACCTACCCTTCCCTTGGCCAAGCAGCCTTGCCTTGGCCGAGCAGGCGGAGGATGCGGCAGAACCAGTCAGCTCGCGGGCATGCCAGCCGTGCCGGTCGGACCGGACGCTGGCAGCGCAGGGGGGCAGTCGGACCGAACCCTGTCCGCGAGGCCAACGGCCTCGGCCCGCTTGCGCCGCGCTGGCGTGTTTGTCTTACAGCTTGCGGAACAGTTCGTACACCTGGGCTACCTGGGCGGCGGCGGCGTCCCCGTCGTGCGCATACACACCGTAGCGCAGTTTCAGCTCCACGCCTTTGGCCAGGTGGAGCAGCTCCGTTTTCCCCTTCTGGGAGGGAAAACCGCTGCGCTGGCGCCCGAAGGGGTTGGCGGCGTTCAAACCGTAGGCGCGCACATGCCAGCTCGCCGGGGGGTTGGACGGATGATCGAAGACAGCCACCCCTACCGCCTTGTCCCCGACTTTGCCGGAATAGTCGATCCAAGCGGCGGGATGGCCCCAGATGGGCAGGTTATCCTTGGCCGGAGGCGTGATAGTCTTCCCCTCGGCCGTGGTGATGGTGCCTCCGCCGGCGACGCTGGGCCGCAGGGCGTCGTGCACCCGGATGCCAAACGAGCCTTCCTTCGTATCCCCGAAGGTGATGGGGCAGACCTTGGCCTGCAAGGTGATGTCGAAGACGAACAGCCGACCGTGCGGGCAGTCGAGGAAGTGGATCACGCGGACTTCGTCCAGGATGCGGGTCCCCTCCGGGGTTAGCCATTCGTTGAGCGTTTCCACGCGGATGTGGCCGGGGCGTACCACCTGCGGTTTGCCGACCTGGACGCAGACGATCCGCCCGTGCCGGGGAGTGCCGTCCTTGTCCCGCGCTTCGCTCCAGAAGTCCACTCCCCGCCCGCCGCGCTCCGTGGTCAGGATTTTGAGCGGAATCCCTTCGGGGATGACATCGCCGTGGCAGAACCAGACTGATTTCTGGTGGACGTGGTCGGTGGTGACTTCTCCGGGCAGCCCCTTTTCCACCGGCCAGCCGCGCGTGACCGGCGCCCCGCATGGCGCCCGCAACGGATAAAGGAAAGGCTTGGCATACTGCTTGTCCGTCACATACCGCGCGACCACCTCCTGCCCGACCTTGAACACGATCGCTCCCGGCAGGACTTCCGCTTGCACCTCGGCGGCCCAGGCCGTGTTCGCGCCCAGCCCCAGACTTGCCGCCAGGACGAAGGCAGGCCATGCAGTGGGTTTCCCGACAAGGGTTCGGATCATGGGGAATCTCCTTGAGCTTGAGAGGGTCGAGTCGGCACCAGTGGGGGAGCGTCCTGCTTTCCCAGAGGGGGTGTTCCCGTTTCTGGCATGGGGAGTTTGGGATTCCCCCTTGAATTATTCCCGTTCCTCTCCTTAGGTGGGGTGATCTTGTTCCCAGTGTGAGGAAGTGAGACGGTTCCGTCAAGGGTGGGCTTGCGGGGAAGGCAGAAGAAGCAAGAGGGATGTGCTTCAGAATATTTTGGTGGAAGGTGTGCAAATCGGGTGCTCGGCGGGCGGAGAAGGGCGTATGATGATCGGTATGAGCCGATCCTCTGATGCTGAGTCCGAGCGGGAACCGCCGAAGAAGAAAATTCGCGTGGAGCTGCGCAAGAATCTGTCCCGGCGGCGGCGGGAGAAAGACCTGACGCGGGAGTTCGCCAGCGGGGAGGAGGCGGACGACATTCCCACCAGCGAGCGGGTCCGCGCCAAGGGGGAATTGTCGCGGCGGCGCACGGTGGTTACGGAAGGGACGGGCGAGGGAGAGGCGGCTGCCTTGCCGGCGGTCGATTCGCAGCAGTGCATCCGGGGTCGAGTGTTGCGGGTCCACGGCTTGCTGTCGATCGTCGCGGGGGAGGATGGCCGCACCTACCGCTGTGCCGTCCGCCGCTTGCTCAAAAGTCTGGCGACGGAGGAGCGCCACGTCGTCACCTGCGGCGACGTGGTTTGGCTCCGGCCCGCCCCGGCCAGTGGCGGCGATCCCAACGCCCCGCGTGAAGGACTCATCGAACGCGTGGAACCGCGCCACGGCTTGCTCACCCGGGCCAGCCGGGGACGGGAACATGTCGTCGCGGCCAATGTCGATCAGGCGGCTATCGTACTCTCCCTGATGCAGCCGGAACTCAAACCCCACCTGATCGACCGCTATCTGGCGGCGGCCGCCCTCGGCCAGCTTCAGCCCCTCATCCTCCTCAACAAGGTGGACCTGGTGCCTGAGCCGTCCGTCTATCAGCCCCTCATCGGCTACTACGCCCAGTTGGGCATTCCCGTGCTGCTCACCAGCGCTACCACCGGCTATGGCCTGGAGCACCTGCGGCAGTATCTGCACCAGCGGGTCACCGTCTTCGCGGGGCAATCCGGGGTAGGCAAATCTTCCCTGCTTAATGCTCTCCTGCCGGATTTGCATCTGCCGACGCGCGCGGTCAGTGCCGCTACCGAGAAAGGGCGCCACACCACGACCTACGCTCAGCTTCTCCCCTTGCCCGACGGGGGATGGGTGGTCGATACTCCCGGCGTGCGCCAGCTCCAGCTCTGGAAGATCCAGCGAGAAGAAGTGGAAGGGCTGTTCCTGGAGTTCCGGCCGTTTGTGCCCCTGTGTGCCTTCGCCGATTGCACCCACACCCACGAGACCGGCTGCGCCATCCAGCAGGCCGTCGCTCGCAATCGCATCAGTCCCCGGCGCTACCACTCCTACCTCGGCCTCTTCTACGACCTGCCGGAAGATAAATGGTGAGGGGAGGGGAGTGATGTGTCCTCCCAGAAACCGGCGCTGCGCGTTGCTCCAGAGATGGAATGAAGTTCCCCTATTGATCCAGATCGATCAAGAGACCGGCGGCGCGTGTCAACTCGGATCGCCCGTACTGAAGGTCCTTTTCCTCTGAAGGCGGAAATCCGAGCGGCAGCGGCGCAAATGCGGCGACTTCTCTAAGGCGTCCCAGCCCTCCTCGCCGATCAGATTGCCCTGAAGTTTGAGGGTGGCGAGATTCTGGAGGAAAGGGGACTGAGCCAGCGATTTCGCTCCTTCTGTGCTGAGCCGGTTGTTCCACAAGATCAGGGTTGTGAGTTTTTGGAGGTAGGGCGAGGCGGCGAGGGCCGCTGCTCCCTCATCGCCGATCGCGTTTCCTCCCAGTTCCAGGGTTGTGAGTTTTTGGAGGTGGGGCGAGGCGGCGAGGGCCGCTGCTCCCTCATCGCCGATCGCATTGCCTTGCAGGTTGAGGGTGGTCAGGTTTTGGAGGAGGGCCGATTGGGCCAAGGCGGCTGCCCCGGCGGGTCCAATCCCGGCGTACCCCAGGTTCAGGACCGAGAGGTTCTGCCAGTTCGCCGACTGGGCCAACGCCTCTGCTCCGGCGTCGCCGAGCGGATTGCGGCTCACAATCAGAGTGGCCAGTTGCGGGAACTGAGACGATTGAGCCAAGGCCAAGGCACCCGCCGGACCGATCCGGTTGGAATGGAGATTCAGCACCTTCAGCTTCCCAAGATAAGGGGATTCAGCCAGGGCTTGCACGCCGTAATTGCCCAGGTCGTTATTGCCGAGATGGAGGGCCGAGAGGTTTTGCAGATAGGGCGAGTTGGCCAACGTGGCAGCCCCGGACACGTTGATCCGATTGTCCCAAAGGTTCAGCACCGCCAGGTCCTGGACATAGGGAGAGTGGACCAACAGGGCTACCCCCGCCGCTTCGATCCGCCGTCCGGACAAGTGGAGAGCGGCCACCCCGGAGAGCAGGGCCAGATGCGTCAGCAGATGCTCGCGCGAGTTGACCCGCCAGAGCACCCGCCGCACATCGAGATGCCGCTTGGCGCGCTCCAGCTCTTCGGCTTGCTCGATCTCCACCCCTTCGGCCAGGCCGCCCCAGAATTGCCACTTCAGGCCTTTCGGCAGTCCCTGGAGCCACTCGGCCCGATGCCGTGCGAGCAGTTGCCGTTCGCGCCGTGTGAGAAAGCTGTCGTCTTCCCAGGAAAGTAACTGGTCCCGCAAGTGTTGGACCTGGAGGCGGATGAACTCGGCCCGCGTCGGCGCGCCGGCTTCCTCCAGAGCGTCCGCGAGAATCAGGCGCGGCAAAGGGTCGAAGGGGGATTGGGCGATCTGGCGGAGCAAAGCCTTGACCTCGAAGCCGAAGCGCTGCCACCACGGCTCCACCTTGAGCGGTTCCGGTACTGGACGCTCCCGCATCAAAACCGCCTCCCCGTGCGATCCAACTTCCTTCGGACATTGTATCCCTTTTCCCGATCTTACCGGCGCTCGAATGTGTTCGCCATCTCGGTGGGCGAATTGGCGCGACGGACCAGGCGGTCCCCTCAACCGATCCCCCCGGCGGGTGCTATGCCGCAGAGCATGGGATGTTCGACCATTTCCTCTTGACACGTCCGCCGCAAAGGTTATAAGCCGCACGCCCCACATTGCGGGCACTCAACGCCGAGGCTCAGCGGGGGTTCCCGGCGTCTTCCCTCTCAGCCCGGTCACTCTTATGGGGGAAAACAGGCGATGCCGCGCTCCATTCCCATTTCGCCCTGGTTCGTCCGCGGAGGATTGGCCCTGGCCCTGTGCCTCGGCCTGGCTCAGAGTCTGCCGCAAGTGCAGGCCCAGGACATTGTGTACAAGCCCATCGATGTGAACCGGCTATTGGTTCGGCCTACCCAGGCTTCGGCTTCGCTGGCGGAGAAGACCATCCAGCTCCTGGG
>Ga0101943_1002246_pt1 | contig 12661 bp, 15 predicted proteins | sample DewCreD2012metaG_5_FD_75244 | JGI IMG/M metagenome (GOLD analysis project Ga0101943, IMG submission 75244) | Hot spring sediment bacterial and archeal communities from British Columbia, Canada, to study Microbial Dark Matter (Phase II) - Dewar... ... | reverse complement strand
TGTCCTTGGTCACGGCTCCTGGTCTCCACGTAATACAGCGCGATGGCCGTGCCCATCGCCTCCACCTCGCACGCCCGCCGCCAGCTCGGTCGTATGCTGCCCTGAAAGTGCGGCCACCACCAGTACAGGGCCGCCACCCGGCCAACGGGCGGCGCGCATGGGTCCGGCGGCAGAATCCGTCCCTGGTCGTATACCGGCTGGGTCAGAAAGTACCTGGCCACCTCCCGCTGACCGGTCCAGGTCAGCCAGGCGCTGTCACCACCGGCGAGTTCCCAGTAGTGGCGCCAGCGATTCTGCCAGAGGTGGCGCATTGCGGCGCGGGTGCCCTCCGGACCGAGCCAGCCGTGCGGCGGCAGGCCGTGCACGGGGGTGTAGACCTGGAAGACCCCGCGTGACAGGCCGCCGTCCCCGTGCACCTCCTGGTCGTTCAGCCCCGACTCGCCGTAACCCAGGCAGCACCACCAGTCGAATGGCGTGTTTGTGTCCTGCGCGAATTCGTAGATCACGTCCAGGCTCTCGCGATTGTAGGTGCGGCCGGCGTAGAAGAGTGTCACTCGGAACCTCCCGACAGCTCTAACTTTGGCCCAGGCTTCGGCCCACGTCCATCCCACACAGCCGCGAGCCCGGCCCGCACGAGGTCCTGGTTCAGGCAGGCCCGGTCCTTTGCCGCCCAAACGGCGCCGCTCACCCGGCCGTACTTATCGGGCCGGAGCGTCCCGACCACGAGCGGCCAGGCGTCCGCGCGTACGCCGTCCTGCCCGGGTAGCGCATCCCGCTCGCGTAGCCAGGCTACCACGTACTCGGTCGCCCGCCTGCCGTCCGGGGTGGCGCGCTCCGGAGCGTTCAGGCCGGCAAGGCGGATCGTCTCGGTGCGGTAGATGCGCAACCCCAGGTCGAGGTCGACGCGCAGGGTGTCCGCGTCGACCACCTCTAGGCAACGGGCTGGAAACCACCGGTACGGCGCGAACGCCGCCGGTGGGCCTGCTTCAGGACCTTCAGGCTTTCAGGACTTGCCATTGTTCGCGTCACCGTCACCGTTCTTCTCTTTCGCCCCTTGGGCGATCGCCCTGAGGGCGGGATAGCCACCCGCCGCGACAAGGGCGGCCTGAAGACCGAGCACCACCGCCTGCCGCCAATCGGCCGGGCCCAAGCCGACGAGCCACCGGCCCAGGGCGATCACCTCGCCCGACAGCACGGCCAGGGCCGGGCCGTACAGGCCGGGCAGCTGGTCGCGGCCGGCAAGCGGACCCAGAAGCCGCCTGAGGTACGCCGTGAGGAGGCTCGCCCACAGCGCCAGTGCGGTGACGTCGGCGACGTTCATCGATTCCATGATCCCTGTTCTACTATTCCTTTATTCCTTTTCTACGATTCCTTCAGCGTGTCTATGGCATCGCGCACCCACTGGGCGATGGCCGGCACGGCTGCCACCAGCACCACAAGCGTGAGCACGCCGATGCACGCGGCCACCGCCGCCATCGACCAGGCGATGACCCGCTCGGCATCCGCCATGGCCCACAGGGCCCTCTCGCCCGCCGTCACCGCTCCACCTCCACCGCTTCCTGATCCCGCACGGTAGCGTGCAGCGCGCACGCCCCGGCAAACTCCCACGGCGCCTGCCCGGTGCGCGGCGACCAGGCAGCTGCGATCAACCAGGCCGCCGGCACGACCTGACCGAACCGGTACCAGCACACCCGGCAGGCGAACACTCTCCACCTCCCTCTCCCCCCTCCCCGCACCTCAACGAACGCGCCGGCGCGCGTTCCTCTCGCCTGGTGGCCCGGTGGCCGGTAGTCCGCCCTGCTACCAGCCACCGGGCACATCGGGAGGGAGGGCCGTGAGGAGGAGCACGACCCGGCCCTACGGTAGGGCGGAACCTCACGTACTGTCAGACGGATGTGACACCGGCGCCGGAGCCGGCGGGACCGGGGCGGCGGCTGCAGCGCAGGCACAGGGCGCGGCCGTGCGAGGTGGTCACGCTGGTGTCGTCCAGGTGTACGCGCCGGCCGCACTCGATGCAGGCAAACATGGGGTCCGGCGCCCCGGCCCCGCTTGCCTCCCGCGCCCGCCGCGCGGCCTCGCACTCGGCGCCCTCACCGTGCTGGCCCTGGCAATACGGACAGTTCTGCCTATCCATCGCCCGTCCACCGCCCATCCATCGTCATTCCCGTCGGCCCACTCGGCCCACGTTGCCGTTTCCGTTCCTGTTCCGGGCGCTCCCGTTCAGAAACCGGCGCAGCGCTGTAAGGACGTCGTCCCACGGCGAGACGCCGAATAGGAGCCGCAGTGCATACCCGAGAAGTCCGGCCGGGATGGCGAGCAGCAACCAGTCGGCGAAGTCGAACGGTCGGTCCAGCACCACCGACAGCAGCACTGCCCACAGCACGACGGCTAGACTGAGTGCCAACAGGGCCGTCAACACCAGCCGCCGGTAACCGTTCCACCGGTAGCCGTTCTGCCCCTGCCCCTGTTCCGTCCCCTGCCCCTGCTCCGGCCCCTGCTCCGCCATCTCACCGCCTCCCGTGACTACCCCCTCCAGACGATCAGACGATCATTTGAATACCACCTGGCACGGCGACCTCAAGCCAGATTTGAGAGAGCGGGAAGTTGAACTGGTTTGGGGCAGTAGGTGCGCTGTCATTCACTGTGTACATCGCGCGAAGTTTAAACTGTGTGCGACTGCCGACGTTAATCAGGTTGCCTAACGCGGCCGACAACGTTTGTCCAGCGCTGGTTACCTGAGGCGTGCCCGATAACCCTGGGTAGTACCACGTTCCCCCTACTTGGAAATCTATTTTCAGATAGATTGGGCTATTGCCAAGGGACGCATACGACACGTACGCGTAGAGCGTTACGCTCTCCACGGTGGATCCACTGGGTATCTGCTGTGACGCAAACCAAAGCGTGTATTCGTAATAGAGGTAGGTGCCACCTGAATACTGCAGCACAAACGTTAGCGGATTATTTACGGAGTAAGTATTGGACGGGCTAGGTGGCCAGGTACTACCACTGTACACGACCAAATTATTGAAAGCGCTCAGGTCTACTGGGATGGAATAGAGGATAGGCATTGCTCTGTCTCCTATCCTACGCTGCCTCGTAGTCAAGATAGACCGACAAAGACAAGTGCTGCGGTGAGCCGCTCACCGCGGTGATCACGGGCTGGATCGCGTCGCCGTCGGCGAGCGGCACACCGGCCGTGCTCGTGGTGGTTGTCGGCGTCGTTGTCACGTTGAGGTTAGTGAAGTCGGAGATATCCGTGCCGTTCCTTTGTAGCTTGAGGGTCACCGAGGTGCCAGTTGCGATTCTGTGCCGCACGGCACGCAACGTGACGCTCTGCTGGCTCGGTTCTGGCACGAAAAATGGTGGCAAGACGATTGACGTGGTAAGATTGCCCATCACGCTGTAAGTGTGCGGGAAGCGGCGCGAGAACAGCGCCAACAGGTTGTCCCGCACGTGCGTGTTCAGATGTGCCGCCGTCACCACCTCGCCAGTGGTCCACGTCCTGGGCGTCGTCCAGGCCATCACCGCACCTCCTCGCCACCTTCACCGTCCTGGCCGCTGCTCGTGCCAGGCCCCTCTACGTCGGCCGGCACCCATCGCTCGACGAGCACGGGCCCGTGCCGCTCCACCACCCGCCGCAGACCGGCCAGCCGCGCCATTCGCTCCTCCTCCGCCAGCCGGTAGCGCCGGTGCTCCTCCTCGAGCTGCTCCACCGTCTCGCCCGGGTACCAATTCCGGTTGCGCTCCCGCGCACGCGCGAGCAGCGCTCGCTCGATCGCATGCCGCTCCCGCTCCGGCGGAAACCGCACCCGCAGCCACTTGCCCCCGAACGCGGCGTTGTAGCACGACAGGCAGTAGAAGCGCGGGTCCTGGGGGTCAACCAGTTCAGCACCCGTGCATGCCGGCGACGGGCAATCGGCCACCCACCGGCCGTGGTTCACGTATGCGACGGCTTCGGCGCCCTCGTCCGAGTCCGAGGCCACGGCATCCGGCGCAGGCGGCTCCGGCGTGTGGTGGTCCAGCATCCGGCGCTGGTGCAGCACCGCCCGCACCAGCTCCTGCACAGTGCTGTGCGCGTGGCTGCGAACGGTGCCAATGCGGTCAGAGTGGTAGGAAGGTCCATCGCTATCGTCTCCGTCCTCTCAGTCTCAGAATCCCAGCTTCGTGTCCACGCCGAGCTGCGACGTGCCCAGTATCCACGCCGACTCGGCCACCGCCGGGGCGAGCACCCAGGACACGGTGTGGGTGTCCGGCGTGAGGCGGTGCTCCACCCGCTCGATGAACGCCTCCATGTCCAGCCCCAGCACCGCAGGCTCGCGGACCGCCACCCGGTCCGACACCGTGCGCAGTGCCGCCTGGCGTGCGTGCTCCACGCTCAGCTCCGCCGCGAACGTCACCGTCACCGTCGGCACCGGCGCCGCGTACCGGTTCACCGTGGCCTGGGCGAAATCGCGCGCCTGGTTGGTGTTGATCCAGCTGGTTTGGACCGTCACCGCCCGGCGGCCGAACGACGCCTGTGAGGCGCTGTCGGTCGCCACGACACCGGTGACGGAGCCGGGTATCACCGGCGTGCCCCGAAGCTGCACCTGGCTCACTGTCACCGCCGTCCCGCTGCCGTTTGTGATGGCGACCGTGGCACGCGTGGCACGCTGCTGCGAGAGCGTGACCGTCACGCCCGTGGTGGACGAGACGATCACGTCCGCACCGCTCGTGCCCACGGTCGGCGTCACCCACGAGGCCACGTACCCTTCCGCCGATTGCCCGGCGGGCGGGTACTGCAGTGTGAATGAGAGGGTCTGCCCGGGCGCGACAGTGAACGGCACCTCAGCGAGGGTGGCCACCACCTGCTGCGTCCCCGTGGTGTACTGCTGGACCGACCACGCAGCCTCGTTCACCACCGACTCGATGGGGTCGTCCTGCCGCAGATCGAGATAGGCGAGCGCACCAGCGGCAAGATCTGCGGGGTCGGAGGACAGCGTGCACTGCACGGTGAGGCGGTCGCCCGTCTTGCGGTACCCCCGCCCCTCGAACACGATCCGCCCGTCCGGCGCCTCTCGCACCAGGCCTAGCTCGGCCTGCTCGATCGCCTTGAGCGCCGTCAGCGCGTCCTCACCACGGGAGTAGTGGCGCACGAGCGTGCTGCTCCCAGCGTTCACCTGCCGCAGCGCCGTGGGCCACCCGGCCGCGTCGAGCACGGCCGTGACGGCAGCGTCGGACGCCACGTTGGCCAGCGCCGCCGTCCACACGGTGCGCACGGCTAGGACCGAGAGCGGCCCCAACGCCCGGAGCTGAACCGTGGGCGGCAACAGCGCGTCGGGCGTGAGGCGGTCGAGATACCCGGTCCACAGTGGCACCCAGCCCGTGGTGGCGTCCACGTACCGCCGGAGCTGCACGAGCTTGCCCGGACGCAGCAACCCCGCCAGCGGCGACGCCGTCTGGAAGAGCGAGTACTTACCGCCCTCGTTGCGCAACCGGGCGGTGAGTTCGCCCACGCGAGCGCCAGACAAAAACTCGAACGGGCGCTCGCGGCCCAGCACGCAACTCACCTCCAGCACGTCGCCGGTGATGTCAGCGAGGGCGTGGCCATACGTGCCATCGTTGCCCCAGTCCACGCGTAGCTGATAGACCGCCATAGAGCGCCGCCGACTACCTCACCTCACCTGCCCACCGCTCACCGCCTACTGCCCACTGCTCACTGCTCACTGCACGCTAAGCGCGCGTGTGCGCAAGGCCTCCCGCACCGCTTCCGCCACAGCCTGCTGGAAGTTGGGCAGGCCGTATACAGGCCCTTGTACCTGCACGATCACCGTGGTGCCGCCCGCCGGCGCAGTCGGCAGTGGCGCCGCCACTACCGGGACCGCGCCTGCCACAGTGACCGGGGATAAGCCGGCGGTGAGGCGGTTGGTAACCAGCCGCGTCGCGCGGTCCACCTCGTCCAGGCCGGCCAGCATGCCCCGGGCGAGGCCCGTCACGAGGAGCTTGCCGGCCGGCTCGAGCAGCCTCCGGTCCCGCTCCTCAGGACCCTTGTGGTCTCGGATAAAGGAGGTGACGTTACGCAACACACTGCCCAGGTCAGCTAGCTTGGACCGGATGCCGTTGACCAGGCCCTGGATCAGGTCCACGCCGGCGTGCCACAGGGTGCGCGACAGGTCACCGACGGCTGCCAATGCCCGGCCGGCGAGGCCACTCAGCCATTCCACCACCCCGCCCGCGCCGTCCCACAGCGACTTGGCGCCGGACAGCAGGCCGCCGATGAGCGCCTTGCCGTGGTCCATGAGCGTCTCCGACAGGTCGCCCACGGCGCGCGCGGCCTGGGCCGCGCGCTGCCCCAGCCAGCCCGCGACGCCATCGGCGCCTTCCCACACCGCCTTAGCGCCTTTCCATAGCCCCTGCAGGAGCGCCTTGCCGTGATCAAGGAGTGTCTCCGACAGGTCGCCCACAGCCTCGACGACCCGGCGGGGCAGGCCGGTGAGGAAGTCGAGGCCCGCATCCCAGGCCTCCTTAGCGCCCACCCACAGGCCTTCGATAAGCGGCCTGCCCACCTCCTCTGCGAGCACGGCTGACGGCGATTCGATGCGGAGCAGGAATTTGAACAGGTCGATAAGCCCGGTAACAGCGCCCTTGATAACGGACCACAACCCGTCAAGCGCCGCTTTGAAGCCCCTGACGAGGCCTTCGACCACGTCACTGCCCACGAGCTCGAACGCCCGCACGAACGGGCCGACGATCGGGGCGAGCTCCAGCGCCCCCACCGCCGCCTGCCACAGCCGCCCCAGCGCGTCTTTGACCTTGGGCCAGGCTTTGACCAGGCCCTCACCCAGCTTCTCGCCGAAGTGCAGCGCCGCGAGCGCCGCCGCGGCGCCGAACGGGGCGAGCAGGGCCGCCACGAGCACGCTGCCACCAGAGAAGACCACGGCCAGAGCGGCAAAGGCGCCGCCTACCAGGAGGGCCAGCGCCTCGGGACTGAACACAACCTTGAAGGCGTCGTGGAGGCCTTCCGACAGGGCTGCCTTGAAGCCCTCCTTGACCGCCTCGCGGAGGAGGACCTTTTGCCTATCCAGCTCCGCGCGGAGCTGCTGCCTCGCCTTGTCGATCTCGGCCTCGAGGTCGACCACCTCCGGCAGCTCAGGCGGCCTGCCAAACGGCAGGTTGAGCGGCGCCGGCAGACCCAATCCACCGAAGCCGCCGCCAGCGCCACCGCCCGCGCCGCCGCGTGGTCCCGCCTGCTCCTCCAGCAGCCGGCGCTGCTGGTCGAGCAGGTCGCCGATCTCACGCTCGATCCGCACCCGCCGCGAGACCGTGTCGAGCACCTGGCTCAGCGCGTCCCGCTGCCGTTCGAGCTCCTCCTTCTGGTCCGCCACTGGTCGCTTGTTCTCCTCCAGGAGGCGCACGGCCATCGCGTGCGCCTCGTTGAGGGCGTCAAGCTGGTCCTTAAGGGGCGCAAGCGCCTCGTCCTTCTGGAACTGGAGCAGCCGGTTCTGCTCCTCCAGGTGGAACTTGTCTGCCGCTGCTGCTGCCTGCTTGGCACGTACCTGCGCCTCGACGACCGATCGTTCGGCCTGAAGGACAGCCAACCGGTCCTGGGCGGTCTGAACCCCCTCCTTGTCCAATCTCTGGCGCAGGTCGGCCAGTCGCTGCTCCAGCTCAGCCACCCGCCGCGCACGGTCCTCGCGCGTGTTCGCCAGATCCTGCTCGGCGCTCTTGAGGGCCCGCACCGCAGCCTCGCGGACCTTCGGGTCGCCCGCGGTGAGGTCCTTCTGCGACCGCTCGCGCACCTCCTTGAGCTTCTGCTCCGCGGCCGCCACCTCCTGGGCCTGGTCGCGCCGCGCCTTCGCCAAGTCTTGCTCCACCTTGGCGAGGTCGCGCAAGAGGTCCTGCCGCCGCTTGAGCGGCGCGTTCTGGGCTTCCTGGAGCTTCGCCTGCTCCACAGCCAGCTGCGCTTCCGCAAGGGCAGGCTCCAGAGCCGCAAGCTTCGCCCGTTCCGCCGCTGTCTCCGCGTCCACCCGCGCCTGGATAGCGCGAAGAGCCCGGTTGTTGCTCTCGATGAGCGCGTGGTAATACCGCTCGGTGGAGCGTAAGGCGTCCTCGATCGGCCGCTTGGCGTCCTCCCAGGCGCGGTTGACCTGCCGGATTTGGTCGTCGATCGCCTGGATCTGCGTGTTGACCGCTTCAAGCTCTCGCTCGACCTGCGAGAGGCTGACAGCGGCGGCCGCGAACTCCGACAAGCCCGCGCCGACACCCCCCACCGCGTCCATGAGCTGCGACCAGGCGTCAGCGACCGATTCGCCTCTGGCGAGCGTGTTGAGCACGTCGCCCAGAAGCGCCTGGATTTGCACAAGACGCGGCACCACGTCGAGCTCGCCGATCTCACCGAAGGACACCGCCGCCTGGAGCTTGTCGCGGATGGCGCGCGCTACGGCCTCCAGTGCGGACAGGTCGGCACGCTCCATGCCCTCGAGCAGCGTGCGAATGAGGTTAGCACCCCAGAGGTCGAGATCCTTGAGCGGACCCTCTTTGGGCGGCGAGAAGGACCGGAAGAAGGCCGCGATCGACTCGGCCACGGCCTGCGCCGCTGCCGCGACGTAGGTAGCGCCACCCCGCAGAAGGCCGCTCGCCAACGAGGCCATCAGGTTCGCGCCCCACACGGCGAGCTGGGCCGACAGGCTGATGAACTCGCGCAGGAGAGCACTAGCGAACGGGGTGACGGCCGTGGCCGCCTTCGCCAGCGCCAGCTCCACGCGGAGCAGCGCCACCTCGGCGACCCTGGCGAAGGCGTCCCACTCACGCGACGCGACGGCCATGTCGCCGCGGAACAGCGCGCGCAGGGCCGTCGTTAGGTGGCCCAGCGCTACCTCCACCTCGGCCGCAAACCGGCGCACAGGCTCGCTGGCCAGGGCCTTCGCGAGCTGGTTGGCCAGGTCGGTGAGCAAGTTGAAGAACGGCCGGAAGGCCTGGGCCGTGAGCTGGGTGAGGCTGTCGCGGATGTTCGAGGTCGCCGTCGCCCAGCTCTCCCCCATCTTGTCCATCGCACCGGGCGCGTCCGCTTCCATTTGGATAAGGATCGCGCGGAGGGCCTGGTTGGCCGGCACCAGGCCCCGCTCGACCATCTTCTGGGCCTCGCCGGTGGTGACGCCCATGGCGTTCGCGAGGGCCCCCCACGCGTCCACGCCGGCCTCGGTGAGCTGAAGCATCTCCTCCGCCGAGACCTTGCCCTTGACCTGCATCTGGCCCAGGGCGATGACCACGCGCTGGAGGGCTTCCTCCGACACGCGGCCCGACGCCGCCATCTTGTCGCCGATCGCTGTGAGGATCGGGATGACCTCGTCAGCCCGGAACTTGAAGTTCAGAAGGAGCTGGCTCGATTCGAGGAGGCCCTTGAACTCAAACGGGGTGGTGCGGGCAAACTCGAGAAGCTGGCGGACGAACCGGTCGGCCTGCTCGGCCGAGCCCAGGAGGGCGGTGAAACCGATCTTCGCCCGATTGAGTTGGTCGTTGAACCCAACGACGGCCCCCTTGGCGGCCGAGACGGCGTTGCCAAAGGCGCCCAGGCCCACCTGGGCGAGGGCAAATCCGGCCGCCGTTCCGACGGCGCTCTGGAGCGTGCTGCCCAGGCCGTGCGATTCCCGGCGGACGCGGCCCATCGCGCGCTCGAAGTCGCTCGTGTCCGCCGTTACCGTGACCTGCAGCCGCTCGACCTCAAGGGCCACGACCTAGCTCCGTAAGGGCCACGACCTAGCTCCGTTCCAGCGCCCATTGCTGGGCCAGGGCCTCGGCCGCTTCTGCTGCCAGTGCCCATTCCCTCCACACTAGGCACCGCGCCGTCTCGATGCCGGCCGGCGGGAGCAACCAGGGCGCCACGCCGAGATAGCGCGCGGCCCGCAGGTGCAGATACCAGTCGGGGCACTCGCCGAGCGCCCCATGAGTGTGCAGGTAGAGTGCTAACCGCCGGACGACGGAGGGTTTGGGTTCATGTCCGCCCAGATGGCGTTGAATATCTCAGCGATCAATCGCAAGGGGAACCGGAACCCTTCGTCCGACTTGTACGTGCCCAGGAAAACCTCGGGCACGATCGGAACCGGCTTCCCCTTGAAGGTTACCTGCCAGCTCTTGATGAGCTGGCAGAGAGCCTTCGAGAAACCCTCCGTCGCCTCGTCGTTCCGAAACGCGTCCAGGCACAGCTGCTGGAGCGGCTGCGTCCACTCGGCCGGCGCGTAGGTTACCTCGAACTCGACGCCGAAGGCCTCCGACCGCACGGTGATCGTCCGGGTGTTTCGCGCAAGCTCGAATAAGTCTAGCGGCACCTTGTCCCGTCCTGTCCTGTCTTGCCCTGCCCTGAATCGGACCGATCACACGATCACAGCGCGCTCTGGGTGTTCACGACCTGCACCTGAAGATACTGGCCACCGCCCCAGCTCGGCGCATGGACCACGGTGAAGGTATAGGTGACCGCGACGATCGTGTCCTCCGCCTTGAGCGGGCTGACGCTCGTGATCTGCCCGGCCACGTCGATCGTCAGCTCGTACGCGGTGGAGCCCTCGATCGTCGGCCCGAGCGCCTGCAGGCGGATGTACCGCCGATCGCCCTGTCGGGCGTTGGCGAGGTACGCCAGACCGGCCGAGTCCGCCTCCAGCGTGAGCTCCACGGTCGGCTCGGTCGGCTTCTCACCGATCGCCACGTAGCTCGTCTGGGAGCGATCCACCACCCACACCGGGCTATAGCGCTCGGGGTAGGTGAAGCTGGCACTGAAACCGCGCGTCAGCTTGAAGGCCTGGTTGCCCAGATTGGCCGGCGTGTCGGCGAGAAAGAACGCCCACTGCGTGCCGAGGGCAGGCACGTTGTTCAGGTCCGTCAGGCCAGTGGTCGTGAGGGTGAAGGGGTGTTCCAGTGCTTTGCCGATCCAGTTCGCGCTGACCTCCGCCCTATCCCGCGCGATGTCGAACCTGAGGCTCGTGAACACGAGCCCAGCCACCCGGTGGCCGATGGCGTTGTCGCCGTACTCCAGCGTGAAGCTGGAGTACGGGTCCGGCGCGTTGGAGGTCGGCGTGAAGGTCCAGCGATAGGCTGTTCCGCTGGGCGGGGTGATCTGCGTGGGCGCCGGCGCGGTGCGCAGCGCGGACGCCAGCAGGTACACGATCTCGGTGTAGGTGATCGGCCCCTTCGCATCGCCCTGCGCCCACTCGCGCGAGGGCGCCACGATCGTCGGGATTTTATAGCCCGACCCGCGGTACTTCTGCGTTTCAAGGTTGGTGCCGATCGAGAATTCCAAAGACGGCAGCCGCTTGGTGGCAGCCACGGCCGTGCCGTAGGTGGTTTCCAGGCCAAGCTGGACTCGCTGCGTAAGGATTGATCGTTCCGCCATGGCGCGGACCCCCTTTCCTGACCCTGTTCTGCCCACCCAGGCCGCCTAGACAGCCTGGGCGTGGATCCGCCACAACCCGCCGACGTGGCGGTAGACGACCCCGTTGTCGACCTCGGGGAAATTGATGGGCTGCTCGCGCACGCATACCAGCACCCGGCCGCCGCTAACCGTGCCCGACGCGCCCTGCAGGATCCGGTCCAGCCGGTCGGCAATCTCCCGGAGCGGCTGGAACGAGGCGCCCACCCCGACGACCTTCACCTGGTAAAGCAGACTAACCATGAACCGCGTCGGGCCGTTTCCGCGCACGTCGTGTCCGCCCTGGTAGCTGTACAGGACGTAGGGCAGGGCCCCGTCCTGCTCGCCGAGGTAGCCGTACACCCGGCCGCCCACCAGGCTGACAAGGGTCGAATCGCTGGTGAGCAGCTCGTACAGCCACCTGTCCACCCACAGGACCTCTTGGCCCATCGGCTCAGCTCAGCCTTACCGTCCCTACCATGCCATCCGCGCCAGATCGGCTCGTACCGCCTCCGCCGCCGGAGCGAGGTACGGCCGGGGCGCCATGCGGCGGGTGCCGAATTCCACGTACGCCGCGTACGCCACGCTGGTACCCACGTGCGCCGCGAGTCCGTTCGACTCCACGTCGGTCTGAATCGAGTTGCGCAAATGTCCGGTGCGCACCGGGGCGAGCTGCTTGGCGCGGGCCTCGATTTCGAACGCCGCTCGCCGCACCAGCGCTGAGACGCGGGCCTGCTGGTCGCGAATGGCTTCCGGAATTTCATCCCGCACCACCCGCACGCTCAGGCCAATCCCGCCCCCGCCAGCCACGCCTCCACCGCTCCACCGCCTACACTGCCACCTCGACCGCCACCAGCCGCGTGCACAGCTCGTAGCTGCGCGGTGACAGCACCCCCACCACCTCGAAGGTGCGTGCGCCGACCACGACCCGGTCCTTCGCCGTGAGCGCCGTCTGGGCCGGGAGGGTCAGCGTCCACAGCTTGCGGTCCGTCACCCGCTCGGCCACCACCCGCTCGGTCGGCTCGTTGCCGCTCGGCGCCAGCCGGCACGGGACGGTGGCCACCGTGGCCCACGTCTCGGTAAACCCGCCCGCACCGTCCGGCACGCGCGTTGCCCGCTGCACCTGCGCGGTCTCGGGCAGGCTCTCCACAAGCGTCGCGCGCATGGCGGCGAGATCTGCGGCTGACAGCTTCACCACTTCACCACATCACCACTTCACCACTTCACCACTTCACCACGACCACGCCGCAACGTCCGCATCAGCCCGTGCCTGCACGGCCACGGCCG
>Ga0101943_1002245_pt1 | contig 12667 bp, 12 predicted proteins | sample DewCreD2012metaG_5_FD_75244 | JGI IMG/M metagenome (GOLD analysis project Ga0101943, IMG submission 75244) | Hot spring sediment bacterial and archeal communities from British Columbia, Canada, to study Microbial Dark Matter (Phase II) - Dewar... ... | reverse complement strand
CCACGACGCGCGAGCGGAAGGCAAACTCGACCATCTCGACGTGGATCGTGGCGCGCGCCGCCTCGGCGCCGACCGGCCCGGGAGTGCAGGCGGCCAGCGCCGAGGCGACGAGCAGGAGCGTCCGGCGCATCTACTCGTCGCTGTTGAACGGCGTCAGCAGCGGGTTGAACTCGCCGAAGATGCCGTTCGGGTTCGGGTACCAGATCCACAGGTGCAGCGTCACCAGCGGGCCGTGCCAGAAGTTGAACTCGGCCCCGGTCTTGGCGTTGGTCTTCGCGCACCTGGCCTCGGCGCTGGCCTCGACGAAGGAGCCGTCCTTAGAAGGGGCAGGTCTTGCCGAAGGTGCACAACTGCGCGTCCTGCGGCGGCGCGGTTGCGGGCTTCTTCGGGAACATCTTAGCCTGTATGCCGGCCGCCAGGGCCAGCGCCAGGACGAGCGCGGCGATGAGGGCTCCTACGCGTGTTCCTGTCATCTGCTCCACCTCCTCGAGGGTCCTGCGGGGCCGCCTACCGGTAGAAGTAGGGATCGAGGACCCTGACCTCGGTGATCCGATCGACCTGCAGGTTGTTCCGACGGGCAGCGCGCCGGATGGCCTCCGGCGAGGGCCCGTCGTAGATACAGAACGTCCTGGTCCGCTCGGGCGTGACGTACGAGTGCACCCAGGTGACCAGGTCCTCGGCGTTGTTGGCCACGACGGTGCGGCAGACCGCCGTGCCCTCCTCGGTCATCGGGATGGCCAGCCCGTCGGGAAACGTGCGCTCCACCAGGTAGCGCGGCATGCTCTCCCCCCTCTCGCGGATCGGTGATGTCTGGAGGATAGCCCTGCGCCGCGACTGGCCGCATCGGGAGCGCTCCCCAGATTGGCGGGTGCGGCTCCCCATCTTTGCGGGTGTACCGGGGCGGGCGTACCGGGGCGACGCCGGACGTGGAGTCCCTGGCACACCGGCCCAGCGTGACGCGAGTGTGGCTCCCGCCTCTCCCGGAGGCCGCGGTGACCTCCAGGACGGGGTAGCCGCGGACGAACGGCGCAGGCTTCACGCGCGCATCCTGGCCGCGCTCGAGCGAGAGCCGGGCGCCGACGCGGCGAGGCTCGCCTACCATGCCGAGTCCGCCGGCGACGACGAGGCGCTGCTGCGGCACGCCACGGCAGCGGCGCGCGACAGGTCCGGCCGCTGCAGAGCCCGGTTCATCGGACGCCGGCGCTGGACGGGGAGCGCGTGGTGGATCTCCAAGGAGTAGCGCACTTGGGAGGCGAGACGCCATCCCCTGTAATGCTAGTCCAGGTGGTCTGCAAGGAGTGCAAGAGGCAAGGACGTGAGAACCCCGTCTACAAGGCGATGGCTAAGCACTACCGGAGACGACGTGCCCCTGAACGCGTGAGTTTAGGGCCGTGAGGGTTCTCCTACTTCCCTGCCAGCAGTGCAAGCGGCCTCGGCGGGCGGAGATTCAGCAGACGATTCCGCTTCCGTTCGTGCTGGTCCAGCGGTGGCGTGCGGCGTCAGCCGAGGAGCGGGAAGCGATCTTTCTGGAGGCGCAGGCCGTCGTGGGCGCCGCTCCTGGCAACCGGTTCACCCCACCAAACAGGCGCTACTGATCCTACAGGCAGCCGTACTCGCGCGGCGGCGTTTGTCGATGAGCATAAAGCCAGGGTCAGGAAGCAGAGTCAGACTCTTGTATGCAGTACCGGGACCCTGGCTCTCACCGCGCTGTCGGCGTCCTCAGCAAGCAAAGCAGCGGCGAACAGTTCCTCCCCCAGCCAGCGAGATGCCGTGGAGTTGCACGTGCTGGCCGCTCCTCGCGGCACCGCCAGCCGCCCGCCCCGCTCCAGGTCTCGCGGGAGACCTGCCTCGAGGCCGGACCCGTTCGGCGGCAGCCGAGGCTGCGTGTTCGGGGCCGCCACCACCCACGGTGCGTAAGGGTGCCGGGCCAGCCCCACGCCGTGGGCGAGTCCGGCAGAATTGAGCACCTGGCCCGCCGCAAAGGGGAGAAGCGTGTTACGCCTGTACGCCTGGCGCCTCCCGCTCCAGGTCCAATCGCACCAGATGGCGGCGCAGTTCTTCCCGGTCCCAGGCGTCCAGCGGCGCTGCCTGGGGGTCGCGGACGGTGGCGGTGCGAAGGATGCCGCGGCGGTGGAGGAGTTCCTTGGCGAACGCCACGCCGTACTGGCTCCCGAACACCAGCAGCGGCACCGGCCTGGAGGCAGTACCTGACCTCACGACGCTGTCAAGACCGATTCAGGACCTACCAGGGAACAGCGGAGTGGCTATCGCTCCTTGGCGACGTTCCAGCGAACCTGCATGTCCGGGGTCGCAACTGCGACCGTCCCGTAGAGCGGTCAGCGGCGTTTGAACGTCTCGACCAGGTCTTGGGCCTGCGCGGCGTCGACGCCGGCCAGCTGGAGATCCAGGCGGACGCTGTTGAACACGGTGACGTCGGCGCGGACCGGCGCGGCCCGATCGATCGTGCCGGCGATCTGTGCGGTCACCCGGGGGATGGGGAACCCTTTCTCGCGTGCGAGGACCTCGACCAGTTCCACGGCGCAGGTGGCCACGCCTGCCAGGAACAGCTCGCCGGGCGTGACCTCTTCGCCCGGGCAGCCGTTCTGCACCGGCCCATCGACGACCAGATGGTGGGTGCGGGCCGAGCACATGACCCGGCCGAACACCCCCGAGGAGCGTGCCTGCGCCTCATAGACCCGCAGGTCCGCCGATGCCATGCGGTTCGTCACCTCCGTGCTGGAGTTTGCGCAGGATCTTGGCCCACGAGTCCCGCAGGGTGACGATGCGGTTGAACACCAACCGGTCGGGCCGTGAGTCCACGGGGTCCTGCCAGAAGTAACCCAGGCGCTCGAACTGGTAGCGCACATCGGGGGGATCGCCGAGCACGCTGGGCTCCACCCAGCCCTGCACCACCGTGAGGGAGGCGGGGTTGAGGTGATCGGTGAACTCCCCGCCCGCGGCCTCGGGGTCGGGCACCCGGAACAGCCGGTCGTACAGCCGGATCTCGGCCGGCACGGCGTGGCGGGCCGAGACCCAGTGGATCGTGCCCTTGACCGGCCCGTCGGCCGGCGGGCGGCCCAGGGTGTCGGGGTCGTACCGGCAGCGCAGCTCGACGACCTGGCCGGCCGCGTCCTTGACGACCTCGTCACAGCGGATCACGTAGGCGTGGCGCAGCCGCACGCGCCCGCCGGGCGTCAGCCGGTGGAAGCCGCTGGGCGGGTGCTCGGCAAAGTCGACGCGCTCGATGTAGAGCTCGCGACACAGCGGCACGGGCCGCGAGCCCGGCTTCCCCACGTCGTGAGGCCAGTAGGGCGCGTCGAGGTGCTCGACCTGCGCGGGCGGGTAGTTGGTGAGCACCACGCGCAGCGGCCGCAGCACGGCCAGCACCCGCGGGGCCCGGGTGTTGAGCTCGTCACGGACGGCGGCGTCCAGGAGGCCCACGTCGACGCGGTTGTCGGCCCGGGCGACGCCGATCCGGGCGGCGAACGCGCGGATCGCCTCAGGGGGCACACCGCGACGCCGCAGGCCCGACAGCGTGGGCATCCGCGGGTCGTCCCAACCGCTGACGTAGCCGCCCTCCACGAGCCGGATCAGCCGGCGTTTGGACAGCACCGTGTAGTCGAGGTTCAACCGGGCGAACTCGTACTGATGGGGGCGGGGGGCCGCGGGCAGGCCGCACTTCCCGCGCAGGTGCTCCACGAGCCAGTCGTAGATGGCCCGGTTGTTCTCGAACTCCAGGGTGCAGAGGCTGTGCGTGATGCCCTCGATGACGTCCGAGAGCGGGTGGGCGAAGTCGTACAGCGGGTAGATGCACCACGCGTCGCCGGTGCGGTAGTGGCGCGCGTGCACGATGCGGTAGAGCACCGGGTCGCGCAGCTTCATGTTGGGGCTGGCCAGGTCGATCTTCGCGCGCAGCACGTGCGCACCGTCGGGGAACTCCCCGGCGCGCATGCGCCGGAAGAGGTCGAGGTTCTCCTCGACACTGCGGTCACGGTAGGGACTCGGGCGGCCGGGTTCGGTCAGGGTGCCGCGGTAGGCGCTGATCTCCTCCTCGGTGAGGCTGTCCACGTAGGCCTTCCCGTCCTTGATGAACTGCACCGCGCACTCGTAGAGCTGCTCGAAGTAGTCCGAGGCGTAGCACTCGCGGGTCCACCGGAACCCCAGCCAGGCCACGTCCCGCTTGATCGCCTCCACGTACTCCAGGGATTCGGTCTCCGGGTTGGTGTCGTCGAACCGGAGGTGGCACTCGCCGCCGTAGTCCAGGGCAAGCCCGAAGTTCAGGCAGATGGCCTTGGCGTGGCCGATGTGCAGGTAGCCGTTGGGCTCCGGCGGGAACCGCGTGCGCACCTGGGCGTAGCGTCCCTGGCGGAGATCGTCGTCGATGATCTCCGTGATGAAGTTGGGTTGGACGTGCCGAGGGCCGGCGGAGATGGACATCGCGCTCCCCGTCGTGCTCGCTGCCGGCTGGCAGGTCGTTCTCCACGTCGTTCGCCACGCAACTTTTTCGCCGCGCCCCGTCCGGGCTCCCCCGCCGGCGGACGGCCGCAGGTGCGGGACGGCGTCCAGGTCCGGTACCGGTTCCCCGGCTTTGTGCCCTCGGCCGGCCCAGGAGATCCGAGCAGCCCGGTGGCCGCTCCGGGGCGCACCGGCCCTGGCCCGCGCCGGCACTGGCGCGCCTGGCCGCGGGCCAGGGACGCCGTCCGCCGCGTCGACCGGGACAGCGGGGATCCGCAGCCGCCGCGGCGGTCGGATGGTGGGCGGCGGGCGGTCTCCCCTCGACCAGGCTAGAAGGCCGGCTCGACGCTACCTAGACGACGACGGGTGGCAACGGCGGCGGGTCGAGGGCGACGGACGGGGGCACCGGGGCGGACGCCCGCTCCTCGCCCAGCGATGGCTGGTCGCGGGTCCACTGGGCCAGCACCGCGGCCGCGGCGGCGGCTTGCTGCGCGTGCCCTGTCCGTTTGAGTACGGCCTGGGCGCCCCGCAGCATGTCGACCGCTTCCGAGCGGCGGCCCTGCGCGTACAGGACCCGAGCCAGCGTCACCTGCGCCTGCGCCTCCGCCGTGCGCGCGCCGGCAGCCTGCGCGTCCCGCAGGGCGCGGCGCGCCGCACGGACGGCGTCACCGCGTCGGTCGATGGCCAGCAGCACCTGCGCCAGGCGGCTCCACCCCTCGCTGCGGTGGGAGGCGCCGCCTTGCTGCTCCTCGATGCGCAGCGCGCGCTGCAGCGCCGCCAGGGCGTCGCCGTAGCGCCCCTGCGCGACGCGCGCCACGCCGAGCGCGGTGAGGACGCCGGCGAGGTCCTCCGGTCCACCACCGTGCTGCAGCGTCTCGACCGCCTGCTCCAACCACGCGGCGGCCTGCTCCGGTTGCCTGCGGGCCCAGGATGCGACCCCGAGGCCCCAGAGGGCGTAGCCACGCAGCACAGGAGCCCGCAGGCGGGTCGCCAGTTCCAGCGCGCGCCGGTAGGTGCGCTGGCCGCGTTCGGGCTGGCCGCCGCGCACGTAGACGCTGCCCAACGCGATCAGAGTACGCACGTGCTCCTCGGTGCGCGCGGTCCTATGCCGGCGCATGGCGTCCACGGCCTGTTCCAGCACGGGGCGAGCGGCGTCGACATCCTCCTGGCAGAGCGCCGCCAGCCCCTGGAGCGCGAGGGCCTGGCCGGCCGGCTCGTCCAGGCGGTGGCGGGCGGCGAGCGCCAAGGCCTCCGTCACGAGACGCCGGGCCTCGTCGACCTGACGCCTGGCCAGCAGCACCCGGGCCCGGCCGAGGAGGACCCGGACGTGCAGGGCGGGTGGCAGCGGTACCAGCACCTGCTCTGCCGCGGCGAGCAGCCGCAGCGCGTCGTCGCCTTCGGTCCGGGGATCCAGCGCACACGCCAGGTGCAGCAGGCTGAGCGCGGTTTCCTGGCGCAGGTCGGCGGGGTCGAAGAGCAGCGCGCCCACCGACGTGCGCATGCGGCGGGCCAGGGCAATGACGGTTTCCACCGAGGGGTACGATCGACCGCTCTCCAGCAGGCTGATGAAGCTCTTGCTCAGATCGGGGGCGCCCAGCGCCTGCTGGGTCAGGCCCGCCCGGCTGCGGGCCAGCATCAGCCGCCGGCCGAACTGGACGAGCCACTCCGGACGCTGCGCACGCTCCGTGTTCTGCAATGATGCCCGCTGCATACGCGCTCAGTGTACCGTCATGTCGGACGTCTGGCAACCACGGTTCGACGTACGGCATCACCCGCACCGGCGGGGCCGGCGGAGCAGGCGCACCGCATTGCGGCTCCGGGAAGCGGATCGCCGGCGCTGGCGGGGCCGGCGGGTCGGCAGCAGCTGCCACATCCGGCGCGGCGTGGATCGCCCGCGTTGGCGGGGGCCGACGTCAACGTGCCCAACGGCTGACGCTGCACGTAAGCCGGATCGCCCGCGCTGGCGGGGGCCGACGGCCGGTACGCCGTGAACCCTCAGGGCGGATCGCCCGCGCTGCAGGGGTCGACAGGGGAGGGGAGAGACGGTGGCGGGCGAAAGGGTAACGCACACGCGCCCTCGCCATCTGGCCGCGTCGACGCCTGGGGCGCGGCTGCCTCCGCGGCAGCGAGGTTAACGTCGTCCGCGATCCCTCGGCCGTCCGGCCGCGTCGCCGCCGGGGCACGGCCGCGGGAGGCCGCCCGCGGCGGACGGCTGGGGGATTTCCCGTGGCCGCAGGGGGCGGAGGCCGGCGGGTCGGGAGACGGCCGGGAGACGAAAGGGAGCCGAGATGACGCGACGGCAGACTGCAGGGGTGCATCCGCGCCTGCGCGATCCACTGGTGGATCAGCTCGTCCACGCCGTGCTCAGCCTGCGCTCCCCGGAGGAATGCTACCGGTTCCTGGAGGACCTGTGCACGATCGGCGAGGTGCGCGCGCTGGCGGCGCGTCTGGAGGTGGCTCGGCTCCTGGCGGCGGGGCGGACGTACGAGGAGATCGCGCGGCGCACCGGCGCCAGCAGTGCCACCATCAGCCGCGTCCGGCGCTTCCTCGAGTACGGCGCCGATGGGTACCGCACGGTGCTGGGGCGGCTGGCCCGGGCGTCCCGCCGGAGCCGGCCCCGCGCCAGGGGTTGACCGCCGACTGCGGACGTGGTAGGGTAGCGTTGTTTCACTTCGCTATTACTTTAACGTGATGAAGAAGTAAAGAGACCGACGCGGGAGCCCGGGGACTGATCGTGCGGATTCGTGGAACGCAGGCGGCGCGGTGGCGGCACGTGCCCGCCGGCATGCGCGACGTGCCGGCCGACGAGATGGTCCGGCGTCGATGGCTGGAGGGGCGCTGGCGGCAGCTCTTCACCCGGTGGGGGTACGCGGAGATCGAGACGCCCCTGCTGGAGTTCCTGGAGACGTTCCTGCAGGGCGCGGGGCCGGGGGTCGGCGATCGACTCCTGAAGCTCGTGGACGCCGGCGGCGAGGTCCTGGCGCTGCGGCCGGAGATGACCGTGCCCCTGGCGCGGTATGCGGCCACGCGCCTGCTCCCGGCGGACGGACGCCCGTGGCGCCTGGCCTACGTGGCGGCCGTCTTTCGCGGACAGGAGCGCGGCTCGGGCCGCGAGCGGCAGTTCACGCAGGCGGGCGTCGAGCTCATCGGCGACGGCTCGCTGGCCGCCGACGCCGAGGTGATCGCCCTGGCGGCCGAGGCGTTGCGCGCGGCCGGGGTGGAACAGGCCACGGTGAGCGTCGGGCACGCGGGGTTCCTGCGGGGGGTGCTGGCCACCCTGCCCGCGGCGGCGGCCGACGCTGCCCGGGACCTGCTGTACCGGCGGGCCTTCGCCGAACTCGAGCGGATCGTGCCGCCCGGCCCGGCGCGGGAGGCGCTGCGCGCCGTGCCCGGGCTGCGCGGCGCCGCGGCCCTGGAGCGGGCGGCCGAGCTCGCCACCACCGCCGAGAGCCGCGAAGCGCTCGTGACGCTGGACGCGGTGCTGACGGCGCTGGCGCCCTACGACCTGGACGTGCGGCTCGAGGTCGACCTGGGCCTGATCCGCGACTTCGACTACTATACGGGCGTGGTCTTCGAAGCGCACGGGCCGCGCGCGGGCCGGCCGCTGCTGGGCGGCGGCCGGTACGACGGGCTGCTGGCACGCTTCGGCCATCCCGCACCCGCTACGGGCTTTGCCCTGGGCGTCGAGCGCGTGCTGGAGACCGCGCGGGTCGTCCCGCAGGCCCCGCCGCAGGTGGTCGTGCGCTACGACGGTGGCGACACGTACGCCCGCGCCGTGCGCGCGGCCGCACGGCTGCGCGAAGCCGGCGCGGTCGCGGTGCTCGCAGCCGGCCGACAGCCGGCGTCGCTGGACGCGCCGGCGTTCCAGGTGTGGATCACCGAGGACGGGCTCCGCGTGGCCGGCGACCGGCACCCGGTTCCCGCGACGCTGGAGGCGCTGTGCGCGCAGGTGCGCGCCATGCGGAGGGACGGAATGACCGAGTGGAGGGACGGATGACCGAGAGGCTGACGATCGCCGTGCCCACCGGCCGGCTGTGGCCGGAGGCCGTGGCACTGCTGGCGCAGGTGGGGGTGCGGCTCGATCCCACCGGCCATGATCGCCGGCTGCTGGTGGAGGGTGCCGACGACGTGCGGGTGCTGGTGGCCAAGCCGACCGACCTGCTGGCCTACGTCGAACACGGTGCAGCCGACGTCGGCATCAGCGGCCGCGATATGGTGCTGGAGCAGAGCCGCGACGTGTACGAGCTGCTCGACCTCGGGTTCGGGGCGTGCCGGGCGGTCGTCGCGCTGCCCGAGGAGCGCGCCGACGCCCTGTGGCAACCCGGCCGCGTGCTGCGCATCGCCACGAAGTACCCTCGCCTTGCGGCGCGGTTCTTCGACGAGATCGGGCGGCCGGTGGAGGTGGTGGTCCTGCACGGCTCGGTGGAGCTGGCGCCCCTGGTCGGCTTGGCCGACGGCGTCCTGGATCTGGTGATGACCGGCCGGACCCTGCGCGAGAACCGGCTGCGCGAGGTCGCGGAGGTCGCCCGGTCGACGGCGCGTCTGGTGGTGAACCGCGCCAGCCTGCTGCGCCCGCGCGTGGTCGAGTTCGTGGCCCGGGTGGAGCGGCACGTGCGTGCGATGGAGGGCGCGGCCCGTGCGTGAAGCACCGATCGCGCCGCGGCCCCTGCGCAGTCTGACGCCGCAGGAGCGGGAGGCGCGCCTGGCGCGCGCCCGGGAGCAGGTGGGCACCGCGGCGCGCCGACAGTACGCCGCGCAGGTGCTGGAGGACGTCGCCCGTGACGGCGACGCCGCCGTGGCCGCCTATACGGCGCGCTGGGACGGCGTGGCGCTGGCCCCGGAACGGTTCGCCGTGACCAGGGACGAGGTGGAGGCGGCGTACCGTGCGCTGCCCGATGCCGTGTCGGAGGCGCTGCGGGTCGCCATCGCACGGAGCCGCCGCTACAACCTCTGGCTGCGACCACCGGAGCTGGCGCTGACCGAGCTCGAGCCCGGGATCGTGGTGGGCGTACGGTACACGGCGTGCCGGTCGGCGGGCATCTACGTTCCGTCGGGCAAAGGCTCGTTCCCGTCGATGGTGGTGGCCATGGTGACGCCCGCCGTCGTGGCCGGCGTGGAGGACCTGACCGTCGTGGTCCCACCGCGCCCCGACGGCAGCGCCGACCCCGCCGTGCTGGTGGCGGCGGATCTGCTGGGCGTCCGGCGCATCGTCCGGTGCAACGGCGCGGCCGGGGTCGCGGCGCTGGCGCTGGGGACGGCCAGCATTCCGCGCGCCGACGTGGTGGTCGGGCCCGGCAACCCCGTGATCGCTGCGGTGCAGCTGGCTGCCGCCGCCTACGGGGCGCGCCCGCTGGTTTTGCTGGGCCCCAGCGAAGCCGTGGTGTTGGCCGACGCCAGCGCCGACGTCGACCGCCTGGTGGCCGACCTGCTGAACGAGGCCGAGCACGGCGCGGACTCGGCCGTGCTGCTGGTGACCACCGAGGCGACGCTGGCTGCCGCGGTGGCCGCCCGGCTCCCCGATGCGCTGGCCGGGCTCCCGCAGCCGCGCCGAGACTTTGCCCGCGCGGCGCTGCTCGACCAGGGCGGCCTGTGGATCGCCGACGACCTCGAGGAAGCCATCGCGTGGATCAACGCGTACGCGCCCGAGCACCTCATGCTGGCGGTCCGCGACCCCTTCGCCCTGCTGCCGCGCATCCGCCATGCCGGGGAGATCCTGCTGGGGACGCACACGCCGTTTGCGGCGGCCAACTACGCCATCGGCGTGCCCGCGGCGCTGCCCACGGGCGGGGCCGCGGTGGCGGCGTCGGGGGTGACGGTGTGGTCGTTCCTCAAGGCCACGTCCCTGGCTTCCCTGGACGAGCGGGGCCTCCGGACGGCGGGACCCGTGGCGGTCCGGCTGGGCACCTACGAGGGCTTCCCCGCGCACGTGCGCGCCCTGACCGTCCGGGAGGTGTCGGCATGACCATGGTCGACCAGCCCGCGCGCACCGACGGCGTGGCGCTGTTGCGCGCGGAGGTGCGGGCCCTGCGCGCCTACCGGCTGGCCCAGCCGCCCGACGCCGTGCGGCTGCACCAGAACGAGGCGCCCGACGACTGGCCCGACGCCGTCAAGCGCGAGGTGGCGCAGCAGGTGGTCGCGGCGCCGTGGCACCGCTACCCTGCGGCGCGGGCAGAGGCGGTCTGCGCGGCGCTGGCGCGCTTGCAGGGGACCTCTGCGGCGATGGTGGTGCCCACGGCGGGCTCCAACGAGGCGCTGTGGGCGCTGTTCGCGGCCTACGCCGCGGGCGGGACGGTCGTGCTGGCCACGCCCACCTACTCCATGGCGAAGACCCTGGCCACGGTGGCGGGCGCGCGGGTGGTGGAGGTGCCGCTGGGCGCGGGGTTCGCGTTGGACGCCGACGCGGTGCTCCGGGCGGCCCACGCGTACCGCGCGGAGCTGATCTACCTGGTCTCGCCCAACAACCCCACCGGGAACCTGCTGGCTCCCGAGGCGGTCCACGCGGTGATCGCCGGGGCGCCCGGCGCCGTGGCCATCGACGAGGCGTACTGGGAGTTCGCCAGCGTCTCGCACCTGGACGCGGTGGCGCGCTGGCCCCACGTGCTGGTCGTGCGGACGTTCAGCAAGGCCATGGGCGGTGCGGGCCTGCGGGTAGGCTGGATCACGGCTGCCCCCGAGGTCGCCGCGGAGCTGCACAAGGTGCTGCCGCCGTACAGCCTCAACGTCTTCGCGCAGATCGCGGTACCCGTCCTCGTGGCCCACCATGCGGTGGCGCGCGCCCGCGTGGCGGGCGTGGTCGCAGAGCGCACCCGCGTGGCGGGCGCCCTGGCGGCGTTGGGGCTCGTGGTCTACCCCAGCGAGACCAACTTCCTGCTGTTCGAACCTGGCCGCCCGCCCGGCGCGGTGTGGCAGGCGCTGGCCGAGCGCGGCGTGCTGGTACGGGACGTCTCGCGCGTCGCCGGGCTCGAGCGGTGCCTGCGCGTCTCGATCGGGCGGCCGGCGGACAACGACCGCTTCCTCGACGCCCTGCAGGACGTGCTGGGCGCCCGCCTGCCATGAACCGCCGCGCCGAGATCGAGCGGGCGACCACCGAGACCCGCGTGCGGGTCAGTCTCGATCTGGACGGCGACGGCCAGGCCGACGTGCGCACCGGGGTCGCGTTCTACGATCACCTCCTGGCGGCGCTCGCGCGGTTTGCGGGGTTCACCCTGGCCGTGCAGGCGGAGGGCGACCTGGCGGTGGACGCGCACCACACGGTGGAGGATGTGGCGATCGTCCTAGGGCAGGCCTTCCGGGAGGCGCTGGGCGACGGCGCGGGCATCGCGCGCTTCGCCTCGTTGCACCTGCCGATGGACGATGCGCTGGTGCGGGTGGCGCTGGACATCTCGGGGCGGCCGTACCTGCACGCGGAGCTGGCGTTCCCCCAGGACCGCGTGGGCGACTTCCCGGTGGCGCTGGTCGAGGAGGCGCTGCGCGCGTTCGCCACCCACGCGGCGGTGACGCTGCACGTGGACCAGGTGCGCGGGCGCAACAGCCACCACATCGCGGAAGCGGTCTTCAAGGGACTGGGCGTGGCCCTGGGCCGGGCGGTGGCCGTGGTAGGGCGCGGCGTGCCCTCGACCAAAGGGGTGCTGTAGGAGGCCGGCGGTGGAGATCGCGGTTGTCGACTACGGCGCCGGCAACCTGCGCAGCGTGACGCGGGCGCTGGCCGCCGCGGGCGGAGCCCCGCGGCTGGTGACCGGCCCGGACGGGCTGGCGGGTGCCGGCCTGGTGGTGGTGCCGGGGGTCGGCGCCTTCGCGCCGGCCATGCGCCGGCTGCGCGCCGCGGGCATGGTGGAGGCGCTGCGGGCGGTGGCGCGGGCCGGCGTCCCGGTGTTGGGGCTGTGCCTGGGGATGCAGCTGCTGTTCGACGAGAGCGACGAAGGCGGCGGGGCCACCGAAGGGCTGGGCATCCTGCGCGGTGTCGTGCGACGCCTCCCCGCGGGCGTCAAGGTGCCCCACATGGGCTGGAACACCCTGGAGGTCGCGCGCCCCGACCCGGTGGTGGCCGGGCTGCCCGAGCCCGCGTACGTCTACTTCGTGCACTCGTACGCCGTCCAGCCGGCGGATCCCGCGGTGGTCGTGGCCTGGTCCACCCACGGCGCGCGCTTCCCCGCCATCGTGCGCGCCGGGACCGTGGTCGGGTTCCAGTTCCACCCGGAGAAGAGCAGCCGGC
>Ga0101943_1001066_pt1 | contig 12679 bp, 10 predicted proteins | sample DewCreD2012metaG_5_FD_75244 | JGI IMG/M metagenome (GOLD analysis project Ga0101943, IMG submission 75244) | Hot spring sediment bacterial and archeal communities from British Columbia, Canada, to study Microbial Dark Matter (Phase II) - Dewar... ... | reverse complement strand
ACGCGGAGCGCGGAGTACATCAGCCCGGCCAGCGAGACCTTCGCCTACGTGCTGCGCGACTTGCGCTCGCCGCAAGGGCCGTTCTACACGGCGGAAGACGCGCAAAGCGAGGGCCAGGAAGGTAAGTATTACCTGTGGACCCGGGCAGAAGTGCTGCAAGCCGTGGGTCCGGAGGACGGCCCCTGGGTGGCCGATTTCTTTGGTCTCGCCGACAACCAAGGCCCGGCACCGCTCTCGATTCCGGTGCCCGCCGAGGACTTTTTGCGCCAGCGCGGCATGAGCACGGAAACGTTCATGAAGAAAATTCTGCGTGTCCGCGCCGCGCTGTTAGCGGTGCGCGGGCAGCGCACCCGCCCGTCGCGGGACGAAAAAATCCTCGCTGGCTGGAACGGCATGATGATCGCCGCGCTGGCCGATGCCGGCGCGCAGTGGAACCAGCCCGAGTACCTCGAGGCGGCCAAGCGCGCCGCGACCTGGATCCTGGAGCACATGCAGCCCAACGGCCGGCTGCACCGCAGTTGGGTGAAAGGCAAGCTCGGTACGCCTGGGTTCCTCGAGGATTACGCGTATCTCGCGTACGGCTTGCAGCGTTTATTCGAAGCGACTGGAGAGCCGCGTTGGTTGGAGGAAAGCGACCGATTGCTTGCCTCGATGCTGCGGTTGTTTTGGGACAACGAGAAAAACACGCTCCGCTTCACGGCCTCCGACCACGAGCGGCTGGTTGCGCCTCCCTGGGTGATCGAGGACACTGCGGCGCCCGCGCCATCATCGGTTGCTGCTCTCGCCTTGCTGCGCGCGGGCCATTTGCAGCAAAACACCCAGTACCAAGAGCGAGGCCGCGCGGTGCTTGTGGCCAACAGCGGCGACATTGCCAAGGCGCCGACAGCGTACATGTTCGCGCTGCTCGCATTGGATTTCGCCCTCGGCCCACGGCAGGAGATTGTGGTGGTGGGACCACCCAAGCGCGAGGACACGGTGGCGTTGTGGAAAACCGTGCAGCAGGCCTACCTGCCGCGCGCCGTGCTCGTGTTGCACGACCCGCAAGATCGTCGCACCCAGGCGCTTCTCCCCTTCCTCTCCCGCCAACCGATGCAACGCGGCAAAGCAACCGCCTACGTGTGCCAGAATTTTACTTGCAAACTTCCGGCGACCGATCCGGAAGAGCTGTCGCGACAACTCGCTGCCTTGCAGGAACCGCCTTCACCGTCCCAGCCCTGACCCCATGGAGCCAGCCCCCGCAAGGGTAACCATGGCGTGAAGATGGCTCGGCATGACAACGGACCGGCACACGCGAGCGTAGAGTCCGTACCTGCGGTCGATCGCATCACGACGCGACACGGTCTCACAAACGACCGAGCCTCGACGTTGCAGAACGGCAGCGCGGCATAGGACGAACAAGCGCAGCCGTTTCCGGGTCAGACCTACAACAAACCGAGCGCAAGCAAGAGGCGTAGAACTGCTTGCGTGTAGAAGCCGGCAATCACATCGTCGAGCACGACACCGGCGCCGCCGCCCAGCTCGCGGTCGATCCAACCAGCTGGAAAAGGCTTCAGCACGTCGAACAACCGGAACAACGCGAACGCAGCCAGCAGTACGGACCACGATGCGGGCAACAGAAGCGTGGCAGCCAAGTAGCCGGCCACTTCGTCGATGACGATCCGGCCACTGTCTTTTTGCCCGAACGCAGCTTCTGCCTGGCCAGCGATCGGGCATGCGGCCGCCGTAAGGAGCACGAACGCCGCCACGGCGGCGAGCCAATGGTATTCGGCCAGCCGAGCGAAGGCGATGGCCAGGGGTATGGCCGCCGCAGAGCCAAAGGTGCCAGGGGCGACGGGGACGTACCCAACGTAAAAGAACGAAGCCAGGATTTTGCTCAGTTGGGCCACAGAGGTGCGTCGCCCAGGCCCCGCATGGCAAGCCGCGAGGCCTTAGCAGGCGAGATGCGCGGAAGCGGGCCGGGGCGGCTCGAACGCTCGCCGCCCCGGCAACACCTCGAGAACGGTCAGATTTTGCCCTGGAGGAAGAACGTGATGACCAGAGCGTAAATCGCCAAGGCTTCCATCATGGCCAGGGCGATGATCATCGGCGTCTGGATGCGATCCGCCGAGTTCGGGTTGCGACCGATCGACTCCATCGCTGCGGCACCGGTACGGCCCTGCCCAAGAGCAACGCCACCTGCGGCAATACCGATCCCCAACCCGGCGCCGAGGCCGATCCAACCCTTGGCACTGCCATCCTCGGCAAATGCCGGAAGGGCGACCACCATCACGGTGACCAGCCAGAAAAAGAACCGAACGACTCTCTCCATATCCAACCTCCTTTTGGATTTTCGCTGCCGCCACCGAAGCACCCTACCTTCTCTGTCCTCCTCGCCACCAGTTGGTGCGGTGGGTGCAGCGCTGTTTCACAGTTTCACGTCCGCGTCCTCGTTCACGCGTGCGCCTCCGCGTGACCATGAGCACCGTGATGCTCATGCTCGCCGTGGTCGGCAATCGCAAGTGACAAGTAAACCACACTCAAAATGGTGAACACGAAAGCCTGCACGAGAGAAACGAAGGCACCGAGAACATAAAAAGCCACCGGGATGACCAGCTTGGTGAGATCCGTGAAGATCTCGAGCACCAAGTGGTCGCCGGTCATGTTGCCAAAGAGACGCAAGCCCAGAGAGACCGGGCGGATCAAGTTGTCTGCAATTTCCAACGGTAGCATCAGTGGCGCCAGCCAGATGATTGGGCCGAGATGGTGCTTCAAGTACGCGGTGCCGTTTTGCTTGAGGCCGAACGTCACGTAAAACGCCAGCGAAGTGACCCCGAGAGCGAAGGTGATGTTGAAATTGCTCGTGGGCGGAGCGAAGCCAGGGAAGAGCCCGAGCAAGTTCGCGGTGAGGATGAAAATAAAGAAGGTCGCGTACACATGCAGGTACTTGCGGCCGCCCGGACCCAACACTCCCTCGATAAACCCGATAAACCACTCGACGAACACCTCCATGGCATTGCGCCAAGTCAGCGTGGCATCGGGCACCACTGGATCCGACACTCGGGCAAGCTGCCGTCGTGCAAGCAATGCCCACAACACGAGGAAAAGCATCACCAGCGTGGCGTGCACCGTATGCGCTGGCAAATCACGCAATCCCGGAATCAAGCTCACCCAGGCGAACGCGTGCTCCATCGTCTCATACCTCTCGCAACGCCGCTGCCCGCGGCGCCGTCATCGCTGCGAACACCGCCGCAACGGTGAAACTGGCTACGGCGGCCGCAAAGCTCAGCGGTTCTAACCGTACGCGGAGCCACAGGGCTCCCACAACCACTAAGAACAAAGAAAACTTCACCACAAGCGCTGCGACGGCAACAAGACGTGCGCGGGTACTCACGATGCCGCCCATCCGCGCGGCCACGAGGGTGCGAACGAGCACGGACCACGCCCCCACGTTCGCCAGTACCCACAAGCAACCTGCAGCAAGACTCCACACATCCCCCAGCCCGCTCCACAATGCCAAGGCTGCAAGGGCCGCGCACACCGCAAGGTACCACTCAATCACGCTTGTCAGCGTCAACTTCAACCGTCTTCGCCTCTTGTGTTTTCTCGAGTCGTTTCAGTGCCCACAGCAAGCGGCTCAAGCCGCCTGCAAGCCCTGCCAACGTGAACAGCAGGGTCAGCCACGGAGCCGAGCCGAAATAGCGATCTAGGTAGTAGCCTGCAATCACCCCGCCCACGACACTGACGGCCAGCTCTGTCCCGCCAGCGATCAGGGGCCCGAGACGGGCAATGGTACGCGAGTCGAACGGCATTATCCCGAACTCAACCGGCGCAGCACGCGCTTCGCCGCTGCAACGGTAGCGTCGATTTCCGCTTCCGTGTGTGCCAGGGAAAGAAATGCTGCTTCGAACGGGGAGGGTGGCAAATAGAAACCTTCCTCCAGCATTCCGTGGAACCAGCGGCGAAAGAAGTCTCGGTCGCACTGGCGAGCGTCGTCGGCGTTGGCCACCTGCGCGACTCCGAAAAACACGGTCCACATCGAGCCCACCCGGTTCACGCAAGCGGTCAGCTTCGCCTCGGCGATCGCTTCCTCCAACCCTTCTTCGAGGCGTTGACCAAGTTCTTCCAAACGCTCGTAGGTTCCCGCGTTCTCCAGCAGTTCCAGCGTGCGCAACCCTGCGGCCACTGCGAGCGGATTTCCTGAAAGCGTTCCAGCGTGGTACACGGGCCCCAGCGGCGCCACGAGTTCCATAATCTCTCGCCGACCCCCAAAGGCCGCGAGCGGCATCCCGCCACCGATCACCTTGCCAAAGGAGGAAAGATCCGGCGTCAAGCTGTAGCGCACTTGTGCGCCGCCCCATGCGACGCGAAAGCCGGTCATCACCTCGTCGAAAATCAACAGCGCGCCCTCGCGGCGGCAAACCTCGGCGAGACCTTCCAAGAACCCCGGCTTCGGCGGGATCACGCCCATGTTCCCCACGATCGGTTCCACGATGACCGCTGCGATCTCCCCAGGAAACCGTTGGAAGCACTGCTCCACGCTTGCGAGGTCGTTAAAGCGTGCCACGAGCGTGGCCTGAGCGACAGCGTCGGGAACTCCGGCACTGTCGGGGATGCTCAGGGTCGCCGCTCCTGAGCCCGCTTGTACCAGTAGGGCATCCACATGGCCGTGGTAACAGCCATCGAATTTGATCACACGGCTGCGACGCGTATATGCGCGGGCAACACGCAACAGGGCCATCGTTGCCTCGGTTCCGGAGCTCGTTAGCCGAAGCAGCTCCACCGATGGCACGACGCCGCAAACCTTCTCGGCGAACGCTACCTCCGCGGCCGTAGGAGCACCAAACGTGGTGCCGTCGCGCATGGCGTCATGAATCGCGCGGAGCACTTCGGGGTGCGCGTGCCCCAAAATCAATGGACCCCAAGACCCGACGTAGTCGACATAAGAACGCCCGTCCACATCCCACACCACGCAACCCTTGCCCCGAGAGAGAAACAGCGGCTCCCCCCCGACCGCGCGCCAAGCGCGTACCGGGCTATTGACCCCTCCGGGAATGCATCGCTGGGCACGGGCGAACAATGCGCTCGACAACGAGGGATTCATGGCCCACTCGCTAGCGCGAACCCCTGATCTGCTCAACGAAGCCAGTGAACCGCCGCCTCGGGGTGCCGATACCGCGGATGCAACATGAAGGGCATTCCCTGTGGATATCTTGTGGATTCTGGGCCGTCACTGGTGTATAAGGCGCCCTCGATTGGTGCTTGGATGCAAGCGATGCGGGAGGAAGTTCGAGAAGTCTTGGAGCACCTGAGAGACTCGATTGCCTTAGGCGAGGAGGACCGGGCTGTTCTCGGACACCTGCAGTTTTCCGGTCACCGCGACAAGCTCGTGGTTCTCGAAACGGCCCCTGGCTTGGTCACCTTCGCGCAAGAGCGGCTACTCCCCCACATCCAGGACTCGCTGCGGCAGCGAGTCCGCCTGCCGGTGGAGGTGCGGATCCGCGCTGTGCGTTCTCCCCAGCGGGAACTGTTTCCGGTGCTCGACGATGACTCGCGTGCGGCGGATACGGACGCGACAAGCAACGAACCTCGGCCGAGCCAGACCTTCGACGACTTCGTTGTTGGCGGGGGGAATCAGTTCGCCCACGCGGCAGCGCTCGCGGTGGCCACGAATCCCGGAACGCAATACAACCCTCTGCTCCTTTACGGAGGCGTCGGGCTAGGAAAAACGCACCTGTTGCGAGCAATCGCCACGCGCCTTCGCGAAGACCATCCCGACTGGCGTGTACGGTACGTCACTGCGGACTCGTTCATGGCCGAGTTGGTGCAGGCAATCCGCGCTGACGACGTGCCCCGGTTCAAGACGCGGTTCCAGCATCTCGATGCGCTCCTGTTCGACGACGTGCAATTGCTTGCCGGTAGAGAACGCACCCAAGAGGAGTTTTTCCACACGTTCAACGCGCTGTACGAGCGCGGAAAACAACTGGTCCTGACTTCGGACAGACCTCCGAACGAGTTGCTCGGCCTTCAAGAGAGGCTGCGCAACCGCTTCCAATGGGGCCTCGTCGCCGACATCCAACCGCCCGACTTGGAAACGCGCATCGCCATCCTGCAACGTAAGGCGGAAGCGGAAGGCACATCTCTTCCCGAAGACGTTGCTTTGTTCATTGCCGAACACGCCCGGAACAACATCCGCGAATTGCAAGGCGCATTCACCCGAATTTTCGCTTTTTCCTTGCTGCAGCGTCGCGACATCGACCTCGCGCTGGCTAAGCAAGTTCTGCAAGCGTCGTCGAGCCGCACGATGCGCCTAACAGTGGAGCACATCCAGGAATTGGTTGCGCGGTTCTTTGGGGTCCGAGTGACCGATCTGCGGTCGCGGCGACGAACTCGTGCCGTAACGATTCCTCGCCAAGTTGCGATGTACCTCTGCCGGAAGTACCTGGAGGCCTCGTTCCCCTACATCGGCGAGAAGTTTGGCGGGCGCGACCACACGACGGTCATGCATGCCGTGGAAGCTGTAGAGCGACGTCAGGCTGGGGATCATCGGCTACGCGCGGCGGTCGAGGCATTACGTCGAGCAATTGAAAGTGGTACGGAACCAAACCTCAAACTGTGGAAAGAACATGCAAGCTGACCAACCGAGCCCAGTTTCTTCCCTGATCACCGCGAAACTCTTCACCGCCTTCCACAGGTCGGGGAGCGTTCTTGACCAGGCCAGAAGCGCTTTTCCACATATCCACAGCCCACACTACGAACCCGAAAAAGAATTTTCTTTACACGAATAAGAGTGGGAGGAAACGACCATGCAATTTCGCATCAGCAAGGATGAGCTCCTGGGTGCTCTTTACTTGGCGCAGGGGATCGTCGACAGAAAAATCACGTTGCCGGTGTTGGCGCACATCCTGATCAACGCCGAGCCGCGACAAGTCACCATCCTCGCTTCCGACCAAGAAATGAGTCTCCGGCGGAAGTGTGGGGCGACCGGCGTGAAAAAGGGCGCAGCTACCGCGAATGCCCGCGTTCTTTACGAGATCGTCCGTTCCCTCGACGAGGGGGAGATCGAGATTCGATCCGGAGAGCCGCACGGGCTCGAGGTACAACAAGGTCGGTCGCGTTTTCGGATCCACGGGGTGGACCCCGCCGAGTTCCCACTGTCGGAGGGCCCTGACGGTCCTTCGAAGAGCGTCATCCCGATCGATGCAGAAATTCTTCGTCGCAGCTTGGAGCTGACTTTTTTGGCAGCGTCGACGGACGAAGTTCGCTTTGCGCTTTATGGAGTGTGTGTGGAGCGGCGAGACAACATGCTCCGCTTTGTGGCTAGCGATGGCCACCGCTTGAGCATGGTGAGCCGCGCCGTGAAGGGAGTGCGTCCGGACAAGCGGGTGCTCATTCCCCGCAAGGCGGTAGCGGAAATGCTGAAAGTGCTGGATGCCGCCAGTGGCGAGGTGCAAATCGGTTTTTCCGACCGACGCGTTACCCTCACGGTTGGGGACGTCGAACTATCCACAGGTACGATCAAAGAGGAATTCCCGAGTTACGAGTCGGTCCTGCGGGAGGACTCTCCGCTGGTGATGACCGTGCCTGCAGGGCGGTGGGCCAAAGCTTTGCGGCGGGTTGCCATTGTGGCCGAAGAAAGGTCCAACGGCGTTCGGATGGAACTTTCCGAGGGCAAGCTAGACTTGTTTGCGGCCAATCGAGAGGTGGGAGAGGCGGGCGAGCAAATCGACGTGGATTACTCTGGCCAGCCGTTCAAAGTGGCGTTCAATGCCAAGTACTTTTTAGAAATCTTGCATTTGCTGCCAGGGGACGCGCCCGTGGAGCTTGGCATGCTGGACCATGAAACTGCAGCCCTGATGCGTACCTCCGCGGAACCCGACCTGCTTTACGTGGTGATGCCCATGCGCCTCGACTGAGATAGCGGCGGCCAGCCCCCGCGAGGCCTCCGAACCCGCCTCACGCGTTGCGGCGGTAGCGAAGTTTCGGCGGCGCCACTTGCGCAGTTGAAGGTTGGAACCGCGCGTTCCTTCGGGTCCGTGGGATGCGAGCTCTTTCGCTGCAGCGGGCGGGCAGTCAAGGAATCTGACTGCGTTGTGTGAGACCCGCCGCGATGGGTCGGGTAGCCGGGTCGATAGGTGTGAACAGCGGCAACCACAAAAAGCGTTTTTTTCGCTTCGGGCATGTCGCTTAAGTTGTTGAATTTATTTGGTTTTTTTTCGCTTTTCACGCTTTGCCGCCCGGCCCAGCTTTGCTAAGGTGTGCGCGTGCAAGAAAAACAGCTTTTGGCCGAGGGTGTAGGCGCAGGTGGGGTGGTGGAGGAGGGTACGAGCGGGACGTACACCTCGAAGGAAATCACCGTTCTCGAAGGGCTGGAAGCCGTCCGGCGGCGGCCCGGGATGTACATCGGGGACACGGGTGAGCGGGGGCTCCATCATCTCGTCTTCGAGGTTGTGGATAACTCTGTGGACGAGGCCCTTGCGGGATTTTGCGACAACATCGAGGTGACGATCCACGTCGATGGATCGGTGACCGTCGAGGACAATGGTCGAGGGATCCCGGTGGACATCCACGAGACGCTCGGTGTGTCCGCCGTGGAAGTTGTCATGACCCGGCTGCATGCGGGCGGGAAGTTCGACAGCGGAGCCTACAAGGTGTCTGGGGGGCTGCATGGTGTCGGGGTGTCGGTTGTCAACGCTCTCTCCGAGTTCCTGGAAGTCGAGGTCAAGCGCGACGGCAAGGTTTACTTCCAGCGGTACCAGCGGGGCAAGTCTGAAGCGCCGCTTCGCGAGGTGGGTCGAACCAGCGCACGGGGAACCAAAGTCACGTTTAAACCCGATCCGCTGATCTTCGAAAACACCGAGTTCAGCTTCGAGATCTTATCCCAGCGCTTGCGGGAGCTTGCGTTTCTCAACCGTGGTGTGCGCATCAGCATCGAGGACGAGCGGACGCAAAAGCGGCACGAGTTTCTCTACCGCGGCGGCATCGAGGAGTTCGTCCGCCACTTAAACCGGGCAAAAACGCCCCTCCACGAAGATGTCATTTACCTGCATGGCAGCCGCGAAGGTTGCGAAGTCGAGGTGGCCATGCAGTGGAACGAGTCGTATGGCGAGTCGATTTTTTCCTTTGCCAACAACATCAACACTGTGGAGGGTGGAACCCATCTCATCGGGTTCAAAGCCGCCCTCACACGCACCATCAACCAGTACGCAGTCGCCCACGGGCTTCTCAAGAAGGACGCTGAGGGCCTGCAGGGCGAAGATGTTCGAGAGGGGCTGACTGCAGTCATCGCGGTCAAAGTCACGGAGCCACAGTTCGAGGGGCAAACGAAAACCAAACTCGGGAACAGCGATGTTCGCGGTTTTGTCGAGGCCTTGGTGAACGAAAAGCTGAGTGCGTACCTGGAGGAGCATCCGACCGAAGCGCGGCGCATTACCGCCAAGGCACTAGAGGCTGCCAGAGTCCGGGAAGCCGCGAGAAAGGCGAAAGAACTGGCACGGCGTAAGGGTGCGCTGGATTCGGGCTCGTTACCGGGGAAGCTCGCCGATTGCCAAGAGCGCGACCCTGCCAAGTCTGAATTGTTCATTGTCGAGGGAGACTCTGCCGGAGGCTCGGCGAAGCAAGGCCGAGATCGCCGCAACCAAGCGATTCTTCCGCTTAGGGGAAAAATCCTCAACGTGGAGAAAGCCCGCTTCGACAAGATGTTGAGCTCGCAAGAAATCCGTCTGCTGGTGACGGCGCTCGGCACGGGCATTGGTCGTGAAGACAAGGACCTTTCCAAGCTTCGCTACCACACGATCATCATCATGACCGACGCGGATGTGGACGGATCCCACATCCGCACCTTGCTGCTGACGTTCTTTTACCGCCAGTTTCAAGAGCTCATCGAACGCGGCCACATCTTCATCGCGCAACCGCCGCTGTACCGCGTGAAGAAGGGGAAAAGCGAGCGGTATTTGAAGGACGACGCCGCGTTGGAGGACTACTTGCTGGATCTGGCGACGGAAAAGCTCACGATGGAGTCGCCGACGACCGGGCAAACCTGGGCAGGCCCGGCAATCAAGAACATTGTGCGCCGTGTGCGGCGACTGGAGCGTTTGTTCCAAGTGGCTGAACGCCACCACCGCAAACGGGAGGTGCTGGAATACTTGCTGCGCGACGGGCGCTTCCACGCGCAGGCACTGGGCGACCGCGAGGCCATGGAAGGACTAGCGGCAGCGTTGCAAAAACAGCTCGAACAAACCGCTACCGGGGACGGTGCGGAACAGTCTGTCAGCATCGAAGCCGACGAAGAACACTCTTGCTACCGGTTACGTGTCCGGCTCCGGCGTACCGAAGGTACGTGGGACTTCTTGCTGGACCTACCGTTTGCCAGCTCGCCGGAGTTCGAAGAAATGACCCGCATCTATCGCGAACTCGCACCCCTTGGCGACCCACCGTATGTGCTGCGCGACGACGGCCGAGCAGTGGAAGTACCGTCGTTGCGCGCCCTTGCGCAACACGTGCTCGACGAGGCGCGACACGGAGTGGACATACAGCGTTACAAGGGCCTTGGGGAAATGAACCCGGAGCAACTGTGGCAAACGACCATGAATCCCGAGACCCGCACCCTCCTGCAAGTGAAAATCGAGGACGCGTACGAAGCGGACGAAATTTTCTCGACGCTGATGGGCGAGGAAGTCGAACCGCGGCGGCGCTTCATCGAAGAAAACGCACTGAACGTGCGCAATCTGGATATCTGACGGAGCGATCGCTCACCCAACACAGGCCACGCACATGGATCAAGCCACCAAAGGGCAAAGACTACCGGTCAATATCGAAGACGAGATGCGACAGTCCTTCATGGACTACGCGTTGTCCGTCATCATCAGTCGGGCCGTTCCCGATGCGCGGGATGGTTTGAAGCCCGTACAGCGCCGGATCCTCTACGCGATGTACGATCTCGGCAACGAGTGGAACAAGCCCTACAAGAAGTCCGCGCGCGTGGTCGGCGACGTCATCGGTAAGTACCACCCGCACGGAGACGCGCCTGTTTACGAGGCTGTCGCGCGCATGGCGCAAGATTTTTCCATGCGCTACCCGCTCATCGACGGGCAGGGGAACTTTGGGTCGATCGACGGCGATCCGCCGGCTGCCATGAGGTACACCGAAATCCGCATGGCGCGGATCGCCAGCGAACTCTTGGCGGATATCGACAAAGAAACGGTGGACTTCGTCCCGAACTACGACGAGACCCTCCAAGAGCCTGTGGTGCTGCCGGCGCGCATCCCGAATCTCCTGATCAACGGGGCGGCGGGAATTGCCGTTGGAATGGCGACGAGCATTCCTCCACACAACTTGTCCGAGGTCATCGATGCGCTCGTGGCGTTGGTGGAGCAGCCACAGCTGACCAACCAGGACTTGATGGCTTACGTGAACGGTCCGGATTTCCCCACAGGTGGCTTGATCCTCGGCCGTGCGGGAATTCGCGACGCGTACACGACGGGGCGGGGCAGCATCGTCGTCCGTGGACGGGCCGCCATCGAAACCGACCCGAAAAGTGGGCGGCAAAGCATCGTCATCACGGAAATCCCCTACCAGGTCAACAAAGCGCGCTTGATCGAGCGCATCGCGGAGCTGGTGAACGAGAAGCGCATCACGGGCATTTCCGACCTCCGCGACGAATCGGACCGCGAGGGGCTGCGGATCGTTGTGGACGTCAAGCGGGATGCCATCGCCGAGGTCGTGTTGAACCAGCTGTACAAACTCTCGGACCTGCAAACTGCCTTCAACGTGACCATGCTGGCAATCGTGGACCGCCGACCTCGCTTGCTCGATTTGCGGGAAGCGCTGCAGGTGTTTCTCGACCACCGCCGACAAGTCGTTCGGCGCCGCACCGCGTACGAACTCCGCCAGGCAGAAGAGCGCTTGCATATTCTGGACGGGCTCAAAGCTGCGTTGGACCACCTGGACGAGGTCATCCAACTCATTCGTGCAGCCGCAGACCCGGCCACAGCGCGTACGGGGCTCATGGACCGCTTGGGCCTGAGCGAGCGCCAAGCGCAGGCCATCCTCGACATGCGCTTGCAGCGGCTCACCAATTTGGAACGCGAAAAGTTGCTCCAAGAGCGAGAAGAAGTGATCGAGCGCATCGCGCGGTACCGGAAGATCTTGGCGGACGAGCGCGAGGTGTCTGCCTTGATCGTCGAAGAACTCCGGCAAATTCAACAGCAGTATCGCGACGAACGGCGCACGGAAATCATCGACGACGCTGCCGAGATTTCCGCCGAAGACCTCATCCCCGACGAGGAAGTGGTGGTGACCATTTCTCATGCGGGGTACGTAAAACGGAGTGCCTTGCACGAGTACCGCTCGCAACGACGGGGGGGCCGAGGCCTCATTGGTGCGACCACTCGGGAAGAGGACTTCGTGGAGCACCTCTTCGTGGCCTCCACACATGCGTATCTCCTGGTGTTCACGACGTCCGGCAAGGTGTTTTGGCTGAAGGTCCACGAAATCCCTCAGGCGGCGCGCAGCGGGCGAGGGAAAGCAATCGTGAACTTGTTGCAGCTTGGCGCAGAGGAAAAAATTTCCGCCGTGCTGCCCGTGCGGGACTTCCAGCAAGACGCGTACGTGTTTTTCGCCACCCGCAAGGGAACGGTGAAGAAAACGCCGCTGGCTGCGTTTGCAAATCCCCGCCGTGCGGGCATCGCGGCAATTTCCCTGG
>Ga0101943_1002241_pt1 | contig 12685 bp, 12 predicted proteins | sample DewCreD2012metaG_5_FD_75244 | JGI IMG/M metagenome (GOLD analysis project Ga0101943, IMG submission 75244) | Hot spring sediment bacterial and archeal communities from British Columbia, Canada, to study Microbial Dark Matter (Phase II) - Dewar... ... | reverse complement strand
GTGGCGATCGGGCAGGTGCTCGTGGCGCACGCGCGGCTCGAGGGGTAGGTGGGGGCCATGTGTCTCGGGGTTCCCGGCAGGATCGTCGAGGTCTACACCGAGGACGGCGTCCGGATGGGGCGCGTGGACTTCGGCGGCATCACGCGCGCGGCGTGCCTCGAGTACACGCCGGAGGCGGACGTCGGCTCCTGGGTCGTGATCCACGTCGGCTTCGCGATCAGCGTGGTCGACGAGGAGGAGGCGCGCCGCGCCTACGAGTTGCTCGCGGAGATGGGGAACCTCGAGGACATCGACCTGCCGCAGAGCCCCGAGGGGGTGCGGGCCGAGGACTACCGGCCGGGGGGACCGCGGTGAGGTTCATCGACGAGTACCGCGACGACCGGATCGCACGCGCGCTCATCGAGGAGATCCACCGCACCGCCACCCGGCCGTGGACGCTCATGGAGGTCTGCGGCGGACAGACCCACACGCTGATCCGCCAGGGCATCGACGAGCTCCTCGCCCCGACCATCACGCTCGTCCACGGTCCGGGGTGCCCGGTGTGCGTGACGCCGCTCGCGCTCATCGACGAGGCGATCGCGATCGCGAAGCGGCCCGACGCGATCCTCTGCTCGTTCGGCGACATGCTCCGCGTCCCCGGCTCGAGCGAAGATCTGCTGATGGCGCGCGCGGCCGGCGGCGACGTCCGCGTGGTCTACTCGCCGCTCGACGCGCTCGAGGTCGCGCGCCGCAACCCCGACCGGACCGTCGTGTTCTTCGCGGTCGGCTTCGAGACGACGGCGCCGGCGAACGCGATGGCCGTGCTGCAGGCCGCGCGGCTCGGCATCGAGAACTTCGCGCTGCTCGTCGCGCACGTGCTCGTGCCGCCGGCGATCGTGGCGATCCTCGTCTCCCCCGGCAACCGGGTGCAGGGGTTCCTCGCGCCTGGGCACGTGTGCGCGGTGCAGGGCTGGCGCGAGTACGAGCCGCTCGCCCGCGAGTACCGGGTGCCCATCGTCGTCACGGGCTTCGAGCCGGTGGACCTGCTCGAGGGGATCCTCATGGTGGTCCGCCAGCTGGAGGAGGGTCGGCACGAGGTCGAGAACCAGTACGTCCGCGCGGTCCGGCGCGACGGGAACCGCGCGGCGCAGGCCGTCGTCGCCGAGGTCTTCGAGACGTGCGACCGCGCGTGGCGCGGGATCGGGGTGATCCCGAAGAGCGGGCTCCGCCTGCGCGCGCCCTACCGCCGCTTCGACGCCGAGGTCCGCTTCCCGCGCGAGGGCGCGCCGGCGAGCGAGTCCGAGATCTGCATGGCCGGGGCGGTGCTCACCGGCCGGGTGCGCCCGGACCAGTGCCCGGCCTACGGGACGCGGTGCACGCCGTCGAGCCCGCTCGGCGCGCCGATGGTCTCGAGCGAGGGGGCCTGCGCGGCGTACTTCCTCGCCGGGCGACCCCCGGCGGAGGTGCCGGCGTGACCGAGGGCTTCGCGCTGCAGTGCCCCGTGCCGCTCCCCCCGGGGGCGAGCGTGCTCCTCGGCCACGGCAGCGGGGGCAAGCTCACGCAGCAGCTCATCCGCGAGGTGCTCGTGCCGATCCTGGACGAGACCGGCTCCTCCGAGCTCGCCCGCCTGGGCGACGCCGCGGTGGTCCGGGTCGGGGACGTGCGCCTCGCGTTCACGACCGACGCCTTCGTCGTCACCCCGGCCTTCTTCCCCGGCTCGAACATCGGCGAGCTCGCGGTGAACGGCACGGTGAACGATCTCGCGATGATGGGGGCTCGGCCGCTGTTCCTCTCGGCGGCCCTGATCCTCGAGGAGGGGCTGCCGCTCGAGGATCTCGGGCTGGTGGTCACCGCGATGGCCGAGGCGTGCCGGCGCGCGGGGGTGCAGCTCGTCACCGGCGACACGAAGGTGGTCGAGCGAGGGAGCGCCGACGGGCTGTTCGTCATCACCTCGGGGGTGGGGCTCGTGCCGGAGGACGTGGAGCTCGGACCCGAGCGCGCCCGTCCCGGCGACCGGATCCTGGTGAGCGGGCCGGTCGCCTCGCACGGGGTGGCGGTGATGTCCCGCCGCGCCGGGATCACCTTCGAGGGCGAGCTCGCGAGCGATACCCAGCCGCTCACCGAGCTCGTGGAGGCGATGCTTGCCGCCGGCGAGGTCCACGCGCTGCGCGACGCGACCCGCGGCGGCATCGCGAGCGTGCTGAACGAGCTTGCCGAGGCGAGCGGCGTCGCGATGGTCGTCGAGGAGTCCGAGATCCCGGTGCTCCCGCCGGTGCGGGCGGCGTGCGAGATGCTCGGCCTGGACCCGCTGTACGTGGCCAACGAGGGCGTGTGCGTCGCGGTCGTCGCGCCGGAGGACGCCGAGGCGGTCCTCGCCGCCGCCCGGAGGGTTCCCGCCGGGGCGGGCGCCGCGCTCGTCGGGGAGGTCCTCGAGGGGCCGCCGAAGGTGTCGCTGCGGACCTCGCTCGGCACGACGCGGCCGCTGCTCATGCTGGCCGGTGATCAGCTCCCCCGGATCTGCTGATCCCCGTACCGTCCCGACGCGTGGGCCGGTGGCAGCACGCGCCGTCGACGCGCTCCTCGGCCGACGCTGCGTCGGTGGTGGCTGCTAGAGTCCGGATACCTCCCCCGAGGGGGGTGATCCGCGTGAACGGGTTGGACACGCTGCAGAACGCGCTCGTCGTGGCCTTCGCCACGGCCATCCTGGGGTGGATGGTCGGTGGGCTCCGCCGGGAGACGCGCCGAGCCTTCGACCTGCTCCACGGCGAGATCGGCGGGCTGCGAGGTGAGGTGCAGGAGGAGGTCGGCGGACTCCGCACCGAGATGCGCGAGGAGATCGGCGCCCTCCGCACCGAGATGCGGGAGGAGATCGGTGGGCTGCGAGGGGAGATCAGCTCCCTCCGCACCGAGATGCGGGAAGAGATCGGGTCCCTGCGCACCGAGATGCGGGAAGAGATCGGGTCCCTGCGCACCGAGATGCGAGAGGAGATCGGCGCCCTCCGCATCGAGACCCACGACGAGATACGGGCGCTCCGCTCGGACCTGACCCAGGTGGCGCTCGCGCTCGGGGTGCGCCGCCGAGCCGGGAACGAGTGAGGATGTCATGACCGTGGATGGCCCGCCCGACTTCCGCCTCGAGCACAGCGAACTGCGCGGCGACGAGGAGTTCACGGAGTTCTCGAGCGAGGATCTGCCCTACTACTCGGATTGGCACGGCTCGTTCGAGAAGCTGCCCTGGGCGACCGACGACGAGACCCTGCGCACGATGGCGCCCGACGTCGCGATCGTCGGAGCGCCCTTCGACGAGGGCACGTCCTCGAGACCCGGCGCTCGCTTCGGACCGCGCGCGATCCGGATGGCACCGACTGCGTGGGGGACGGCTGATGCGTGGTCCATCCAGCTCGACGTCGAGCCGTACTCGGTGCTGAGGGTCGTCGACGCCGGCGACGCGCCGATCGTGCCGACGCGGTTCGAGCGGGCCCTGCGCGTCATCCACGAGAAGGTGTTCCGAGTCGCGAGCGCCGGCCCGGTCCCGATCGTGCTGGGCGGGGATCACTCGATCACGTACCCGAGCGCGGCCGCCGTGGCGCGGCACGTGTGGCCGCGGAAGCTCGGGATCGTGCACTTCGACGCGCATGCCGATACCGGAGCGAGCCAGTGGGGGAACCTCTACGCGCACGGCCAACCCATGCGTCGCCTCATCGAGGAGGGATGGGTCGCGGGAAGGAACTTCGTACAGGTGGGCCTCCGCGGATACTGGCCGGACCGCGAGACCTTCGCGTGGATGCGCGAGCAGGGCATGCGCTGGCACACGATGGTCGAGATCGAGGATCGGGGCGCGGAGGCGGTGATCGCCGACGCCATCGCCGAGGCGCTCGACGGACCGGAGGTCGTCTACCTCTCGGTCGACATCGACGTCGTGGATCCGGGGAGCGCACCGGGCACCGGGACGCCGGAGCCGGGCGGCATCCTCCCGCGCGAGATGCTCCGCGCCGTCCGGCAGATCGTCGGCGCGGTCGAGCTCGTCGGCATGGACGTCGTCGAGGTCTCGCCACCCTACGACCAGAGCGAGACGACGGCCATGCTCGCCCACCGGATCGTGATGGAGGCGATCTCGGCCCTCGCCGCGAAGCGGCGGTAGCACGCTCCGCTCACGGGTCCGGCCCGTCCCGCGCCTGCTCCTGCTCGAACGGGCCGAAGACCTCGAGCTGCCGCATCCCATCCACGTCTGCTCCCCGGAGCACCGGCCCGGGGTGGTGGCGCCTGCCGTCCGGCCGGTACCAGGAGAGCTCGCCCGCGGGTTCCCTGCGGATCCTCCAGCCGTGCTCGTGCACGAGGCGGTGGTGGAAGGAGCAGAGCAGGGTGAGGTTCTCCATCGTCATCTTCCCCCCGAAGCGGTGGAAGCGGATGTGGTGGGCCTCGGTGTAGGCGCGGGTGCCGCAGCCGGGGAACGTGCAGCCACCGTCCCGGTAGCGCACCTGGCGCACCATCCATGCCGGTGGGGTCCTGCGCTCGGCCACCCGGGCGAGGATCCTCCCGGTCCTGGATTCCGCCAGGTGCTCGAGGACCCCGGTGCAGGCAAGGCGCTCGGCCGAGGCGGGATGGACCAGGCCTCCCTGCTCGAGCTCGGCGGGGTGTTCCTCCATCCCCACCCGGGCGTGGAGCACGACCGTGGCCCGCACGCGGGGGAGCGGGGGCGTGGTCGCGGGGTCCTCCCCTTCCCTCCCAGCCCCGTAGGTGCAGAGCGCCACCAGGGCATCTGCCCGCCGCGCGGCCGCGTAGCGGGCATCCTCCTCCCCGGGCATCACCGGGATGGCCGAGGCGACCTGCTCGATCGCGGCGGCGATGCGTGCGCCCTCCGCGGCGGGGAGCTCGGCCTCAAGGTGGAAGCGCCTGCCCCCGTCGGAGAGGTACCAGGTGCAGGACCGCTCCCGCTGCAGGCGCTCCGCCTGCTCCCGTGCCGCCCGTTCCTGCAGCTCCCCCCGGCGCCGCACGGTCGTAACCGAGACCCTGCGTGCCCATCCGATCAGGTCCTGCTCGGTGGCGGGCGTGGCGTAGCGGGCGAGCTCGAGCACCTTGTCCGGCCCGAGCAGGCCATGCTCCAGGGCCTCCGAAAGGCGCGGGAGCCGGGGAAGCGCATGGGCCGCAGCAACCATCCGGTGCGCCTTCCAGGCCGAGACGCCGTAGCGCATACAGAGCAGGTGGGCCGTATCCCGGGCTCCCTCGGCCTTCCAGCGCCTCGTGCGCTCGAGCTCGCAGATCAGGTGCAGGATCTGCAGGAAGGCGGCACCTGCCTGCGCGTGGGCATCGTCCATCTGCCGCAGGGGATCCTCCGGTGCGAGCTCGACCTGCCGGCGGGCACGGCGGCGGCGCACGGGGCGGCCGGCGGCGAGGTACGGCGGGACGGGAGGTAACCCCTCCCTGCCGCGGGGCTCCAGCTCAGCCTGCTCGACCACCTCGAACATGGGTTCGACGCTACGCCTCCGGCCGCAGCCCGTCTGTGATGGAGCGCACAGTCACGGAACCTTTTCCAAACCTCTTCCGGGAGAGAGCGCGGGCGCCTTGCCGAACATCGCGACTCGTTCCGAGCGATCGCAGAACCGACCGGGCAGCGCGCCTACCCCTGCGCCTCCGCGGCGTCGAGGCGGCCAGGATCTGCTCCTCGGAGGACACCGCGAGGAGCCCGCCTGCCCCGGGAACCCGGACCCGGACGCCTGCGTCGGAGCCGCGACGCCGGTTTGCCAGCCGGGGACCCGCTCGGTCATCCTTGTGCCGGGACCCCGGCGCGACACGGGGGCCCCGAGAGGGGGGCACGTTGGCGGACATCCTTCCCGAGCATCGAGCAACGGCGAGGCCCGGGGACCTGAGGGCCTCCGCCACACGGCCGCGCGTGGGCGTCATCCTCGCCGCCGGGCGTTCCTCGCGTCTCGCGGAGGTCACCGGCCACGGCTCGAAGGCGCTGCTGCGCGTCGGCGGCCCCTCGCTCATCGAGCGGGCGATCCGCCGGCTCCTGGCCGAGGGCATCGAGCAGGTGGTCGTCGTCGTCGGCTACCACGCCGGACCCGTCGCCGCCGTGGCGCGCCGCGTGGCCCCCGGCCGGGTCCACACGGTCTTCGCCGAGCGGTGGGAGCTCGGCAACGGGGCCTCCCTCGCGGCCGCCGAGCCCGCCGTGGCCGAGGAGGACCTCTTCCTGCTCGTCACGGCCGACCACGTCTTCAGCGAGGGCGCCCTCGAGCCCCTGCTCACCGTCGGCAGGCCGGCGGTCCTCGTCGACCACGCTCCCGACGCCGAAGCGTGGGCCGAGGGGACCCGCGTCCGCATGCGCGAGGAGCGCGCGGTGGCGTTCTCGAAGGAGCTCGGGGATCCCGCGATCGACTGCGGCGCCTTCGTCCTGCCGCGCGAGGTCTTCGACGCTCACCGGCGAGCCCTCGCGCGCGGCGACGCCTCCCTCGCCGGCGCCGTAACCGAGCTCGCCCGCCGCATCCCGCTCGAGGCGGTCGAGCTGCCGCCGGGGGCTTGGTGGCAGGACGTCGACACCCCCGAGGACCTGCGCAAGGTGCGTCGGCTGCTGCGCCGCTCGCTCACCAAGGAGGCGGACGGGCCGGTCTCCCGTTACCTGAACCGGCCGATCTCCTCCCGGATCTCGATGGCCGTGGCCCACCTGCCGATCCACCCCGACGCGGTGTCCATCCTCGCCTTCGCCGTCGGGCTCGCCTCGGCGTGGGCGCTGTGGCGGGGCTCCGGCATCCCCGGAGCGGTGCTCGCGACCCTGTGCTCGATCCTCGATGGGGTCGACGGCGAGATCGCCCGGCTCCAGGTCCGCACCAGCCCCGGTGGGGCGCTGCTCGACGGGGTGCTCGACCGGCTCGCCGATGCCGCGATCCTGGCCGGGCTCGCGGCCTGGACGATCGCCGAGGGAACGGACCCGGCCGCGACGGTCGGGCTCGCCGTCGCGGCCACGACCGGCTCGATGCTCTCGATGGCGACGAAGGACCGGATCGCTGCCCTCGGGATCCCGCCCGCGCCCGAGCGCTGGATCGGGTTCCTCATGGGCGGGCGCGACGCGCGCCTGCTCGAGATCTCGGTCTGCGCGGCGATCGGGCGACCCGTGCTGGGGCTGGCGGTCGTGACGGCAACCTCCTTCCTCAGTCTCGCCGTTCGGCTGCTCCTCACGCGCTCGACGCTGCGGGGCGCGTGGCCGGGACCGGGCTAGCTCGACCGCCTCGACTCAGGTCCCGGCGAGGCACCCGACGACCTGCTCGGGGAGCCCGGGGATCTCCAGCCCCGCGCCGCCCTTCACGAAGTCGTACGGGATGCCCGACCACACCCCCGGCAGCCCCGGATAGGCCTTCGGCTCGGGGTCGGCGCTGTCCCACTGGAACCCGACCCAGTCCGGCGACCGGAACCCGTGCGTGTCGTAGGGGGCGACGGCGGCCACCCCTCGCCCGAACCGCCGCGCCTCGACGAGGAACCTGCCCTGGAAGGCCGGGTCGCGCTCGGCGTAGAGCTTGATGTACCAGCGCTGCACCACGAGCAGGTACCCCTTGTCCGAGGGGGGCGACTCGGGGCCCTCGAAGTAGCGCATGTCGACCACGACGAGCGGGCCCTGCACACCCGTCGTCCGACGGATGATGCCGAGCGGCTGGCGGTACCGGGGCGAGCCCTCCGGCGGCGTCGTCCAGCCGTTCACGCAGTCGAGCGTGGCCGGCCCGCGCGTCGGCGGCGGCTCCTCGGGCAGGGCAGGGGGCGTGACGCTCACGGCCGGCGGCGGAGAGGCGATCGGCGAGATGGGGGGCGGGGGCGTCGCGCTGGCGGACCCCCCGCTCGAGCCGCGGCACGCCCCGATCACGAGCGAGGCGAACGCGGCGAGCAGGACGACCGCGAGCGGAGACCGGGGGCTCGGCTGCATGGGCATCGGGCCCCGGCAGGATACCCGCGGGCGCGGGCTTGGTAGCGTGTAGGGACCGATGACCGGCCCGCACGAGGACCGCTGCCCGCTCGGATACCGAAGCGCCGAGGTCGAGCCCGACCCCACCTACCGGCGGCTCGAGCACGACCGCTCGCCCGGCCTCACGTTCTCGCGCCGCGGGTTCCTGCGGACCTCCGGGCTCGCGCTGGCCGGCGCCACGCTCTTCGCGTGCACCGGGGGCGAGCGGAAGCTGCCCGTGGCCACGCCCTCGACGACCGCCTCGGTGGCCGCGACCGAGACCCGCTGGCCGATCAAGCGCGTGATCTACCTGATGATGGAGAACCGCTCCTTCGACAACCTCTACGGGCGGTTCCCCGGCGCGGAGGGCACGACCGTCGGCGTGAAGTTCGGCAAGGAGGTGCCGCTCCTGGACTGCCCGCACTGGCTCCCGGGAGACATCCCGCACGACCGCGCCGCGCACCTGAACAACGTGAACGGAGGCTCGTACGACGGGTTCGCGATCGGGCAGTTCGGGGACCCCTGGGCCTACACGCAGTTCGACGGGAGCAAGATCCCCAACTACTGGGCATGGGCTCGGGACTACGTGCTGTGCGACCACTTCTTCGCCTCGGTCGGCGGGCCCTCGTACCCGAACCACTTCTTCTTCGTGGCGGGCCAGTCGGGCGGCGTCCTCGACAACCCGGAGAACATCGAGGTCAGATGGGAGGGCGGTAAGAAGTTCAAGTCCTGGGGATGCGACGCGGTCGGCGAGCACGTGTTCGTGCTCGTGAAGGACGACAAGGGGAACCTCACGAAGCACGACACGTGCTTCAACTTCAAGAGCGTGCCCGAGCAGCTCGAGGAGGCGGGCATCTCCTGGGCGTACTACTCCGCCGGCAAGTACCAGACCGGCTACTTCTGGAACGCGCTGAACGGGATCGCCGGCGTGTACCACACCGACCTCTGGCGGCCCGAGCGCATCCGCCCCGTCGACCGCCTCGTCGAGGACATCCGCGCGGGACGGCTCCCCTCCGTGACCTGGGTGACGCCCCGGTTCGAGCTCTCCGACCACCCGCCCGAGAGCACGTGCTTCGCCCACGACTGGTTGACCGAGGTCGTGAACGCCGTGATCACCTCCGAGGGCTGGGAGCACACCGCCCTGTTCGTCACCTGGGACGAGTGGGGCGGCTTCTACGACCACGTCCCGCCTCCCGTGGTGGACGACATCGGGCTCGGCTTCCGCGTGCCGATGCTCGTCATCAGCCCGTACGCGAAGAAGGGCTACGTCGACGACGCGGTCGGCGAGTTCTCGACCCCGCTGAAGTTCATCGAGGACAACTGGGGCCTGCCCTACCTCACGCCCCGGATCGAGCAGACCCACAACTTCGAGCACGTCTTCGACTTCGATCGGAACCCGCGGCGAGACGCGCAGCCGTACCGCAAGATCGGCTCGTGCTACGGCACGCCGTGGGAGTACCCGGGCGACGACTACCCCGGGTGGCCGGCGGGGACGGAGCCCAACCCCAGCCACTTCGTCTGATCCGGGCGCCGGCCGCGTCAGCCGAGGATGCGGATCGCCCCGACGACGATCATCGCCACCACCACCACGAGCACGAGCCCCGCGAGGATCCAGCCGAGCCGGGCGAGCAGTCTCGACGACCGCCGGAGGTCCGCTCCATCCACGCGGGACGTGCGCCGGCTTCCATCTCGGAGATCGGACATCGGGCTCCTTCCGGCGGGATGTGCGGACCGAGCGATGGGGCGAGCCGGCCGCGGGGCGCGCCGCCCTCGGCGCGCCCCGCGGCCGATCTCCTCGGTGCGGCCTACGCGCCCGCCGCGATCCGCTCCCGGGTCGTCACGTACACGTCGTTCGAGACCGTGACCCCGTCCAGCGCGAGCTCGCTCCCCGCACGGTTCGACCCGAAGTACAGGGTGAGTCCGTCCCAGGAGAGGCTCGCACGGCTCTCGTTCGCGCTGCTGTTGACCGAGGAACCGAGGTTGACCGGCGTTCCCCAAGCAGCCGTGGTCGTCGAACGGCTGGCCGAGTAGATGTCCGCCGCGCCGAACCCCGGCCGCGTGGAGTCGAAGACGATCTCGAGCCCGTCCTTGCGCATGTTCGGCCGGGCGTCCTCGTAGGCGCTGTTCAGCCCCGCGACGAGCGCCGCGGCCCCGAAGCTCCCGTCCGCGAGCAGCGGGCTCATGTAGATGTCGGCGTCGCCGCTGGACCCGGCGGCATCGGATCCATCGAACCCGCCGGGCCGGGTGCTCGAGAAGTAGAGCCCCGCCCCTGCCTGGGTCGTGACGAGCGACGGACCCGCCTCCCCCGCGGCGCTGTTCACCTGGCAACCGAGGTTCCGGGGCGCCAGCCAGCCGCGCTTGGGGTTGAGCCGCGTGAAGTAGATGTCGGGCCCGCCGCAACCTCCCGACCGCGCGCTCACGAAGAACAGCCCGCCGCCGCGGAGCGGCGTGGGACAGAAGTCGTCGACGCTGCTGTTGATCGGGGAACCGAGGTTCTCGGGCGCCCCCCACGCCCCGTCGACGCTCTCCCGATGGGCGACCCAGATGTCGAGCCCGCCCAGCCCACCCGGCCGGTTCGACGCCATGTAGAAGCTGAGCCCATCGGGGGATGGGATCGGACAGCCGTCGGTGAACGGCGTGTTGAACGAGGCGTCGGTCCCCGCGACGCTTTCGGCGTTGACCGGCGCCCCCCAGGTACCGAAGGATGCCGCAGCGGCGATGGGCGCCAGGATCAACATCACCGCCGCCAGGCCGATCGCCCCTGCGATCCCGTACGGACGTTTCCTGCTCATGACCATCTCCTTCCCGTCTCCACGTTCCCCACCGACGTGCCCGTTCTTACCGCTCCGCTCCTCCTTCCCATCCGTCGGGGCCCCTGCCCGGCCCGTGCCCGGCGACCGACGCGACGGCGTCCGCGGGGCCGGACAGGAGCACCGCGACCGCAGCCTCGAGCTGCTCCGCGCCGTTGCCGGGGAGCGTGACGCTCAGCACCCGGTCGCCGAGGTACCAACCGAGGATCTCCGCGGCGTGCTCGAACCCGCGCTCCGCCCAGGGCACGGCCCCGCCGTTCCAGGAAGAGAGGCCGCGGATCTCGAGGAACCGTTCGCGCTCCTCGGTTCCCAGATTCGCCTCGGTCCAGGCGTGGGCCATCTCGTGCAGCAGGTTCCGCCGGGTCATCAGGTTCACCAGCGACCCGCAGAGGTCCACGCCGCTCACGCGGTAGTAGCCCGCGTACCCGTTGCAGCCGGCGCGGTCGGGATGGAAGCGCACCTCCAGCTCGGGCAGTCGGAGACCCGCGTCCTCGAACCGGTGCACCCCCCACCGCACGAGGGCGACCTGCTCGGGGGAACCGCCGAGCACCGTGACCGAGCCTCCGACGGGGACGCCGGGCTCCACCGCCGCCCCGCTCGGAGGGAGCACCGCCGCCATCCCGAGGGCCGTCGCGAGGGCCCATCCGATCGCCTGCCTCGCCCGCATCCGCGCACCGTCGAGCCGCGCCCATGCAGCCGAGCGGGGGTCCGCCGGCAACGGCCTTGCAGCGCCTGCAGGCCGCTTGCAGGCCGGACCCCTGCAAGCGGCCTGCAAGGAGGGGGCGAGACCCTGCGCGGGTGACCATCACCTCATCGGGCACCTCGTCGGGGGAGGGGGTCCCCCTCAGAGGGACCAGGAGGTACAGTGGACCGGTGCGCTTCCAGCTCCTCGGACCGCTCGCGGTCTCCGAGGACGACGGCCCGATCGCCATCGGCGGCCCCAAACAACGGCTGGTGCTCGCGCACCTGCTCCTGCGCGCGAACCAGACCGTCCCCTCCGACCACCTGATCGACGCCGTCTGGGGCGAGGAGCCTCCGGAGACGGCGCGGGGAACCCTCCAGTCCTACATCTCCAGGCTGCGGAGCGCGCTCGGGTCGGACCGCATCCAGGGTGGTGGCCCCGGATACGGCTTCCGGGCGGATCCGGACGAGATCGACGTCCATCGCTTCGAGGCGCTCCTGCGCGAGGCGCGCTCGGAGGATCTCGAGCCCCGGCGCGTGGTGGCCCTCCTGGACGAAGCGCTCGCGCTCTGGCGGGTGCCGGCTCTCACCGATCTCGCATCCGAGCCCTCGCTGCTCGGCGAGATCTCGCGCCTGCAAGAGATGCGGCTCGCGGCGAGCGAGGAGCTGATCTCGGCCCGCCTGGACATGGGTGAGCACGCCGAGCTCGTCGCGGAGCTCGAGGCGGCCACCGCGGCGCACCCCCTCCGGGAACGCCTGTGGGGCCAGCTCGTCCTCGCGCTGTACCGCTCGGGCCGTCAAGCGGAGGCGCTGGCCGCGTTCGACCGGGCCCGCGAGCTCCTCGCCGAGCAGCTCGGGATCGACCCATCACCCGAGCTCCAGGAGCTCCACGAGCGGGTGCTGCGGCAGGAGGAGTCGCTCCGGCTCTCCCGCGAGCCGCTGCGGGGATACCGCCTGCTCGGGAAGGTCGGGGAGGGGGCCTTCGGCGCCGTCTACCGGGGGATCCAACCGCAGATCGAGCGCGAGGTCGCGGTCAAGTCGATCCACGCCGAGCTCGCGAACCAGCCCGACTTCGTCCGGCGGTTCGAGCGCGAGGCGCAGCTGGTCGCGCGGCTCGAGCATCCGCATATCGTGCCGCTGTACGACTACTGGCGGGAGCCGGACGCCGCGTTCCTGATCACGCGTTTCCTCCGTGGAGGAAGCCTCGAGGACCTGCTCCGGCAGGGCCCGCTCGAGCTCCTCCCGGCCGCGCGGATCCTGGGCCAGATCGGCGGGGCTCTCGCGACCG
>Ga0101943_1002239_pt1 | contig 12691 bp, 10 predicted proteins | sample DewCreD2012metaG_5_FD_75244 | JGI IMG/M metagenome (GOLD analysis project Ga0101943, IMG submission 75244) | Hot spring sediment bacterial and archeal communities from British Columbia, Canada, to study Microbial Dark Matter (Phase II) - Dewar... ... | reverse complement strand
CGGGCGGGATTTGGGTAGGTAGCGCTCGAGGAAGGGCCACAGCCCCTTGGGGGCGAACATCAGAATGAGCACCAGAATCAGGCCATAGGCGATGATCTCGTAGTTGCCGGTGCGGCCGAAAATGCGCGGCAGCAGGCCCTTGAGCACCTCCTCGAGGCCCGTCACCAACCCCGAGCCCAGAATGACCCCCGGAATGCTGCCCACGCCCCCGGCCACCGCCGCAATCAGGTACTTGATGGAGGCGTCCAGGCTGAAGGGGGTGGGGTTGATAAACTTCTGATAGTGCACGTAGAGCCAGCCGGCCACGCCGGCGTAGATGGCCGAGAGCACGAAGACCTGCAGCTTGAGTACCGCCGGGTTCACCCCGAAGCTGGCCGCTGCCACGGCATCGCCTTTGGAGGCCCGCATGGCCCGCCCAACGCGGCTGTTGGTCAGGTTCCAGGCTGTCCAGGCGCCCAGCAGCACAAAAAACCAGGATAGGTAAAAGTAGCTTCTGCTGTCGTTCAGGCTCCAGCCGAACACCGAAACGGAAGGAATGCCGCGCAGGCCGGTGTGCCCGCCGGTGAGGTCAATCCAGCTTCCCATCACGATGTACAGGGCCATACACCAGGCAATGGTGGAAAGGGGTAGGTAGTGGCCCTTGAGCCGGGCGGTGATGCCACCCAGCACCACCGCGCCCACCACCGCAGCCAGCACCCCCAGCGGCAGGGTCAGCCAGGGGCTCAAGCCCTGGCCGATGGTCAGGAGGGCGCTGGTGTAGGCGGCCAGCCCCATGAAGGCCGCCTGGCCGAAACTGGTCATGCCCGATAGGCCGGTGAGCAGGTACAGCCCCAGCGCGACCAGGGCGCCAAAGGCGATATAGTTGCCCACCGTCAGATAAAACGAGGACGGGGGTAGCCAGAGCGGCAGCAAGATCAGCAGTCCCACGGCCACCAGGGTGATGGGGGATAGCTGAAGCTTCATCAGTCCTCCTCCCCCAGCTCGTGGCTTTGCAGGCTGCGCCACAAGAGGATGGGCAGCAGCAGGGCAAACACGATGGCGTCTTTATAGGCGCTGGCCTGAAAGGAGGCCCAGGACTCCATGGCCCCCACCAGCAAGGCCCCCACCACCGCCAGCGGATAGCTGATAAGGCCGCCCAGAATTCCGGCCACAAAGCCCTTGAGGCCTAGCAAGAAGCCCTGGAAGTAGGCCGGGGAGATAAGGGGGGCCAGCAGCATCCCGCTCACGCAGGCGATGAGGGTGGCAATGCCAAACGAAACATAGCCGGCCTGGCTGGGGCTGATGCCCAGGAGCCGGGCCCCGTAGCGGTTGACCGCACAGGCCCGCAGGGCCTTGCCGTAGATGCTTTTGGTGAAAAACAGAAACAGGCCCACCATGGCCAGAAGTGCGAAGCCGTAGACCAGGAAGGCCTGGTTGTTTACCGGCACCAGCCCAATGGTGGTCTGCCCCCCCAGGATGGCGGGCAGGCGGAACTGTTCGGGGCCAAAAAACACCAGCCCCAGGCCCATAAAGGCAAAGTGCAGGCCCACCGCAATAATCAGATAGGTAAGCACGCTGGCGTTCTTGGCCGGCTCAAAAAACAGCCGATAGGAGGCCGGGCCAATGGGCAGCACCACCAGGACTGCCAGCAACCAGCCCAGCCACAGCGGTACCCCCTGGGCCCCCCACCAGGCCAGGCCCAACACGCCCAGCGCACTCAAAGCCAACAAACCGGCACGTCTGAGATTTGTACGGTCTAAAATGGCCCACCACAGCAGCATGGCTGCCGCCAGCCAGGCTGTTCCAGGGATCTGGCCCTGCAGGTTAAGCCCGCTCACCTCGGCAGGCAAAAACCACACATAGGTGAGTGGGGCATAGACCAAAAACTCGCCCAACGGCACAAGGATGACCCTTGTTACCGCAAAAACCAGCACCAGCGAGAGCGCCAGTAGCGCGTAGATGGTGCCGTTTTGCAGTGCGTCGGCGGTGAGGAAAGATAGGATGGTCCAATCCATAAGAAAAGAGCGGGGGAGGGGGTGGGGAGGATTTCGATACCTCCCCACCCCCAGGCCCATTACCTGAAGGTGCGCAGAAGCTTCCAGTCTAGCTTGCCGGCAGGCGTCTTAACGACCTCGACCATCACCGCGGCCTCGTTGAAGCGCAGGCCCAGGTGGTCGGTGGGGGACATGTTGAAGATACCGTGGGTGCCCACCACATTGCGGGTGGCCTCGAGCTCGTCGCGCAGCACCCGGCGGAAGGCGGCCAGGTTGGTGGTCTGCTCGCGGCGCAGAGCACGCTCAAGGGCCGGGCGCAAAATGGCCCAGGCGTCGTAGGCGTGGCCGCCAAAGGTGGAGTAGCTGCCGATGCCAAAACGGGCTTCGTACTGCTGCACATAGCTGGTGGCTACCTGCCGGTTGGGGAAGTCGGGGGGAAGCTGGTCGAAGACCAGCACCGGGCCGGCGGGCAGGCGGGTGCCTATCACCACATCGCCGCCCACCCGCAGGAAGTCGGGGTTGGCCACGCCGTGGGTCTGGTAGATGAGGCCCCGGTAGCCGCGCTCGCGCAGGGTGCGCTGGGGCAGCACCGGCGCGGTGCCCGAGCCGCCGATCAGAACTGCATCGGGGTTGCGGGCCAGGATGCGCAGCACCTGACCGGCCACCGAGGTATCGGTGCGGGCAAAGCGCTCGGAGGCCACCACCTGGATGCCGGCCTCGCGGGCTGCCGCCTCGAAGGCCCGGGCCCAGCCCTCGCCGTAGGCGTCGTTAAAGCCGATGTAGGCTGCGGTCTTGACCCCGGAAGCGGCCATGTCCCGCACGATGGGCTGGCTCATCTGCTGCTCGGTCTGGGGGGTTTTGAACACCCAACGCCGCTTTTCATCCACCGGGAAGACGATCTCGAGGTTGGCTGCCAGGGAGATTTTGGGCACACCGGCCTCGGCCACGGGGTCAATCATGCCCAGGCTGGCCGGGGTGGTGGTGGTGCCAATAATCGCCAGCACCTGGTCTTCCTGGATCAGGCGTCGGGTGGCCCGCACCGCCTGGGTGGTGTCCGAGGCGTCGTCCAGAATGATGAACTGCACCGGACGGCCCGCCACCCCACCCCGGCGGTTGACCTGCTCTTCCAGGAGCACCAGGGTGTTGCGCTCGGGGATGCCCAGGCTGGCGGCGGGGCCGGTGGCCGAGACCACCACCCCGATCTTCAGGGGGGCCTGCTGGGCCAGGCCCAGCCCCAGTCCAAGGGCCAGTAGTCCTACCAAAACTCGCTTCATACTGCCTCCTCCTCACGGGTTTGCAAATCTCCCTTGGCATATGGAGCCAAGGATAGATTTCCGAAAGTTTCCAGACCTGCGGCCACCATCCGGCGCAGCAAGGGGTGTGGACGGTAGCGATCCTCGCCCAGCTCAGCCTGGAGCCCTTCCAAGGCCCGCAGCACCGGCTTGAGCCAGAGCCGCTCGGCCCACTCCAGGGGCCCCAGCGGGTAGCCCGTGCCCAGCCGCATGGCGCGGTTCAGGTCGGCGGGGCTGGCCACCCCTTCGGCTAGGGCCGAGACGGCCTCGTTGATGAGCAGGGCCAGGATGCGGAATCCTACCCCACCGGGCTGGTCGGGCAGAACTAGGGTGTGGTGTCCGTGGGCGCGGAAGTAGGTTTGGGCCAGCTCGAGGGCCTGGTTGGCCCCGCTCAGGGGCGCAAAGAGTTCAACGATGGCCTGCTCCCCAATGGGCGGCACCAGGCTGAAACCGGCCACCGGGCGTCCTTTGAACTCGGCCTGCACGCTGCTGGCCGAGTGTCCCCAGACCAGCGAGACCACCGGCAGATTCTCGAAAAAGTCGTGCTTGCGCTCGAGCTTGACCCGGCAGTCCAGCACAAACTGCGCCTCAGCGGCATTTTCGGTGTGCCGGAAGCGGGCCCGAAGCTCCTGGGCCAGCGGGTTGGGCCCCACAATTAGGGGAAGGGGGGTGTCCTGGGTTTGCACCGGGGGCGGGGTGGGCGGCCTGGGCGGGCCGGGGGGGTAGGTGTACCAGCCCTGGCCGGTTTTGCGGCCCAGCATCCCCGCGGCCACCCGCTGATACTGCAACGGGTGGGGCCGGTAGCGAGGTTCGCCATAGAAAGCCTGATAGACCGAGGTCGATGCGGCGTAGTTGACATCCAGCCCGATGAGGTCCATCAGCTCGAAGGGCCCCATGGGGAAGCCCAGGCCGCGCAGAATCCAGTCTATGTGCTCTTTGGCGATGCCCTCGCCGTGCAGCCTCAGGGCCTCGCCGTAAAAGGGCCGGGCCACCCGGTTCACCAGGAAGCCGGGGGCGTCCACCACCTGTACGGGCTCCTTGCCCCAGCTTTGCATCAGCTCCAGCGCGCGCTGTAGAAGGGCGGGGGCGGTCTCTAGCCCCCCCACCACCTCCACCAGCTTCATGCGCTGGGCGGGGTTGAAGAAGTGTAGCCCCAGCACCCGCTCGGGGTGCTTGACCCTGGCGGCGATGGCCGAGATGGAAAAGGTCGAGGTGTTGCTGGCCAGGGTGTTGTCTGGGTTGAGCTGGCCCAGCTGGCCCAGCAGCTCTTGCTTGAGCTCGAGCTGCTCCGGCGCTGCTTCGATAACCCAGGCGGCCTTCGCACACTCCTCCAGCGATTGGGTGGGTTGTATGCGGGCCAGAACCTCGTCCGGCGTGCCCGCCAGGCGGCCCTGCTCGGCCAGCTTTTGCAGGTCGGCGCGAATATCGGCCAGGGCGCGCTCGAGGGCGGCCTCGAGGGGGTCGTAGAGCCAGACCGCATGGCCGGCCAAAGCCGCCACCTCGGCGATGCCCCGACCCATCGTGCCTGCCCCCAGTATTGCTACTGCTTCCTTCACCAAGCCTCCCTCAACCAAACAAACACTCGTTTGTTTAACCTTGTGTTGGGCGACAGTCTAAACGCAGGTTTTCTCACTGTCAAGAACGCTGAATCGGCCCCACACTCAACCGTTTGGGTTATTTCAGGTCAGCCGGTTGGGCGAGGGTGCCTTCAGATGACGTGCTGCGGCAGCCCTTGCAACTCCGACTCCTGCGGCTCTACCCAGCCGCCCTCGAAGGCCTCCAGAAGCGAGCCCTCCAGGAACCAGCTCCTGGGGGTTTTGGCCCCCCACAGGGTCTGGCGGCGGGGGTCGTTCAGGCTCCAGCGGATGGGCTCGAAATCGGGGTCTACCGTGCTGTAGTCGGAGGTATACAGCTCGATGCGGTGGCCGTCGGGGTCGCGCAGGTACAGGAAGAAGGCGTTGGAGACGCCGTGGCGTCCCGGCCCGCGCTCGATGGCCTCGGTTTCTCTGGCCCCGGCCAGAATGTCGCAGGCCCGGATGATGCTCATGGCATCGGGCATCCAGTAGGCGAAGTGGTGCAGCCGGGGGCCGGTGCCGTTGGTGAGGGCCAGGTCGTGTACGTTGCCCTTGCGGTGAATCCAGGCCGCCCAGATTCGGCCGTCGTCGTCCTCGGTGTACTCCGAGAGGCGGAAGGCCAGCTTATCCATGTACCAGCGGGTCATGGCCTCCACCTGCGGCGTCATCACGTTGATGTGGTCAATGCGCTGGATGCCGGGGCCTTTGTGCAGGTCGTAGCGTTGCAGGAGCCAGGGGTACTTCTGGCTTTCGGCATAGAAGGCCACCGGAACCCCAAAGGGGTCTTGCAAGCGCAGCATTCTGGGCCGATCCTGCTCGCTCTCCCAGCGGTGGGGGAGGCCCAGGGCCTGGGCCAGCTCGGCCAGGAGTTGCAAATCCAGTTCGCCGGCCACCCGGTAGCCCAGGTGCTTGACGCCGGGTTCGGGGGCCAGCTCGAGCTTGAGGGTCCACTCGCGGTCCTCGGTGCCGCGTAGGTACAGGGCGCTCTGGCTTTCGTGCAGCACGTTCAGGCCGAGTAAATCTACGTAGAAGTGGCGCGAACGCTCCAGATCGGTCACGTAGAACACCCCGTGGCCGATGCGGATGATGTTGGGCATCTGGGTCATAGTCACCTCGCTTCAGGGCAGTTGCCGGTAGCCCCGGTTCCAGTAGAGCAAGGGACGCGTCCCGCTGCTAAGTCTCACGCGTTCCACCTGCCCCACCACAATCCTGTGGGTGCCCCCCGGATAGACCGCCCAGGTTCGGCAGAAGAGCGTGGCCAGGGCCCCCTCGAGGGCCGGGGGGTCTTCGGCGGTAAGGGGCTCGTAGCCCTCGATGGGGCGTCCGGCAAAGTGGTCGGAGATGTGTTCATGCCCCTCGGGCAGGAGGTTCACGGAAAACTGCCCCGCGCGCTCCAGAACCGGCCAGAGCTGGGCTGTCTGGTTGATGCAGACCAGGATTAAGGGGGGCTCCAGGCTCACGCTGGTAAAGCTGCTAGCGGTCATGCCTCGAGCCTCCCCCTTAAAGCGGGCGGCAATCACCGTGACCCCGCTGGGCCAGTAACGCATGACCTGGCGGAGCTGGTCTTGCAGGGTGGGTTGGGTGGTTTCCATAGCTGAAAGGGGGCGGCCTTAGTCGCCCGCGACCACCTCCGGCTGGGCCTGGGTTTTCCAGCCCAGATACTGCCGGATGCGCTCCTTGTAGGGCTCCTTGTCGTAGACCGCGTAGAGGGTCTGGTACATGCGCACCGGGTCGCCGAAGAAGAAGCGCTCGTAGAGGGTCTGGCGTGCGCCAAAGCCGCTGATGGTCATGTCCCAGGCCAGGCGGAAGAGCTGCACGCGCTCTCTGGCCGGTAGGGTGGCCGATTGCAGGAACTTTTCCAGATAAGGGGCCAGGGGGGAGTTGAAATCGTGTTCGGAGGGTAGGGTGATCAGGCCCGAGGCCGCTATCTGCTGGACGATCTCGTTGATGCGGGGATAGAGCCGGGGATACAGGTTGCGCGCCCCATCCAGGGCCCCCCGGTCGGGGCAGACCAGACCGTACTTGTTGGGCTGGGCGTCGCGCTCGGCCCGGGCCCAGAAACCCTTCATGGCCTCTAGATACACGATTATTTCGGCGATTTTTTCCTGCACGTGGGGGAAGGTGTCGGCCCCGATGGTCTCGCCCAGCAGGGAAACCAGCCCCAAAAAGGCCTCGGTCTTGGCGTTTTTGAGCACCACCACCTGATGGGCCATGTGCATCAGGGCCCCGGTCTCGGCGTAGGCGGTGTTGCAGCGCTGCAGGTCTTTGTAGATGAAAACCCGCTCCCACGGCACAAACACATCGTCGAAGACCGTGAGGCAGTCCATCTCTTCCAGCCGGCTGCTCAGGGGGTGGTCGAAGCTCGAGTCCCCCACGGCCATGCTTTCGCGGCTGATGAAGTGCAGCCCTGGGGTGTTGGTGGGGATGGCAAAGGCCACCGCGTACTTGTCGGCTCCCGGCCCTTCCTTGAGCAGGGTGGAGGGGAAGACCAACAGCTCATCGGCGGTGGGCAGGGTGGAGAGCATCCGGGCCCCCCGCACCACGATGCCCTTCTCATTTTCGCTCACCACCCCCAGGGGGATGTAGGGGTCGGGCTGCTCGAGGTTGCTCTTGGCCCGGTTGACCTGGGGGTTGGTAAGGCAGTGGGTGGTGGCGAGGTCGTTTTCGCGCACGTACTGCACGTAGCGGCGCACGTTGTCGGCATAGGCCCCAAAAAACTCGGCGCTCTGCTCAAAAGCCATCAGCACCGCATTCAGGTAGTCCGGGCAGCGCCCCATCATGCCCAGGTTGGCATCGGCCCAGAGCTTGTAGGCCGCGCTGCGCCGGGCCAGGTCTTCTTTACTGCGGGCCGGTAGCAGGCTCATAGCGTAGCGCTTACCGCCCTCTTCGTAGGTCAAAATATCGCGGTAGCGCGGGTCGTGCTGCATGTCGTACAGCTCGGCCAGGGCGTGGGTGATGCCCTTGAAGACCGGGTGGGTGGTGGGGTCTGCAACCTTCTGGCCCTTGTACCAGAGGTTGGGCGGGTTCTCTCTGAGGGCTTGTAGATACTCCTTGCCGCTGCGTGCCATGGGTGCCTCCTTCACTTCCCAAACTTCGGAATTGCGTGCTCGGTGAGCGGCAGGGCGATGTGCTTCAGCTCGGTGTAGAACTCCAGGCTGTGCTCGCCGCCCTCGCGGTGGGTGCCGCTCATCTTGACCCCGCCAAAGGGGGTGGGCAGGTGCCGCACGTTGTGCGAGTTGATCCAGGTCATACCGGCCTCCAGGTGCAGGGCCATGCGGTGCGCCCGGGCCACGTCCCGCGTCCAGACGTAGGAGGCCAGGCCGTACTTGGAGTCGTTGGCCTTTTGCAGGGCGTCGGCCTCGTCCTTGAAGGGGATGACGGTCAGGATGGGGCCAAAAATCTCCTCCTGGGCGATGCGGTGGTGGTTTTCGGCCACAAACAGGCCGGGTCGCACATAGTTGCCCTCGGTGCCCACCCGCTCACCGCCGAAGATGTGTTGGGACTCCTGTTTGCCAATTTCCACGTAGCCCAGCACGCGCTGCAGGTGCTCGGGGTGGATCAGGGGGCCCACCTCGGTGTCGGGCTCGAGGGGATGCCCCACCTTGATCCGGGCAGCCCGTTCGGCCACCCGTTGCACGAACTCTTCAAAGATGCTTTCCTGCACCAGCGCCCGTGAGTTGGCGGTGCAGCGCTCGCCGTTGAAGCTATAAATCTGGAAGATGGTAGCATCCAGGGCCCGCTCGAGGTCGGCGTCCTCGAAGATGATGGCGGGGGATTTCCCGCCGAGCTCGAGGGAGAGCCGCTTGAGGTGCTCCGCGCTGTTGCGGGTGATGAGGCTGCCGGTGGTGGTCTCCCCGGTGAAGGCGATTAGGGGGATGTCCGGATGGCGCACCACCGCGTCGCCGGCCTCCTCGCCGAAGCCCTGCACCACATTGAAGACCCCCGGCGGCAGGTCGGCTTCCTGCATGATCTCCGCCAGCTTCCAGGCGGTCAGGGGCGACCACTCGGCGGGTTTCAAGACCACCGTGTTGCCGAAAGCCAGGGCCGGGGCAATGCGCCAGGTGGAGAGCATCATGGGGGCGTTCCAGGGGGTGATGATGCCGCAGACCCCGACCGGTACGCGAATGCTGTAGTTGAGCCACTCGCTGTCCACCGGGTAGCTGCGCCCGTCCATGGCCCGCTCGGCGTACTCGGCGTAAAAGCTAAAGTTCTCGGCGGCCCGCGCCACCTGGGCCCGCACGATCCGCAGGGCCTGCCCGGCGTCCAGGCACTCCATCACCGCTAGCTCGTCGCCGTGCTTCTCCAGCACCTCGGCAATCTTGAGCAGGTATCTCTTGCGGGTTTTGGCGCTCTGTTTCCACCGGGGAAACGCTGCCTTGGCGGCTTTGGCGGCTTTGTCCACGTCCTCGGCGTGGCCCCTGTAGGCGTAGGCCAGCACCTGGTTGTTGGAGGGGTCGAGGCTCTCGAACAGCTCGCCCCGCACCCCCGGCACAAAGGCCCCGTTGATGAAGTGCTCTACGGTGTGGGTGGCAATTTTATTTCGCACCTGTGCGATGAACTCAGGGCGGATGGCCTGGGTTTTCTCCGATACCTTCATAGCACCACCGACCTGTCTCCTTCCTGCGAAATAATCGGCTCGGCCTCCTCGGTCTCCCACTCGATGGGGTTTTCCAGCGCCCCCAGCCCTTCAATCTCCATGCGCATGAGGTCGCCGGGGTGCACCTGGGAGATGCCCTTGGGTGTTCCGGTCAGGAGCACGTCGCCCGGCTCCAGGGTCATGAAGCGGCTGATGAACTCAATGATCTCCGGTATAGAGAAAATCATGCCCTGGGTGGTGGCCTCCTGGCGTAGCTCGTTGTTGACGTAGGCCCGCATCCGCAGGTTGTGGGGATCGGCAATTTCGTCGGCGGTGACGTAGAAGGGCCCCAGCGGGCCGAAGGTGTCCCAGCCCTTGCCCCGGATGGGCGGGCGGAAGGTGTTGGTCACGTAGTCGCGCACCACCAGGTCGTTGGCGATGGTGTAGCCCCCCACGTAGTCCAGGGCGTCTTTGGCCTTGACCCGGCGGGCGTGGCGTCCCATAATCACCGCCAGCTCACACTCGAAGTGCATGAACCGGGCCCCCCGGGGGTAGATGACCGTGCCCTTGTGGGGCAGCAGGCTGGTGTTGGGCTTCCAGAACAAAGCCGGCTCGCTGGGGCGCTTGAGGCCAAACTCGTCGGCGTGTTCGGCAAAGTTCAGGGCCAGGGCGATCACCTTGCCGGGCTCAACCGGGAGCAACCACTGCACCGCATCGGGGTGGTGGGCCTCACCGGCGTGGTCGAGCAGCATCCCGTCCTGGAGATACCCTTCCAGGGTGCGGCCTTTGGAGATAAAGCGTGCGCGTTTCATGAATCACCACAGCAACAGTAGGCTCACACGTACTGCTTGCCCGAGGGATCGGGCAGCACTTCACGACCTTTTTGCTCCGAAGCGATCAGGCCGTAGGACTCGGCCATGCGGCGCAGCCGGGCCTCGACCTCGGGGGTGGTGGGGCCCAGGGGTTCGCGCCATTCCTTTTCGCACAGGCCCATCCAGGACAGCACGGTTTTGAGGGGGATGGGGTTGGTGTCCCAGAAGACCGCGTCGTTGGCCTCGAGGCCGTAGTAGTGCAGCTCGAGCGCCTCCTTGAACCGGCCCTCCAGGGTGAGCTGGCACATCTGGGCGGTCTCCTTGGGCAGCCAGTTGGCCGTGGCGGCGATGGTGCCCACCGCCCCCACGCACATCATGGGGAAGGTGAGGGCCTCGAGGCCGCAGTACACGTTAAAATCCCGCCCCACCCTGCGCAGCAGCTCCGAGACGTACTCCACGTCCTTGGAGGAGTGCTTGAGACCCACCACGTTTTTGAAGTCCCGCCGCAAGCGGGCCACCGTCTCGACCTTAATCTCGACCCCGGCCCGGCCTGGAATGTTGTAGAGCACGATGGGCATCTCCGGCACGGCCTGGGCCACCTGGCCAAAAAACCGGTAGAGCCCCTCCTGGTTGGGCTTGATGTAGTAAGGGGTGATGACCAGCGCCCCCTGCGCGCCCATCTTGTAGGCCGCCTGGGTGATCTCCAAGGTTTCGTCGAGCCGCAGGGTTCCGGTTCCGGCCAGCAGGGGCACGCGCCCCCGGATAAACCGCAGGGCCAGCTCGATCAGGTACTTGCGCTCCTCTACGCTGAGGGTGCCCGGCTCGCCGGTGGTGCCGCCCACGCTCAGGGCGTGGGAGCCCGCTTCGATCTGCCGCTCGATGAGCCGCTCAAGCGCGGCTTCGTCGATTGCACCGTTCTTGAACGGTGTCACCAGGGGTACGATGCTGCCTTTGAACTCGACCATTGCGCTCCTTTACTGATATGTGAGCCAGGCTATAAAAAGCGTCTGAGTTAGTTAATATATTAAGTAAAACACCATTGTACTTTGAAGCCCAAGGTACAATTGTCCCGAGTAAGGATATGTCGCTTCCTGCACCCAAAGACCCCTCCAATCGGCTGCTGCGCGACCTTACCCACTCGCTGCCTATGGCCCTGTTACGCACCCGTGAGGCGGTGGTGCAGCGGTTTCGTACTGTGCTCAGCCGGCATGGCCTGACCGAGCAACAGTGGCGTATTTTGCGAGCGCTGGATGGGCACGAGGGGCTGGAGATATCCCAGCTGGCCGAGCAGTGCCGGATTCTCCTGCCCAGCATGACCGGCATCTTGCGGCGCATGGAACAGCGGGGCCTGGTGCGCCGCTATGCCAACCAAGCCGATGGCCGCAGCATTCGGGTGCGCCTGACCGAGACTGCGCAGGCTTTGGTGGAAGAGATCAAGCCCGAGGTGGTGGGGGTTTACGCCGAGATTGAGCGCATCCTGGGTAAGCGCAAGCTGGAACAGCTCTACGCCCTGCTCGAGGAGCTGGAAGCCGGCTTGCTCGAGGGCAAAGACACAACACAGCGTCGTGAACTGGACTAAAGCACGCCCGTTCCCACCTTTTGTTCCAGCAACGCCTTAAGCCCGACCTCGTCCAGAATGGGGACGCCTAGCTCCTTGGCTTTCGTTAGCTTGGAGCCTGCACCCGGCCCGGCCACTACGTAGCTGGTTTTCTTGCTTACAGAGCCCGAAATTTTGCCCCCGTGGGCCTCGAGCCGCCGCGCCACTTCTTCTCTGGGTAAGGACAGCTCGCCGGTTAGCACGAAAGTGAGGCCCTCGAGGGCGTGGCTTTGCTGCTTTTCCCTGGCCTCGAACACTACACCCGCGGCCCGCAGGCGCTCGATGAAGCGGCGCATCTGTGGCCTGGCTAGGGCCTGGTGGATGGCCTGGGCGGTGGTCTCGGCAATGTCCGGCACAGCATCCAGGTCTTCTACTGTGGCCTTGAGGATATTGTCGAGGTGCCCAAAACGCTTGGCCAGGGCACGGGCTGTGGCCTCGCCCACCTGTGGAATGCCCAAGGCAAAGAGCAATCGCTCCAAGCCCCGGCTTTTACTGGCCTCTATCTGCTCGATAAGGTTTTGGGCGCTTTTGTCCCCCATGCGCTCGAGTCTGGCGATGTCCTCCTTTTTTAGGTTGTACAGGTCGGCAGCATCCCGCACCAGACCGGCTTCCAGGAGCTGCTCAATCAGCTTCTCGCCCAGGCCCTGGATATCCATGGCCCTACGGCTGGCAAAATGCCGGATGGACTCAAAGGCTTTGGCCGGGCATAGGGGGTTGGGGCAGAGGTGAATTTTGCCCGATAGCTCGAGGGCTGTACCACACTCGGGGCAGTGGCTGGGCCACTCTACAGGCGCATCACCCCTGGGGGCCTCGGTGACCACCCGCAACACCTCGGGAATCACCCCGCCCGACTTGTGCACCAGCACG
>Ga0101943_1002236_pt1:0-2500 | contig 12705 bp, 9 predicted proteins | sample DewCreD2012metaG_5_FD_75244 | JGI IMG/M metagenome (GOLD analysis project Ga0101943, IMG submission 75244) | Hot spring sediment bacterial and archeal communities from British Columbia, Canada, to study Microbial Dark Matter (Phase II) - Dewar... ... | reverse complement strand
CGATTTCCCCGCCGCCATCGCCCCACATAATGACGTTAGTCAGCACCGGGCTACTGTAACCATAATTGTACATCCCGCCTCCGTTGGTGGCGGCGTTGCCGCTGAAGGTGACGTTAGTCAGCACCGGGCTGCTGCTCCCGTAGTTGTACATGCTGCCGCCGTATTGGGCAGCGTTGCCGCTGAAGGTGACGTTAGTCAGCACCGGGCTGCTGCCCCCATAGTTGTACATGCCGCCGCCGTTAGTGGTGGCGGCGTTGCCGCTGAAGGTGACGTTAGTCAGCACCGGGCTGCTGCCCCCGTTATATATCCCGCCGCCCCAAGCAGATGCAGAGTTGCCGCTGAAGGTCAGGTTGCGCAGGGTTGGGCTGCTGCCAGCGTTGTACATCCCGCCGCCGGCGTTGTCGGGGAACGAGCCGCCATTCGCCCGCCCGGCAGTGATGATGAAGCCATCCAACACGGCGCTGCTGTTCGTCCCGCCACCCGTCACGACGTGGTAGGCGTTGTTGCCGTTGATGGTCTCGCCCTTTTCGATGATGCCGTTGCCGTTCGGGTCGGTGTCATTCTTGTCAATGTCGCCGCTCAGGATGGTCAGGTTGCCCCGCCAGTTGCGCTGGCTGAGGGCGGTCTCCGTGCCGGCAAAGCCGCCGTAGACTGCCACGCCGTTCTTCAGGGTGAAGGTGGCGCTGCGATTGCCGGCAGGGCCGGGGTAGTGCACGCCGGCCTTGACCCACACCTGCTCGCCGCTCATGGCAAAGGCCAGGGCCTCTGTCAGCGTGCAGGCGTTCGCCCAGGAGGAGCAGTTGCCGCTGCCCAAACCTGTCGGGGCGGCATACAGCGGGCTGATGAGCTGCGCTTCGTAGGCGCCCATGTCCACGATGGCGTTGTTGTCTCCATTGCCGTCCACAAAGCGCGGGTAGCCCTTCAGGTCGGTGGTGACGCCGCTCAGGCCGGGGGCATTGTTGTTGCCGGCGTCAATGGCCGGGGAGCTGAGCTGCAGCCGCAGGTTGTCGTCCAAGGTGCCCAGGACGTTGTCGGCCCCGTCGGCGTCCACGAAGAGCGGGTTGGCATCAATGTTACCGCCGCCGTTGGTGCCACAGGCTGCTACCCAGGCACTGGAGCCGCCACAGCCCTGGATGTCGCTGTAGGAGATGATGGGGTTGCTCCCGAGAAGGTTGACGATGCTCCCGCCAGTGCTGCCCCAGAGGATCACGTTGGTCAGCGTTGGGCTGCTGGTGCCGTTGTACATCCCGCCGCCGTTGATGGTGGCGGCGTTGCCGCTGAAGGTCACGTTGGTCAGGGTCGGGCTGCTGCTGTCGTTGAATATCCCGCCGCCGTCAGAGATGGCGGTGTTGCCGCTAAAGACAACGTTGATCAGCGTCGGGCTGCTGTTGTGGTTGTTGTCCATCCCGCCGCCGCGGACAGAGGCGGCGTTGCCGCTGAAGGCCACGTTGGTCAGGGTCGGGCTGCTGGAGCGGTTGAATATCCCGCCGCCGCCATTGGCGGCGTTGCCGCTAAAGGTCAGGTTGCGCAGGGTCGGGCTGCTGCTGTCGTTGTACATCCCGCCGCCGACGTTGTCGGGAAAAGACCCACCGTTTGCCTGCCCGGCGGTGATGACGAAGCCGTCCAGCACGGCGCTGCTGTTCGTCCCGCCGCCCGTCACGACGTGGTAGGCGTTGGCGCCCTGAATGTGCGCTGTCGTCTCGGCGATGTAGTTGCCGTCGGTGTTGGTGTCGTTCTGGTCAATGTCCCCGCTCAGGATGGTCAGGTTGCCCCGCCAGTTGCGCTGGCTGAGGGCGGTCTCCGTCCCGACAAAGCCGCCGTAGATGGCTACGTTGTTCTTCAGGGTGAAAGTGTCAGTTTGCGTTGTGCCGGGGTAATGCACGCCCGCCCTGACCCAAATCTGGTCGCCAGCGTTGGCAACAGCCAGTGCCTGCTGCAGCGTGCAGGCAGTAGCCCAGGTGGTGCACGGTCCGCTGGTCAACCCACCCGGCGCCGCGTAGCGGATGGTGCCGCTGGCGCGGGCAGGCTGGGCCAGCACGAGCAGCACCATTGCACTCAGCACCACAACAAACGTCACCGATACAAACATGTTGGTTCGCATGGATACCCTCCAGCTTCAATGCGTATTCCATTTATCAAACTTGACCGTATTCCAACCACTCCCCGCAGAAAGCCACCCCGCCATCTATCTCCTGCCCAGGGAGGAGGCAGGCCCATCAAGGCGCCTGCCTCTCCGCCTGCTACCGAAGGACAACAGGCAAAAAGAGCGTCGAGGAAGCGGTTGGTGCCGTTTTATCCACGTCATACGCCTGCCCGCTCGTATAGGGCAATCCGCTCAGGCCGTTCCCCGCCAGGTCGGTGATTGTCGCCGTGGCGGGGATGTCCAGCCGCAGCGTGCCGCTGCCCGTGCCCGTGCTCACTGTGACCGTGTAGACGCTGCCTGCACCGCTCACCCCCGTCACGCTCGCCCCGCCCAGGCTGCCCGTGGGGGTCAGGCTGA
>Ga0101943_1001219_pt2 | contig 12712 bp, 12 predicted proteins | sample DewCreD2012metaG_5_FD_75244 | JGI IMG/M metagenome (GOLD analysis project Ga0101943, IMG submission 75244) | Hot spring sediment bacterial and archeal communities from British Columbia, Canada, to study Microbial Dark Matter (Phase II) - Dewar... ... | reverse complement strand
TTGCCGTGCGATCGCGTCCTCGAGTCGCCGTCGCTCGTGCTCTAAGTGGTCGATGGTTTCCCGCAGCGTGGCAAGTTTGCGATCAGCCGCGACTTGCGTTTGGGCCAGCAAGTTGCGCGCTACCAAAAGTTCTTCTGCCAGTGCAGCGCGTGCTCGCTCAGCGCTAGCGGCCTCTCCGCGCACACGCGCCAATTCACGCTCCAAAGCCACCACACGCTCTTCCCACTCGCTCGCACTCCGGTCTTGCGCGCGTGCAGCTTCCGTGCGCGCAGCAGCAAGTTCTTGCTCGAGTTCGACAACCCGAGCACCCAGGCTCTCCGCCTGGGCGGCAAGCAAGGCACGGTCGGCAAGCTGTTGGCGCAGCTCCGCCAGTTCGCGGCGCAAGGCGTCCGCAACCTGTTCCCGGTGCTGCAATGCTTCCTCTGCGGCCGCGACTTGTTCTTGCAACCGTTGCAACTGTCCAGCGGCAGCCTCGGCATCGCTCCGCACGGCGGCCAGCTCGGCTCGAAGGGCACGCTCGAGCATTTGGGCGTGGTTGCGCTCCTCCGTCGCATCCAAGCGCGCGCGAGTCGCTTCTTCTCGGGCTGCAGCCAACTCCGTTTCTGCCGCGGTGAGCGATTGTTGGAGTGCCTCGACTTGCTGGCGCCAGCGTTCCCGCTCGCTCCGCAGTTCAGACAGTTCCGCTGCGAACTGCGCGCGTTGACGCTCGGCTGCTTGAAGCGCTTGCTCGAGTTCCACAAGCCTGGAGACAAGCTGGGCACGTTCTTCGGCGGCTTGGTCCACTTGGCTCTGCCAAAACGCCCGCTCTTCCTGCGCACGGTCCCTTTGCTCTTGGATCTGGAGCTCCAGCGCTTGTCGTGCTTGCTCGGCGGCCTGAATCAGCGCTTCGCGTTGCTCGAGTTCGTGGGCCAAACGTTCGCGGTCTGCCAGCGACTCCGTTAGCCGCTGCCGCAGCTCCTCGACCGCCGCTTGCAAAGCGGTTGTGACTGCGGTGGCACGTTGCAGGTCCGCTTGTGTCCGGCGCAACTCCTCCGCCGTTTGCTCGGCCTGCTGCTGCCACGCCGCTGCTTGGACTCGCAGTTGCTCAAGTTCGAGCTCCGTGGCGGAAGCTTGTGTTTCCAATTGTGCTCGGAGCGCGGCACGGCCAGCCTCCAGCTCGACCACTTGTCGCCGCAACGCGGCGACCTCCTCGCGCAATGCCTGCCGTTCTCGCACCGCAGCGGAGCGTGCCTCTTCGACCTGCGCTAGGCGCAACTCCGCTTCCGCCCGACCGGCCGCGGTGGCTTCCAGCTCGCTTCGAAGCCGCTCGAGCTCTCGCTCCGCTGCACTCCACTGGTTGTGCAATGCTTCCCAAGCCTGTTGGTTTTCCTCGAGCAACCGCTCTTGTTGGGCAACTTGGGAGCGCAACGTGTCCACGAGGTGCGCAAGGGATTCCACCTGCGCGTGCTCGGAAGCCAACTCGGCGCGCAGCGTCGCGGCAGTGTCGGCCGCACGCTGCCGTTCCTGTTCCAGGGCGTCCCGCAGAACTTGGTTTTCCGCCATCGCGGCCGCACGGGCAGTTTCGCTATCCGCGAACTGGGCGTGAGTCTCCTCAGCAAGTTGGGCGACGCGGTCAAGCTCCGCACGCAACTGCTGTAGTTGCTCGGACAGTGCATCCCGCTGCAACGCGACCGCCCGAGCCTCGGCCTCCAGCCGCGCGAGGGCCTTCGTGCGCTCCGCGAGTTGCTTGCGCGCCTCGGTTGCTTGGGCTTGCCACGCATCGCGGTCTGCCGCGAATGCGGTGCGGTCTTGCTCCGCTGCTTGGCGCAACTGCGCAAGTTGCTCTTCGAGAGTCCGGCGGTGCGCATGAAGCGATTCGATCTGAGCTACCAAACGGTCGCGCTCCTCGAACACCGCCAAGGCTAGGGTCTGCCATTCCGCCAGTTGGGCTTCGACGCTGCCGCTTTGGGAACGGAGCGATTCCCACTCCTTCTGCAGATTCGCAAGCGACTGCTGCAGTATCTGCACGCGGCTATCGGCCAAACGGGCGGTCCGAGTACGCTCCGCCTCAGCGGCAACCAAGCGATCCTGCAACGCGTTCAGCTCGGCCTGCAGGCGAGCGACTTCTGCCGCCTTTTCCGCCTCCTGATCGTGCAGTCGCTGCACCAGGTCGTCGCGTTCGCGAACCAGCGAATGATTTTGCAGGGTAAGCTGCCGCAGTCTCGCGTTCGTGCTCTCGAGTTCCTGCTGAAGAGAGAGGATCTGTTCTTCCCAGCGTCGACGCTCGGCTTCGAAGTCCGCAGATGCAGGCGATGTGGCTTCGGCGGAGCGATCCTGCCAGCGGGGCGGCTCGGGAGGCGGCTCTGCGGGTTGCGCCTGTGCAGCGCCTGGGTCGATGATCGCGCCGGCTGCCGCCAACTTGGCCAACGTTTGCCGTACTTTGCCATCTTCTACGGTTACTGGCTGCGCCGGCGAAGCGGCGCCTTCGGTGTCGCGCAAGACCGGAGCGCATACCAACAACGCCTGACTTAACGTGTACAAATCTGCGTCGGAGAACGAGCGGTTCCCCGACGCGAAGAGCAGCACGACACCAGCCGGCTGTTCGTTCTGGAGTACGGGAACCGCCACGATGGTCAGCCCTAAGCGACTGACTTCCGCCAGGGCCCGTGGGACAAAAGGATTTTTGTGCGCGGCCGTAATGATGCTGATCCGGTGATTCCGCAGCGAGCGCAAAGGAATATCCCAGGTACAGGCATCGCCGCCGCCCAGCGCCGCGACCGCTTCGGTATTCAATCCTTCCGCCGCAAGCAACACGAGGCGCTCGCGCCGCGTTTCATACCCCAACACCGCCACCGCGGTCACGCGCATCGCCTCCGACACGGAGCGGCCCACCTCCGCGGCAAACTCCAGCCGCGGGAGCCGCTTGGCAAACAACGCCACAAAACGGTTGCCGAGTCCGCCTAGCGTGCCGGAGGAGCTGCCACGCGGGGGCGGCTGGGATCCCAACAAAGAGTCAGTTTTTGTCGCCGGCTGCATTGTCGTGCACTTTCCTCACCCGACGCGCAAAGCCTGGCCCATTCGAGTTTTGTCTCTCGTTCGCGAACAGAACCGTCATACTCGGGGCAGACGCCAGGCGCGCAAGAGCCGTACCAGAACAGTGTCACTCGTTCTGGCTAGCCGGCTTTCGTACCGCGCCGCACGACCAGGAGGTGCAAACTTGTCACACGCTACATTTGCACGCCCACAGCGGCCTTCACCGGAACGCGATCGGTGGAGGTGGCCAAACTGGAGGCTCGGGAAAAGCTCGCGCGGGGCAAGTCAAAGCAGCAAAAGAATCGAGCCGAGTGCGCCTCCGAGCACGACGACCACGAATAACACTGCCGTGGCAGCTTCTTCCCACTTGGAGGGCTCGCGCGATTCCTTTCGAACGGCTGAGGGTTGGGCCTCTTCCAGCGACGCGAACGTCTCGGAACGCTCTGCTACCGGCGCCCTCGGTGGCGCAACTGCTTGACGCCCTCCACACGCAGCTTGAAGTACGAGGCAGATCACCCCGAGCACACACACGGCCAGGCGGATTGCGGACAACGAGCCAGTCATTTGTTCGTTCCACCCATCCGCGCGCCAAGTTCTTCCCTGGGGGAAAAGTGGAGCTGAGCGGAGTCGAACCGCCGACCTCCTGAATGCCATTCAGGCGCTCTCCCAACTGAGCTACAGCCCCACAAGGCCACCTCGAACTTGCCGCGCCTTCCTAGCCCAAAGAGTCAACGCGAGCAACCGCACTCCTCAGGTGGATTCCGCGGGACGCCACATCCGCCAAACGGGAACCTCAAGGCAACGAAAAGTCCCTACGCATCGGAAACCGTGCTGGGCGTAAAAGCGCACGTTCTCCTCGCGAGCGGTCTCGAGGTATGCTGGGAGTTTGCGCCGTACGCACCGAATACCGTACTCGAGGAGCGCGCTACCTAACCCACGACGCTGAAAGGCAGGGTCGACTCCCAAAGTCCGCACGTACAAGAAAGGCTGGAGCGGCAGATGGCGTCCGATCGTGCGAGCAGCCTCTGCTCCGCGCTGCGCGCTCGCCCAACCAATGTGCCACAAACTGCGGAGGGAAAACCACGTATCGGGACGGGCTTCCAACCGGGCCCCAGGATAGGAAACCAGCACGAGGCCAGCGATGTTGCCGTTCCCCGAACGGGCCACCCAACCTGGATGCGGCGACAGGCAATGTGCCCGTAAGGACAACCGAAAACTCCAGAGCATTTTTTCCTCGCGGCGGCTCTCAGGTTGGCCACAAATGGCTCGCACGAGAGGATCCTCCGCAAATGCCCGCACTAACATCGCGGCCGCTTGCCGTTCGTCCTGCCAAGCGAGCGGTTGCACCCGCCAGTCGCTACCCGTCGCGAAGTTCGACGTATCGGGATCCGTCCTTGCCAGGTGTGCGGACATCGCACCCAATAGCGTATCCCCTTCGCGCTCCGTTCCACAAGCGGTTTTCCGAAACGGCCGATGGGACGCTTCTGAGCGTTAGAAGCCCGAGCAAGACCCTGCCCTACTGACAAGAGCACGTGGGGGCAATGGTCGCGATCATTCGCCGGTGAGGGTCATGAAATTGACATTCTGTCGAACGCCTGGCATTGGCAGCTATTGGCCCAGCGTCACGGTGTCCCGTGACGGGGACAAGTGGTTTAGGGAACGTTCTATGCTGGGTTGGGCGGCACTATGAGAAGGCTTGTGGCCACAGAGGGCATGCCGGCGCGTCTGATTCTGCTGCGCTGGGTGCTGGTGTTGGCCACCGTGTATCTCGTGTGGTTCAGCAATCGGAGCGGACCGATTCCGTGGGTGGTGCCCGTGTACATTCTGGCGTACCTGTTGTCCACTCCGCTCGTCCACGCGTTCGTCCGGCGCCACGCGTTCGACCGACGGGTGCTCACAGGGCTCGTAGCGTTCGATGTTTGCTGGGTGAGCGTCGGGCTCCTCTTGGTGCATCGGGAGCAAGTCGATTTCTACCCTGTGGTATTCCTGACGTTGTTTATCGCCGCTGTCGCACTGGATCTTCGAGGCGCCGTGGCCGCTGCGGTGCTTCTGGGCTCGGTGCATCTTGCAACCGCCGCAGCGAGTTTGCCTGGCGCGCTGTGGACCCGACCGGAGGAGCTGTTGCGGCTTCCGTTCTTGCTGGCTGCCGCTTCCTTCTTTGGGTATCTCTGCCAGCAACAGCGCCGCCGCGCGCGGCGGGAACATCAGTTGCGGCGCCAGCGAGAACGGCTGGAAGCGCTTGCTGCAGCAGCGCATGACATTCGCAGTCCGCTGGCCAACGTCGTCACCCTGACGGAAATGGTTTTGGAGGGCGACGCCGGACCGCTGACCGAGGAGCAGCGCGACCTCATCGAGCGTGCCCATGCAGACTTGTGGCGCGTAGTCCGGCGGGCAACCAATTTGATGGACGCTGCTCGCCTGGATAACCAAGCGCTACCGTTCGAGTTCGAAACCGTGGATCTGGCTCAGGTGGTCGAAGAAGTTGTCGGTTCGATGGGTTCTGCTGCGCGCATCCGAAAAGTGCGCCTGCAACTGGAACGTGTCGCCGAGGAGACCCTGGTCAAAGCCGACCGGGCGCAACTCGAGCGGGTGGTGAGCAATCTCTTGGACAACGCGATCAAGTACTCGCCCGTTCGTGGCGAGATTCGCCTCCGCGTTTCCAATCCGCGTGTTGGCTGGGTCGTCGTGGAAGTGATCGACCAAGGTCCAGGGATCCCTCAGGAAGAGCGTGCCTCGCTGTTTCGCCCGTACACACGGATGCACGCTGGCCCGCCGCTCTCCGGTAGTGGGCTCGGGTTGTACATCGTGCGCAAAATTGTCGAGGGCCACCGTGGAACGGTGACCTTAGAGTCCGGCCCCAGCGGTGGGACCTGCGCCCGCGTCATGCTGCCACTCGCTAAAGTGGCAAACCCGACCGACCACCGTCCAGCGAAACCTGTGGCCAGCGCAGGTTGATGCATGTAGCCGCTACCGGCCACGCTGGTGCAGCAAGCTGGTCACTGCGGCTAGGAAGCGTTCCACGTCGTCCGCGTTGTTGTAAAAATGCGGCGCCACCCGGATCCCCCCCTCGCGCACGCGAACGATAAAACCCATTTCGTTGAGCTGCCTCACGAAAACCTCAGGATCGGCATGCACGCGAAAGACCACGATGCCTGAGCGCGCGTCGTCCTCCCATGGGCTCACAATTTCCGCACCCAGAGATCGAAGACCTGTTGCGAAGCGTTCGGTGACCGCTGAAATACGGCCCCAAACTTCATCCATGCCCACTTCGAGCAAGAGCTCGACCGCTGCGCCCAAAGCATGGATGCCGAGGTGGGGCAAAGTACCAGATTCGAACTTGAGGGCATCGCGTCGGGGTTCGAAGTGATAAGGCAGATACGTGTCCGCATCGTCGACACTTTTCCAGCCTTGCAACACCGAGCTTAGCTGCTCGACGACCCGATCCGACACGTAGAGAAAACCGCAGCCTTCGGGAGCCAGGAGCCACTTGTGGCCACCCACCGCCAGGCAGTCGATTCCCGCTCGCTCCACGTTCAAGGGAATTGCCCCCACGCCCTGAATTCCGTCCACACAAAAAAGCCACCCCCGCGCGTGACACAACTCGGCCAAGCTCGCCAAGTCGTTGCGTGCGCCAGTAAGCCAGTCGACAAAGCTCACAGCCACAACACGCGTGCGGGCATCCGCAGCAGCAACGACGTCATCGGGTCGCACGCGCCCGTTGCGGCGCGGAATCAAGCGGGTGGCCACTCCGCGGGCCTGCAACGCAAACCACGGATACACGTTCGATGGATATTCTCCGTCCACAGCAATGACGTTGTCCCCCTCTCGCCAAGGCAACCCCGCGGCAACGAGGGACAAGCCTTCCGAGGTGTTTTTCACGAACGCAATTTCGTGCGCACGCGCGCCGATCAAATCCGCGCAGCGGGCACGCACCTGCTCGCTGCGTTCTTCCCACCACTGGTTGCGTCGTGGATCGATCCGCAAGGCGCTTTCCAAGAACGCAGATACAGCCGCCTGCACACGAAGCGAGATTGGCGACACCCCAGCGTGATTGAGGTGCACCAACTGCTCGGTTACGGGAAACAAGGTCCGCCAGCGATTTTCCGTCATGGATGCAGTACCTACCTTCTCGAGCAACCAAGACCAAGTCGATGGAGAATCAGATGGACCCTCAAAAACCTTTCCAATCGATTCCAGTCACTGCGGAACATGAAGGCGAGCGTCTCGACGCCTTCGTCGCCGAGGTGCTTCCGGCTTTGTCTCGGCGGGCCGTTCGGGAGGCAATCCGGTGCGGGCAGGTTATGGTCAACGGCCGCCGCCTCGGCAAAGGCTACCGGCTCCGCACCGGCGACGTCGTGGAAGTTGCCATGGAGCTTTCGGCGGCGGAGAAACTCCAACCGAACCCGGCATTACCTGTCAGCATTCTCTACAACGACGAGCATCTCATTGTGGTGAACAAGCCAGCAGGCTTACCGAGCCACGCGTTGCGGCCATACGAGCGCAACACCGTCGCCAACTTTCTTCTCGCACATTTTCCGGAAATGGGTGCGCTGTCGCACGCCGGACTCGAAGCAGGACTGGTACACCGGCTGGATACGGATACGTCTGGAGCGTTGCTCGCTGCTCGTACGGCAGAGGCCCGGGCGGCGATGCGTGCGCAGTTTGCCGCACACGCCGTACGGAAGGAGTACATCGCTCTGGTCGCAGGAAGTGTTTGCGAACCTGGCACCGTTCAGTTTCCTTTGACACACGACCCGCACACTCCCGGGAAAGTCAGGATCGCGCAAGGCGAAGAGGGCCGTGAAGCAACAACCTACTTCTGGCCATTAGAACGCTACCAGGAGTACACGCTCCTCCGCGTGGAAATCCGCACTGGAGTACTGCACCAAATTCGCGCCCACTTGGCGGCGATCGGCCACCCGATCATAGGCGATCGTCTTTACGGCTCGGCGCATGCAGATCTGGCGCGCCAATTTCTGCACGCCACGCGGCTGGTGTTCCAGCACCCAATGACAGGCCGCCAGTTCCAGGTGAGTGCACCTTTGCCCGAGGACCTCGAAGACGTTCTCCACCGGTTGCGTCGACACGAACGGGAACTCTATCGTGCGAGCCGGCCACGCCGTCGCCAGCTCGCGCGCCGCCGTTAGAGAGGGAAACCTTCAGGCCGCGACTTGTTTGCCTTTGCTCTTCGCCTTGGCGCAGGCGGCGCACATGTTGCGCTGGTTGTTCGGATCTTCGACCAAACCTTCGTCCAGGTTATGGCAGATCTTTTTGCACTCGAAGCAGATGAAGTAGATGCCGTCGATGGTCTTGTTGATTCGCTCTCGGTTCAAAATGCGCCCTTTAAGCTTTTCGATGCGAATACCAAGAAGCTCCTCGTACTGGCGTTTAATTTTCCGGCGCCCCGCTTCGTCTTTTGGTAGGCCCTCTTCTTCGCTCTCGCCCGCCAGCTCCGGATCGAGCAGCCGCAAATTCTTCTTTGCACGGCTCTTCGCGGTTTTGGTTTTTTTCGACGTCCGTGCCATGCGCACCTCCTGTTGCGTTACGCGATTTGCTTAACGCGTTCTTCGCGTATACCCGCAGTTTTTGTCGCACACCCAGAAAAACCCGTGCGGCCCAAAGCCGGTGAATTTCACCACGCGCACATCGGAGCCGCAGTTCGGGCAGGAGCGTTTTTCTTGCACGCCCCCTTTTTCTGCTGTCTTTGCCTTCTTCTCTGCCATGGGGGGAACCTCCAAAGAGCCTGCCAGTTAGTTCGGCAAACCTCGTCCGTAACTCAGCCGGGCGTCAGCGATTCGCCAATTCGAGCGTGGGACACAGAACGCCGACACGGCGCTACGCGTTAGCCAAGCGCCCCAATCGAGTCAACAAGGGTTCGGCTCACGGGACGTACTCGGAAACACAACGCTGCTATGGCGACGGCCGGCATTGCAAAACGAGCGTGTCCGGATCCACCGCACCGTTGCCTGCAGCAAGTAAGATCCGCACCCGCCGCGTTCCCGGCAGGGATCCGCGCGTTGTAAGACGCACCGGTACGGTGAGCAACACTTCGCCACTGCACCAATCGTTTGCCCACAGGGGTGTACCCACCTGAGAAAGCACGCCCCGCTCGTACACCGTGAGCCCAAAACCTCCACTGCCAAACACAGCCCGCAAAGCGGCCAAGTTCGCCTGGTCCGCGGGATCCGCACTCCGGTTGTCCGGCCTGCGCAGATCCACCAGCGTTGCCCCCGCAGCGAAGCATGTGGGCAAGCGTGGATCGCGATTGTTCAGGCAAAAGTGCACGGGGATGGAGCATGTGCCGTTCGTGGCATCCCCATCGCGGTCGCACGTCGGCTCCCCATCCACGCAAACAATTCGGTTCAATGGCACACCGGCACGATTCCGTGGCGCCGGTTCCGGCACTGCGAACTCGAGATGACAGTCTTTGGCACCCGCCCCACGACCGGGCGCACAGGGATTCCCAGGGGCCACGCCGATGCACAGTGCCGGAGGCGGAGTCGTTGTGGGCGTCGGGGTCGCTGAAGGTGGCGGCGTCGCGGTCGCGGTGACGGTATTGGTTACCGTGCGAGTGGCTGTCGGAGTGCGCGAGACGGTCGGGCTGGCGCTTGGAGTCGGAGTTGGAGATGCCGTCGGAGAAGCACTGATGCTCGGCGTCGCCGTGGGCACGGCGGTGAAGGTAAACGTAGCCACTGCTGTGGCCGAGGGCGTCTGCGTAGGGGAGCGGGTAGCGGTCATCGAAGGCGTTGCTGTCATTGTCGCTGTACGTGTTGGAGAAAACGAACCCGTTGGGGTCGGAGTGCTGGTCGGACTCAGAGTTGCCGAGGGGCTCCACGTCGCGGTTGCCGTCGGCACGAGTGTCGCCGTCGCCGTTGCCGTGAACGTAAAAGTGGGAGAAGGAGTGAGCGTCGCGGTGGAGCTTGGCGTCGCGGTGGAGCTTGGCAGCGCGGTGGGCGTGTGGCTCGGGGGAGGCGTGGCGGTAGCCGTCGGGGTCCCGGTAGGCGTCGCGGTCGGATTCGCCTTCACGATCACGAACGTGTCGAACACCACGTTGTTTCGGTCGACGGCTTGAACCGTGAGCGTGGTATCATTTGTGATGCGTACTGCAGCATGTTGGTAGCGCGCAAAACTGCAGTAGTTGGAGGGCCCACCCGGGCAATCTTGCGCAAGCCACGGGCAATACGTTTTGCTTCCAAGCAATGGCTGGCGGTAGGGCCCGTTGGCGTCCACGTTGGCAGCCGAGTCCAGCGCTGCACCACCTCCACCGGTCATGATGTACACGGTTCCTTTGCCATCTTGCCCCGCCGAGCCATCGGGCAAGTATTCGTCCCAGTACTTGCTCCGCTCGTAAATGTGGTCGTGACCGGTAAACACAATGTCCACGCCGTACGTTTCGAACAACGGTCCCCACTGACTGCGCACGGTCAAGTCGCTGCCAATGGAGGCTAAGCCGTTCGCGCACGAGTACGGCGTTTGATGCAAGAACACGATCTTCCATTTGCGGGTCGTGGTAGCAAGTTGGTTTTGGATCCACGCTCGCTGCGTGGAGTTGAGCGCAGGAGAATTGGCGTCGAGACCGAGAAACAATACGTTGCCGCTCTCCAATGCCCAGTAGCGCTCTTCTTGACCAGCGGGAGCGTTGCGAGGCATTTGCAACATCCGGATTTCTGCAGACGAGGCCCAGTTGCTCGCCCCTACGCTGTTCAGGTCATGGTTGCCGAGTACCGGGAAAAACATCGCTCGCCGGAACAACACCGAGTAAGCCGGGAGTGCATTGCTATCCCAGTCCGATTGCGTGCCGTTTTGGTAAGCGTTGTCCCCCACTGTAAACACCAGCGGCGGATCGGCCGCGTTTTGGTTGTTTGCAACGTCGTAGTAAGCCGTCGCTCCGGAGCCCCAGTCGCCGATCACCGTAAAGAAAATCTCACCGGGATCTCCGGGCGCTCGTAAAGTGGTGAAGTACGTGTCGAGCGACACCGGCTGCAATACCACGCCGTTGCTTGAGAGTTGGTAATAGTAACGGGTTCCCGGTGTGAGCCCCGTGAGACGCACGCTGTGACACGTTCCCGCGTTCCCAACCTCGCAGCTTCCCGCAGCAGGAACGAACACCGATTGCCCTAAGGCCGTCGTCGTTCCGTACTCCACCGTGCTGTCCCCGGGGGAATCGGTCCACCACAAAATTGTCATGGTCGTGGGATCGTTGTCGGGGTTTTGCAACAACGGCCCCCGCGTAACCACCAGTGCCTGCAATGACGCAGCCCACACCAAAGCAGCGAACGCTGCTACCGAGCAGCGCCACCCCCAGTGCCAACCTCTCCCACTGCGCATTGCACCTGCCTACGCGAGCGGCCCCGCTTATGTCAAGACTAACCGTGACCCATCGAGTACTCACGATCGCGAGAAGTCGCTGACGGTTTCGGCCACCGAGGCTCGCCTCGAGCAGTCATGCGGGGCTCTAGGCTGCGCATCACTGGGACCGCACCGATCCAGGGTCGTGGCTTACGCGCTTTGGCGTACAGGCCACCTCGCTCGCGACCGCTCCTCGTTGCCGATGCTCGTGCGCGGTGTCAGCTCCCCTTGCCAGCCAACACGCGGTTTTCTAGTCAAGTGCGGCGTTCTTGAGCCCAAGCCATGGGCAGGTAGCTCAGTCGGTAGAGCAGAGGACTGAAAATCCTCGTGTCGAGTGTTCGATTCACTCCCTGCCCATCGTTGGCCCGCCAGGGTGCTTGGCGGTCAGGTCGGCAACGCTTACGCTTTGCTGACGCGCTGCAGCTTCATAGCAAGCTTCCACGATAGCGACTGCGCGCAATCCCTCCTCCAGTGGAATAGGAACCGGCTCGCCAGCTTGGATTGCGCGTACGAACTCGCGGACAACCTCGCGCACGGTCGGCACGGGCGGAGGAACGGATAACTGCTGCACCTGCGAACCCGTCACGATCGCGGCCCAGTTCAGAACGTGGTCCCCGATCAGTTGCCCACGTTCACCTGCAATTTCCACCCCGCCGCTCCGGCTCCCGGTGGCCCGCGACCCCGCAACCGTCGCTAACGTACTATGGTCGCTCAACCGCAGCACGGCCGCAAAGTTGTCCTCCGTGCGCTTCACCCGCACCTGACTCACCTCGCAACTCACCCGCTCGACCTCGAGTCCAGACAGGAACCGTACCAAGTCGAAGCAGTGGACCCCAGTGTGCAACACCATCCCGCCGCCAGCGATGGCTGGATCGTCGATCCACCCCGGGCGTGAGGGCTCGAACCGTTGTCCCAACCGCAAAGCGTGAATGGCGCCAATTTGTGGCAAGGCTTCCATGAACTGCCGTACGACGCCGTTGTACCGCAGCGTTTGCGCTACCATGACGGGCAAGTTGTTCTGTTTCACTAGGGAAAGCATTTCGCGCCCGTGGGCCAAGTTCGGAGCAGCAGGCTTCTCGAGCAGCAACGGCTTCCGCTCCGTTACCGCCGCACGCACGATTTCCCGATGCAACGTTGGGGGAACGACGGCAATGACCGCGTCGACATCGGGGGCAGCAACCAGTTCTCGCCAGTCGTGGTAGGCCCGGCAGCCATATTCCCGCGCTTGTTCTGCGGCTGCCACAGCATCGCGGCGAGCAATCGCAACCAGCTCCGCACCGAGCGGATCGTGCTTCAGATGATTTGCGTAACGTGCTCCGTGGCGGCCCACTCCGATGAGTCCGATGCGCAA